>SXGQ01114823.1_pt1 | contig 27776 bp, 24 predicted proteins | sample 3178371 | NCBI WGS metagenome assembly SXGQ01 (sample SAMN11356859, study PRJNA531348) | freshwater metagenome | isolation source: freshwater sample F1-20 | place: China: Fuxian Lake, Yuxi | collected 2017-12-25 | reverse complement strand
GGCGATCTCGAACGTGGTGCGGGTGCGGGTGATGTTCTCGAAGAACAGGTTGAACACCGATTTGCCGCGCAGCAGCGGCACCTTCTTCACGTCGCGGTCGTTGACCGACAGGAAGCTGCCGGCGGTGTCCAGGATCTGCTCGATGATCGAACGCGGCAGGCCTTCGATGGACAGCAGGTGGATGAGTTCGCCGTGCTTGTTGAGCTGCGGGTTTCGCTTGCTGAGCATCACTTCACCTCGAACTTGAATCGTCGGTCGTCGGTCTGCGCCAAGCGCAGGCTCTGATCGGCCTTGAGCGTCACGCGCGCGGCCGAGAACGCCGGCTCGATGGGCAACTGGCGCCCGCCACGATCCACCAGCACCGCCAGCTGCACGCGCGCCGGGCGGCCGAAGTCGAACAGTTCGTTGATGACCGCACGCGTGGTGCGGCCGGTGTAGAGCACGTCGTCGATCAGCAGGATGTCGCGGCCATCGACCTCGAAGGGCAGCGTGGTGTGGTCGGCCTTGGCCATGCCGCGCGAGCCGAAGTCGTCGCGGTGCAACGCGCTGGAGATGGTGCCTGCGGCCACGTTCAGGTCAGCCGCCAGGCGCTCGGCCAGCCAGGCGCCGCCGCTCCAGATGCCCACCAGGGCGGTGTCGGGCGTCAGCAGGCGCTGCACCCCTTTCTTCAGCTCGAGGTACAGGGCCTCGGCATCCAGCAGCAGTTCACTCATGGGTGTTCTCGGAAAAACTGTTCAAGGATCAATGCAGCGGCAGCGGCGTCCACATCGTGCGCGCCTTGGCCTTCAGCTTCGACGCTGGTGTAGCGCTCGTCCACCTCGAAGACCGGCAGGTGGTGGCGGCCGGCGAGCCGGCGACCGAAGTTCTGCGCCTTGGTCGTCATCTCGTGCGGGGCACCGTCGGGGTGGCGCGGCACACCGATCACGAGGGCATCGGGCTGCCAGGTCTTCACGAGGGCCGCGATGGCATCGAAGTCGCCGCTCCTGACCGTCGCACGAGGCTCGGCGGCGCCAAGCATGCGCGTGCCCGACGCCACGCCAATGCGGCGGGTGCCAAAGTCAAAAGCAAGAAATGTCTGGAACTGGGAAGGCGACACCGGCGTCGCCATCACGCGTGACCCGCGTTCGAGCTGAGCATGCGCGGATCGATGCCCAGCAGGCCCAAGGCCTTCGTATAACGCTGCTCCACCGGTGTGTCGAAGATGATTTCGGGCGCGGCGTCCACCGTCAACCAGCCGTTGCGCCCGATCTCCTCTTCCAGTTGGCCCGCCGCCCAGCCGCTGTATCCCAGCGTGACGAGCAGCTTCTTGGGGCCTGCACCGTTGGACAGCGCCTCTAGCACGTCGCGGCTGGTGGTCATCTCCAGCCCGCCGGGTACGGCCAGCGTGGCGCTGTAGTGCCCCCCCTCCTCGTCCAGCGGCGAATGCAGCACGAAGCCCCGATCGGTCTGCACCGGGCCACCGTAGTAGACGGGTGCCTCCGCTAGCGGGTCGGCGGGCGGGCTCAACTCCACCTTCTCGAACAACGATCCAAGCGTCAGCGAGGTGGGCTTGTTGATCACCAAGCCCAGCGCGCCGGTGTCGTTGTGCTCGCACAGATAAATTACCGTGCCTGCGAAGGCCTCGTCGGTCATGCCCGGCATGGCGATGAGGAACTGGTTGGTCAGGACGATCCGGTCTGCAGGCATGGCGGCATTTTATTCTCCGGGTCATGAAGCCCCCCACCGAACCTGTCGACAAAGCCCTGGTCTGGTTCCGCCGCGACCTGCGCGCCGACGATCATGCGGCGCTATACCGCGCCTTGACACAGGCCCAGGCGGTGCACTGCGTCTTCATCCTGGACCGCGACATCCTCGACCAGTTGCCCCGCGACGACCGTCGCGTCGATTTCATCCTCGGCGCGCTGAAGGTGCTGGATGAGGATCTGCGCAAACTGGGCGGCGCCCTCATCGTTCGCCACGGCTTTGCCGCCGACGAGGTCCCGCGGCTGGCGGCAGAGCTGGGCGTGCAGGCCGTGTTCACCAACCACGACGATGAGCCGCAGGCGCTCAAGCGCGACGCGATGGTGGGGGAGTTGCTGAAAAGTTTTGGCTGCGCGCTGCACACCTTCAAGGACCACGTGATCTTCGAGCGCCGCGAGGTGATGACCGCCACCGGCGGGCCGTACGGCGTGTTCACGCCGTACAAGAACGCATGGCTGAAGAAGGTCGACGAGTTCTACCTGAGCAGCTACCCGGTGGAGCGGCACGCCCAGGCGCTGGTGAAAAGCCCCCTCGCCCGCGGCATTCCGACGCTGAAGGACATCGGTTTCCAGTCGGGTGGGCTGATCGACCACGTCGGCCAGGGCAGCCGCGGCGCCGAAGCGCTGCTGGACGATTTCCTCGACCGCATCCAGGACTACGACAAGAAGCGCGACTTCCCCGCCATCAAAGGCCCGAGCTACCTCAGCACGCACCTGCGCTTCGGCACGGTGTCCATCCGGCGGCTGGCCCGCATCGCGCACGACCTGATGCAGGGTGGCGACCATGGTGCGGAGATCTGGCTGTCGGAGCTGATCTGGCGCGATTTCTACCACCAGGTCATGCACCACCACCCCCACGCCATGACCGCGTCGTTCCGGCCGGAGTACGACCACATTCAATGGGAAACCGGCCAGGACGCTGACGACGATTTCCAGGCCTGGTGCGAAGGCCGCACGGGCTTTCCTCTGGTGGATGCCGCGATGCGCCAGCTCAACCAGACCGGCTACATGCACAACCGCCTGCGCATGGTGACGGCCAGCTTCCTGTGCAAGGACCTCGGCGTGCACTGGCAGCGCGGCGAGGCCTATTTCGCCGAGAAGCTGCTGGACTTCGACCAGGCCGCCACCAACGGCGGCTGGCAGTGGGCCAGCAGCAGCGGCTGCGACGCACAGCCTTACTTCCGCATTTTCAACCCGGTGGCGCAAAGCGAGAAGTTCGATGCGCAGGGCAGGTTCATCCGCAAGTACTGCCCCGAACTGGCCGGCATCGAAGGCGCGGCCATCCATGCCCCGTGGGAGCGGGCCCCCTTGCAGATGCAAGGGGTGGACTACCCACAGCCCCTCGTGAATCACGCCTTCGCACGCGAGCGCACACTGGCGCGCTATGCGGTGGTGAAGACACGGTCCCTGCCAGACGCGGCGACGAAGCGTCGCTGATCACTCGGCCCGTTGGCGCGCGTCAGAAGTAGGTCAGCGTCACGCTGATGGTGTCTGCGTACACGCCCGGGATCGCCGCGGTCTGCCGCCCCGGGATGCGGCCATAGACATAGAAGTTCTGTGCCGGCGACAGGCCCAGCGCGTCCAGCGTGACGCCGGAGCTGATGATCTGCGTGGAACTGCTCCCGTCACCCCAGATGGTGGTGTAGGACGCGTCGGTGTAGAGGTTGTAGGCCAGCGCGTTGCTACCACTCTTCATCTGCCGGTTGGCGAAGCTGCCACTGGCGCCGGCACTGATGGCGATGTTGAACGGGATCAGCAGGCCCACCACCCCGCCACAGTTGACCTTGACGCTGCCGGTGGTGTCGGTGTTGCCGAAGGCCATCGGGTTGTAGTTGCCAAAGGCGACGTTGGTGGTAGCCAGCGTGCAGGCGCACACACCCTGGATGCACAGCGCCTGCGCGGGTTTCACGCAGGCGAAGCACAGGCACAGCAGGGCGAGAAGCGAGCGCAGCAGGTTTTTCTGTGTCATGGCATCACCGGCAGGTCAGCACGCCCAGGTCGGGCAGATCGTCATTGCGGGAGGGCGGCAGCTGGAAGTCGAACTGGCATCGGCCGTTGGGCCATGTTGCCACCACGTGGCTGTGTCCGTCTGCCAGGCCGGCAAGGTAGGTGCGTCCTTCGAGCCCGACCGGAAAGCTGCGCTTGGCCCCGGTCACAGCGAGCAGTGCACCGGGCGGCAGGGGCTGGCCCAGCAGGGTCATCACCCGAAAGCTCGCGGCCCGGCCCCGCTGCACGGGAAAATCGATGCGCGCGGCACTGCGGGCCGCAGGCGTGACCTGGATCTCCAACGCCTCCAGCTCCACGTCCATGGGCAGGTCGGAGGCATCCACCCCCACGCGGTTGGGCTGGTAGCCCCGCAGGCCCGTGACGAAGGCCCGGCCCCGCGCATCGGTGTGGGCCACGATCTGGTTGTCCTGCATGACCCGCACGCCCTCATGCCCGCCCACATCGACGACGGCGATGCCGCCCTCGATGCGCCGGCCGGCGAACAGGCTGCCATCCACCCAGGCCACGCCGCCCGCCGCGCCCACGCGCGTGTCCACCTCGCTGCGGCGCCGGGCAACGCCGCCCGTCAGCACGGCGTAGTCGGTCTGCCACTGCGCCTGCACCATCTGGCGGTTGCCGCTCTCGGTGACCAGTTGGTAGCCCAGGCCGGGCCCGAACGACGGGTTGCGCTGCACCTGCGCCTGGAAGAAGCTGCTGTCGGTGCCATTCGCCGATTGGCGCTGCATGCTGACACCGGCACTGTGGCGCGAGTCCAGCGCCCGGCTCCAGCTGAGCCCCAAGGTCTTGCCGCCCCCCGCCAGGTCGCGGAAGGCCACGACACCGAGGTAGCCCCATGCGCCGAGATCGCGGCTGTAGTTGACCTGGGCGAGGTGCGTGTCGAACGCGCCACCGCGCTGCCGCGTGTAGCTCACGCCCACGGAATGGCCGCCCCAGGAGGTGCCGGCGGCGGCGGTCACCACCAGCCGCGGCGCGCCGGTTTCGGCCTGGCCGAGCTGGCTGAAGCGGGGACTCGCGCGCCGCACCTGGAGGCTGCCGCTCCAGTCGCGCGCCTGCCGGTCCAGGGTGGCGCCGACCAGCCAGCCGGCGCCGACGTCACGCGAGCGGCTGGCCACTGCGGACGCGCTGAAGGTGCCCAGCGACGGCCACATGGCCCAGCCGGTGGCGCCCACGGCCTGCTGGCGGGCCGACAACTCGGCGCGCCATTCGCGCGTGAAGCGCTCGGTCACGCCACGCCGCTCGGTGATGCTGGCCATGCCCTGGCGGTAGCGGTTGCTGACGAGGCCGTAGTTCTCGCGCAGCGCGCCCACTTCCACGCTGTAGGCGCTCAAGCCCGGCTTGAGCAGTGAGGGGCTGACGTAGTACGGGGTGACGACGACCTGTTCACGCCCCAGCAGGTCACGCACCACGGCACGAATCTCCCCCTGGCCCGTCACCACGGGCAACTCCGACAGGTCGAAGGGACCGGCCTGCAGGCGGCTCTGCAGCCGCTGGCCGTTGTTGACGTAGACGTCCAGCGTGGACGGCAGCGCTGCTTCGCCGCGCAGCGTGGGGAGGGGAAAGCTGAGGAACCCGGGTTGCAGCGAAAAGTCCGTGCCCCACTGCACGCCGCCGAAGCGCAGGGCACGGCCCCAGGCGCCGGCCTGGCTGATCGAGTCCCCCACGCGCCAGCGTGACAGGCGGGCGGGATCGTCCAGCTGCCACCGGGTGTCCAGCCGGATGTTGGCCCCCCCCGATCGGGACAGGTGGGTGCTGCTGAAGTCGCCATGCGGGCTGAAGACACCGGCCTCCCACAGCACGTCCGCGGCGTTGCTGTTGCTGCGCGCGCGACGCTCCCACTGGGCGTCGTAGTTGATGAAAGGAGCCCACACCGAGGGTTCGGTGACGCGGGGCTTGCCGTCGCTGAGCTCGACACGCTGGCCGACGAACGCGGAAGCATCGGCGTTGATCTCCAGCGTCTGCGTGCCCTCGTCGATGCGCCAGGCCAGCGGGCCGGCATTGGCCAGCAGCACGTGCTGTTCACCATCAATGACACGTGGCGGGCTGCCCGTGGGCAGGCGCAGGCGGATCTCGTCCCAGTTGGACTGCGGGATGGCCAGGCCGTCACTCAAGCGGACGGCGCGCACCATCGTGTCCTGCGGCACGCCGTTGACCTTGAGCGCAAGCAGCAACGTCTCGCCCCACTGGGGGCGAGACGTCTGCGCGGTGGCGGCGGCGGCGAACAGCGAAAACAGCAGCAGCGCGATCAGCGCCGCCACGCCACGGCAACGGTCAGGGACGCGCCCCGCGAATGTCATTCAACGCCATGATTTGAATACCTTGGTCGGTCTGGATCTGCATGGTCTTGGCGGCCACGGCGGTGGGGGGTGGCACCAGGCGGAACACGCGCTGCTCCCCGGGGAAGATGACGGAGGTGCTGCCCTTCTGGGCCACCGCCGCGAGGGCCTCGCCGCCCTCGCCATGCAGGCGCAGCTCGCCCACCTTCAGGTGCACGTTGCCGGTGTTCTGCACTTCGGCGAGCAGGTCGCCGTTCTCGGCGCGGGTCACCCTCCACTGCTCGCCGCGGTTGACCTGGGCGGGTGCCACGTACACCGGCACCCGCATCGTGACCAGCACGCGCACGCTGCCGGAGACATTCAGCGCGTCGGACGGACGGGGCATGGGAACTTCGCGCAGCACGATGCGGTACGTGCCCTCCTGCGACAGCTCCTGGTTGCGGCGCAGGCCCAGGCGCAAGACCTGCGTCTGGCCGGGTTGCACGGTGAACACCGGCGGGTTGACGATGAGGTCGGTGGTGGGGCCGTCCTGGTCCTGGCCATTGACGCGGGTCCACGAGATCGCCTCGGCCTGCATCAGCACGGGCTCCTGGCCGTTGTTCATGACCTGCACGGTGGCGCGGTCGTTGGCGCGGTCCAGCCGGACGTTGACGGGCATCAGCGTGACATCGGAAGCCTGCGCTGCCAGTGGGAGCAGCATCCACAGGGCCAGCAGTCGGAACATGCGGTTCATGGCAAAGCCTCCTTCAGCCAGAGAGATCAGTAGCTGATCGTGACGGTCACGGTGTCGGTATACGCGCCCGGCACGACGTTGGCCAGCGACGGCAGGCGGCCGTAGATGGTCAGAGATTGCGAGCTGCCCGTGCCGGTGCCGGCCGAGGTGCTGCTGCTGGCGGTGCCGTCGCCCCAGACGGTGGAGCGGGCGGTGTCCAGGTAGAGCTGGTAGCCCAGGGTGCGGGTGCCGCTCTTCATGGTGCGGGCGCTGAAGTTGGAAGCGCCACCGGCGTTGGTGCCGGCGTTCAGGGCCACGGTGTAGGGCGTGGTGTTGGTGCACACCACCGTCAGCGTGGACGTGGCGTCCAGCGGGGTGGCGGTGGCCAGCGGGTCGATGCTGCCGCCGAAGTTCAACGACGTGCCCGACACCTGGCAGGAGCTGATGACCGTGGCCTGCACCTGGAAGGTGTTGTTGGCGGTGCCGGCCTGGGCCATCGCGGGCAGCAGGAGGGCGGCCAGCAGGGGCAGCAGCGAACGACGGGCTTGGCGGGTGGTCTGCGTGTTCATCGTCATGTCTCCGGGGTTGATTGGAAGCACTTGCCAGGGGATCGGCCGGGGCTGTTTTGCGTTGCGCCCTAACCGTTTCTCGATGGATGTGATCTTCGAATCAGCACCGTTTTTCCAGCAGCGGGCGATGCCGCTAACGCGGCAGCGCGATTCCCGTGAGGTGCCGTAGGTGAATTGCCTACACGCCCCAGAACCTGTGGCGTAGTTGGCAACCGGCCGGCCTCGCTCCGAATGGCGAGAGCATCCCGCGCGATCAGCGGGTTAGTCAACCCGCCGCGGCAAGCGTATTCCCGCGAGCGGAACGGATCGACCCGCGCGCCTGGCCGCCTGCGCGGCACGTCGCCTTCCCCGGCACAGCGTCACCGCGGGCCAGGCAGCACGTCAGACGGCGGCACCGCCGCCCGCGCGGCAGAGCCGTGCTGCAGCGCAGCAGCGCCGAAGGCGATCAGTAGCTGATCGTGACGGTGACGGTGTCCGTATAGGCCCCCGGAATGACGTTGGCCAGCGACGGCAGGCGGCCATAGATGGTCAGGGATTGCGAGTTGCCCGTGCCGGTGCCGGCCGAGGTGCTGCTGCTGGCCGTGCCGTCGCCCCACACGGTGGAGCGGGCGGTGTCCAGGTAGAGCTGGTAGCCCAGCGTGTTGCTGCCGCTCTTCATGGTGCGGGCGCTGAAGTTGGCCGCGCCCCCCGCATTGGCGCCGGCGTTCAGGGCCACGGTGTAGGGCGTGGTGTTGGTGCACACCACCGTCAGCGTGGACGTGGCATCCAGCGGGGTGGCAGCGGCCAGCGGGTTGATGCTGCCGCCGAAGTTCAGGGACGTGCCGGCCACCTGGCAGGAGCTGATGACCGTGGCTTGCACCTGGAAGGTGTTGCTGGCCGTGCTGGCCTGGGCCCAGGCCGGCAGCAGCGCGGCGAACAGCAGCGGCAGTGAGCGGCGGATGGTGGCCTTCATGGGGTGTCTCCGGGCGATGCAACAGGGTGGACGGGCGGTGTTCAAAGGGCGCCGAAGGCGGTGGCCTCGGCCAGGGTGAGCAGCGAGCGGGGCGCGACGGCGTCGGCCGGGAACAGGGCCATGCCCAGTGCCGCTGGGAGCGCGTAGTCGCGGCCTTCGGCCTGGAAGGGTTCGTTCATCAACTCGCCCAGGTGCCGGGCATGCGCGGCGGCTTCGCCGGCCTGATCCACGCGGGTCAGCACGAAGGCACAGGGATTGACGGCACTGCGCACGACGAGGTCTTCGCTGCCGCTGGCCAGGCGCAGGCGCTGGGCGACCTGGTTGGCCAGGGCATCCACCACCCCCTTAGGCACGTCGGCCAGGCTGGGCACGCGCAGCACGTAGACCGCCAGGTCCACGCCATCACGCGTGGCCGCCTGCGCCGCCTGACCGAGCTTCTCGCTCAGCGCGTCCTCGCCGTACAGGCCGGTGAGGCCGTCGCGCAGCGCCTCGACGGGCCGGGCGTCCACTGCGGCAGCGGCGGCGGGCTGCAGCTCGCCGAGGTCGTTGAACATCGTCTCCAGGCCACTGGCCTTGTCATAGAACGCATCGGCACCGGCGTCCATGCAGGCGCGGCGGTAGGCGTCCAGGTCCTGCGAGGTCAGCACGACGATGCGGCCGGTATAGCCCTCGCGGCGCAGCTCGGTGAGCAGGCTCAGGCCGGTGCCGCTGGCCAGCGACAGATCCGTCAGCACCACGTCCGGCTGGGTCCAGCGGATCAGTGCGAGGGCTTCCTTCTGTCCCGCCGCCTCGCCGACGACGCGCATGCCTGGCATGGCATCCAGGCGGCGAACCAGCAGCCGGCGGATGGAGACAGAGTCTTCGACGAGGAATATGTTCATGGCCGCCATGGTCGGACGGCGGCCGTTTCCGCGGCAGCGGTCAATCTCAGGACCGTGGCAGCGGGATTGCCGTGACGTGGCGTAGGTGAATTGCCTACATGGGCGAAAAAGCGGCGCTAACAGTGGCTTGCCGGGCGTATGCCGACACCTTCAAGCGCCCTCCGACGCAGCCACGGCGTCGCGCCGGACCGGATCAGACGTCGCTTGAATCGCCGGTCACAACCCGCATTCCCGCGCGAGAAAGCAGCGGACGAGGATCGTCCACCACCACGGCCAACATGCGTTCGACGAACACGGCCTGCAGCGATCCATCGCTGGTGTGCTGCTGTCGCCATTCGGCCAGCAACTGAGCATACTTTTCCGCGTCCAACACACCTGAAGACGCGAGCGCGACCACGAGGACCTGCAAAACTTCCATCACGCCTTCAGAAGCTTCAAGGGCTGCGGCGGCAACGCCGCCAATCTCGTCCATCTTGCTCATCTCTTTGTCTCCCCATTCGATGAGTGCGAGGCGGCCCTAATCCTACCGAGGCGCTGGATGTCTGGTCACGATCGGGGCCGAATGACGCGGATCACCATTTGCGATCGCCCCTCAACGAGGCGTCCATGGCTGCCTGCGTTGACGTCGCCTCAGGCTGTCGACGCCGCCGCACGGGCAAGGGCTGATGCCCGGCCAGGATGTCGGAAGTCACCTCGCGCAACACGACAACCCGGTGGTGGCGCACCCAGGTGCCCCAAAGCCGGGCCGCCGCCGCATCGACCCCAGGAGGGGTTGCCAGCGAATAGCGCCTGCCAGTCTTGGACCGCGCCTCGTCTCCGGCCGCGCTGACCTCAGCGAGCGCGGACGACACCTTGGAACAGGACTCCTCGCTCAGGAAGCCCATCAAGTGCCAAGACGGCGCATCGTAGTCGGGCACCTGGACCTCCCACGCCCGCCATCGCACGAGGACCAGCTTCGGCGTTCGATCCGCCGGCGGCGGTGTCAGGAAAACCATCTTGTTCGCTCCCCGTGCCGTCGCCAAGGTATTGAGTCGAACGCTCACCCACTGTGAACAAGACTCAACTCACGCGACAGCACACTTTTTCGAGTGTCCGCTGGGGCGAAGCCAGCGTGACCAGTGAAGTCCTTACACTTTTGTAGGCAGGTGCCGAGCGAGATGTGGGCCAGCGCCTACAGTCCCTGGCGCGAGTTCTGAGAGCCTTCACGCACGCACGGATGTGCAGAGCGCGGCTGAAAACGCTGGAACGCGGGGTGCAACGGCTCGCAACATCCACTCCCCTTCACGCGGAGATTGCCTAGGACCAAGGAATCTATCGGCCGGGCCGCGTCACGCGGACGGCCACGGACCACGGGTTGCCCCCCGCTGCGCACTTGGCTGGAGATCACTGCGGGATTGGCAGTATCAGTGCCACCAAGGCAGCCCTCCAATACCAACTGGCGCGTAAAGACGTGGCACCATGTCAAGGCGAGCCGGCTGAACGCTGCCATTTGCGCTGGTGCTGACGCGCGCTGCCTGGGAGGCGTAGGTGTCAAGCTGACCGGTCAATCTTCTGCTGCAGTCCCAATCAGGCCCTCTACGAGATCAATCAGCCGGGAGACCGGATAGGGCTTGCGCAAGTACGCGTCGTAACCCGTCAGCCCTTGGGCGATCGATTCTTCGGGCAGACCGCTGTTCAGGATGATCCGCGTCCGATCGAACTTCGAATCGGCCCTGAGCGCGCGTATGAACTCTGCACCGGTCATCACGGGCATCATGAAATCGGACACGATCAGGTCAGGCATCTGTGCGATGGCCGCCACCAACCCCAATTGGCCGTTGCCAGCACAAGATACGGAAAATCCTTCCTCACGCAGGACCATGCTGATGACCTCAGCATTGCCCAGTTCGTCGTCCACGATAAGGATTGTTTTCACGCTGGATGCGGATGACTGGTCACTCAGGCATCGAGGTCACTGGATGACTTCATGGGGTGGACGGAGATGGATCGGCACCGGGCACCACATCTCCTCTGACCTCCAGCAAACCACGTACCTGAAGGCCTTCATCCCCTATCTCGATCCGGCGTACATCCGCCTGATGGTCCGCATCGCGCATCTTGACGATGGTCAACAGGCGCTCGACATGGGCATCGTGGTGAACGAATCTCAGGAAGAACAGGTTATCTACCAGCGCAGACACCCCCCACCGCAACGAGACCGTGCTCGGCATCATGTCGCGTGTCTCGAGCGCCATGTAGACGGTCACCTGGCGGCTGCGCAACTCGTTGACCAGGCACGAGAGGAATCGGTCGATGCGCTCTGGGTGGGCTGATTCCAGAAACCCGGACAAGCCGTCAATCACCAGCCTGCGCACGCCCCGCCGGTTCACGGCGGCCAGGAGGTGCTCGGCAAGCTCGTCGAGCATGAACTCGCCGGGTGGCTGCCACATCAACTCCACCGCTCCACTGGCCTCCAGTGTTTCAAGTGGCTGCCCGATCGCGCGCGCTTTCGCGCGCAGACGATCCGGAGCCTCAAAGAAGCCAAGATGCAATCCGGGATCGTCAGCACTGCTTGCCGCCAGAAAATGGATGCCCATCGTGGTCTTGCCCGTGCCCGTAGAGCCGATAGCGACAGTCGCGCTCCCGCGGGGAATGCCCCCCACGCCAATGAGGGCGTCCAGGCTGGGCATGCCGCTGGATACCACGGCACTTCGTCCCACCGGTACCGAAGTCCCACCATACAGCGCTTCGATGCGCGGAAAGATCCGGATGCCATCCCGGTCGATGCGCATGGCGTGCTTGCCGCGCAGGGGGCCAGCGCCCCGAAACTTGCGGACCTGGATCGACCGCTCAGCGCGAGCGTCAACCAACTGGTCCTCCACCTCGATGATTCCATCCACCATGGTGTGCTCGGCGGCCATGCGGTGCGTGTAGCCACTCGTCAGCAAGAGGACAGTGCACTCGTGCAGGGATGCGATGCCCTGCAGCTCATGGACAAATTTTTTCAGTTCAAGGTCGGTCGGCGCCGCGTCTGCGGCAGTGACCAATCCGTCAAGTACCAGGAGGCCAAGCCGACTCGATTTCATCTCGCGGCGCAAGACGGCAGTCAGGCCCTTCAAGCCATCAGCCTCCAACTCATGGAAGGCACTGATGTAGGACAAGTGGTTCGGGAGCGCCTCGATGTCGAAGAATGACAGCGTGGACAGATGCTGAAGCAAGCGGGAGTGCGACTCCGCTAGCAACGTCACGTAGATCGCCCGACCGGCCTGGGCGACGTGGTGGTAGCAAATCTGGTTGGCAAGGATGGTTTTGCCACACCCAGGCAACCCTTGAATCATGTAGACGCCCGACTTGAAAAGTCCACCGCCCAGGATTTGATCCAGGCCCGGCACCCCGGAAGAAAGGCGTTCTACAGGGGGCAGCTGTTCGTGAGCATGACTCATAGCTGTATGTCGTTGAGCGTTGGTGGCAGGCCGGCCGGCGCTGACAGGCCAGCAACCGCAACGGACCAGAGCCAAGGCCTGGCACCTGGCTCGGTACGATTGTGTCGCTCCCGATCTGCACCGACTACACAAGATGTGAGACTGGGCGTGTCCTTGAACTTCTCGCGGCGCCACTGGTTGGAGGCATCGACGCGATTCTTCTTTCCAGCGCCATGGCCGTCCTGCAGGCTCTCACTACTGGATCCTGCTTGCGCGGCATGTCAGGCCTCACCTCGCAAGTGACATCTTGAGCGTGAAGCGGCTCGGTGAATGCACGGTTGTGCCGATAGGAGCGATCCGCTGCATGCACGACACCCCACCTCAAACGTCGGTCAGACCATGCTGGATGCAATATTTGGTCAGCTCGGTGTTGTTCGCCCAACCCGATTTTTCCAGGATGCGTGCACGGTAGCTGCCCACCGTCTTGACCGACAGGTGCATGACGTCCGCGATCTGTGCCGGGGTCTGGCCGGCGGCAATCAGCAGCATCACGCGATGCTCCTGAGTCGACAACTGCTCGTGCGGCAGCGCCTGCGGCACCTTGCCGCTGAGCAATCCCAGCAGGTGATCAGCCATGGAGGCGGTGACGTAGCGCCCGCCTTCGGCCAGCCTACGCAAGGCCGTGCGCAGTTCGTCAGCCGCACGGTCTTTTGGTAGGTATCCACTGGCGCCCATCTGCATCAGGCGCGCCGCGTAGGCTGCCTCCGCATTCAGGCTCAAGACCATCAACGGCACACCCGGTAGCGCGCGCAGCAGGCGACTCGCACCTTCGGTGCCCTGTGCGTCCGGGAGCGACAAGTCCAAGGTGACCAGGTCGGGCTTGGCCTTGGCGATGCACATCATCGCTGCGGCAATGGTGGGCGCCTCGTCCAGCGTGGCATCGGGCCATTCCTGCAGCACGAGCTGGCTGATGCCCATGCGCATCAGCGGGTGGTCGTCAACGATGAGAACTCTCATTGTCACAGCCAAGCCTCCTCTGTCTCAATGTCATTGCCGGTACCCGGGTGCTCAAGTGGCAGCCATACCCATACGCGAGTCCCGCCTTCAGAACCTGGACCGAAGTCGAAGCTCCCCCCCGCCAATGCGGCCCGCTCTCGCATGCCGCGCAACCCAGACGCGTCGGCGCGTGCGTTTCCTGGTCCGCGGCCGTTGTCGATGATTTCCAGTTCGTAGCCCTCTTGCTCACCAGAGGTTCGCGGGCACCCGGTAACCCGCAGCGTCGTGGCATCGGCGTGCCGCAGCACGTTGGTGCAGGCCTCCTGCACCACCCGGAACATCGGATTGGCCTGCTCCGGTGACAGCTGGTCTGCAAAGTCCAGTGCGAGCGTCGTCGTCAAACCAGCTTGGCGTTGCACGGTCTGCAAATAGTGCCCAAGCGCAGCTTCCAGGCCCAGCTCATCCAGCAGGGGGGGACGCAATGCCGCGGAGATCTGGCGTGCCGAGCGGATCGCCTCGTCGGCCATGGACTGCAATTCATCAACGAGCGGCTCCGTGCGTGGCGCGAGCTTGGCACGCAACGAAATCGTCAGCATCTTGATGGCGGTTCCCACCTGCCCGATCTGGTCGTGCACCTCGCGCGCCAGACGCCGGCGCTCCGACTCGACCCCCTGCTCCATCTCCACGGCGAAGTTGCGAATCCGCCGCAGCGCCCGGCTCAACGCCTCGGTGCGTGCGGCCACTTGGCGCTCCAGCTCGACATTGGCGCCGCGCAAGGCGGTCTCGGCCCGGTCGCGCAATCGGCGCTCGCGCAGCATCAGCACCAACGCCAGCACCAGCATCACCGACCCGACCCCAGGCAGCAGCCGGGTGAGCCGCGTCGTGCGCCTCTGGACGGCATCGGTCTCCTGGTCCATCGCGGTGGCGCGCTGCTGCTGCTCGACGGCCAGCTGATCGATCTGGAAGCGCACCTCGTCCATCACCCGCTTGCCATCCACATAGGCGCTCAGGTCTCGCGTCACGTCGGCTCCGTCCTTGAGGCGCCGCTCGATCGTCATCTTGGTCTGCTTCAGACGCTCTTCAATCAGCGCGTCCAGGCGCTGCAGCGACGCGTTGTCAACCCCACCACGAACCAGCCGCCGCCACAGATCGGCCCGAGTGCGGCCCAGATTGGCCAGAGCCTCGTCGTACGGCCGCAGAAAGGGCCGCTGCCCCGTGATGATGAATCCGCGCTGTCCGGTTTCAACGTCCACCAGCAATGTCAGCAGGCGCTGCAGATCGGTTTGCAGGTGCAGCGCTTCACCGCGCTCGATATTGCGGTCGACCAACTCGGACAGGCTTCTTGATGCTCCGACAGCAGTCCCGACGAAAGCCACGAATGCTGCGAGCAAGAGAGTCAGCGGCAGCCAGGAATAACGCATGCTCCACCCAAAACCAAAACATGGTTGCAGGCCCCGCCACTCGTGCTCCTGTGACACCCCGAGATGACAAAGGCGAGAGCCCGCACAAGCGTCGCCCGCTGACTTCTGACGGTACAACTGGGTGACGCCCGTAGGCTATGACTGTGGCAGGGAAATAGCAACCCGCGCCGACCCGGCGCGCGATTGGGGGGTTAGCGGGCCAACGGGCCGTCCGCAAATGGCTGGCCAGGCTGAGTCCGGGCACCGCGATCACGGCGCCGAGCTACGCAGCGGGCGCCCCCCATGCCAACGCCAACCGTGCGGCGCAGCGCTCCGGCTGACGAGCGACGGCCTTGCAGCAGCCTGTCGGCGCTGGGCGCCTGTTGCCAGAGCGTGTACGCCGGCCTGGACGAGGCCGAGGGCATGACGGCGGCGGCGAGCACGGAAGCTTCCAACGGCTCCGCGAATCAACATGACTTGCCAGGACGCGTGCGTTGGTGCCCCAAATGCAAACGGCCTGGTCGAGCGTCCGGCCATTGCGACAGGGCAATGGAATCACCGACTTGGAGGGCGCTTCTGGGGAGGCACAGTTAGAACAGCTCGACGTCGCTGAGCTGCGTGGCTTCCTGAATGATGCCGCTAGCCACCAGCGCCGCGTAGTTGTGCACCTGGTTCCGGCCATGGCCCTTGGCGTGATAAACGGCCTTGTCGGCCCGTTCGAACGCTGCGGCCGGGGCGTCGCCCGCGCGGACTTCGGTGAATCCGATGCTTACCGTGATGCGCCCAACCTGCGGGAAGGCGTACCTCTCGGTGTTCAGGCGCAGGCGCTCGAAGGCCTCGCCCGCGTGGATCTGCTCGTCGCAGCGCATCAGCACCACGAACTCCTCGCCGCCGAACCGGTACAGCAGGTCATGGAAGCGGAACGAGCCGCGCATCAGGCGCGACAGCAGCAGCAGCACCTCATCGCCGATCAGGTGGCCGAAGCGATCATTGACAGATTTGAAATGATCGATGTCGATCACACCCAGCACGTAGTGCGGCGTAGCGGTCTCATGGCGACGGTCTTCGGCTTCGTGGCTGGCGTCTGGCCGGACCGGGATGTCAGAGAGCACCTTCAGGAAGCTCTCGTCGAAGGTCTTGCGGTTGAGCAGGCCGGTAAGCGTGTCCCGCTCCGAATAATCGAGCAGGCCCTGAAAGTTGTGATAGATCCGCAGCACGCTACTGACCATGCGCTGCGCACCGGTCCCCAGACGCCGGGTTGACAGGATCTCGATGACGCCGACAACGTCCCGGTCGGTAGCGATAGGGAACAGGTACAGCCACTGGCCGCCCTGCGCCACCTGGGTCACGCTGCGGCTGCGCATGGCTTCCAGGCGCAACGGGTGTTCCGTGGCCAGCGGCAGCGCCTCCGGCTTGGCCCACAACGGATCGGCCTGCGCCACGGCGTCGCCGACGCGCAGCTTGGCCCGCGTCAGCCAGCGTTCCTGGCCCGGCTCGCCGACGCAGCGGTAGATGGCCGCCGACTCGGGTTCGAGCAGGTCGCGCAAGGCCATGACAAGCGTGACGTCCATGACGTCACGGTCACGGAAACCCGTGAGTTCGGCGAGGTGGTCGACAACCTGGGACATGGCGTCAGGCTACCGCAGCTTGCGTGTATTGACGAATCAGGGCCAGCACCTGCTCTTCGTCGTACGGCTTGCCAAGATAGTGGTCGACCCCCAGTTGGGCCGCGTAGTCGCGGTGCTTCTGGGCGATGCGGGACGTGATCATGATGACGGGCAGGCTGGCCAGGCGCGAATCGGCGCGCATGTTGCGAACAAGGTCAAAGCCGTCCATCCGGGGCATTTCGATGTCGGACAGTACCACCGATGGCAGTTCGTCACCTGACAAGCGCTCCATTGCATCAAGGCCGTCCTTGGCCAGCACCACGCGATACCCCACGCGCTCCAACAAGCGCTGCGTCACGCGTCGCACCGTCAGCGAGTCGTCCACGACCATCACCAGCGGTGCCTGAGACACGGCCTCGATGACCGGCGCCGCCTGCGCGGGTTCCTGGGACTGCGACAAGGCGTGGGCCGCGACCAAGCGGGCTCGTGCATCGACGCCGTACCAGTCGGCCAACGCCACGACGTTGTAGATCAGCGCCACATCGCCCGAAGCCAACAGGCTGATGCCTGCCAAGCCAGGCACGCGGTTGAGCTGCGCGCCGAGGTTCTTCACCACGACTTCCTGGTTGCCCACGACCTCATCCACGTGCAATGCCAGCGCGGCCTGCGCGCTGCGCACCAGCACGATCGGGGCATGCCGGCCGTGCGTATGGCCCCGGCCGCCTTGGCCGAGCAGGCCGCCCAGCCAGTAGAACGGCAGTTCGGATCCGCCGTGCTGCAGCTTGCCGGTGGCATAGGCTGCCTCAACGGCATCCACCGGCACCCGTTGCACCGACTCCATCAACGCCGCCGGCACGGCAACTACCTGGTCACCACTCTTGAGCAGCACGACCTGGGTCAGCGCCGTCGTCAGCGGCAGGCGCAGCAGGAAGCTGGTGCCAACGCCAGCCGTGGACACCGTCTCGATGCTGCCGCCCAATGTGCCCACCTCGGCACGAACGACGTCCATGCCGATCCCGCGACCGCTGAGTTCGGTGATCTGGCTCGCGGTCGAGAAGCCCGGCGCGAAGATCAGGCGCTTGAGCTGCGCATCATCCGGCTCTGCCTCTGCCGAGATCAGCCCGAGCTGGAGGCCGCGCTCGCGGATGCGGGCGAGGTTCAGGCCGGCGCCGTTGTCGGCGAAGTTCAGCAGCACTTCGTTGCCCTGCTGGCTGACCTCGATGCGCAGCGTGCCCATCGGGTCCTTGCCAGTGGCCGTGCGCACGTCTGGCATCTCGATGCCGTGTGCCACGCTGTTGCGCAGCAGGTGCTCGAAGGCGCCCGCCGTCCGCTCGAGCACCGAGCGGTCCAGCTCGGTCTGGCCACCAACGATGTCCAGCTTCACCTGCTTGCCGCTGTCGCGCGCCGCCTGGCGCACCACGCGGTGCATGCGCTCGCCGATGGAGTCGAACTCCACCAGGCGGGTGCGCAGCAGGTCGTCCTGCAGCTCACGCGTCAGCCGGGACTGCGCCGCCAGTTCATCTTCGCCCGTCTGGACGTTGCGAGTCAGCGAGCGCTGGAGCGTGGCCACGTCGCCGACTGACTCGGCCAGCATGCGGGTCAACTCCTGGAAGCGGGTGTAGCGGTCGAACTCCAGGGGGTCGAACTCGCGGCCGCCCTGTTGCGCCATCTCCTGCTGGATGTGCATCTGGGCTTCCGCCTGCAGCTCCAGCTCCCGGAGCTGGGTGCGCAGCCGCTCCAGGTTGTCGTCCAGGTCGAGCAGCGCGCCCTTCATCTGGGCCAGCTCGGACTCCATCCGCGCACGGCGGATGCTGACTTCGCCGGCCTGCGTGGCCATGCGCTCCAGCAGGCTGCCGCGCACGCGGACCTGCGCCTGGCCGATGGCCAGGTTGTCGCTGCCAGGGGCGATCTCGGCGGCGTCGCCAAAACGACTCCAGTCGATCTCGCGGGCGGCACCCTCCGGCGCCAGGTCTTCCACGACCGGCGCGGCCGTGGCAAACCGGGCCAGCGGCTCCGGCCGCTCCTGCGGTTCGGGCTGGGGCTCCGGTGCGGCCAGAGGTGCTGGCCCGGCCGCCGCCGAGGCGTTCAGACTGCGACCCAGCGCCTCGAAGGCATGCTCCAGGGCGTCGCCTTCGTCCTGCAGCGCCTGAACCTGCGCGACATCTGCGCTGCCCGACTGCAGCAGCGCTTCAATGGCGGATTCCAGGTGGTGGGCCTGCTCGCCCAGTCGCATGGCACCGGCCAGGCGGGCGCCGCCCTTGAACGTATGCAGCGCGCGCATGCAGGCGTCGGAACGCCCCAGGTCCGCCGGGTCGGCCAGCCAGTCGCGCAGCGCCCCGTGCAGATCCTGCAGCAGGTCGCGGCCTTCTTCCTCGAAGATCGGGAACAACTCGGGCTCGATGGCATCCGGCAGGCCGGGCTCGGGTTCGGGCTCGGGTTCGGCCTGGGCGGTCGCGACGGGGGCGCCCTCCTCCGCCACGGCCTCGGGTTCGTCCAGCAGGGGCGCGGGCTCGGTGGGCGGTGCAGCCAGGGGCGGCTCTTCCAGGTCGCCAGTGACCGTGTCCTGCAGCGACGGCACGAACAGCGCATCCAACGGCGCGGCGGCCGATGACGGCCCCTCTTCCGGCTGGTAGGCGTGCAGGCGGGCGACGACATCAGGGTCGTTGGGTTTGAGGAAGCCGGCAGCGAACTGGTGCAGCAGGCGGCGGATGTCCTCCGCCGCGCGGACGAACAACTCGGCGTCCGCCTCCTGGAAATGCACCGCACGCTGGGCACGGCCCAGGGCATGTTCGAGTTCACGGGCCAGGCTGGACAGGTCGTCGTAGCCCACCGTTCCCGCATTGCCGGCCAGGGCATGAGCCTGCACTTCGCAGCTCTGGGGGATGGGGTGCTCATTGAGCTCGGCACGCCACTCGGCCAGGCCCACGGACAGCTTGCGCGAGAGCTCGTCGGCTTCGTTCAGGAAGATGTTGAACAGCGCGATGCTGATGCGCAGCGGGCCGATGACTTTGAAGCCTTCGTCGGATTCGGCGGATTCAATGTCCGGGTCATCCTCTGGTTCCGGCGGCGTCTCGACGAGGTGCAGCAGCGGTGCAGCCACGGCCGGCGCTTCAGCGGGCGGCTGCACATCGGGTTCGGCCGCTTCCAGCGCCGGCAGCGCCAGGGTGGTTTCCTCCGGCTGCTGGGGCGGCTCGTCCAGCGGCAGCGGCGGTGCCTCGACAGGTGCGGGCTCGTCCAGGTCCAGTTGGAGCCGGAAGTCGGCCATCGTGGGCTCGTCCGGCACGTCGCCCAGCGCCATGGGCTCGGTGGGGGCCACGTGCTGCGGCACCGGCTCGAACGGGAGTTCGCCCAGCTCCAGCGTGGGCTCGTCGACGGGCAGCGCCTGGGCCACGGGGATCTCGGTTTCGGCGAACTCCGGGGGCAGCTCGGCAGGAATGGGTGCCGGCTCCGAGAGGTCCAGCACGAGGTCGGGCGCGGGCTCGGAGGCCACTTCCGGGGCGAACGCCTCCAGCGGCAGCGCGATCTCCTGCACGTCAGGCAGCGGCGCGGCCTCGACGATCTCCACGCCGGCCAAGGCCTCCAGCGGCAGGTCCACGCTGTCCTCGGCCGATTCACTCGTGGGCGCCAGCGGCAGCGACTGGCCATGCAGGCGCAGCGCGTCGGCACTGGCCCGCACGGGCTCGGGCGAACTGGTGCCCGGCTCGTGGCCGGCGATCTGCTCGCGCCAGTGGGCGAAGTAGTCCAGGGCCTCGGTGGTGAAGCCCAGCAGCGCCGCATCCGCCTGCGGGCTGGCTTCGGCCAGGCGGGCGTTGTAGAGCTGCTCGCAGGCCCAGGCGCCTTCGCCGAAGGCATTCAAGCCCACCATGCGGGCGCTGCCCGTGAGCGTGTGGAAGGCGCGGCGGACCACGGTCAGGTGTCCGTGATCGTCCGGCGACTCGCGCAGCGCGTCCAGCGCGGCCCGCGCGTTGCCGATGACCTCGTCCGCTTCCTCCAGGAAGATCTCGCGCATCTCCGGGTCGTCGTCCACGCTGGCGGTGTCAACGATCGGCGCCGGTGCCGGCACGGGGGCCCGCGCGGCCACCGGTGTTGCCGCGGGTGCGGGGGCAGGCTCGGACAGGTCGAGATCGGGCAGGCTGAGGTCCGGCAGGCTCAGATCGGGCAGGTCCAGCGACCCCAGATCGACACGCAACGGCTGCGTGGCCTCGTGCGAGAACGGCACCTCGGGCTCGAGGTCGACATGGAAGCCGCTGGCCTCGAAGTCGGGCAGCTCCACGGCGCCTTCGCGGCGACCCATGACGGCATCGAGCCGGCCGGTGGCCTCGTCGAACACAAACATGCGCTTGGCCAGGGCCGGCTGCACGCTCAGCATGTCGATCAGGAAGCCCAGCGCACCCAGGTTGTTGGCCAGGCGCTCGAAGACGTCCCGCGCGCCCGGGCGGTCAAAGTCGATCTCGGTGTTGGCCAGGCCGTCGATCTCGTCGCGCATGCGCACGGTGGCCTGCGCCGCCTGGTCCAGGCCGAGCACGCTCAGGACCCCGCGCATGGCCTGCAACTGGCCAGGCACCGGGATCAGCAGCTCACGCTGGGTGGGACTGCGGAAGTAGTCATCGCACTGTTTCTCGACCTCGGACAGGCTGGCGCGCAGCTCGTGCACCACGCTGCCCAGCGTCTGACGATCGGAGACCCGGCGGTACAGGTCCTCCATCCAGTCTTCCAGCGGCTCGGCCGGCTGGCCATGGGCCACGGCCTCGACGCGGCGCGCGAGGCGGCGCACGCGGTCCGCCTGTTCCGGCTGGTCAAAGGCGGCATCTTCCAGCGCTGCCTCGACGTACAGCAGGCTGGTGGCAACTTCCATGGCCAGCGCGGGTGGCGGCGTGCTGCGCGAGCGCAGCGTGGCGACGACGGCGCGCTGCAGCGTCTGAGCCAGCACCTCGCCGCTGGGGAAGAGGCGCGTCAACGAATCCGAGAGTGCGGCGAACTGTTCATCCAGTCCGGTCAGCCGGTGCTGGTCGCCCTCGGCGGCGCTGGACCAGCTTTCCTTGGCGGCCAGCACACGGCGACGGGCCTGCGTGACCCAGGCGGGATCGATGCGACCGAGGCTGGCATCTTCATAGTTGCCCGACTGCTCGTCGGTCAGACGGTAGGCCTCGTGCACGGCCTGCAGACGCGGGCCCGCGCCCTGCGTGACGCGGCACTGGGCGCAGAAGAACAGCAGGTCCTGTGCCAGGCGCTCGCGCTGCGGGTCCGCTTGATCGCCCTGCCCGATCACGCGCAGCTCATGCAGCAGTCGGGAGCCCAGGCGCTTGGTGTAGGCGTCGCTGCCGATGAGTTTCTGCGCCTGCCCTTCGAAAACCGCCGCGGCGAGCTGCCACCGCGTGCGGGACTGGCCCGGTGGCAGCGCCGCCGCCAGGCCGGCGCACAGGCCCGACAGGTTGGCAGCGTGGGCCGAGGCGGGCTCGCGCATGTGGCGCAGCAGCGCCGCCTCGAAGGGGGCGCGCACCGTGTCGGGCGAGCGAGCTGGCACGGCCGTGTCCAGCGGGATGGTCCGCCAGGCCCAGTCGACCTGCCACAGGTCGGCGGGATGGATACGTTCCGCGCCATTGAGCTGCTGCAGCTCGCGATAGCTGGGATACAGCGCCAGCGGCGATGTCTTGTTGCCAGCCAGCAGGCGGGCGATGTAGGCGAGCAGCGCGAAATCGGCGCGCTCGATGGTCTCGACGGTGCTGGTCTCAACCTCCAACGGCCGCAGCGCCAGACGGTCGACCGCCGCCTCGGCGGCGCGCAGCACGGTGGCGCCAGCGGGCAGACCGACCATCGACAGCACGCCGCTGACCTGGTGGAGCTGCGCCGCGGCCTGTTGCAGCGGCAGGCTGGGCTGGGCATCGGCGCCAAAAGCGGCGAAGCGGTGGTCTGAGCCGTCTCGCACGAGGCGGCGCAGTGTCTTGTGCACCGCCTCGAGGGAACGGCGCAGTTCCTCCTGCACCCAGGCAAGAGGGCTGAGGTCGGCCGGGAGTTCGGCGTCTCGCAGGGAGCTGTCCATGCGTGGGCTTTCTTGCTCGATGCGGGGCGGGGTCAGGCGACCTTGAAGCGGGAAACCGACGTGCGCAGCGCCTCGGCGGAACGTGACAGCTCATGCACCATCTGTGCCGTGGAGCGCGTGCCTTCGGAAGTCTGCTCTGTCACGGCGAAGATGTGCTGGATGTTGGACGCCACCTCATTGGCGGACTCGGCTTCGCGCTGGGCCTGCGTGGAGATGCGCACGATCAGTTCATCCAACTGGCGCGACACGTTGTCGATGTCTTCCAGCGCCTTGCCGGCCGCGTCGGACAGCTGCGTCCCCTCCACCACGCCGCGTGTCGAGCGCTCCATGGCGGCCACGGCATCGTGCGTGTCGGTCTGAATGGTCTTGACCAGCGCCGCAATGCGTCGCGTGGCGTCGCCGGAGCGTTCGGCGAGCCGCTGAACCTCTTCCGCCACCACGGAGATGCCGCGACCGGCTTCGCCGGCGGACGCGGCCTGAATGGCCGCGTTCAGCGCCAGCACGTTCGTCTGCTCGGTAATGTCCGAGATCAGCTCCGTGATCTCGCCGATTTCCTGAGACGTCTCGCCCAGGCGCGTGATGCGCTTGGAGGTTTCCTGGATGGAGTCGCGGATGGTGTTCATACCGGCGATGTTGTTCTGCATCGCGGACAACCCCTGCTCAGCAGCCTGACGGCTCTGGCGCGCCACCTCGGCCGTCGTCTGCGCCTGCGCGGACACCTCGGTGATTCGGCTGGCCATGCCCAGCACCGCCTCGCCAGTCGCGCGAATCTCGTGCAGTTGCTCCTTGGACGCCGCCAGCAGGTCGGTGGACGTCTGGTCCACCGCACCGGTCGTGTCCGTCACGCGGGCCGCCGTGGCCTGCACCTGGCCCACCAGGTTGCGCAACTCCTCCACCGTGTAGTGCACCGAGTCGGCGATGGCGCCGGTGATGTCCTCCGTCACGGTGGCCTGCTGTGTCAGGTCACCTTCAGCGACAGTGGACAACTCGTTCATCAAGCGAAGAATGGCGGCCTGATTCGCGTCGTTGACCCGCTTGGCTTCTTGCTCCTGCGCTTCCGCTTCGCGACGCTGCGCATCTGCCAGCTTGGCCCGCTCGGACTGATCAGCCACGAACAGCTGCAGAAATCCGATCGCACCCGCGGCCAGAGCGATCAACGACAAGGCGAGAAGGCCAAAGATGCCCCAGCCCGCGCCGCCAGCCCTTTCCAACTCGGCTGCGGTCTGCTCCAGACCCTTACGCAGCGGCTCGGAGTCGTTCAGGATGGCAGTCTGCGCCTCACGGGCGGACACCAGACCCTGCAGGTTGCCCAGGATGGCTGAGGCCTGCGTACGGGTCTGCTCGTACTGCCTGAGCAGCGTCTGCAGGCGCTCTTTCAGCTGCGGGTCGCGCGCGGCGTTCAGGCGCAGCTCCGGGCTACCGTTGAGCAGCGCCTCGGTGATGAGCTTGAAGGAGTTCAGATCCTTGCCCAGCAGGAACACGGCCTCGGGACTCACGCCTTCCTGCGTCAGGAACTCGTTGGCGCTCTTGCCGATACGCTGCGTCAACATGACCAACTGGCCGACCGCGGAGACTTCACCCGCGGACGCCCCGATCTGCAGTGCCTGCGACGACACCGCCTCGGCGCTTTCCAGCAGGTCGCTGGACTGGCGGTTGATCGCGCGCAGCGCCGTGCCCACCTGGGTCAGGATCTTTTCCTGGCCCTGCACGACCTTGCCGTTCTTCTCGGCACGCTCGATCAGCGGCCGGAGCGATTCCAGCGTCGGCTGTACGGCAGCCGGGGCCGCACTGAGGTCGCCCTCCCCCGTGCGCAGGCTGTTGACGACGCCGCTCAAGGTGCCCACCGACTCACGCAGTTCCGCGAACGCCGTCGGATTGCCGACCAGCGCGGCGGACACGGACTTGGCCATCCGCTGCGAGTGCATCAGCGCCTGGCCAGAGGCCCGCACCTGCGCGGCGCTGCGGTTGGAGCTGTTCACCACCAGGAACACCGAAGCCGTGGTACCCAGGATGCCTAGCGCCACCAGGCCTGTGAGGATGCGCTGGCGGTGACGACCGAACAGGTTCCCCAGCGGGCGTTCATTGCTGACGCCGGGCGGCGGCAGCATCGTCGGGTCCGCGGCCTGCGTGGTCGGCGCGAAGTTCATCGTGCTCGGCGGGAACTCGCTGTTTGGACCCGGCTCGGTCGGCACGGCCGGCGAGATGATGGACGGCGGCTCGGAACGCCTGAAATCGTTGGCGCGCGTGGTCACGTCGCCGGCGAGGGTGGACTCGCTGTTGCGCGTGGGGTCGAACCCGCCCGCACGCGAATCGATGGTCGTATCGACGCCCTCCGGTGCCGCCAGCGGCTGCTCGTCGGTGTCGGACTTTCCCCTGATCTTGTCCAGCAGACTCATCTCACCCTCGTCCTTCAGTGTTTGTGATGTCCGCCACGATGCGGACGTCGGACTCTTGTTTGCGTGCTACGCGACGATGTGCAGGAAGTCTTCCTGCCTCGACAGCGCTTCGAGATTGATTTCCTGCCACGGGCGGCCGGCGTCATCACGCCGCAAGGCGCCGGCAAAGCGTGGCAGCGGTCCGGCAGGCTGATCCGCCGACAGCGGCAGCTGCTCATCGCTGCGCAGGCCCACCAGACGATCCACCATCAGTGCGCAGTTCAGGTTGAGGTCGCTGCCCAGCGACACGAGGCGCGCCTGGGGCGCCACGACACGGTGCAAAGATGGCTCGCGCAGCCCCAGGTAGACCGCCAGGTCCACCACCGTGAACAGTCCCCCTCGCAGGTTGGCCACGCCAGCCAGCCAAGGCTTTGCGTAGGGAACGGGCTTGATGGGCACGGGCGCGAAGATTTCGCTGGCCTGCTTCAGCGAGAACAGCAGGCCCACGCCGGCGCAGTCCACGGCCAGCCAGTTCGCAATGAGCGTCGTTTCACGCGCGGCCTGCATGCGCTCGGCCAGCCGCTGCTGCAGGTCACGGAGGGCGGACTTGTTGGCCATGGTCAGCCGAGGGCCTTGATCTTGGCCAGCAGTTCTTCGGCCTTGACAGGCTTGACGACGTAGTCGCTCGCCCCCTGTCGCATGCCCCAGACCTTGTCGGTCTCCTGCCCCTTGCTGGTACACATGATGACAGGCACGCCCATGTAGCGCTCGTCGCGCGTGATCGCACGGGTCAGCTGGAAGCCGTTCTGGCCGGGCATGACCACGTCCATCAGGATGAGGTCGGGCTTGGCCTCGGCCAGGCGCTTCATGGCCTCTTCGCCGTTCTCGGCGGTGCGCACGCTGTAGCCACGCTTGACCAGCATCTCGGACAAGGCGTGCAGCTCGGTCTTCGAATCGTCAACCAGCAGGATGTTGTGGATGCTCATGGTGTTGTCTCTCGGTAGAGGCTTCTCAGGGGCGGTGCTGCAGCACCGCCTGAAGCAACTGGTCCTTGGTGAAGGGCTTGGTCAGGTAGTCCTGCGAGCCCACCATGCGCCCGCGGGCCTTGTCGAAGAGGCCGTCTTTTGACGACAGCATGATTACCGGCACTCCCGAGTACTGCGGGTTGCGCTTGGTGATGGCGCAGGTCTGATAGCCATCCAGGCGGGGCATCAGGATGTCGCAGAAAACGAGATCGGGATGGAAATCGCCCAGTTTTGCGAGCGCGTCGAATCCATCCTCGGCCAGGGCGACCTCATGTCCACCCTGCTTGAGGAAGATCTCCGCGCTGCGGCGGATGGTGTTGCTGTCGTCGATGACCAGGATGCGGGTGGGGCCCGCGCCGGAAACTTGCTCGTTCAAACCTCGTCTCCTCGGAACTTCAGCTCAGGTCCTGGCCGTCGATGACGCCTCAGATCCGCACCATCTCGAAGTCTTCCTTGCGGGCGCCGCAGTCCGGGCAGACCCAGTTCATGTCGACGTCCGCCCACTTCGTGCCCGGCGCAATGCCGTGCTCGGGATCGCCCGTCTCTTCGTCATAGATCCATCCACAGATCAGGCACATCCAGGTACTCGGTTCGCTCACGGTGCTCAGGGTTTGCTCACTACAATCAAATCATTCTAGCCAGGGCCTGAAAGCGCAATGCTGAGGGCAAACGCCTGTGCCCAGGGCCTCAGAAGCGCCCTTTTAGCGGCAGACTCCACGCTTTGCGGCTGCTCTTGAGCCGCGACCGCCACGACTTCCCATGAGCCCAACACCCGAACCCACTGACCACGAGGTCGACCCGACCCAAGACGAGCAGGAAAGCCCCCCACCCGCGTGCGTGATGAGCTTCAACGCGAGCGACGCTTCAGGTGCGGGCGGCCTGGCCGGTGACGTCGCGACCATCGCTGCGATGGGCGCCCACTGCCTGCCGGTGGTGACCGCCATCGTGCTGCGCGACACGGCCGAAGTGTTCGAACACCACAACCTGGACCCGGACGCCGTGGCCGAGCAGGCCCGCCACATCCTGGAAGACGTGCCCATCACGGCCTGGAAAGTCGGCTTCCTCGGCAACGCCGAGGCGGTGAGCGCCGTCGCCGAGGTGCTGAGCGACTACCCGGACGTGCCGCTGGTGACCTACCTGCCCTCCGTCGCCTGGATCGACGAGGACGAGCAGCAGCAGTACCTGGATGCGCTGCGCGAACTGGTGCTGCCGCAGACGGCCGTGCTGGTGGGCAACCACAAGACGATGACGGACTTCCTGCTGCCTGACTGGGACAACGAGCGCCCGCCCTCCGCGCGTGAGCTGGCCGTGGCGGCCGCGCAGTCCGGAGCCCAGCATGTCCTGGTGACCGGCATGCAACTGCCCAACCAGTTTGTCGACAACGTGCTGGCCAACCAGTCCGGCCCGATCACCGGCGAGAAGTTCGAGCGCTTCGAAACTTCGTTCGTGGGTGCTGGCGACACGCTGTCCGCGGCGCTGGCCGCGCTGCTGTCGGTGGGGGCGGAGTTGCACTCGGCCGTCAGCGAGGCCCTGTCCTTCCTGGACCAGTCCCTGGACGCGGGCTTTCGCCCCGGCATGGGCAACGTCATTCCCGACCGCTTCTTCTGGGCCCTCCCCCCGGCTGACGAGGAAGGCGCCGAACCGGAGTTCGAGGAGGCCGACGCCGAGCCGTCGCCCAAGGCCCCGCGGCGCATGCATTGAATCCGAGTTTTTCCATGGCCAGCAATACCGAGCTCTTCGAGCGCGCCGCCCGCGTCATTCCAGGCGGCGTGAACTCCCCCGTGCGCGCGTTCCGCGCT
>SXGQ01239080.1_pt1 | contig 27777 bp, 27 predicted proteins | sample 3178371 | NCBI WGS metagenome assembly SXGQ01 (sample SAMN11356859, study PRJNA531348) | freshwater metagenome | isolation source: freshwater sample F1-20 | place: China: Fuxian Lake, Yuxi | collected 2017-12-25 | reverse complement strand
GGTTCCCACTGCCCTGATTCCACGAGTTTGACAACTTCAGCAAAGATTTCTGGAGCATCTTCGCGAACCCACGCGTAATGCTGCGCCTGACTATGACTAAAGACGACATCGGGGTTCTTCTTTAACAGGTCGATGGCATTTGCAAAAGTACGCACCGCTTTGCGCCGTGTTTCACGAATTGGCCACAACCAAGCCGTATCAAGATGGGCATGTCCAGCCGCAACAATTTGGTGTGCATGACTTGATGCGTCTCGGCCTAGCACTACCTTGAGCTCATCTAAAGCCACCGATGCTGTTTGCGAAACATCGGCGACATTCAATGCGTTACCAGCTCGCTCGAGCGCAGCAAACAACCGCGCCCGTTGGGGTGAACTTTCTTCAAGGTCAATTGCGAGATCAATCGCAGTATGCAAAGCCACCGCTAACTCATTCACCCCCGCATCAAAGACCGCTACTTCGGCACGACGCAATTGATACAAGGGAGCATCACCTGCTGTTGCTGGATCACCGAGTGGTGTTGGTCCATAGCCAAATGCATGGCCCGCAATGATCGGAGTTGCCGCAGCTTCAATCCATAACTCGATGACCTCACCCGCAACACCCGAACCAAGATGCACAAGTCGACGGTCGGGCTGAACTGCATGCACGATCTTCCCATTCCGATACGCCAGGCCCTCAACCTGAAAGCCGTCACCTCTACCGTTGAACCCGAGATCAATAGCAGCAACTAAAGGTTGCCCTGAGAGGTTCGCCGGAACTGTCGCGACCAATTTGAACCAGACGGTGTGCCAAGCCTTACCCCAACGTGTTCCTACAGCGAAAGGAGACAGGTTAAGACTCTGAACTTTGTCGTACGAGACCGATTCAAATAATTCACCCGATGCGAACACCTCACAAGGGATCGCACTATGCGTGACGAATGGTTGAACGCGTTGGTTAAGAAGTCGACGTGCTCGCTGCATCGCTGGTGCAGTTACTCGATGAGCCATAGCGTTTTCCTTTAGAGCGTCGGCAACGTGCCGATAGTCGGTTGAGCCAAACGCATACTCGCATCAAAGCCTGACTCAAACGGCAGCCATCCATTACGGTCGGGCCATACCAATTGCAACATGTCACCAACTTTCCCGCGGTTCCATTTCACCCCAGTCGTAAACAAGTGCGCGTTGGCCGCGACGTCGACGGTTGAAAAGACGCAACGCAGTTCGTTATCCAGCAACCCGACCAGCGGAATATCTCGCGGAATTTCCACTCCCGATGTCACTTGCTCGATCACTAAGTCAATGAGCCCTTTCGCGGCGACGGGGGCGAGGCCGAAAATAACGATGTCAGGAAAAGAGAAAGACTCATTGAGACCAATGGTGTAGGCATAGCCGGGCATGGGTGGGTCAGAGTCGGGCAGCGCAGCGACTGGCTCAAGAGCCCAGCCATTGGTCTCAATCATCCACTCGATTTTTTCGGCGTGCGGAATCTTGAAATCGGGTAGTTCAATGTTTTCTGACACACCGATAGCGTGCCACACCACCAACCCAATTGACCCAATTGCGATACCGTAAGTTGCGATGCTTCGCTTTCTTTTTCGCCCAAAGTGGATCGCCTTTCACCTGCTGTGCATTTTTGGTGTCGTGTTGATGGTCTATTTGTCGTTATGGCAGTTTGATCGCTTGGACGACCGCAAAGCCTTCAACCGCGAGGTCTCTGAGCGTTCGAGCCAAAGTGTCGTTGATGTCAGCACACTGGATGTCTCTGATGCAGCAGCAGTCCAGTGGCGACCGGCCGGTGCCAAAGGGACGTATCTCGCCGACGAGCAGGTCCTGATCGTCAATCGCAGCCAAGGTGGCGTCGCTGGAATGAATGTATTGACTCCCCTGCTCCTCGATGACGGGCGAGCCATCATCATCAATCGAGGTTTCATTGCACTCTCCGACATCCCTCCAGCCGCGCCCTCAGGTGTGGTCAAAGTGGTCGGCGTGCTGCGATCGACCGAAGGCCGTGCAACGGGTCAAGCACGAGAAGCCAGTGGCGACCTTTCAGAATTCTTTCGTCTCGATATCGCTCGTCTCCAACAACAAATCAAACCAGAACTTCTCAACGTCGCTCTTGTCGCTGAAGTTTCAGAGCCCGCTGATAGTTCAACGCTCTTACCAGTCAGCCCCCCTGAGCTCTCTGAAGGTTCTCATCTGTCATACGCAATTCAATGGCTGGTTTTCGCAACCGCAGTCATTGTTGGCTGGGTGCTTGCGGTTCGCAAATCAATTGCTAGCCGCGCTCAATCCGCGCCATCCGCCTGAATTGCTCAACGACATCGGGGCTTCGATGACTCGGATCAAGCGACCGATAGGCAGTTTCAATATTGACACTGATCCGCCCAGCTTCTCCCCAACTAGCAAATGACGATCCAGTCGCCGACATCTCTCGAGCGATATCACGCGCTGCATCAAATGCATCCATCCCCGATTCATACCGAGCGACGGCACCTTGCTCAATGAACGACAGGTAGTCACGCACCTGGACGATGCCTTGCTTGTCGGTTACGGGACCGTGACCTGGGACCACAGTTTCAACGTCCATGCCTAGCATGAGATCACATGCGGCAATCCAATTTGATAGTGGCCCGGCCCACACGATCGGCGTTCCACCAATAAAGAGAACATCACCGGCATACACCGTTCGCGCATCTGGAACATAAGCAATCACGTCACCTTTGGTATGGGCCGGACCAACCTCGATGAGCTCAATCAAACGTCCGCCCACTTCGACGTCAAGTCGCACGTCAAAAGTTCGGGTCGGCAATTTCATCGTGACGTCAGCGAATTCAAATGCCCCAAAGAAACTGCGGAACAACTCACCAATTTCGCCAGAAGCAGCATTCAGCGCCGCCAACATCTCTGGAGGAACTTCGGTCATTTCATGGGCCGCTGCCGTTGAAGCAATGATTTCCGCTCCAGCGACGAGTTCATTGCCATAACAGTGATCGCCGTTGGCATGAGTATTAACCAGCGACCGAATCGGAGCCGATCGCGTAAACGGCCTCAGGGAGTCGAGCATCTGCTGAGTCAACTTAAGATCAAACAATGTATCGACGAGCAACGAGGCACCGTCGCCTACTACAAGTCCAGCATTACTCCAACCCCAACTTCCGTCGGGTTGCACATAAGCCAAGCAACCATCCGACAGTTCAACCAGTTCAGGAGGATTCGGCCGACCCGTCATACTCTTCTACCTTCCCCGTCGGACCACACCAGCGACATGACACTGATTCCAAATCATCGAGGAGAACCTTCTCATCCTCAATCGACAACTCACCACCTGTTGTGTAGTGATAGTAAGCCGAGGTGCGAAAGGTGCGTACAACATCAAAACGGGTCAAGTTGCCACACAACGTGCATCGATAACGAATAGACATACTGCGAGCGTAGGGCAATCGACCAAATCCCTAACATTCTGCGACTTCACTTCTCGTAAAGAACTGACTATCAAAGACTTCACTATCAATAACTCGACCCCCGAAAGACTTGACACAGAACATTTGTTCGGAAACACTCTAGGGGTGCAAAAATCTTTTGACGATATGGGGACACCGCTCAGCGATGTTACTTTTTGCGTCATCGACTTCGAAACCACTGGGAGTTCAGCCGAACACGATCGCATTACTGAAATCGGTGCTGCGAAATATCTCGGCGGCGAATGCATCGGCACCTTTCAAACACTCGTCAATCCCGGATGTGCCATTCCGCCATTTATCACGATTCTCACGGGCATCACCGAGGCAATGATCATGCCGGCGCCACGCATTGAGTCCCTGCTCGGCACGTTGACTCACTTCATCGGCGACTCAGTCATCGTGGCGCATAATGCGCGTTTTGATATGGGCTTCTTGAATGCGGCGCTCATTCGTGATGACCGCGATCCCCTCACCAACAAAATCATCGATACCGTTCCGCTTGCTCGAAGACTTGTTCGTGACGAAGTGAGAGATTGCAAACTCGGAACTTTGTCTGCTCACTTTCGCTTTGCTCACCAGCCAAGCCACCGCGCTCTCGATGATGTGCTGGCAACTGGTGACTTGTTGCATCTCCTCATCGAACGTGCCGCTGGTTTCGGAGTTCTCGGAATTGATGATTTAATCGCACTCCCCAAACTAGGAACGCATCCTCAAGCCGCCAAACTTCGCCTCACCGAAGATCTTCCCCGTTCACCTGGTGTGTACATCTTCTCTGACATTGCTGGACGTTTACTGTATGTCGGAAAGGCAACGAATTTACGGCAACGTGTTCGTAGTTATTTCAGTACCTCTGAAACGCGTCGCAAAGTCGGACCAATGTTGCGACAAGTGCACGGGGTTGATTACATCGAAACACCCGATGCGCTCACCGCTGAAGTTCTTGAAATGCGCCTTATTCAACGTCTCGTGCCGCAATACAACAAGGCCGGTACCACGAGCGAAAAATACTGCTACGTCCGCCTCACGGTCGAAGAAGAGTGGCCGCGATTAGTCATCTCGAAAAATCCTGCCAAAAAGGGATTGCACATTGGGCCGCTCACGAGTCGCACCGCGGCTCGTCTTGTCGTAGAAGCAATTGAATCAGTAGTTCCGTTACGTAGATGTACCGTGCGCATGGGTCGCAATTACTCAGCACCAACGGACGCCCCCGTATGTTCGGCTGCACAATTAGGGGTCGCCCTCTGTCCGTGTTCTGGAACTGCTGACCCGAAGGAATACGCATCCATTATTTCTTTCATTTCTCACTCGTTAACCGATTCCCCTGCTGCGCTGTTTGCGCTTCTTCATGAACGAATCACCTCACTTGCCGCCTCTCAACGTTTTGAAGAGGCCGCCGAAATGCGCGATCGCACCCAGGCGTTGGTACTAGCAATCAACCGTCAACGCCGATGTGACCAATTGAGATCAGCAGGTTCAGTAAACATTCGCTCGGGCGACATTTATTACGACATTGAGTCGGGAGTCTTGGTGAATACGCGCCGTGAGGATCAACTCTTTAGCCCCATCGCCTCGCGTCATAGCAAAGTCCTTCAGGGCGTTTTTGACTACTTGCACCCACACCAACCTGACTCCCTTGAGAGTGGACCACTACACCGTCATGTTTTTGATGAGGTGATGTGTATTGCGCGCTTCTTGGACGACGATGCGACCCACCCGATGCTGGAGGCTTGTAGCGGTTATTGGGCTTCACCTGTACAGGCTGTCCCGGAACTGCGTCGACTTGATTTACACCAAGCGGCTTGAGCGTTTACACCAGAGCGTTTCGCGCGCCTTGGCAGTCTATGCCAAGAACTTTGGTGTGACCCTCAGAGAATTCGCGATTGAGAATGTCCGCTATCTCGTGAGCCCGGGCCAATTCGACAAACGCCGCAACCGTTGGGCCAGAGCCAGACAACCATGAAGTAATTGCACCCAGTTCAACGAAGCGATCCATCACCTCGCGACACATTGGGATGTCACGTAGCCGTTGATCTTGATGTAAACGGTCGGCCATAGATACTCGCAATAGGTCAAGATCCCCGGAAGTCAACGCAATCATCAACTGCGAGGCTCGAGCGATATTGAAGACTGCATCGGTGCGCTCAACTTCTGATCTCAATATTGAACGGCTTGAGTCGGTGGGCGTTTGAAAGAAAGGTACCCATGCAACGACTCGCATCTGATCAATGAACGAATGAGCAACTGGCACCGCAACTGTTGATTCGGGCGAAGCCGCAACAATTCCGCCGATCACACTTGCGGCGACGTTGTCGTAATGCCCTTCAAGTTCAGCCGCAATACCGATGATCTCATCACGGTGTTCAGCAATAAATACATTGAGTTGATCACCGCCTATTGAGTACTTCTGCGCCAACCCAAGCACTATGCCACCCACGCGAACGGCTCCCGAAAAACCCAAACCCCGTCCTGAAGGAATCGGTGAATGAACCCACAGTTGACCGGTGCCACCAGCCCGCACCAACGCCTGCATCGCTGGATGTCCAGCACTCACTAATTCGGCATCATCAATCGGACCCAGTGAAACAGTGGCAAAAAGTGACAGTGCCATCCCAAAGACATCAAACCCCGGACCCAAATTGGCTGATGTTGCCGGAACTCGCACCGCCAAATTCATCGCCACAAGACCCGAAATTTCTAGGCGCCGAATTCGGCAAGCGCAACTTGAGATTCAGTGATGAGTTTGCTCAAAGTTTTGTTTGCTCGTCCTGAGTCAATCGATTCAGCGGCCATGGCAACTCCTTCTTCAAGGGAGCTCACAACATCGGCAACAACCAAACCAGCGCCCGCATTCAGTACGACAATGTTTCGATGGGCGCCGTGTTCGCCACCCATCACTCGTCGCACCACATCAGCATTATGCGCCGGAGTACCACCGACAAGTTCTTCCGATACCGCCGGGGCTAGACCTAGCGACACAGGATCTACGGTGAATGTGCGAACATGACCGCCGCGAAGTTCAAGAACCGTTGATGGACCAGTCGTCGTCAGTTCATCGAGCCCACCACCGTGAACAACCCATGATGATTTCGATCCATGGAGTCGCAATGATGCCAACATTCGTTCAGCAACCATCGGGTTAGCGACACCAATCAACTGACGTTTCACGCGACCCGGGTTAGCCATCGGTCCGAGCAAATTAAAAACAGTGGGCACGCCAATTTCCCGTCGCGATGGTGCGGCGAACCTGAAGGCGGGGTGATAGCGCGCGGCTAAGCAAAATCCCATACCAGCGCGCTCGACACATTGCCGCACGCCTTGTGGGGACAATTCAACAGCGACGCCCAATGCTTCAAGCACGTCGGCGGTGCCACATTGCGACGAAGCAGCACGAGCGCCGTGCTTACACACCGGCACACCGGCACCCGCAACAACGATGGCCGACATGGTACTGACGTTGATTGAGTGGCTTCGGTCGCCACCAGTACCGACGATGTCGATGGCGCGCTCGCGCATTGCATCATCAAGTGGCACCAAAGTGGCAGCTTCTAAAACGGCATCAAGTAACCCCGAAAGTTCTTCGGGCGTTTCACCCTTCGCCCGTAGCGCAACGACGAATCCGATGAGTTGTGCCGGTGTCGCTGAACCCGCCAAGATGTTGGTCATCGCGGCACGAGCGTGCGCTGCATCAAGGTCGCGACGATCAAGCAAGGAAGAAATCAGTTCAGGCCAACCGCCAATTGATTCAAGCGTGATCTCAGAACTCTGGGGTGCCTCGGCCATGCGCTTGAGGCTAGCGAGATGTACTTGTGAGTGCGACGGTCACGCAATGCGTCGGCGTTGACGAATGAGGCGCCGCCGTTCACGTTCAGTCGTACCGCCCCAAACACCAACCTTCTCTCGGCTTGCTAAGGCATGTTCAAGACATGAGATACGAACATCGCATCCGCGACATATAGTTTTCGCCACATCGGCCTGCTCTTCGGTTTCTGGAAAGAAGAGTTCGGGATCAAGACCCCGACATGCTCCCAGCGACCGCCATATGACTTCCATTGGATTCCCCTAGTGACATCGATGCGATAACGCCAACGACTACCCTCCAGGCGAAACAATAGAAGCCCTTTGTCCATTTGTGAATAGGTGAACCCAAATAGCCCTGTGACCTGCACTAATCAGCCCTAAAAGGAGGTCAGGAGCGCAGATCGGCAAGGAATTCGCCCAGATTCGCCGTCGAGAGCGAGATCTCTTCGAGATAATCGGGGTGGGTGCACGCCAGCACAGCGCCTCCCTCAGCCAACCCCGCAATCTCATCACCGGTGAATGCGAACTGCAAGTAGTGAACTGCTGCAGTGACATTGTCACGCGTGAGTTGACTCTCGTGTTGGGCCTCGGTGACTGCAGCGATTTCTCGCCCATCGGCCAACCGGAACACGATTGAGCGTTCAATTCCGACCAACTTTGGCAACCACTCTTGCATTTGTTCCTCACTCGTCAATTCAATGAACAATGTGGCGCACAGTTGACCCGGATCAGGAATCATCGGGTTATAAATATCAATCTCACCTTGAATCTCTTCGTCGGTCGAGAGACGTTCAACTCGTGACATTTCTTGAATCTGATACCGAATCGTGTCCCGGTTTTCGAACATCACCGTCACAATGGTGCCCAGAGACAAACGACGGCGCTCTTTCAGCGAAATCACGTGTGCTTTAAATTCGACTCGCTCGCGTTCATAGGCACGAACGTCGGCAATGTCTGACAATGAAAGTTTGCGGGGGGTCAAAGTATTCATGTGTTTCTCCAGTTTCCTCATTACTTGGGGGGTTGTTCTTCAGGGATTCCGTACGCCCGCGCCACTAATTGAATGGGGTGCAACGACACGCGCCCGGTTTGTTCGTTAATTGCTCCGTTGGCCAAATGACAATCGCCAGTAACAACATCACCATCAGCCTTGATGATTTCAGCACCAAGTTTTTGACCAATCGGAATCGAAAGTTCAGCATTCTCTGCACGAAGGCCCCACATACCGTCAATGCCTGAGCACTGTTGAACGAGTTTGATCTTTGCGCCAGTGAGCTTCATTAGGTCACGGCTCTTCAATCCAATGTTCTGAGCCCGCAAGTGACATGGGGTGTGATACGTGATGGTCTCGGGAACATCGCCAGTGAATTCAGTGTCAAGCGCAGTGCCTTCGGCCTTGTGTAACTTCATCAGATACTCGCTGGCGTCATAGGTATTGGCTGCAACGAGTTCGGCGTCAGGTCCTCCGACATAATCCAGATAGTCCTTCTTCAACACATAACCACAAGTCGGCTGAGGTACAACAATGTCGTTACCTTTGCGCACAGTGTTAGCCAATGCCTTGACATTCTTCTCGGCGACCTTGGTGAAGTTATCAATATCGCCACTATGCAAGAAGGGCGCACCACAACACTGTGTTGTGTCAGCCAACGAACATTCAATACCGTTGCGCTCGTACACCTTGATGAGGTCGTGACCGACTTCTGGGGCTTGGTATTCAACGAGACAAGTGGGGAAAAGGGCGACGCGTCCTTGACGCTTACCGATCTTTAATTTGGGGCGACGATTGAACCATGTGGTGAATCGTTGCTTAGCAAACGGCGGCAACACTCTCTCGCTTGAGACTCCCGAGGTTACTTCGATCGCTTTGCGAACCAATGATCCTGGCTTTGCGCCCATCATCTTGTTCATCAACGGCGCAGTTTTCGTCGCGACTTTTCCGAGCAAGTCAGTGCGACCCATCACGTTCGTTGTGACTTTGTCACGCAAAGAAACTTGGTCATTTTTGTGTCGCATCGCATCAGCGCGCAACATCAAACGTGGGAAGTCGAGTTCCCATTCACTTTGCCCAGGAATGTACGGGCAGTTGACATAACACAACTTGCATTGGAAACATTCGTCAATGACTTGGTCTTGTTGAGCCGGCGTCAAGCGACCGGCATCTTGATCTTCGTGTTGATCAATGAAATCAAAAAGTGTGGGGAAAGATGTACAGAACTTGAAACACAAACGACAGCCATGACATAGGTCGTATACCCGAGTGAGTTCGTCGCGGACATCCTTTTCAACGAGATACTTCGGATGTTTCGGATCATAAGTAATCGTCATGTTGAAATCTCATTCGGTTGATCAAGAAAGAGCGAGTGTAAAAATTTTGTTGGGATGCCCAGCTCACACCAGGCATCCCAACAACTTCATGAAATGAAACTCAGAGAGCTTCAAAGCCTTGCTGGAAACGACCAGCGTGGCTCTTCTCGGCGCGAGCCAAGGTTTCAAACCAATCGGCGATTTCGGCAAAGCCTTCGTCGCGAGCGGTCTTGGCGAAACCGGGGTACATCTGGGTGTACTCGTAGGTTTCACCAGCGATTGAAGCCTTGAAGTTGGCTTCGGTTTCTCCGATGGGTTCGCCCGATGCGGGGTCGCCAACTTCGGCTAAGTAATCGAGGTGACCGTGTGCGTGTCCGGTTTCGCCTTCGGCGACTGAACGGAACAATGCAGCAGCGTCAGGGTAACCCTCAATGTCAGCCTTCTGTGCGAACCACAGGTAACGACGGTTGGCTTGGCTCTCGCCAGCGAACGCCTCCTTGAGGTTTTCGTGAGTCTTGGTGCCGTGGAGGCTCATGACTGTCTCTCTTTCGTGTGTTTTGGTTGTTGTTTTACTGAACTTCTTGAGCGCAAAACGCCCAAGAAACCTGTTGTTAGATCAAGCGCAACTTGCGCACGAACCATGGAATAAAATTGAGGTTGAGTCGACGAAGAATCCGTCGAGTCCATCAATCCGTAAATCTTGCGAACCAGCGACATAAACGTCACGCACATCACCGCACGTCTGACACACCACGTGATGGTGGTCGTCGACGTTTGGGTCAAAGCGAACCGCTCCAGCACCCACGTCGATGAGTCGCAACTCGCCCATCGAGGCCAGATCAGTCAAAGTTTGATAGACGGTGCGCAACGAGATGCCAGGCATTTGGACACTGGCATCTGAAAACAAGGTCTCAGCGGTCGGATGCATGGTGTTGCCATGCATCAGACGAAAAAGCAACTGCCGCTGGGGAGTGACTTTCAGGCCAGCGGCTCGAAATGCTTCGGTGAGGTCGTGGGGTGATTTCACACTGGCAACCCTAGTAACACTGTGTGCTAAATAACAATTCATGAAGATAAGCAATTCGTGAAATTTGTCTCACAATGCCCAGAGGGGCGGAAGCAGGTACTCTCGCCCTGTGCCTATCGCGTTATCCCCTGTCCATTTCGATCGATCGGTTATGCGCCGGCGCTTGGCCAATGAGCAGTTTGATGTTGTGATTGTCGGCGGGGGTATCACCGGTCTCGGGGTGGCCCTTGATGCTGCATCGCGTGGTTTACGCACGGCCCTTATTGAGCGGTTCGATTTTGCGTCAGGCACTTCATCCAAAAGCTCAAAACTCGTGCATGGTGGACTGCGGTATTTGCAACAAGGTGAAGTTCGTTTGGTCTATGAAGCGCTCTACGAACGTCAACGCTTAATTCGTAACGCGCCGCATCTCGTATCGCTTCTCCCCTTCTTACTTCCGATCCTCACCAAAGACGGTTTGGTATCGCGAAAAATTGCGCGCGCTTTAGGTTCAGCCCTGTGGATGTACGACATCACTGGGGGTGCACGTATTGGCAAAATTCATCGTCGACTACGTAAACAAAAAGCACTCGCTCATATGCCAACGATGCCCAGTCAGCGTTTGGCGTCGGCATACATCTATTACGACGCGCAAGCCGATGATGCTCGACTCTGTGTCACCATGGCGCGTTCAGCCGCAGATCATGGAGCGGTCGTCATCAATCAATGCACAGTCACCAGCATTTTGCGTTCCGAATCGGGTCAGGCGACTGGCGTCACGGTGCGATGCGATGATGAAACTTTCGATGTTCGCGCGAGAGCGGTGATCAACGCAGCCGGTGTGTGGACTGATGCCGTTCGTACGCTTGAAGACGGCGTTGATCCCGACACCATCCGACCAGCCAAAGGTGTTCATGTCACGATTCCGTGGGACAAAGTTCGTAACGACATTGCTGTCATCATTCCGGTCCCAAAAGACAAACGGAGTCTGTTCGTTGTCCCGTGGGGTCCAAAACCTGATGGCACGTTTACGCACACTTATGTCGGCACTACAGACACCGATTATCAAGGTCCTATTGATGATCCGCAGTGCACAAAAGATGATATTGACTACGTGTTACGCGCGTTGAACGCCAGTGTGACCACCGGAATTACGGCCGCAGATGTGACTGGCGTTTGGGCAGGACTCCGTCCACTCGTCAAGCAAGTGAACGCCGAAGATGGAACTGGTAAAGGTGGCAAGGCCGCACGAACGGCGGATCTATCGCGTCGACATATAGTGCTCACTAGTGATTCTGGAATCATCACAGTCACTGGTGGCAAGTTAACGACCTATCGCGAAATGGCCCAAGACACCGTTGATGCTGCATTGAGGGTTTTAGAGAAAAACGCAACAACATCAGCACCTACAAGATTTAAAAAGTGTCGCACTAAGAATTTGAAACTGCACGGAGCGCGCGGTTACCAAGAACCACGTATTGAAGGTTCGGTCGAAGCCCATCTCGCGCGTCGCTATGGCTCTGATGTCAATCTCATCCACGAATTGACCACGAATAATCCTTCGTTGTCTGCTGCACTCATCCCCGGCCTGCCCTACATCAAGGCCGAAGCCATCTACTCGGTAATCCACGAAATGGCTCTCACGCTCGATGACATTTTGTCGCGTCGCACGCGTGCCTTACTGTTTGACCGAGACGCAACTCGTGTTGCAGCCAAGTCAGTCGCCGAACTTGTTGCCCCATATGCCCAGTGGGACCAGCAGCGAATTGAACAAGAAGTGCACGCCTTCCATGAAATTTGCGAACACGAAACAATAATGGGCACCCTGCCCGAAAATGAACTGTACTCCTGAGCGGAGAATGACTTGATTGATAAGACTTTTTCCCGAAAGATCACATCACCGATTGATCTCATACAAAATGAGCAGACTCCGGCGCGCAATCATCTGCAACATCGCACCATTGCGCTCACCGAACAACAAATCGCTGAGTTCACCAAAATCTGCGAAACAATCACCGAACCAATTGAAACAGCGTTGGCAAGTCGCGACTGGTGGCCACTCAGTATGCATTGGGCGATCGCAGGCGAAGTGCCCGCACGAGCTGCAGCGATTGTGCGCCCCACCTCAACCCGACAAGTTTCACAGATCCTCTCATACTGCAATGACAATAAGATTCCCTTAACTGCTGCCGGCGGGCGAAGTGGAGTGTGTGGCGCTTCAATTCCTCTGTATGGCGGAGTCATTTTGGACACCACCGCAATGCAAGGCGTCGTTGCACTTGATGACGACTCGTTAACAGTTGAAGTTCTGCCAGGAACATTTGGCCCCGACCTCGAAGCACATATTCAGTCTTTGGGATTCACTGTTGGTCACTATCCGCAAAGCTTTGACATCGCTACCGTCGGGGGCTGGGTGGCTTGTCGCGGAGCCGGTCAGTATTCGACGCGCTACGGCAAGATTGAAGACATGGTCGTTGCACTTGAGGTGGTTCTCGCTGATGGCACGATCATCACGACCGGTGGCTCTCCTCGCGGAGCTAATGGACCCGATCTCAATCAAATCTTTATTGGTAGTGAAGGAACACTTGGCGTTGTCACGCGGGTCTGGCTCAAGTGTCATCCGGTCGCAACATTAGAACGACGCGCCGCATTTGGATTCGCAACATTTGAAGACGGCCTTGACGCCTGTCGTCGCGTCATGCGTCGCGGCGCAACTCCCGCCGTGCTTCGTTTGTATGACGCACCCGAAAGTCAACGTGGCCAAGGTGGCGACGGTGTCGTCTGCGCGCTTCTCGTTCTTGATGAGGGCGATGTTGCCTCGGTAACTGCATCCATGAACATCGTCGAAGAAGAATGCCTCGCAACAATTGGATGCATTCCTCGCGACCTTGACACAGTTGAACGCTGGTTGCACCACCGCAATGACACCAGCGCATTACAGGCCCTCACTAAAAAGGGGTTTGTCGTTGACACCATGGAGATTGCGGCACCATGGTCAACCCTTCCCGCAATCTTTAATGCCACCCGCGCTGCGATTCTTGAGGTTCCGTACGCGCGCTCCTCAACTTGTCACCTATCGCACAGTTACATCGATGGTGCTTGTTTGTATTTCACCTTTGCCGCTAACCCACCTGCGGAGGAAGTGGAAAAAACGTATGTCGCCCTGTGGGATGCGGGCACTCGTGCAGTTCTTGCTCACGGCGGAAACCTCAGTCATCATCATGGAGTCGGACTCAATCGTTCGCGCTTTGTACAAGATGCGCTTGGTTCGGCGTTTAAAGTTCTTGTCGCGATGAAAAACTCCATGGATCCACAAGGCATCTTGAACCCTGGAAAGATGGGACTACCTCTTCCCGATTATTTGGAGACAACACAGTGGCCATAAGTTCGCCTGCACATGGACCAACCTCGTCCCGCTGGGATGTTGCCGCAATACGCGCTGGGGCATCCGTTGCCTTGGTATTCGCCGTTCCTTTCTCCATTGCGGCGCGCATTTTTTCCGACAGTGGTCTCGCGGTCGTTTTGTCACTGTGTGCGGCGATCGGCTTTTTGTTAGGTGCTGCCGTTGCCGCTTGGCACCAACAACATCGCACACCGCTTTCACATGCCCTTGTGACCGCGGCATTGAGTTACATCATCCCGCAAATAGTTTTCATCATCGTTAAGTTGGCTCGTGGCGGTGAAGTGCGTTGGCTCGGCGTCTTTTTTAACTTGACAATTACCTTGACTGTCGGTGTGCTCGGCGGGTTTATCGGATCAACGATGCAGAAGAATGGCGCTACGCCACGGGGACGTCGTTCATGACCACATCAATTCTGGTGGTTGATGTGGGCACAAGCGGTTTACGCGCTGCCGTCGTTCGGCCCGACGCAACTGTCACCGCATTGCACTATCGCGAGTTTGTGCCTCAGTCACCATTTTCCGGCCTTGTTGAATTTGACGCAACCGAAATGGCCCGGCTCGTGCTTGAAGTCGCTCATTCGGCACTTGCCGAAGCAGGCCCAGTTGCGGCAGTTGGCATCACAACTCAACGCGCCTCAACCGTCTTGTGGGATCGATCAACAGGTGTCCCCCTCGGACCTGCTTTGGGATGGCAAGATTTACGCACCGTCGGCGAATGCATCATGGCGAAGGCCGAGCATGGACTGGCGTTAGCGCCAAACCAAACAGCAACAAAGGCTGCATGGCTCCTGAAAACATACGTTGGCGACGAACAAGCCATTGCTGCACGCGCTGTCAACTTATGTATCGGCACCGTTGATAGTTGGATTGCCTGGACACTCTCGCAAGGAACCCTGCACGTCACTGATCACAGCAACGCCGCGGTGACTGGCCTTGCCGACGTGTTATCTCATGACGACATTCGTTGGCATGAACGCGCCTGTTCGGTCTTAGGTATACCGATCAGTATGTTGCCGACTCTTGTTGCGTCATCGGGCATCATCGGACTGGCAACTGCTTTGCCTGGTTCGCCGCCTATTGCCTCCATCGCCGGTGACCAGCAGGCATCACTCATTGGTCAATCATGCGTTCGTCGCAATATGGCCAAGTGCACTTTTGGCACGGGCGGCATGATGAATGTGTGCCTCGGCGAGAGCAAGCCCGTTTCGGCTGAGCGCAGTCGAAACGGAACATTCCCAATTGTCGGCTGGAGTCAAGTGGCAAACGATGCTTCTCAACTGGTGACCTGGGGCGCCGAAGCAATCATGTTGTCGGCTGGAACCAATATTGAATGGCTTCGCGACGACATGGGTCTCATTTCCACAGCCGAAGAAAGTGATGCGGTCGCTCGAACCTGTCACACGTCCGACGGAGTTGTTTACGTCCCTGCACTTCTTGGCCTCGGAACTCCGCACTGGGATTACGGCGCACGAGGAGCCCTCTTCGGTCTCACACGCGGATCAACTCGCGCTCATATCGTTCGGGCGGTCCTCGAAGGCGTCGCCCACCGCGGCGCCGACCTTTTGGAGGCCATCGAGTCCGACTACCCCGATGTGTCGGTACCCGAAATCAGGGTTGACGGCGGAATGAGTCGCAACCCCACTTTTGTTCAGGCACTTGCCAATGCCACCAACCGGCCAGTCTCGGTCTCGCCGATCACCGAGGCCACCACGCTCGGGGCGGCGTTTCTCGCTGGTTTGGCCGTCGGAACTTGGTCAAATCTTCAGGAAATTGAGTCTTTGTGGTCGCCACACGCCACCGTTGACCCTCAGTCCAACTACGATCGTCCTGCGGTTCGCGCCCAGTGGGAGCGGGCTGTGACCCGTGCCGCCGGATGGATCACCGAACTTTCGAGTCTCGACTTCTAGAGTTTGGAGTTGCTCGTGCCTGTCTCGGCACATAAGGCTGTCGATAAGAGCTTGTGAAAGGAACCCCGTGACCGCTTCGAAGATCATCAGCGTTATCCCAGTTCGACCCACCGAGGCCGACACCGATCTTCTCGCATCTGCTCAAGCCACTGCCTTGGCAGTACGCGATCTCTACCAGGCCGCCATTGCTGCGGGTGCTGGTGGCGATCATGTGGCCAGCCTTGTCGCAATCGCCGCTCACCATGACGCCTACGCTCAAGCAATCTCGTCATTGATCGGACGCGCTGCTCCGCAGGAACGCAACAGCAAACTGTTTGCGGCCAACGAAGCCGCCTTTGCTGCCAACACCACGGCCGTTGCCCTGGCTGCACACACTCTTGAAAACGATCTTGTCGCCGCTCACACCGAAGTTGTTGGCTCTCTTGAGGGAACTGAAGGCGCCGCACTTGTGGCGTCAATGATCATCATCGAAGCCCGCCATGTTGTGGCGTTAGCAACGATTGCGGGCAAGTCACCTGTCAGTGACACCGATCTGTTTTTAGTCACCCCTGAGGCTGCAACAGCAGACGCTCAGACCACGACGACCATCGCCTGATTCGGAGATCATCATGAACAACTCACATCGCGAAGAACTTCATACTTTCTCCAAAATTGTCAAGGCCACCCAAGGTGCCGACTTTGGTCCGGCTCTGCAGTCGTCGCTTTCTCGTCGCCGTTTCTTCATCGCTGGAGGTGCCACCATTTCGTTTGGTGCACTACTCGCAGCGTGTGGTGGTTCGACAACAACAACAGAGATCCCTCGAATCGGTAATGCTCCCGAAAAGACTGAACTCGTTGATGCACCAGTCACCGATATCGCTTTGTTGCGCACTGCGACATCGCTTGAACACAATGCCATCTTTGTTTACGAAGCCGTTGCAGCCGTCGGCCTGTTGTCAGGTGATGCCGCCACTTTGGCCGCTCGGTTTTTGAGTGACCACAAGGCCCACGCTGAAGCAACCGCATCGCTCACCGAGAAGTTGGGCGGCAAGGCGTACAACGAACCCAACCCGCGTTTGCAATCGATCTACATTGAGCCCGCTTTACGACTTATCACCGGCGACGAAGCCTCAGGAATCTCGGCAACCGATGATGCTGTAGCCGATGTGTTGGCCTTGGCCTACGCCCTGGAAACCATTGCTGGTTCGACCTATCAGGTGTACGTCCCGATGTTGGCCGACCCCGCATTGCGCGGTGCCGCCATCGGAATTGGCGAACAAGAATCTCGCCATGCGGCAGTCATTGGTTCGCTGCTGAACCCAAGTCGCTTGGTGTCCTCATTCGGTCTTTCCATTGCCGCTGAGTACCAAGAAGAGACTGATGTGCCCGCCGCGGCCTACGCCGTACCAACAACTTTCGGCACCAAGGCTCCTGTTCGGGTTGTACTTGGTGCCGCCAACGAGTCTGGTATCCGTACCTCACTCAACCTCGAAACACCGAGCCTGAACTCAATGGTTTACGAATACCTCGACGGCGAGTGATTTTTCCCTCGTACACTTCTCGCTGACAGTGAGTGAGTCGGGTAATCGCGGATGACGTCAGTCATTCGAGGAAAGTCGGGACTCCGTAGGACAGAGTGCTGGCGCGAGCCAGGTGGGGGCGACCTCACGGACAGTGCAACAGAGAGAAACCGCCGATGACTGGGCAACCAGCACAGGTAAGGGTGAAACGGTGCGGTAAGAGCGCACCAGCATGTGGGGTGACTCATATGGCTTGGCAAACCCCATTCGGAGCAAGGTCAAGCAGAGGAGACGGGCGGTCCGTCCTTCCGGGTCACCGGAAACTCCTCGGGTAGACCGCATAGATGGATGGTTACCGGATCGAGGAAACTCGATTTACAGAATTCCGCTTACAGACTGACTCACTGTCACCCACAAGTTTTATTCATCGTTGCGCATGAGCGCAGCCGCCCGTACGCGTTCGAGCTCTTCAAGTTGCATCGGGTCTTTCAGCGAAAGCAGCCGAGCGTAAAATTTCAACCCTCGCGCGGTACCAGTGACTCGAACTGGTATCCGGTCCCCCAGATCAGTACCAAATCCACGCGGAATATCGACGTTGTACACGCCAGATTCGTGCAGGTCGGACTCGTCGGCAGCAAGAGCAGCACTTTCGTATCCGCCTAGGCCGAACTGCTCAGCATCTACGAAAAAGGTGAATTCAGTAACTGTTTGCTCACTCATATTTTCAGATTGCCACATGCACAAACAACTGTCGCATTGGGCTGGACAAGTCTGAGCACCCTTACGCCAACTACGGTAAGAGACCATGAGTCCGTTCAATTTCGAATCAATACCCCATGTCGCTCTTTCGGAGATCGACTTTTCTTCACCAGAGTTCTGGCTCAAGGATCGTGCGTTCCGTGAAGGTGCATTTAAGACTCTGCGTGACGAATCGCCCTTTCAGTATTTTGAAGAGGCAGTGATTGAAGGCTCACCTTTCCCCCAGGGGCCCGGCTATCGGGCCATCACCCGCCACGACGACATTTGGCATGTCAGCCGCAACCCGCAATTGTTCTGCAGTGGTAAAGGCTCAAACATTGGTGACTTACCGACCGAGATGAATGAATTCTTCGGCTCGATGATCAACATGGATGACCCCAAGCACTTCCGTTTGCGCAACATCGTGTCGCGCGGCTTTGCTCCCAAAGAAGTTGCCCGTATTGAAGATCAAGTTCGTTCGCGAGCCGAGAAGCTCGTGACCGACTTACTTGAGCGCTTTCCACAAGGCGAGTGCGATTTCGTCGAAGAAGTTGCAGCGGCACTCCCCCTCGAAATCATTTGCGACATGATGGGAATCCCCGAATCAGATCACAAGCAAATCTTCCACTGGACCAATGTCATCCTTGGTGTGGGCGACCCCGAGTTCGGTTCGTCGCTTGACGACTTGATGAAAGTCGCCATTGAAATGTTTTCTTACGCCCAGGCACTTGGCGAAGACCGCGTGAAGAATCCTCGCGAAGACGTGACTTCAGCGATGATGAACGCGATAGTTGATGGCGAGCGCCTCACTGCTCAAGAATTCGGCTCCTTCTTCATCTTGCTCGTTGTGGCTGGAAACGAAACGACACGCAATGCCATTAGCCATGGCATGAAGTTGTTAACCGATCACCCCGACCAAAAGGCGCAGTGGTTCAACAACTTTGACGCTCACACAAAAACCGCTGTCGAAGAGATCGTTCGTTATGCGACACCAGTGATTCACTTCCGTCGCACCGTCACCGAAGACACCGAACTTTCGGGGCAGAAATTACTCGCCGGCGAGAAAGTCGTGATGTGGTACTGCTCAGGCAACCGCGATGAACGAGTCTTTGTTGATCCGTTCAAGTTTGATATCACTCGCACCTCCGCAACGCCACAAGTTGGTTTCGGTGCTGGTGGACCACACTTCTGCCTCGGCGCCAACCTGGCTCGCCGCGAAGTCTCGGTGATGTTTGATGAAATCCGTCGACGCATGCCCAACATGCGCACCACTGGCGAACCTGCCATGCTGCAAAGTGCATTCATTAACGGCATCAAGCGCATGCCCTGCGCCTGGAACTGATCATTTGATAGTAGAGGCTTCGCCCATGTCGCCACGCACATAGTGGCGACGGCACAGCAACTCATAGCGAACAACGTCGCCAAACATTGGTGTGGCAACGTCACCCGTATCACCGACAACTACAGTTTCACCTTCGTAGACCACGACACCGTTCACAACACGGGCGTTGTGTGTTGCCCTTGAGCCACACCAACAACGAGCTTCAACTTGCATTTCAACTCGTTCGTCAGCCACTTCAAGCATGCGCTTGGTTCCTTCAAAGAGCAATCCCTTGAAGTCGGTGATGAGTCCAAAGGCGTACACATCAACATCAAGATCGTCCGCGACGCGCGCCAACTGATCACATTGAGCGATCGAATAAAACTGCACTTCGTCGCACACTACGAAATCAAGTGGCATACGCGACAGCGCCAATTCATACAAATCAATCTCTGGCGATACTTCAACCGCCGGGGCTGACACACCAAGTCGGCTCGTTACTTGTGTTCCATCGCGATCAAGTTTTGTGAGTAACAGTCCTTGTCGATCACGAACTGCCAGATTGTGATGAATCTGCAGTGCCAACGTGCTCTTACCCGAGCCCATGGTGCCGAAACTAAACCGCAGAGTTGCCATACCGCCGACAAACTTAGTCGGTGGTGGGTCTATTCGTTACTGTCACCCGATCGCTCGGTGAGAACATCAGCAACGACCGCGAAGTGATCGCTGGCTTGCACCCCGCCCACAGGTTCAACACCAGCGAGCCAAATTCGAATCGGATTACCGAGCGGTTTTGGCCGAGGCCAGGTCACGAAGAGATAATCAAGTCGGCGATTGGGCCAATTGGCATTCGCCAAATACTCATTACGGTCGCTCCAGGTGTGTCCCGAACCATCGCCCTTAAGTTCCCACATATCGGCAAAAACAACATTGCGATTCTTGACAATCATTCGTCCAGTCAACCGACGTATTTCATCGCTCTCAGGAACTGCGTTGAAGTCTCCTCCGATGATCACTGGAAGGTCTTGGGTCGGGTCGTTACGCAAAGTTTTCACGAGGTCAGAAAGTGCGTCTACTTGTAACTGACGAACATGCGATTCATCAAAGCGATGGTCAAGATGCGTTCCCACAACTGACCATTGTCCCCAAGGCGTTTCAAGCACTGCACAGAGAGCCCGACGATGGGCTGGTTCACCATCGGCATTTGGTAAAGCGATTTGTTGCGAAGTCACAATGGGCCATCGTGACAAAATTGCGTTCCCCATACTCCAGGGGCTTGTCGTCACGACACATTGATAACCAAATTTCGCAGCCAAGTTTTCTGCTTGCCTGTCGGTGGTGTGAACTTCTTGCAAAAAGAGCACGTCCGGATTTTCATCTTTTATGACCTGTTCAATCGCTACTTGTCGTTGTTGCCATGGCCCAAAGTGATGCCAGATATTCCATGTCATCACACGCATACTTGAATCGTGGTTATTCTCACTCATTTGAGATACGAACCAGGGACAAGATATTGATCGCCAAGAATTCTTCGGGTACGCCGCAAGGATGCCAACTCTGCCGACCAGCGCGAGCTTGCGATTCCCGCTTCGAGTGCCGACGCTGGGGCAAGATCAAAGCTCAGATTGCGAATGGTGTAGCCGGCGTTTTTATCAACCCACGTTGGGTAAACAAGCGGTTGACTCACCGTTACTCGGTTATCTGGGGTTCGGGTCATCGTGATCGTGACGATGGCACCATCTTGACCTTCGTCTGGTCGTGATGACTTCGTTGGCATATTCGTCAAGAAGTTTCCGAGACCAAACATGACCCAAACTCCATTGATTCGTTCAATGGGTTGCAACACATGTGAATGCGCTCCAACGATGAGATCAATCTGCCCAGATGCTGTGAGTTCTTGTGCCCATTGACGTTGCTGCTCGGTCGGCACAGCAGAGTCCTCGTTGCCCCAATGCAAACTCAGCACCACTGCCTGAGCACCGAGGGTTCGCGCTTGGCTCGCATCGGCCAAAATACGTGGAATATCAATTAAGGCTGAACGCCACTCTTCGCCAAGGGCAGGCGGAGAGTCATAACGCAATGTGTACGACAAGTGGGCAACAACAACATCACCCACTTGAGTTGGCAATGGTTTGATTTCATCAGGTGTTCGCGCCATTCCCGATTGCATGATTCCCAAAGACTCAAACGCACTCACTGTTGCGTTGATTGCTTCACTGCCGCCATCAAAGACATGTTCACTCGCTGTTGAGCAGGCGTCGTAACCCGCCTCGGCGATCGCTGGGATGATTTGCGCAGGTACTTGATATTTGGGATACGAGAAAGGTTCGGACCCAGGCGGTGCAATCGGCGACTCAAGATGGCAAATTGCCAAGTCAGCGCTAGTCAACAGTTCGGCAACATCGCCAAACATCGGTGTGAAATCAAAGGGCTCGGTCAAGCCTGACTCTTGGGCAAATCTGGCTGCGGTTGGCCAGAGACCCTTCTGCACCAAAATGTCGCCAGTAAAGGCCAAGGTGATCGGTGCCGGCGGCAGAGTCGTTGTTGTAGTTGTTGAAGTTGTCGTTGGGGCGATTGTTGTTGATGTGGTTTCTGCCTGAGGCACCGAAGTCGGACTCGCGATGGTCGTCACATTCGGGTCATTCGCTGGTGATGAAATAGTTCCTTGATCAAGATTCGAAGGTGGCCGTAAGGCCACCGGCGGCAACGTTGCTGGCCTGGAAGCGACCGACGACTCTCCTTGCGAGCAAGCGACTAAGGCGAGGCAAATGAAGAGTGCCATGAGCCGTCCGCGCATTGGCTAATTCTCTCACAAGAAGTGTGAAGAAACGGGTTACACCACCCTCATCGCGGTTGCTATGACCGCAAAAGTTTTCAGTTGGCCATGCTACGTGAGTCAAATCGGCGCACCGAACTCACCGGAATGAAGCGCATGTCGCCAGAAGGAGAAAAAGTGCCTTGGACATCAACAAGCACTCTGATCGCTGACGATGTGTAAATGCAGAAGGTACCATCGGCATCAACGGGAACAACTGCCAAGTTCGCGACCGATCGACCGACTGTCACATTGGCATTTGATTGAGCCTGTGGACCGGGCACCAGAGTTGAGCACTTGTCGGCCGTGGCGTAGCCGGCGGCTTTGGCATCGGTCAAGGTGAGATTAATCAGCACCGCCGAAGCGCCTGCTGGGGCAAACATTTTGATGATTGCACCGGCTTTGAATACATCAGCACAATTATCGGTGCACTTACGAGTATCAATCAATCGGGATGGCGCAGCGGCCGAGTATCCCCACTGGCCGACCGGGCTGGGCGCAAATACTCCTTGTACATCGATGATCTGGTTCAAACTGGCATTGGCCAAGGTACAAAAGCCGGGCTTGTCGCCAACGACTCCCATCGGTACTACCGCCAAGTTCGCGACAGTGTCATCGTTGCCGTAGTTGATGTTTGAACGAGTCTGTTCACCAACTTGCAGATTTTCACATGAATCAGCAGTGAGGTATCCGGCTCCAGTTGTGCCAGTCACCGTAATGTTTGACAACATCGCCACCGAACCAGCAGGAGCGTGCGCAACGACAACTCCATTTTCGTTGAGCGCAACAACTTTGCCACCAGCACTTCGCGTGTCAAGAACACGCGTTGGCGACAGTGGCGTAAACATTGTGGCTTTACTGTCAGCAAGACGTGAGGGCATAAAGAAGCCTTGTGCGTCAACAATGATGTGCATCGGACTCGAGTTATACAAGCAGAATCGACCTAAAGCGTCGAGGGGTACCACCGCAAGGTTGGCCACCGTTGCGCCGACTGCGACGTTGCCGTTAGACCAAGCGCGATCACCTGTCACATTTCCATCACAACTCTCAGCAGTCACGTATCCGGCTTCGCTTGCTCCAGTCAATGTGATGTTGACAAGTGCTGACGTTGCGCCAGCTGGTCCCTGTAACGGCACTGACGTACGCCATCCAGCTTGGGGGCGATCCTGCCATGTGCACTTACGGACGGTTGCTCCCGCTTCAACAAGATTGCTGCAATAACGCTTGACCGACACACCATTGACCGAGGCAATCTTCACGGCATCTTCGACAGTTCCGCGAAATTCAAAGTGCATCGGGTCACGAATAACACTGCTCTTGACTGTCGCTGGGGTCACGCAACCACCGCTCCAGCCATAACCACCCCAGAGCAAGCCCCACTTTTCAGCGGTTTGCACGACCCATTGCGGAAGGTTGGTAGCCATCGGTACCGAACAAGCAGTTGTCGGTGAATCGGCGGTTGGCAAGTAACGCACTTCTGGGTTTGCGCCAACGTTGATATCGACGGCCAATCCCCATGCGTGATTCGACAATGATGCGCTCGTCAAACCGACACAATCTTTACGAGTGTTTGACGTACAGCGATAGTTGTAACCAATCGCATCGGTGATCCGGTATCCGTTGGCCTGAATCTCACCCAAAAATCCTTCGAATAAAGCCAAAGCGGCCGGAGGCGCTTGCAGTGCTCCAGCCTTAATCGTTCCAACCTTGTCGGCGTTTTTCCATAACGCTGCTTCCCAATCCTTTAACGCAGGCGAACCCGAGTATGCCCAACCGTTACTTTTCCATCCAGGGTTTAATGTCCCATCCGCAGCAATGGGAAACGGTGGAGTTCCCCAACCGGTTTTGGTGACATCGGTGTATTTCGAAATAACGCAGGATGCAACATCGCCAGCCGCAATTTGAACATCGGTACATTTCGCAGGCATTGAGGGCAAGGTCCAAGGAGTTGAGTTAGAGGTATCGATTGCCACCTTCGCGGCTGGAGTCGAGCCTTTGGCCTGAGCGGTGCTGGGGGCAGTCAACATGGCGATCACGATGACCGCATATGACACGAGAGCGATCAAAATAATAAAGGGTGCAAAGCGAAACTTGCGGGGCGAGTGATCTTGCATCTCATGGGGATTCTGAAAAAACTGCTGACTCATCACGAAAAGAGGTATCGGCGCTCAATTTTGAACTCTTGAGCAACTCGTGCGAAAAATCTCATATGCAGGACAAACGCACATTTTCGAGGCGCACCGTCGTTCATGATTTGTGAACAATTCTGTTCACGAGAGTCATGTACCCAACTCTCGATTCAACGGAAGCAGATACCTATGAAACCAACCATCGCCCTTGACCAGTCACTGATCCTCACGCAACACGATGAAGTCGTCAACTTATTGCTCGAACTCACCGCACCGCCGGCCCCCGCTGTTGAACGCGCCCCGCTTGATATCGCCTTGGTCATCGACCGTTCCGGATCAATGCAAGGCGAACCGATGGCCGCAGTACGCAAAGCAGTACTGGAGTTGATTCGTGTCGCCGGGCCCCAAGACCGCATAGCCGTCGTCGCATTTGATTCGCACATTGAAACGGTGCTCCCACTGGCACATCACAATGTTGATGTTGTTCGGCGTCACATTGAAAATGTCCATAGTCGTGGCTCGACCAATTTGTCTGGCGGCTGGTTAGAGGGTTGCTTTATCCTCTCAAACGCTCCAGTAATAGCTGGACGTGCCCCCGCCATCAAGCGCATTGTTGTTCTGACCGATGGCCATGCGAACTCTGGAATTCAGAATCACGATGAGTTATGCACGATGACCCGTGGTGGAATCAATCATGGCATCAGCACTTCAATGATCGGCTTTGCCAATGGGCACGACGAAACATTGCTTGCTGGCATGGCTGACGCGGGTGGTGGCAACGACTACTGGTGTGCTGGACCAGATCAAGCACTTGATGTGTTCAATCAAGAATTCGCTGGTCTGGCCAGCGTTGTCGCACAAAACATTTCAGTGACAATTCAACCGACCGAATCAACGGCCACTTTTGAGGTACTCAATGAATACGACATCATCAATATGCCGACAGTTCTCGGATTGCAACAGGTCGTGATCGGCGATGCGTGTGGCGATGAAGTGCGTCGACTTGTGGTTCGCTTCACTCTTCGTCCACGTTTGCTGCCTGGAGCATTCACCATCGCGAATCTCACAGTGCGATGGGCATCAACAGTTGGTTCAATCGCTCTTCATGAAACACAAATTCCAGTTGTTGTCACTGCCACCGATAACAACGCCGAAATTCGTGAAGTCGACGCTCGGGTCACCCACCACGTTCTCCTCTTGAAAGTTGCCAAACTTCGTCGCGATGCGATTGCCCTAGCTCGTCGTCACAAGATTGAAGAGGCCCGTGACCTCTTTAAGCAGGCCATCGCAACACTGGTCGCCATCGGGGCCGATCCGAGCGAAATCAATGAATTGGTGGAACTGGCTAGCCGCCTGGAAGAGTTCACGGAACGCGATATGAAAGCGCAATATTCGTCTATGCGTTCAACCAACAAAGGTCGCAAAAGTCGATTTGATCCGAACGACCCGTTCAACGGCTGACCGTCTCGGTTATTGTTTCCGTCAATAACACATTGGGAGAAACAATGACTGAGCGTTTCGAAAACGGATTTACTGGACGAGTTGCTGTCGTAACAGGTGGCGGTACCGGGATGGGTCGTGAACTAGTGCGTCAACTCACCGCCGAAGGCTGCGATGTGGCGACATGCGACGTCATGGAAGACACTCTCGCGGAAACGGTGGCTATCTGTGTGGCCGATGGCAATAGTGGGCAAATCTTGACGGGTATCGCCGATGTGTCAATCGAGTCTCAAGTATTGGCGTTTCGTGATGCCGTTGCCGCATGGCGCCCGCATGTCAATCTGTTGTTCAACAATGCTGGCATTGGCGGAGGTGGAAGCATCGTTGAAGATGATCGTGAATTGTGGGAGAAAACATTTGGAGTGTGTTGGTATGGCGTGTATTACAACACGCGAGCATTTTTGCAGTTACTACTTGATGCGCCGATCGGTCATGTAGTGAACACCAGCTCAGTGAATGGCTTTTGGGCCTCACTTGGCCCAAATATTCCTCACACTGCTTACAGTGCCGCAAAATTTGCCGTGAAGGGATTTACCGAAGCACTCATTACCGATTTCCGCATGAACGCCCCAACGTTGAGGGCATCGGTGGTTATGCCTGGGCATATCGGAACATCAATTGCTATTAATTCGCGCAAACTACTGGGGGCCGATCCCAAAGAGATGACTGAAGAACAGATTGCCCAGTTGCGCACACGTTTAGCCAAGGCCGGACTCGATGTCAGTGCCGCTAGTGACGAAGACTTACGTCTAGGCATTCAGGCTCAAGGCGAACAATTCCGCGACAATGCCCCGATGTCTGCAGCCGAAGCGACCGCAGTCATTTTGAATGGCGTGAGGCGCGGCGACTGGCGCATCTTGGTGGGTGCAGATGCAGTGATTCTCGACGAAATGGTCCGCGAGTTCCCGACCGATGCATATTTGCCCGATTTCATGGAACGGGTCCAAGCCCGTGGCGTCTTCGGTGGAATCACCAACTAGTTACTGATAGCGCGGACACAAGTTCTGACCATCGTCAGAATGTTGACTTTGTCGATAGCCACACGATTGACACACGGGATCAGTACGGCGGCGAATTCGTTCATCTCGCGCGCTTTCCATCGCTGCTCTTCGTTCCGCCTTTTTCTTGCCATGTTGATACGACAAATAAGCACCAAATAATCCCATGGCTAGAAGAATCCTTTCGCAATTACGGTTGGCTTCATCCGTCGCGTCCACAGGACCGGCAATCCCCGACGTTTCTTCGGCCAAAAATCTTCATCCAACACATTGTCGTCTTCCCAACCTGAGGGCATTTCGCTCGGTGGTAGCTGAATGAATTGGCGAATGCGAAAGCCAATTTCAGCCGGATGTCCTGCTTCCTCCCAGAGTTCGACGTTGAATCGGGGGTCAGCGAACAGTAACTGCATTCGCCGTTCCATCTCGGCCCACCCAGTGAGCCTGTTGCTTTTCCTCTTTGTTGTCATACCTATAGAACGATCAACAAAACCCCATTTGTGCGCTATCTCGACTTTGCCTTAGCGTCCCATGACTGAGATACTTATGTCATGAGCACCGCCACATCAGTCGATACTGCCAAAGCCACAGTCGAAGCTGCGCTTGACGCGTTCCTCGCCAGCAATGATCCGAAGTCAATGGACAACGTCGCTTTTCGCGGAGCGCGTTACGACCACGGCTTGGCCTGGGTCCACTTCCCCGTCGGTTGCGGTGGCCTAGGTGTTCGGCCCGATCTCAATCGTCTCGTCGAGGAACGTCTCCGTAAAGCTGGTGCCTCACCGCAAGACCCCGCGACGTTCTTTATTGCACTTGCTGGACCAACGATTGCCACTCATGGTTCTGATGAAGTGAAGAAGCGTTTCTTGCGCCCGATGTTTACTGGCGAAGAGAAGTGGTGTCAGTTGTTCAGTGAGCCCG
>SXGQ01468029.1_pt1 | contig 27789 bp, 16 predicted proteins | sample 3178371 | NCBI WGS metagenome assembly SXGQ01 (sample SAMN11356859, study PRJNA531348) | freshwater metagenome | isolation source: freshwater sample F1-20 | place: China: Fuxian Lake, Yuxi | collected 2017-12-25 | reverse complement strand
GCATCGGTTCAATCGAAAGCGTCAGGGAAGTGACTCAAACCAAGATGAAACTTGGCACGAAAGACTCTGGCGACTTCTTCGACCAACTCGTTGCCACCGAAATACTCAACGACCGAACGATCTTCACATTCCCGGATCCAAGAACACCGAAAGACGCTGAAGGAAACCCAGCCACCACGACTTTTTCTTACATTTCTGGCGCAAGCTCCGCAAACCACCCAAGCTGTCCACTCGCCGTTCATCCCCTGATCAACGGCAAGATGATCTTCGATCGCGAAGCCATGGGCGGGAAAGCAGTCATTCTTTTCATCGACTGCAGTGTTAGAGTGTTTCCCATCGAGGCCGATGGAACCGTAAAGTTGGATGGAAAAGACCTCTTCGACCCGACCCAACCATACTGGGGCTCGCGCGAGATCACCGTCAAATGGCCCAAATTCACCAAGCCTGCAAACCCGGCGAAAGCACCTTGAATTTCATCGTCCTCCCGCCAGTTGCAGTTACCTCTGAAATCTGAATCAAGACCAGTTTCATGCCCGGATTGCATCAACTGTTGATCAATCCCATTTCCTCACCTCACCCCCGCGGCAACCGCAAGGAAAGCACCCCGGTCGCCGCCAACAACATCGCCGACGCCAGAAGGCACCACACCAACCCGCCGTTGCTACCGCTCGCCAGACCCATCTGATAGAGCCCGCCCGATAATACCGTGCCTAACAAACGCCCGCACGCGTTCGCCATGTAGTAAACGCCGACGTTCATCGCCACCTTGTCGTGATCCGCGTAATCGAGGATCAAAAACGAATGCACCGCCGAGTTCAGCGCGAACACCAGACCAAACCCGATCAACCCGCCGATCACCACAACTGGCGCGGACCAACCGGACACCAAACCCATCGCGATCCCCGCCGGAATCACCGCAAGCAACCACGCCAACCACGTCGCCGTTCGCCCCGTCGGATCACGCCCGCGCAAAATCACCGGAGCGAGCGCCTGCACCGCCCCGTATCCGATCACCCACAACGCCATGAACCCGCCCGCCTGCCAGAACTTCCACCCCAACACACCTGATAGAAACACCGGCAGCGCCACCACGAACCACACATCCCTCGCCCCAAACAGAAACAACCGCGCCACCGACAAAAGATTCACCGCACGATTCTCGGAAAACATCCTGCCGAACTTCGCCTTCCGGTCCCGCTTCTCATCTCCCAACCCGCCCCGCATCATCACCGCCGCCACCAGCAGTGCGATCCCCACCACCACCATCAGCACCCCCACCGCCTTCTGGAAACCGACCGTCGAAAGCAACAAGCCTCCCAGGAAAAACCCCACGCCCTTCAGCGCGTTCTTGCTGCCCGTCAACAGCGCCACCCACCGGTAAAGCCTCCCCTCGCCATCCCCCGCCACCAGCTTCACCGCGCTCTTGCTGCTCATCTTTGTTAGATCCTTCGCAATTCCTGATAGAGCCTGTGACACCATCACCCACGCCACCGTCAGCAGCGTCGCCGGCAAAAACGCCAGCAACGAAAGCGCCACCATCTGCGTGCCCAACCCCATGAACAGGGTGCTCTTCAACCCGAATCGCGACGCCAGCATCCCGCCCGCCAGGTTCGTCACCACCCCAAACAGCTCGTAGAACAAAAACAACGACGCCACCTGCATCGCCCCATACCCGAGCTGATAAAAATGGAACAGCACCAGCATCCGGATCGCCCCGTCGGCCAAAGTGTCCGCCCAATACGCCAGCGTCACGATGGCATAGTTACGTCGGCTTGCGGTGCTGGCCATGGCTTGTTAGAGACTCCGCGCCACCTTCCGCGCCAACTCGGCATAGCGGCTCGCATACCCCCATTCGTTGTCATACCACGCAAGGATCTTCACCTGCGTGCCATCCGTCACCATCGTCGATGGCGCATCGATGATCGACGACCGCGGATCATCCCGGAAATCCACCGACACCAGCGGCCGCTTCTCGAAACCGAGAATCCCCGCCAGCGGACCCAACGCCGCCTCTTCCAACAACCCGTTCACCTCCTCCACCGTCGTTGGCCGGGAAACCTCGAACACGCAATCCGTCAGCGACGCGTTCAGCAGCGGCACCCGCACAGCCACCCCGTCCAGCTTGCCTAACAGCTCCGGAAAAATCATCCCGATCGCCGTCGCCGATCCCGTCGATGTCGGAATCAGCGAGAGACTCGAAGCCCGCGCCCGCCGCAAATCCTTGTGCGGCGTGTCGAGGATCGACTGCGTGTTCGTCATGTCATGGATCGTCGTGATCATCCCATGCCGGATGCCGATCCCCTCATGAATCACCTTCACCACCGGGGCCAAACAGTTCGTCGTGCACGATGCCGCCGTCAGCAAATGATGCGTCTCCGGCTGATAGAGCGAATCATTCACCCCCATCACCACATTCAGCGCACCCTCCTTCACCGGCGCCGCCACAATCACCTTCTTCACCCCCGCCTTGAAATACGCCTCCAACTGCTCCGGCGTCCGGAACTTCCCGCTCGCCTCCAACACGATGTCCACCCCCAGATCACCCCACGGAACCTCGGAAAAATCCTTGCGGCTCGTATGCCCCACCCGCCGCCCCTCGATCTCCAGATGATCCGGCCCGCCGGAAACCTCTCGGTTCCATCTCCCGTGCACCGAGTCGAAATACAACAGATGCGCCGACGTCTCACCGTCGCCACCAATCTCGTTGATGTGCACGAACTCCAGTTCGGGAAACTCCCATCCGGCGCGAAGCGCCAACCTCCCCATGCGGCCGAAGCCATTGATTCCAATGCGTGTTGACATGATGTTTGATGTGTGAAAATTTTTCCTAACAGCAACCGCCGCCCGGACGGCACGCTCTGAATCTGCCGATCGGCGGCAGCCCGCACAACTCCGGCGCAAGACACTCCGTGTGCTTGTGCGCCAGCCGCAACACTACCGCCTCATCCGTCACCTCGTGGCCCTCGATCGTGTATTGCGAAATCACCCGATCCTCATACTCCATCTCCACCGGCAACGAATCGTTTGTTAGAATGGATTTCGCCTTCTCAAGGATCGACGCCATCTTCCCGGTCTCAATCCGGTGATCATAATCCTCACCCACCCACACCTGCAGCTGGCACGTATCCAGCTCCCGCAGCGTCCCCCCGCAGTCGAGAAACGTCTTCCGCACCCGCCCCACCTCCGTGATGTGAAACGATGCGGGCACACTGGTGGAGTCGGGCAGTTGAATGCGGAACACCCGCTCGGAATGTTCGCGCAATAGCGATTTAAGTTCGTTCAGTTTCATGAGGATTTGCGTCGGGTTGCGAGTTTCTGTGGACCTTGGCAGCAGGAAGACTCACGCACCGCCAACCGCCGCGCCTTGTTCGCGGTATCCTCCTCCACCACCGGATCCTCCGGAAACGCCTTCACCAGACTCCGCACCAGAGGCCGCCAGGCCTTCGCGATCTGGAAATACGTCCACTTCCCGCACTTCTCACTCTCCAACAATCCCGCACGCCGGATCACCTGCACATGGCTCGACATCGAGGACTGCGGCATCCCTAACAAATCCGCCAGCTCGCAAACACACAACGCATCATCCAGCACCAGCCGCAACACCCGCCAGCGGGTCGTGTCCGCAAGCGCATGGCAAAATGCAACGGGATTCGTCATGACGGGGAAAGTCATAACGACATTTCCCGTCACGTCAACCGGGATTCCCGGTTCAAGGCATTGGGGTGAACAACAGGCGCATGAAACCGCGCTCGTCCAGACCAACCGAGTCATCAAGCTGGAAGCTGTGATACTCCCACCCGGTCGGCGGAACCGGCGCCCAATCGAGACCGCTGAGGTCCGCGGCCCCGAGCTTGGTGACGGCGGCCCCGAATCCCTGCAAATCCAGCGAACCTTGAACCGTACACGTCACTCCATCCACCACCGCCACACCATCGGTGAAGACGGTCCCGGTGGGAGCCGCGAAGGTCAGGATCAGGCGGTCGGTCGTCACGGAAGCGAGCTGACCGATAGACCCGCCATCCAGCGGACTGCCACCGAGGAAAAACTCGACGAAGTTGTCGCTGCCGTCGCCATCCGGATCATCAAATTTGCCGTTTTCCTTGCCCGGCGTGCCATCAAGGCCCTGGGCCGCAGCCCATGTCGCAAACGCGGAGGGCTCCCCCCCTGGAACGGTCAACGTGAGGAACTTGCCGGTGTTTACGCCATCCGTCGTGTCATCGTAATCGAGTACAAAGGAGTTCACACCGACCGTGACCGTGGCACCGTCCGCCACCTGAGTCTCGCTGTTGATGTCGAGCAGGCCATTGATCACTCCAGTATATTCGACGAGCGCGATTTTGGTTCCGGGCGTGAGGGATTCCTCACTAAGTCCCGCGAGGTCGGTCAGGGCGATGATGCCGAAATTTTCAACGTCTAGATCGCCCTCCACGACCACGCGGTCGTGTTGCCCGTTTCGCGAGTCGAATTCCATGCTCAAGGTGCCACCATCCAAAGTCAGCGGGTCCTCAAAAGTCAGTGTGCCCAACGTGGCGGCCGCAGCTCCGGGGACGATCGCGCCCAGCGAGGTGAATGCACCCGCGATGATACCTTGTCCGCTGATGCTTTTCCCAACGGGCAGCAGATAAGTGGATTCCACGGCGGAAACATCAAACCGCGCACCACCCGCCACAAGAATGTTAGGCGAGGACCCCAGAGTGGCATCGCCATCCAGCGCGAGTGTTCCCGCAAGGATCGACGTGTTGGCCGCATACGTGGTGAGACCTGATAGAATCAGCGTGCCTTCGCCGATTTTCGACAGACCGAAACCACCAACAACTCCGCTGATCGGCCCGGTAAGGGTCACGGTATGCCCGCCGGTATGGATCGGATCAACGTTGGACGTGTTCGCTAGAACGATTTCGTTGGTCAGCGTCACCGGATTCTCAAAACGGACATCGCCATCGGTCGCGTTGTTGTTGCTATTGAGAAGCAGGCGTGCGGTGCCAAGGCTTTGGTTGTTGGTGATGATCACGGCACCCCGGTAGATTTCCAGATTCCCGGCAAAGGTATTCACACCGGCAAGGCGGTAGGTGGTGGTCCGATCGCCACCGGTGTTCGAGTTGAGGCGGAGGGTCGTGTTGGCATTGCCTCCGGAAATCCCGCCTGTTAGATCGAGCGGGGTTCCGGTCAGCTGCCCGGAGCTTTGCTTCATGATGGTGTAGGTTGCGGGCGCATCCGGAGATGGCAGAATGATCGCGTTGGCGCAGGCAACCGCCGCCGTGTTGTTGAAATACAGCGTGGAAACAGCGCCGCCGACACCACTCGCCGCCGCTGGCAGAATCGTCACCGCACCGCTGCCAAGCGCGGACGGATTCGGCACATTCAGCGAGGAGGTGGCGATGGTGGTGCCACCCGTATGCGAGTTGCTTCCTGTGAGGGTAAGAACTGCCGAGCCGGCCTGAGCAAGGGAACCGCCGCCCGTCAGATTGTTTGCCAGGGTGAAGGCGTTGGATCGGTTGACCGTTAGATTGCCCGCTGGCGAAATCGTTACATCAGCGCTGCCCAAGGCTCCGGTGGTCCCGCCCGCACCGACACTCAGGGTCGCCCCACCGTTGATCGAGACGGTTCCACCGCTCAAGTTGCCGGTCATGGCAACCAGCCCCGCGGAGACAACGACATCACCCGACATTGCTCCAGCCGCGGTTCCCGGTCCGGCGATCGCGCCTCCCGCAAATTGCAATCCGTTGGCAATCGTCTGCCCGCCGAGACCGAGCGTTCCCCCATCGACATACACCAGGCCCGTGCCGAATGCGGTGGGATTCGCCGCGACCAGCGTGCCGTCCTCAAGGGTAGTGATGCCGGTGTAGGTGTTGGGCGTTCCAATGGTCATGCTACCCGCGCCGCGCTTGGTCAAAGTCATGTCACCGCTGAGAAATCCGGTGCCACCTAACTGATAGTCGCTGGCGTGATCGGCAGTCACCTGAAACGGCACGAGATTTCCATCGAGAGCGACGAGCGAAGGCCCGGGACGGGTTGGGAACACAACACTGTCACCGGCAAAGAATTTCTTGTCGTCTTCAGCGAAGTTTTCCGAGACCCCGAGATCCCAGGTGCCGTCGGTGGTCGCCCAGGTGCGGGTGCCGGTAGTGACGTTGAGCACGATGCTTTTTGTCAGCGGGTCATCGCTGAAGGACGCACGCCCGCTGGTGCTGGTGAGATCCGAAACGTTTCCGACAAGCCCACCGTCGCCGTATTCAAGAATCGGATAGGTGCCAGGTGCCGGTGCCGCAGCAAAGACAACGCTCACCGGTCCGCCAATGGTCACCCCTCCGGAAGCAATGAAGGTGCCCGTCCCCACCGCGAAGCTGGAGCCCGAGCCAAGCGTGAGCGATCCGGTGGTCAGGCCGTTCCCGCCAAATGAGGCACCACCCGCCACGCTGATGTTAGAGGCCGCGGAACCGTTGAGGATAAGCGTGCCCGCGTTGACCGCAGTCGATCCGGAGAACCCGGTGGCGCTGCCATTGAGTGTTAGAACGCTTGTGCCGTCCTTGATCAGAGCACCGGCACCAGAAATCGCACCGCCAAGGGTTTGGCTTGAGCTGGTGTTGAACCGCAGCGTGCCATCAATCGTCATGGCTCCGTTGTGGGAGGCCGCGCCGAGGCGACCAGACCCGCCAATTTCAAGCGTACCGGCGGCGACGGTGGTGGCTCCGGTGGAAGTGTTCGAACCTGTAAGAAGAAGCGTCCCGGCACCTTGTTTGACCAGCGTGCCGGTGCCGGAGATGATGCCTTCGATTGTCGAGTTGAATGCTTGGGTGTTGATCGGCGAAAGATTGGTTCCATCAGCCAGCGCAATGGCGCGGGTGGCGGGCAGCGTGATGTTATCGGCGTCGAAACGCAGCGCGCCATTGAGGTTCCACGTATTGATGCGGATGCCATTGTTCGCATTTCCCAACGCGGCGTTGCTGGTGATCGCAAGCGTGCCCCGGTCCATCACGACTTGGCCGCTGAACGAGTTGGAGGCGTTGTCGAGAATGAGGACATTGTTGTGGTTTCCGCTGACATTGGTCTGGGCGATGGTGTAAGCCTGCCCCGCAGCACCGCCGGAAATCAGCCCGGTGAGGCGGACGGTGGTGGGAAGGGTCGGTGCGGCATCATTGGTGCCACGGATGATGAATGTGGTATGCCCGGTGGCGTTTAGAGCAAGATTGTTGGACCACGTGGTGGTGGTGCCGTCGCCGAAGCTGAAACGAAGCGATCCGCCTGCGTGGGTAACCGCACCGGTGCCAGCTGCACCCGGGTTGAAGAGCGACACCGTGCCGGCATCCAAGCGGATCCCGCCCGCTCCGGTGTTGGTCCCGGCAAGCACAAGGTCGGTCGCGCCTTTCTTGATCATTTGCCCCGTGAAGGTGACCGGGCTGTCGATCCGCGAACCGGTGAAAGTCTGGGTGTTCACGTTGGTGCGGTCCGCGACGATGAAGTTCCGGGTGGCCGCAAGGGTGATGTTGTTCGCGCCGAAGCGAAATCCCGTGCCCGCCGGATCACCGCCTGCGGCAACGTTGAGGCGCAGGGCATTGCTGGCGTTGCCAAGGGCACCGTCGGAGGTGACTTCAAGCGCACCACGCCACATTTCCCATTCCGAAACCGTCACGGTGTTGCCGGCGTTGGTCAAACGGACCACCGATTGCCCCCCTGCCGCCGTGCCGTCGGTGCGGATTTTCGAGGTGCTGGAACCGCCGGTAAGCAGCCCGGAAAAAGTGACGACTTGCGGGCCGCCGGCGGTGTTCGATGCGAGAAGCAGGCGCGTTTGCAAACCGGCGGTCGAAGCAGTGGAGAAGGCAACGTTGTTCGGAAAGGTGCTGTTGTTACCAAATCCTGTTAGGAAATACAGTCCGGTGACGCTGGCGGTGTTGGCAAAGGTGATCGGAGCCGTTCCCAAGGCACCGGAAACACCGAGGCGCAGCGCTCCGTCGGCCTGACTGTTTGCGCCGTTGTTGACGGTGACGGACGTGAAGTTGTTCACGTTGTCGAACCGCACCCCGTTGGCACCATTCTTGATGACGCTTGCGGCGGTAATGGTGCCTCCGGTGAAAGCGTAGGAACTGCCTCCCACCGTATTGAAGGTGACGGTGCCCGCCGTGACACCTCCCGCGTCCACGGCGATGGTCCCCGCAGATGCAGGTGAACCGAAGACGGCGTCGCCCCCGGAGATGAAGGAGACATTGGAGGAACCGCTCCACCAGTTGGTATTGCTGGTGTTCCATATTCCGGACCCGTCTTGGGCGCCGGCGGTTGCTGTGTCTGCGTCCCACGAAAGCTGGGCGTGGATCGGCGTGGTGAGGGCGGTAAGCAGCAGGAACTTGCGGAATGCACGTGGTTTCATGGGAGTGGATAGACGATTTTTGTTAGATAGGGATTTGCCTCATTCGAGGCGTTCGAGACGGAAAAAGCAGCGGTCGAGCAAAGGCTCGAGGGGCTCGGAAATTTCAATGCGCCCGCCGGTTCCGGCAATGGTGCGCACAGGAATCCAGTCAGCCGGTTCGAGGGTAGGATTTTTCCAGAGCCGATAGGATTTCCCAGCTTCGGAGGAAAAGGCCATGCGCAAGGATTCGCCGTCGGTGGAGAGGTCGCGCAAGGAATGATCGGGTGCCGGAGTGATGGTGAAATTAACCCGTGGCGAGACAGCGGTGTAGGAATCGTTGATGAACAATGCGGCGTAGTAGTCGCCAGCGGCGATATCCTCCACGAAGCGGACCGATCCGGCGCTGCGTCCGCCGACATAGAGGTAGGCAACGAGATCGCCTTCCCCCGGTTCCTCGCCTTGGCGGAAAATCCCGATGTAGTCTTTCGGCGTACCCGGGCCGTCCGTGAAACTGACATCGAAATCCTCACCATGCGCGAGGGTGGTGCGAGGCAGGGCAACAGACGAAATCTCCGTGCCGACGCTGAAAAGCACGCGCCCCGAGATTTCAAAAAAGGCATCGTTCACCATGTAGGTGGCGAAGTAGTAGCCCTTTGGTAACCCGCTGAAATCGCGGAATCCGGTGGCGCTGGTCACGTAACTCCAACGGGTGGAGGTGACCGAGCCGGGTGTCTGGCCAACGCGATAAACACCGATCCAATCGACATTGCGCGGAGAGGTCGTGGTGCCGGGAGCCGAAGCAAAGTTGATGCGGACCGTCTCGCCGATGTCGTAGGTTTCCTTGGACGGGGTGAGCACCGGGGTGGTGCCGACGAAAAAGGGCAAACGCGGCGCAACCTCGGTGTAGCCGTTGTTAGAAAAGAAAGCGGCAAACCATTCGCGGTTGCCAGCGGTGAGTCCGGTCGAAGGAAAGCTGAGGCTGCCGTTGAGGATCGGCGCGGCCGGTGCGGTGCGCGTTCCGTTGAGATAATTCCACTGGGTGGAAGCAGGCCCGCCAGGCGTCTGACCTTTCTGATAGATACCGATCCAGTCGGTGTTGTTGCCCGGCGCAAACTCGAACTGGACGACCACATTTTCCGAAGCGGCATTGTTGAAAACGCTTTTGGCAAGGCGGATCGCAGGGTCGCCGGCGATGCTACCCTCGACGATGAACGGGACCGGAGTGGACCAGTTCGACCAGCTCACATTGGCATCACGATGGCGAACGCGGGCATGATAAGTGCCGTTGGGCAAGGCGCTCGCGGCAATGGGCCATTGAAGGATGTCGAGCCCGGCGTGCCGATCCAGCGGCTCCCACAACGGTGCTCCCGTGTCTCCATACAGATTTTCGAAATCGCGAATCCGATCAACGACGAGGTTGGTGAATCCCGGGTCTTTTGCGATTTGAAACCAGGTGCTGTTGAGAAGTTGTCCGGCGGGCGATGAAAATGGTCCGCTTCGTAAAGCAAATGGCAGCGTGATCGGGCCGGTCGGTGCATCAAGGATCGACGGAGTCGCCGGCGGCGGCAACGAAGGCTGGCGGCTGAATTGATCGATCAGGCGGCTCTGATAGGCTTGGGTCGTCCAGCGGGTGGCCTCGGGAAATTTGACGTTCGCCTCGGCGAAGCAGGAGACGTCGAGCTTTCCCGCATCAAGATCAAATTCCATCAATTGCCACGCCCAGTTGGCGATGGTCTTCTGGACATCGTCGAAATCCGTCTCGGTGCTTTGACCCCAGAATTGGTCCCACGCGGAGCAGCCGGAGATGATATGATAACAGGGCCACTGGCGGGTCTGGCCGCGCGAGTAGAGGTGGTGGTGGGCACCGATGTTGAGCACATGCTTCGGCGTCTGGCAAAGAATCGGCATCACCGTGGTGCGCAGCCAAGTGGAGATATCGCCGACGAACTGCTCGGCCTGATAGGGACGGTGGCACAGACTGATGATGAAATCCACGGTGGGATCCGCAGCGGCGGCGGTAATGACCGACTGGACCCACGCGGCCTGCGGCGCTCCAGTGTGCTCGCTGCTGAGGTGGATGAACAGGATGTTGGCGGTCTGATAGGCAAACGCAACCTTCGGATCGGGGCTGGCAAGATTCTGATAGAGCGCCTGCTCGTACCGGAACAGCGAGCGGTAGCGGGCGAGGCCGCTGTCCTGATAGGTCTCGTGATTGCCAACCGTGGTCATCGTCGAAAGCACTGGCGAGAGTGCCTTGCTGTATCCAAAATGCAGGTTGCGCCAGTGGTTGACCGTTCCGACATCGACCTGGTCTCCCACGGTGAGGATGAAATCGACGACCTCCTCGATGGGCTTGCCGTGGGCTTGTTCGATGTGGGCTTTCGCGCGCTCCATCATGCGTTCCCAGCGGCGCTCGCCGGTGAGGATCTGGTTGTCACCAAGCACCAGAACACGGAAGCGTCCGGTCCGGGTGCCGATGGCCGGAGGTGTGCGGAAGCGGAAGGTCGCCGAGGTTTCCGCGCCGGATCGGATACGGTAATGATAGTAGCGCCCGGGCTGGAGTCCGGTGATCTGAACAAGATGATAGTGATTCGCCGCGCCATCCGCAGTGGCGGTGCCGCTTGCGGATTGGTTGAGGTTTTCCGGTGTATCTCCCCAATCGACAATGGTTTGCCCGCCGCCGTCCGACCACCACGAAACCCACACGGAATCGGTTTTGAGCAAATGGAGATAGGGGCGAAGCGTGTCTGAAACCGGAGGCGTCTGACCACTTGCCCGCTCCACCATGACAAGCCCGGTGAGCCCGATGCCAAGCCCGCCAAGAGTCGTTACCCGAAGGAAGGTGGATCGTTTCATGGCGGATCTTGTCAATCTTGGTGGGCTGCATCAGCCAACGCGTCGGCGACGCAGCAGCGCGAGCATTCCGAGTCCGCCGAGGAGCGCGGTGGAGGGCTCAGGAATAGCCGTCATCGTGACAAAGAAATCCCCGTTCGCTTCGCTCGAATAATTGTTTCCGGCAAACACATCGTTGTAGTCGAACAACCATTGATTCGCTCCGAAAGTGTAAACCGTGTCGTCATCATAACTGGTAAAACCGGCGCTGACGGCACTGCCGGTGTAACTGATGAGCGTGAGCTTGTCGCCGGGTGCCCATGTGTTCAGTCCGAGATTGGCTCCGGTCAAATCGAGAGTCACATCGGTGAGGTTGAGCGTGCCGTTGGCCACCAGAAGATCAGCACCTGTGGAGGAGTTGTCGGCGGCTTCATAAACGAAGGTCGAACCCACGCTCATGGTGAGCGCTCCGGTTGATAGACTCTGGATCGATGCGCCGGGAGACAGGATGCCTGTGACATTCACCGCACCGGCGATGGAACCGGTTCCGCCCAAGGTAGCTCCGCCAGCCACTGTGGTGAGGGCGGTGCTGGAATTTGAACCATTGATGAGCAAGCTGCCGGCGGTGACGATCGTCGTCCCGGTGTAACTGTTATCATTGCTCAAAATCAACGTGCCGGCACCTACCTTTTCGATCCCGGAGGCACCGCCCGCGCTGGAGATCTCCCCGGCAATCACACCCGTCAACCCGGTGGCCACTCCGAGGCGCTGGGACGGGGTCGCACCAAAGAACTGCATGGTGATGTTGTTGTTCAACGTGAAGCTATTGCCAAACTGGAGCGAACCGGAAGGGTTGTTGTTGCTATCGATCAGGATGCGCGCACTTCCCGCTGCGTTGGCATTTCCGAGGATCAACGGACCGCGCTGAACGTTGATCGTCCCCTGCAGGGTGTTGTTGCCATTGAGCGTGAGCGCACCGGTGTTCTGGCCGCTCGCACCACCTTGAAAAAAGAGCACCGTGTTTGCTCCGCCGCCGCTGATATTGCCGTTGATCACCGTCGAGCTGTTGTTAGGTGTGACCAGCGTGACATTCCCGCTGCCGCTGGTGGGCAAGGAGATGTTGTTGGCCAACGTCATGGCGGTGCCGGTGAGCGTTAGATTGGTACCAACGCTGGTGAACGCGATGTTACTGCTGCCGATACTGGCCGCCGCACCGATGGTGATGCCGCCGGTATTGATCGTGGTGCCGCCACTGTAGTTGCTGCCAGTTCCAGACAAGGTCAGTTGCCCGGCACCACTTTTCTCGAGGGAACCCAAACCGGTGATGTTGCCGTCCACAGTAATGGCATTGCTGCGGTTGACCACGAGCTTGGTGCCTGCGGCATTGAAGACAACCCCTCCGGTCCCGACCGCACCGGTCGTTCCACCGTTACCGATTTGCACCGTTCCTGCGTCGATGCGGATCGCGCCCGTTCCACTCGCCGAACCATTGAGGGTGAGGGTGGTTGAGCCTTTCTTGACCAGCGTGTTCGTGAAGGTGATCGCCCCATCGATTTGACTGCCGACGAAGTTCTGGGTGTTGACGTTGGTCCGATCAGCGATGGTCACTGCTCGGCTGGAATTGAGCGTGATATTGTCCGCCCCGAAGCGGAAACCACTACCAACCGGATCTCCAGCCGCCCCGACGTTCAATCGCAGGGCGTTGTTCACATTGCCAAGAGCCGCATCCGAAGTGACCTCAAGCGCGCCACGCCACATTTCCCAAAAGCTCACCACCACATCGTTCGAGGCGTTTGTTAGTCGGGTAACAGCCTCGCCGCTAGCTGCGGTGTTGTCGATACGGATCGATGCGGTACTGACCCCCCCGCTGAGTTTTCCGGCAAGCGTCACGGTTTGGCCAATGTTGGCGGTGGTCAGTAAGCGGGTGAGATTCGAGCCCGCCGTCGAAGAAAAGGTGACGTTGTTCGACATCGTCGTGCTCAGCCCGAACCCGGTGAGGAAGTAAAGGCCAGTCATGCTTCCCGTATTGGCAAATGTAATCGGAGCAGTACCCAAGGCACTGGCGTTGCCAAGGCGGATGGCTCCATCGCTTTGACTGTTCGGACCGTTGTTGATCAGGACGGAGGTGAAGGAGTTGGCGTTGTCAAAGCGGAGCCCCGAGGTCCCATTTTTGATCAGCGCCCCCCCTGTGATTCCACCGCCCGTGAAGGTGTAGGAGCTGGATCCCGGATTGTTGAAAACTAGATTGCCCGCCGTCACTCCACCGGAAACCACGGAGATACTTCCTGCCGCACCGCTGCCCGCACCAAAAGTCACGTTATCACCCGAGACGAACGAAGTGTTGGCCGCGCCAGTCCACCAGTTGGTGTTGATGGTGTTCCATGTGCCCGCTCCATCCTGGGCTCCGGTGGTCGAGGTACTGCTGTCCCAAGTAAGGCTCGCCTGCGCAACAAGCGGCAACGGACTCAAGCTGAGAAAAAAACAGAAAGGGGCGAGGCGTTTCTTCATGACAAGGGGTTGATGGATCGGAGGGGATACGGACGAAAAAGCACTTCCGGTCACCATCGACAGCTTCCAACTGCCGTCGCCGAAGCTCAATGACATTCCCGCAAATTGAATTGACGAAATCGCAACCGCGCCGGAACCATCTCGCCATGAAACGCGTGCCCGATGGCCTGCGCCCCAGATATCGGGCAGGCTTGCGCTTGCTGGACTGGATGGAGGGCTTCGGCATCCGCCTCTTCTCGGGAATCCTCGATTTCCTCCGCGAAAGCGGCCACGACTGGGAAATTTGCTACGAAAAGCCCACCGGCGGCGACCTCCCGTTCACAGCCATCGACAGCAACTGGACCGGCGACGGCCTCATTGTTTTCCGATACTCTAAACAAGAAGCGGAACTGTGGCGAAAGCGCGGCATCAAGGTCATCAACCTCAGCGCGGAAACACCCGACGGAATACCACCCTTTCCAAGACTCACCATGGACCCCGTAGCGCTGGCAAACATCGCCGCCAGCCACCTTGCCTCCCTCGGCTTGCGCCAACTCGCCTACTGGCACGATCCGGACAGACTCTATTCCCAAGAACGATGGGGGCCTTTCAAGCTGCCGCACAGTCCTTCGGCTGCGAGGTCCACGAAATCCGCATCCCAGCATCCCGCCAACCGTTCTCCAAACGCGCGGACCGCGTGGCGGATCTCGCATGGCGCTCCATCGCCAAACTCCCGAAACCTTGCGGACTCTTCGCCAAAGACGACATCGCCGCCACCGCCGCAATGCACGCCATCCGGAAAATCGGCCTGCGCTGCCCTCAGGACATCGCAATCCTCAGCATCAATGATGACCCGATTTTCTGCGAAACCGAACGCCCTGCCATCAGCAGCATCCGCTACCCGGGAAGACGCGCAGGACGCACCGCCGCCCGCCTCCTCCAACAATTGATGGACGGCTCCCGCATCGACGACGGATCGATCCGCATCCGCATCCCTCCTGGCCCGCTCGTCCGGCGCGAATCCACAGGTCTGGTCGAACTCGGCGACCCTCTCGTCGGAAAAGCCATGGCCATCATCCATGCCGAGGCCGCCAGAAAAAGCATCAACATCACCGACCTCGCACGCCGCGTCGGCGTCTCGCGCGAACTCCTGCGACAACGCTTCAACACCGCACTGGGACACGGCCCGAAAATGGAAGCCGACCTCCGCCGCCTCACCTGGCTGGAAAACCAACTGTCCATCTCAAATGACACCCTCGAGGCCATCGCAGAGACCTCCGGATTCTGCGGAGCAGACGACCTCAGCCGCTTTTTCAAAAGGCTCAAAGGCCTCTCACCGGGAGAATTCCGCCGGGATTTCCGCGCATCACGCTGACACAAAATCCTCGACCCCACCCTCCGTGACAATTTTGTCAAATTGTCAAAACGATTTGGATTGCGGCAATGGTGATCCACCTCGCGATTGAAGATCTTGTCCGCATCAAACAACCCATGCGCCCACCCATCACACCCGCCCTAGTCTGCCTCGCCCTCACTCTCCCGCTGAGCGCCGGCACCATCATCCGCGCCAACAGCCCCGGTGCAAATGGCATGGGCGCACAAAACACTTCCATCCCTAACACCTTCGGCGATCACATCGCCCTCGCCACTCCCGGCAACACTTCATTCGAGACCAATCTGGGTGTCGATTCCCTCCCCGGCACACCCGGCATCGGCCTCACTTGGTCAGCCACCGCTGGCATCGCCTCAAACCGTTGGGAATTCCACACCTGGGCAGGCGCAACACCAGCAAACACCGGCGGCGGAGCACTCCAAATGGACGGCAGTTCCCCTAACAGCACCTTCTCCGTCACCTTCACCCCCGCAGCCGCAACACGCCTCATCCTCAACTCCTTCAACTTCGTCGGCGACACCAACAACGACACCTATCAATACCGCGTCGACATCGTGGACGCATCCTCCGGAACCATCGAACAAACCACCACCACCAACCCCTGGACCACCAACACATCCCAAACCCCTCAATCCAACGGAACATTCGCCGGCGCACCCGCCATCAACCTCAATTTCACCGGAAACACCGGAACACCATACCGCCTCGATATCACCCGCATCGGCGGCACCGGATCAGCCCTCAACATCGCCATCGACAACCTGGACTTCGCCCAAACCCCAACTCCCGGCACACCCGACGCCCTCGTCGGCCTCTGGGATTTCGACGATCCATCCAACCTCGGAAAAGCAACCGTCGGACCGGATCTGACCATCCAAGGAACACCACCCATACAAACAGCTGAAATGACCGACGCCCAATCCGTTCCAACCACCCTCCAGGGCGTCATCACCACAACCCAAGGCACCGCCAACCACCTCGTCGCCACCCACTCCATCGGCCCGAACGGCGGCGGAACCCGTGTCAACCGCTACACCCTCGTCTTCGATGTTAGAATCCCCTCCCCCGGCCAGTGGCGCAGCTTCTATCAGACCACCATCGCCAACAACAACGACGCCGAATACTTCGTCCGCTCCACCAACAACACCCTGGGCCGCACCTCCATCGCCTACTCCTCGACACCCGTTCTATCAGACCGTTGGCACCGCATCGCCATCGCCGTCGATCTATCACCCGGCGGCTCCTTCCGCACTTACCTCGATGGCCAGCCCTACTTCACCCACACCCTCCCCGCCCTCAACGGCGACTTCTCACTCGACCCCTCACAAATCTTGCTCTTCGGCGACAACGACGGCGAAAACCACCCCCTCTCCATCGGCATGGCCGCCATCTTCGCGAAAACCCTCAGCGCCTCCGAAGCCAGCGCCCTTGGAAGTGCCGGGCTGCCCGTCATTTCCAACCCCGGAAACACCGCCCCCTCCCTAACAATCGCCCCCGCCGGTCCCGAAACCTCCTCCACCGGCACCACCGAAACCTTCTCCTTCCAAGCCACCGATGCCGAAAACGACACCGTCCAGATCCAAGCCGACTGGGGCGATGGAAACCTCTCCCTCTGGACCACCCTCGCCGCCTCCGGCGAAACTCTAACACGCACCCACACCTGGACCGCCCCCGGCTCCTACCTCATCCGCGCCCGTGCCCGCGATGCCCAAGGCTCCATCTCCCCATGGACCATCATCCAATCCATCCAAATCACCGGCCCGCCCATCGTCACATTCCTCACCCCACCCTACCTCCAGAACATGGCCTCAGACCGCATAGCCGTCATGTGGGAAACCGCCGAAGACCTCCAGCTCGACCTCACCTTCGGACTGCCCGGCCTAACCTCCTCACCCGTCGCCGGCGAACGCGTCCCCAGCGGCGGCGGAACCTTCCTCCACCGCGCACTCATCGGCGGTCTAACACCCGGCACCACCTATCATTACCAAATCACCGGCAACGGCGAATCCATCACTCCAACCGCATCCTTCCGCACCGCACCCGCCGTCTGGGAAGATTTCAAATTCGGCGCACTCGGCGACACTCAGACCACCAACGGCAACACCTGGCAGGCCGATCCTTGGGAACCCGCCAAAATCATGCTCGATCACATGGCATCCCGCGGAACCTCCTTCGGCCTCGCCGTCGGCGACCTCGCCCAAGACGGAAACACCTACCCCAACACCCGCAACTCCTTCCTCAACCGCTGGGCCGCCGTCTACGGCCCACACCGGCCCTTCTACATCGCTTGGGGAAATCACGACGGCAGCAGCCCTTCCCACCCCCTCCGCCTCTCCGCCGACCTCCCCAGCCGCTGGCAAACCTCCGAATCTCCATCCACCCGCACCCCCGGTTACGGCAACTACACCTTCTCCCACGCCGGCGTCTTCTTCGTCTGCCTCGAATACTTCGAAACCAACAACAAATCCAACACCGACCCCACCAACGACATCACCAACGGCTGGCTCGACACCGTCCTCTCCTCTCCAGCCGCCACCCACGCCCGCTTCCGCATCCTCTCCGTCCACGTCCCGCCCTACTGCGAACGATGGATCAACGGAAACGCAAACCTACGCTCCCAACTCGTCCCACGCCTCGAACGATACAACGTCGACCTCTGCCTCAGCGGACACATGCACGGATACGAACGCGGCCGCATCAACGACGTCCAATACGTCATCACCGGCACCGGCAGCTACCTCGACTTCAGCGAACCCCTCGTCGCCGATTGGAGCGCCACCACCGATGATGGCCTCTGGCTCGGAGGACACCACTCCGTCCCAGGACTCTACGCCACCCAATCCTCTAACAGAATCCTCGGAACGCCACAACCCATCTCCGGCGGTCTCTTCCACGGATACTCCGAAATCACCGTCCGCGACCGCTACCTCCGCCTCGACCAACACGCCTTCAATGCCGACGGCTCCTACATCGGAATCCTCGACACCCTCGAAATCGGCGGCTCCGACCCCGGACCCGATACCGATGGCGACGGCATGCGCGATATCTGGGAAATCGCCAACCAACTCGACCCGAACAACCCGCTCGACGCCTCCGCCGACCCCGATGCCGATGGCCAGAACAACCTCTCCGAACACCTCGCCGGCACAGATCCCCGCAGCCGCACCTCCGTCTTCACCGTCCTCTCCCACACCCTCGCCAAGGGCGAAATCTCCCTCACCTGGTCCAGCAACCTCGGCCGCCGCTACCTCATCGCCCACTCCACCGATCTAACCAACTGGCAACCCGTCCTCTCGTCCCCCGGCGTCCCACATATCATCCACGCCTCACCCGGAGCCACCACCACCGCCACCCTCACCGCCCCGGACTCAACCGCCGGATTCTTCCGCGTGGAAATCGTACGTTGACCCGAAAATCCATCCCCGCTTGCCTTCCCCCCCCCGCCACGTCATCACGTTCGGCATGACATGGCGCGGCTTCCTACTCCCCAAACCCGCCCCCCTCATCGCCCGCGCCGCCGTCCTCACCGGCCTCTTCCCCATCCTCGGCCTCCTCGGCGGCACCTTCTGGGCGCTCGACCTCTTCAACCACTTCCAGCGCCAATACTTCCTCATCCTCCTCCTCACCACCCTCGCCCTCCTCGCCCTCAAATCCTTCCGCCTCGCCGCCCTCTCCGCGGCCATGCTCATCACCCCCCTCGCCCGCATCGCCCCCACCTGGGTTAACCCCACCCCGGACCCCGGCGGCCCCTCACTCCGCGTCGCCGCCTTTAACGTCCTCAGCGCCAACCGCAACCATGACGACACCCTCGCCTGGATCCGCCAAACCGATCCCGACCTCATCTTCCTACCCGAAGTCGACCCTGTCTGGTCCGTCTCCCTCAAGCCCCTCCTTGCCACCCACCCCCACTCCATCGACCACATCATCGAGGGAAACTTCGGCTTCGCCCTCTACTCCAAACTCCCCATCCTCGAACACCGCATCCACCCATGCGGCCAAATGAGACTCCCCCTCCTCATCGCCAAAATCTCCGGACCCCTCGGCGACTTCACCCTCCTCGGCGCACACCCCGTCCCACCCACCACCGCCTTCTGGGCCTCCGAGCGCGACGCCTTCCTCATGGAAATCGCCCGCATCTCCCGCTCCACCCCCGGCCCCATCCTCCTCCTCGGCGACCTCAACGCCACACGCTGGAGCCACGGCATGCACCCCATCTTTCAAAACGGCTGGATCGACACCAGCAACGGCCACGGCGCCCCTCCCACCTGGATGAATGCCAATCCCCTCGTCGCCATCCCCATCGACCACGTCATGTTCCGACCCACCCCCAACCGCCCCTTCCACTGCCGCGACCGCACCATCGGCCCACACCTCGGCTCGGACCACCGCCCCGTCATCGCCGAAATCATCTGGTGACCCGAAACGCCCACCCCCCGGATTTCCCACACAACCCACTCATCATCAACAGCCCCACATGTAAAAATCCCCTCCCCCCGCGTTACGCCTTGCCAAACCCCATCCACCCGGTAGCGTCTGCGCCGAGCAGGAACCCCCACCTCCGATGTCACCATCCGGCCCAGCGCCCACCGTTCTACCCACCCACTTCGGGGTGAAAACCACGGGCCCACGCCAGGAAACGGGTCACTCCTGCCCACCCTCGGGCGGCGGCGCAAGCCGGCTGGAGACGACACTGGTGATCCCCCTCGCGCCTCCGCGCGCGCTGGCACACCCCGGCACCAAAAAGCCGAACGTCCCTCCCATGCCGGTCCATCTGCAGGACCCTTCCAGCACCATCGGGCGAATCCTTCGCCCGCAGCGCCGGGCCGCCCGCAAACACCGACCCATGCGAAACCATGTCGAACGCAACACACGAACCCCGCAATCCGGGAGATAACAAACGCCGCCGCAACCGCGGCGGACGCAACCGCAACCAAAACCGCAACCACGACCATAACGACCGCGAAAACTCCGGCAACCGCAACCACAGCGGCGGCCCGCGCCAAGGCGGACAAGGCGGACAACGCCACGGTCGCCAGGACACCCGGCCACCACGCACCTACTCCGCACCCAAGCTCAGCTGGTGGCAGAAACTGCTCAAAGCCATCGGCCTCTACAAAGAACCCGTCCGGCCCCCGCGCCCCGAACGCCCCATCGATCCACCACGCCCCGAAGGCCTGGAAATCCGGGGACCCAAAAACAACACCCGCAACCTCCGCAACGGCGATGGCGAGGGCGACTCCTCCGCTCCCCGCGAAGATCGCCCACCACGCAACCGCGAAGGCCGCGGCGACCGTGACGGACGCGAACGCCGTGGCGAACGCGGCGAACGCGGCGAACGCGCCCCTCGTGGCGACCGCCGCGGCGGAGACCCCACCAGCGTCGAATCCACTCGCGTCTACGTCGGCAACCTCTCCTACGACGTCACCGAAGAAGACCTCAAAGACCTCTTCAAAGGCGTAGGACCCGTCCGCAGCATCGAAATCGTCTACAATCGCACCACCCACCGATCCAAAGGCTACGGGTTCGTCGAAATGCTCCACGTCGATGAAGCCAAACGCGCCGTCGAAGTCCTCCACGATCAACCCTTCATGGGCCGCAACCTCACCGTCTCCGGAGCCAAATCCCGTGGACAAGACGAGCGCGAAGACCAGGAAGACCGCGAAGCACGCAACAAGGCACCCATCCAGCCCGTCCTCGCCCCACTCCCAGCCGCCGCAGCAGCCATCGCCGCAGCGCCCATCGTCGAAACCGTCACCAACCTCCTCGACGAACCCGCAACCGCAGAACCCGCCGCGGAAACCGAGCCAGTCGCCCAAATCGAGGAAACCCAGGAATCCTCCGTCGACGCCCAAACCGTCCAAGACGAACTCCCCCTCGTCCCCACCAACACCGAATCCTGCGAAACCGGCTGCGGCTGCTCCCACAACGACGAAGCACCCGCCACCGAATCCCCAACCGAAAACCCCTGATCCCACCCGGATCAACCAAGTTTTCACAACCATCCCAAACCCCGCCCCGGCCCACGCCGCGGCGGGGTTTTTCATGCCCACCGCCCCCAAGGAAAGGCGATCTACGAATCGCCCACACGAGAAGACATTGAAAAAGCACCTCATTTCCCCCAAACCCCCAGAATCAACGACAACGACCGCTGCGATATCCACGCCTCAACCAAACAATGTTGCAATGATCTCCGCTGAATCTATCAAGCCTAGGGAGATTCCATCTTGCCACCCCACCAAAATCCGGCCAAAGCGTATCAGGTAGACAAACTGTCGATCCAATGCCCGACCGCTCCCAATGGACCATTCGCAAGTTCTCCTCCTTCGAAGAACAACGCTGCCAGCAAATCCGCGACTGGCAGCGACTCCCCGCATCCGCCCGCGCCGATGCCGTCTGGCAAATGGTCGTCGAACACTCCCGCCAAAAAGGAATCCCGGAACATGAACTCCGACTTCAAAGATCTGTTACGTCTGTTCGGCGCTCATAGCGTCCGCTACCTCGTCGTCGGAGGGTACGCAGTGTCCCACCACGCCCAACCCCGCTTCACCAAAGACCTCGACCTTTGGATCGAGCCAGATTGCGCAAATCGCCGCTGCTCTTCGGGAATTTGGAATACCCCTCATAGAAGTCACCGAATCAGACTTCGCCCGGGAAGGATTGCAGTTCTCCATCGGCATGCCCCCGAGCCAGCTCGATTTCCTCACTACCGTTCCGGGACTCCAATTCACCGAATGCTGGCCCACAAGAATCCCAGTCGAAATCGACGGCATTTCAGTCCCTTACCTTTCCAAGCCTGCCCTCATCACCGCCAAGAAAACCGCAGGCCGCGCCCAAGACTTGGCAGACCTAGAAGAACTCCAACGACCTACCGCCGATGACTGACTCGTCTCAGCAAAAAGGGCCAGGAGATTTGTTTACAAAGTGAAAGACGGTAAGGTAAAGGCAAACGCAGGCACATGAGAATACAAGGCGGCAGCATGTGGGAGAGCCTGGGTAGATTCAACCGGCCGCTGGGATCTGCCCGCGCGGTCCTTATTCTCCCGGCACTCATCGGCGCACTCATCTGTTACACAACTCTCTGGATGCCGGTAAGAATATGGCCATCCAAGGTCCTCTTTGGAATCGTGACCATTCTCTTGATCCGCCTCACCGTCAGGGAACTAACCGTGCTGCGCCGCTTGCTTTCACAGAAGATACTGGACGTCGAGAACCTCACAAGAATCATCGGCATCATGCTCGCCCTACTACTCGGACTCCTTTGGGTTTTCCCACGAATTCTCCAAGGCTTATGAAGTCGGAACACAGCACCCACCACCACCCAACAAAAAGCTGGCTACAGATAAGGATCCGCCGCCGGTTGGTTTGATAGATTGTTGGCAATCCTCCTGAGCGACAGGGACGAATTCCGGGGATTGTTTGGGGGCGTAAAGGATGGCTTGATCGAACAACATTGGCCTCAGCAACACGGGCCAGGAGATTTATCTAAATACTCCACTTTCGGAGGCACCTCCGGATGGACTTCGCGTTGCACGATCCCGTCCTTCACCAACTGCCTCAGCTGCTGTGCCAACATCTTTTGCGTGACGGCCGGGATCGCTCTCTCAAGCTCGGAAAACCGCTTCACCTGTCCCCCGAAAAGCCGGAACAGAATCAACAGCTTCCATAGACTTTCTAACATCCTCAACGTTTCCTCCACCGCATGGGCAGCCGTCGCCGGAGTCCATTCCTTCAATGCTTCTCCAGCCTCAGTTCCAAGTGGGGGACTTACTTTCTTGTGGGTTATTGTCATTTTTCACGTTCATGATTCATTCAGGCCATCATGTCCGACCAATGCGATCCCGTCTCCGAACTTCCCGCCGTCATCCTCGACTACTTTGCCGCCGCCAATGACGGACGCATCGAAGACGTGACCCTCTGCTTCGCGGAAAACGCACACGTTCATGACGAAAACAACGACCACATCGGCCACCCCGCCATCCGCAAATGGGTGGCGGACACCACCCGGGATTTCCAACCCAAGACCACCCTCCTCCGCGCCATCGAAAACAACGGCACCCTCGTCGCCACCACAACCGTAGCCGGAAACTTCCCCGGCAGCCCTGTCGATCTCAACTTCTCCTTCACCCTAACCGCCGGAAAAATCGCCACCCTCTCCATCCAATAACCCAAGCGACTCCCACCAAAGGCTCCCTCTGGACCCTCCGAGACCTCGGAAAGGGAATCGGCCGAACCAACGAAAAACCTATCAACAACCAATCACCCATCCGCGACTCGACCCATTGAAGATCGCCAACGCGCCGCCCGCTGCTCTAACAAAAATCTCGTTGATCTCCTTTCTCTCGATCTCAGGGCACCACCCGGATGCGCATGAAACCGGACTCAGAAAGAACGCCCGGCATCATCCCGCTGAATGTGGTCGTGTCACCGGCATCGGCCGGAATGTTCGTTAGATTGAGATCCGCGAAAGGAACAGCAAGATCATTGGAAACCTGAATTCGGTAGTTCTTGCCAGGAACGCTTTTCCAGCTGATCGAGTAGGCCCCGGTCGTCTTGTCGATGCTGTATTCCGTCACCTGAAGCCGCGAGCTCGCGTCGTTTGCGGCAGTGCCCGCAAGGAACTCATCCAGGTTGCTTTGACCATCTCCATCGAGATCGAGAAGCCGGTCGCTCGAATCAAGAGGATTGAGTCCGTTGGCAACTTCGTAATCGTCCGTCATGCCATCCTCATCGGAGTCCAAAGGCCCGAGGGAAAGCACGATGTCCCGCACAAGCAGGATCTCGTTCACCGAATCATTGACCCCGCCGATCTCCAGCACCACGGACTGAACTCCATCCGGAATCACATAGGAGAGCGGATACTCAAACGTGCCACCGGTCGGTGCCAGTTCGTCATCGTCCAACACTCCATTGACAACCTGGGTGTCATAGGGAGTGATCAGATTCACCGGATTTCCGACATCACCATCGAGAATCAAATTCGCGACAAAGCTGTCTCCCACTTCCGTTCCCGATGTTAGATCCGTGACTTGTAACAGAGCGCTGAATGAAACACCGGAGCCCACCACCGATGAAAGGTCGATCACTTGGGAGGTGATCATCTTTCGGGCACCACCACCACCATGATTCATCCTCAGGGTAAGCGCCTCCGGATCACTGACCCATTGGGGCGCCGGAGAGACCGAGAGCGATGTCGCCAGCGGGATGGAACCGGCACCCAGATCCATTTCACCGATGAGATAGCGATTTGGAAAGTTGAGGGTCAGAACCTGAAACGCATCGACGTAACTCTGATCCTCAAGGGTCACCGTCGCAGACGAGCCAAACAAATCCGCAAGGGTAAAGGTCGCCGGACCATAAGGACCACTCGAAGGAGCGGCACCAAATGCGTTCCAACCGGGACCAGTGCTGGTGCCGGTGATGTTCACATCGAAAGTCACCGTGTCATCCAGGACACCCGGACCATTTTCGACTCGGACCACATTCAGCGGCGGGGTCACACTCATCGCAGGAGGCGCGGAAACCAGGCTCAAAGATGCCGTCACGGCCTGGTTCAGATTGTCCGTCAGTGTGATCTCACGCGGACCGCTGGAAACCAGATAAGGCCCGAAGGCAATCGGGTTGGCAGAGGAATACAAACCGCTGGCGGGAGGTGCTGCATTGCTTGTCCACCCGGTGCTCGCACCAAGATTCACAGGCGTGATGGTCACCGTCGTCGAGTAGGTGTCGTCGGCGGAATTGACGGTTCCCTGATTATTGAAAATAAGCTCGCCGGGAACCCCCAATAGCGTGGGCGGAGCCACTCCGAATTGCAGGTTCCGCACAAGATACGTCTCGCTGCCGGAATCATTCACGCCGCTGATGACCAACTGAACCGAACTGACATGATCTGGAATATAATATTCAAGCGGGTAAAGATACGTCCCGCCAGCAGGAGCAAGCTCATCGTCGTCCATCACACCGTTGCCGTTCAACGTGTCATATTTCGTGATGAGATTGACTGGATTGCCATCGTCGCCATCCAGAATCAATTCGGCGTGGAATGAATCAAAGCTCTCATTGCCCGTGGAAGCGTCAATCACCTCTAACACGGCGGTGAACAGGACAAATCCGCTGACTGCGGATAAATCGACCGCTTGTGAACGCACGACTTTCCTCGCTCCACCCCCGCCATTGTTCATCGCTAGACTGCGGATCGATTCATTGATGACCCATACTGGCGGAATGCTTCCACTCGTCACAACCGTGGCATTCGGCGTGGATACGCTGTTGGATGCGATCACTCTAGGGGCAAGCGCCGCCACCTTGGCTTCACTGCTGGGGTTTTCCAAATCGGCCACTGTAAGACTGAGACCCGACAACGGAAATTCACTGATCGGGATTCCGGAAACCGTCGTCGGGACATTGTACAAACCGGTCAGTCCAAGCGCGGCGCTACCCGGCGGACCGGTAACGATCCATCCGCTGCCGGGGGTTCCGGCAGGCACTACGGTTAGACTGAAATCCACGGTGTCATCGACCGGATCCGCCGGATCAACCTCAGGATTCCGCACCGAACCGGAAGCGGTCGCGCTGATGGTTAGATTGGTCTCGGTCGTCACCACCCGCATGGCCAATGCGATGTCGGAACTCGCCGCGTTGCCGTTATGCACTGAAGCGGCGAGCGTATGGACTCCGGGTGACAATTCAGCGATCTGTCGCAAAACAATGGCGTTTCCAGCGAGATTCTGCCCACCGACAGTGTTTCCACCCGTCACCGAACCCACCGGCAGGCTGAGATCCGCATAGCGGATGTAGGATTCCGTGTCGGTGGTGTTTGATGAAAACGCCGCATAAGTGTCCGCCGCTCCGGCCGCAAGGTTCACTTGAAGAACCGCGACACCATCCAGATAAACGAAGCCGCCATCATCCATCACATACTGGATGACCGGTTTCACATGAAAGTTTTCCTCGGGCACGCTGAAGGTCGTGCGGAAATAGGCGGTCCTGAAATTGTTGGCGGTAGGGCTGGTGAGCAGTGTGGAAAGCGCGGAGAACTCACCGGTTGGCAGCCTACCACTGGTCGGATAATCGATGACACCATAGCCGATCGGTCCCGCACCACTGCCGGAGTCATAGCTGTCGAGGGTGGTGGGAACACCGTTGACCCGGGGACCACCGAAGGTGGGTCCGGTGTAGCTTGCGTCGAATTCCGCCTGTGCGGCAAACCACTTGGTTGCTCCGGAGTTTGGCTCGGCGGCACCGGAGCCCGCAGGCAGCACGCCCATCGGGTGCATGAAATCCCAAACATGATTCCAATCTGCTAGAACGCGATCGCGCCCGTCGCCCGGCGCATAAACCGCCACCGTGGAAGTGGCAGCGGGATTCCCCGCATCCTGCACCACCACTTGAAGCCCCCCCACCGGAAACTCGGCGATCGGGATGTTGGAAACCAATACCGGAGTGTTGTAGGCCCCCGTTTGTCCAACCGCAGCGCTACCTGCCGGACCAACAATGGTCCAGCCACTTGGGCTAACCGATCCGATCGGACTTACTGTTAGAGAGAAACCGACCCGGTCGTCCGTGGGATTGTAGGGCGTTCCATTGTAATTCCGGACGACATTCGAAGCCGTTGCATGGATCGCGCTTTGGACCTCGGTCGCCTGCACGCGGAGAGCCAAATCCAAATCCGAGCTGCCGACGGCGTCGCTGCGCAGCGAAACCGCAAGGGTGTGCACGCCGGGAGAAAGCTCAAGCACCTGCTGGAGCACCGTGGCGTTGCCTGCGATAACCGTCGAATTGAACGCATTTCCTCCTGTCGTCGATCCCACAGGAAGACTCAAGTCCGCGAAGCGGATGTGCGACTCGGTATTGGCGGTTCCAGCGGCAAGAGAGGTGTAGGCATCCGTTGCAGCCGGTGCCATGTTCACCCGCAGCACCGGCACTCCGTCAAGATAGACAAAACCGCCATCGTCCAGAAGATAACTGATCACCGGATTGATAAAGGCACTGCCGGATGCGGGAACGGTGAATGTCGTACGGAAATATCCCGTGCGCCGATTCCCCGTGTTAGGAGTCGTCAGCGTGGTCCCCAAACCGGTGAACTGGCCGGTTGGCAGGTTCTGTGGGATCACCGTGGTATAGTCCATCGATCCATAGCCGATCGGCCCCGGACCGCTTCCCGAATCGTAGCTGTTGATCGTGCCGGGCACGCCATTGACACGGGGCCCACCAAACGTCGGACCAGAATAGGAGGCTGAAAACTCCGCCTGCGGCGCATACCATTTGGTCGCGCCGGAGTTCGGCTCGGTGGCCCCCGAGCCCGCTGGCAGCACGCCCATCGGATGCATGAAATCCCAAACGTGGTTCCAGTTTACCAAGGTGGTGGTGGTGGTTTGCGCGAGGAGGCCGCCGGCAGAAGCAAGTACGGCGACCAATATCGTGAGAGATTTCATTGGGTTTGTTTTGGTTTTTTCAGCTCCAAGCCCGAATGGCTGATTACCACCGGAGGCATGCCCTTTCCTCCGGTCTTCAGCTTACGGATTGGAACAGTGACGCTCTTGTCACATTCCGCCGGTTCCGCCTAGGGAAAAATGCAAAACGAATGCCAACCGTTACCCAGGGTCCCTACACTAGGGAAAGGAGTTGTTCGAGGTAAGCGGTGTCGTGAGCGGCGCGAAGTTCTCGTTTCGGGAGGCTTTTGCGCTTTTTGCCTTCGAAGGGCATGCGGTTGTGGGCGTTGAGGGCCATCCGGCGTAGG
>SXGQ01126323.1_pt1 | contig 27798 bp, 27 predicted proteins | sample 3178371 | NCBI WGS metagenome assembly SXGQ01 (sample SAMN11356859, study PRJNA531348) | freshwater metagenome | isolation source: freshwater sample F1-20 | place: China: Fuxian Lake, Yuxi | collected 2017-12-25 | reverse complement strand
CATAGTGGCCGTAGTCCGCAGGCCACCACGGCTGCGAGTTCGTCATCAACGCCTCGATGTCTTTTTTGACGGCGTTGAGATCGAGCTTTTTAAACTCTTCGGCGTAGTTGAAGTTCTCGCCCATCGGATTGGACGCCTCACCGTGCTGACGCAGGGGGCGCAGATCTAACTTCTCGGGCCACCAGAACTTGTTGGCCGTCGCGTTGCCGGCCATCTCAGCCGGTGCAGCATGCACCGCAGCTGCAGCGACCAATGCCGCCGAAGCGATCATGGAAACGAATGAATGATGCATAACTACCCTCCTCGGGTTTTTCGATGAGGCAAGAATGCGCCCCGATGTACGGACCGTTAAATAGATTCTGTCGATAGTAGCGATCGAAGATTTCTATCGCCGTACGAAAGCGCGCTTGCGGGCCGAGATTAGCCGGAGGATGGCGTGTCGAGACGGCGCCGAGGCTTGCGCGCCACGCCGAGTGACCGACCGCGCAGCGGCGGCGTTCGCAAATCGCACGGCCGCACGGAGTTCGAGGCCCTCAGCCAGCGCCACCGCTAGAGCGCCGTTGAACACATCGCCGGCTCCCGTGGTGTCGATCGCCTTGACCCGATATCCGGACACTAACTCTCTCATCGAGTTGCTCGAAACATACGCACCGCGTGACCCAAGCGTAATGATGACCGTCTTGACGCCCTGGTCGTGCAGCCGACGAGCCGCGCGAGCCGCACTCGCACGATCCGTCACGCGTATCCCTGTAAGCGCCTCCGCCTCGGACTCGTTCGGCGTCAGCACCGATACATTTCTTAGAAGCTCCCGGGGCAATCGTGTCGCAGGTGCGGGATTGAGAATCACGCACGCGCCGACTTTGTCTGCGAGGCGTGCTGCTACGCGCACGGAAGCAAGGGATGTTTCGAGCTGCAGCAAAACCACGGAAGCTTTCGAAAACACCTTTGCAGCGCGTGAAATATGCCTCGGGGAGAGGCGCCCATTGGCGCCAGGCGATACGGCGATACTGTTTTCGCCGGCAGCCGATACCAAGATCAACGCGACCCCTGAAGGCTCGGATTCGTCTCGGGAGACGCCCTGTACATCGATACCTTCTTTCACGAGTCCAGCGAGCGCTCGCTCCCCAAGATCGTCACGACCGACTCGTCCGATGAAGCTGACTTGACCGCCTGCACGAACCGCCGCGACGGCCTGGTTCGCCCCTTTGCCACCTGCAAGCATCGCAAACCTTCCGCCGAGCAAGGTCTCACCCGGAGCCGGAAGCCGCCGAAGCCGGACGACCATGTCGGTGTTGCTGCTCCCTACCACGACGACCTTTTTCCTTTTGGTCATATCCACGGTCCGTCCATCGTCAAATCATCACGAAATGTGCTGTTGTTTTTTCGCAACAATAGCCGCTTTTTGGTACAGATCCCTGTCCAAAATCTCGAGACTTCCGGTACCCTTAAGTAGTTCTACTTTCCATTAAGGGGACCGGCATGTCATCCAAATACTCGAAGTTGATTCATTGGGCCGTTGGGGCCGCCATCGGTGCCGCAGGGTTTGCGGGCCCGACTTGGGCTCAAGACTCCAACCTCGCGCTCGAAGAAGTGGTCGTCACTGCCCGTAAGGTCGAAGAGTCCCTCCAGGATGCTCCGATCTCCGTCACGGCGTTCACCAACGAATCGATCACGCAGCGCGGTATCACCGACCTCAACTCGCTCGCCGAGTTCTCGCCGGGTCTCAGTTTCTCGCAGGCCTTCGGCCGCCAGAACGATCGTCCAGTCATTCGTGGTCAAGGCAACGTCCTTGCCAACGTACAGTTCGGTGTCGAGTCGGGTACGGCGTACTTCATCGACGGCGTCTACTACAACGGCGACATCCAGTCGCTCGATTTCGACATGCTTCAGCGCGTGGAAGTCATCAAGGGTCCGCAGAGCGCGCTCTACGGCCGTAACACTTACGCCGGTGCCATCAACTTCGTGACCCGCGATCCGCGTGGTGAGGAGTGGGGCGGCACGGTCAAGGCGACTGCCGGCAAGTTCGGCGAGCGTCGCGCTTCGCTCAACGTCGACGGTCCGATCGCCCCGGGCATCCTGACCGCCCGTATCGGTGCTCGCATCAATTCGTATGACGGCGAGTACACCAACCAGGCGACGGGCAAGCTCGTCGGCAACGAGCAGGACAAGACGTTCAACGCCACGTTCGTGCTGACGCCGACCGACGACCTGACGATGCGCGCCTTCGTGCAGTATCGGCACCAGGACGACGGTCCGCTCGCGCTGTTCCTGCAGGGTGCGAACCTCAACAACTGTAAGCCGGGCTTCCGCTCCATCGGTTACCGCGGCCTCAACGCGACCACCGGAGCCGTAGCGACCTCTCCGGCCGCCGGTCAGTTCGCGCCCGTCAACAACACGAACCAGTATTTCTGCGGAGCCATCCCGGCCCGTCCGGATCTGATCTGGTTGAACACCGATGCCATCGGCACGACCGCTCGCTTCCCGAACAACTCGTTCCGGGACGGTACGGCGTTTGACGGCGTCGAAGCGAAGGAAACCTTCTCGAGCTTCAGCGTCGAGTGGGAGATGCCGGGGGGTGCGACGGTTCGATCGCTCTCGGGCTATCGCTCCAACCACGACCGTTTCGGTACCGACTCCGACCACTCGGAGGCGTTCGTGGCGCTCGGTCCGCCGACCGTGGAGCCGCTGTTCGCGAACACCAACCGCAACGATCGCCGCGAGTGGTCGACGGAACTCAAGATGTCCTCGCCTGAGGACGCCCGTCTCCGCTACACGGTGGGCGCGTATTACTACAACATCAAGGACTCCGAGAAGGACCTGACCTACGCGAGCCCGGAGTTCGGCGTCGTCAATACGAACGCCAACGTCACGGGTATCGAGAACCGCGCGTCCTTCGCCGCCGTTTCTTACGACCTCACCGAGAAGCTCTCGGCCTCGATCGAAGTTCGTCGCTTCACGGAGATCAAGAGCCGCCGCGAGTTCAACGCCGCGGGCGTCTCGACGATCTACCTGGAGGTGGGCTTCAAGGACACGACGCCGCGCTTCACGGTTGACTACCGCATGTCCGATGACGTGTTGCTGTACGGCATCGTCGCCAAGGGCGTGCGTCCGGGCGGCATCAACGGATCGGCCGGCGCCGGCATCGGTCGCCCGCAGTACAACCAAGAGACCTCGAACAACCTCGAGCTCGGCGTCAAGAGCACTTTGATGGATGGACGCGTTCGCTTCAATGCGGCGGCGTACTACATCGACTCGAAGGACGTTCAGGTGACCCAGGCGCTGCCCGCGGCGGCGGGTGGCAACGCGGTCACCTCGATCGCCGTGAACCAGGCCAAGGCTGAGACGATTGGCCTCGAAACGGAAATCACCGCCGCGATCACCCAGAACCTCACCGCCACGGTCGCCCTCGCCTACTCGAAGGCCGAGTTCAAGCGCGGCTGCGACGACTTCGAGTACGTGCTGAACTCCGGCGGCGTGGCTTACCTGCCGTCGTTCTTCGGCTCGCCGCTCTGCAGCATCGCGGGTCGTCGTCTGCCGCTCGCTCCGGAGACGCAGGGTAACTTCGTGCTGTCGTACGAGCGTCCGGTCTCCGATGACCTGAGCTTCTTCGCGAACGGCACGTTCACCCACGAAGGCAGCAAGTTCGTGCAGGTGCACAACCGCGCCGAAACGGGCGACACCAACATGCTCGGCCTGCGCTTCGGCGTGAAGTCGGACCAGTGGTCGCTCACGGCCTACGGTCGCAACCTCACGGACGAGGACACCGTTCCGCTCGCCACGCGTTGGTTCGATCTGCGTTACGGATCGGGTCCGCGTGGTCTCGCGGGTGTTGCTCCGGCCGGCTCCGATCTCGGTTCGCCGCGTGCGCTCTTCGCCGCGCTGCGTAAGGGGCGCACCTTCGGCCTCGAGGTCAGCTACTCGTTCTGATCTTCCGCCCTATCCGCGGATACAGAGAGGGCCGGCATTCGCCGGCCCTTTTTGTTTGTATTACGCTTTTTGCGTTCTGCACCCGACCTTCACGGAGCGCACGGATCATGACTCGCGTACTCGTATTCGCTTTGGTGACCTTCGGACTCATCGCGCCCGTCTCGGCGAGCGCCCTCACGTTTGATGCGTCGCGTTATTCGCAATCCGCGACGGGGTGCGATCGCCTGGCGTCACATGCAGACGATCCTTTTCGTGTCGCGCCTGGCGTCGAGCGCAGCGACATCGACCTGCCGGCTGCGATCGCCGCCTGCGAACTCGCCGTGGCACGCGATCCCGCCAACCCGCGGCTCCGTTACCAGCTTGGCCGTGTCTACGGTTATGCCGGCCAAGGTGAGAAAGCGGTCGAACATCGGGAGGCTGCCGTGGCGGCCGACTACCCTCAAGCGCTGTTCGTCATCGGCTACCTGCATCTCGAAGGCTTGAACAAAGCCCGCAAGGATCCCTGCCGCGCAGCATCCCTCATCCATCGTTCAGCGCTGTTCGGGCGATTTGCTGGTCTTGTCGGATACCCCATGTGGGTAATGCAAGGGCGTTTCGAGGGGTGCCCTACGCCTCAAGATCCACAGCAGTTAGGCGCCTTCCTAGATCAGGCCTCCACGCAGACCAGCGACTTCTATAAACAGTCGCTGATTGGGGAGCTGCGCACTAAGCTTGCCGCCTGGAAGTAACGTCCGGAGACGTATCCGAATGAATCGCGCACCCTGCCTCATCGAGCAGGAAGACCGTTATGACGACGGTATCTTTCGCATCGGAAGAAAACACGGCTTCTTGCCGCAACGGAGCCCATTGGTTCGGCTGCCTGACCCCTTCGGTCCCATTCAGTCGCTGCTGGACGACATGCCCGTGTGGCTGGATGTCGAGGCGGGACGCAAAGGCGTACTCGGTACTCCCGGGCTGATCGCCGAGCGCGTGGCTCAGCTGCCTAATCTCGTCGATGACGTGTCGCAAGTCGTCGCAGCATCTAAAGATCGATCACAAGACCATCGCGATGCCTCGCGACTCGTTCAAGCACTGTTTCGTGGTTACGGATTTCTGACGAGCGCTTATCTGCTTGAGTCCGCACATCACGGGACTCAAGCCGGAGGCGCGTATGGCAAAGCGCGTAACGTCTTGCCTGCGGCGCTCGCACAGCCCCTCGTGATGGCCGCCGATGCTCTTGGGATGCCTCCGTGGCTCGACTATCACCATTCCTACTCGCTCGGGAATTTCGTGCACCGCGACTCCACTCTGCACGGCGAAGATCTCTGGCACTGGAAAAATCTCGACATGGCCTGTCGCTTCAGCGGTACCACCGACGAGACAGGGTTCATCATGCTGCACGTGCAGATCAACCAGCACACAGCAGCACTCCTCGGTGCCTTTCAAGATGTGCTGCGCGATGCGCAACTCCGAGGTGAGTCCGAAAATCCGGCCGGGCCTTGGCAGCGCTTACTTAGAGCGCTCGAGCACATCAATCGCTCACGTCGAGAGATGTGGCGCGCGAGTCGTCCCGAACGTTACAACGACTTCCGCGTTTTTATCATGGGCATCACTGGTAACGAAGCGCTGTTTGGTCCGGGCGTCGTGTATCAGGGCGTCAAAAAATTCGGTGAAAAACCGATGCGGTTCCGTGGCCAGACCGGGGCTCAAGACGATATTGTTCCCGCCTGCGACATCCTTCTCGGCATCGATGACACTTACCCCACGAACGATCTCACCGACTATCTTCGAGATTTGAGGCAGTATCGTCCGCCGGTCGTTCAGAAGTGGTTTGAGGACGTCCGGAAAGATAGAGATGCCGTCGAACTCGATAAGTTCATCGCCTCGGAACCTGGCGTCGCTTTGATCGCCGCAGCCTGTGTCGAGCAGATTACGCTCTTCCGAATCGGGCACTGGCAGTTCGTCCAAAAATATATTCTCGCTCACACACGGCACGCGACAGCGACAGGCGGTACGCCCATCACGTCGTGGTTGCCCAACCAGATCGACGCCTGCTTCGCACGGATGGATCAACTTCTCAAATATGCCGATCTCTCGAAGCTCTCGGCATCCGAGCGTCGCTGGCATACCAACATGAGTCAAAGAACGAACGAGCGTCGCCGTATCTTGGCGGAACAACGTGCCCTACTCGAAAACCCAGCTTTCGATCCTCACGAGATTTACGTACGTAACGCGGGTCACGAAGACATGGCGATCTCAGGGTGACAGCCATGACCATCGACTGGAATTCATTTACCCCTTGGACTGCACTCGCAGGCGGATTGATGCTGGGATTAGCGTCGGCGCTGTTCATTTTGATCAACGGGCGCATCCTCGGTATCAGCGGTATCGTGGGCGGTCTGCTGCGGCCCCGTGCAGGCGACACGTCTTGGAGACTCTTATTCGTACTCGGCCTTTTCGCGGCACCATTGCTCTATGGACTTGTGACCAACTTGCCCCAGTCTCGTGTCGAGGCGAGTTGGATCACGGTAGTCATCGCCGGAATCTTGGTTGGCCTCGGCACCCGAATCGGCTCCGGCTGCACAAGCGGTCATGGTGTCTGCGGTCTGTCGCGCCTCTCACCGAGGTCTGTGATCGCCACCATGACATTCATGGGCGCCGGATTCCTAACGGTGTATGTGCTGCGACAGCTTGGAGTGGTGTCGTGATACGCCGCATCAGCGAGTTCGGCGTCGGCTTGTTGTTCGGTCTGGGCCTCATCGTTTCGGGTATGACCGATCCGGCTAAGGTGATCGGATTCCTCGATCTCACCGGCGACTGGGATCCTTCTCTCGCCCTCGTCATGGGTGGCGCCATTCTCGTCGGCGTTTTCGCTTTCGCTTTTGCCAAACGTCGCGCCAAAGATTTTTTCGGGGATGCAATCCAGTGGCCGTCCTCCACAGCGATTGACCCTCGACTCGTTGGCGGTGCACTTCTCTTCGGTGCAGGCTGGGGATTGGCTGGGTTTTGTCCAGGCCCGGCGCTGGTATCGATGGCGGCTGGCGTGCCCAAAGCGCTCGCTTTCGTCGCGGCAATGCTGGTGGGCATGTTCTTGTTCGAAAAAATCGAGCGGCGGCGTTAGCCCCGCCCCTGCCATCCCCATCATGCCTCTCGTCATTTGGAGAATTCTGGGTTTTACCAGTGTCGGGATCGGCATCCTTAACGCATTCATTCCGCTGATGCCGACCACCGTCTTTCTCCTCGTCGGGGCTTGGGCGCTCGGCAAGGGATCCCCAGTATGGCGAGCCAAGTTGCTTGCTCATCCGAAGTACGGCCGCGCCCTTCGCGACTGGGATGACGGCAAGCGGGTCAGTCGACGCGGTAAATACCTCGCTGCTGCCGGCATGATGATCAGTTGGGTGATTTTGATTGTTTGGCGCGGCCTCAATCCCTGGACGTTTGGTGTGGGCGTTCTGCTCGCCGGAATCGCAATCTGGTTGTGGAAGAGACCGGAGCCCAGAGCCGAATCTACTGATTCCGGCTTAAGTTCATAATTTTTTACTAAACCTTACCGTCAGTACGTTACCGCCCTTACTGCGGTCTATGCGTATTTGTCCGAAGACCGCCGGCTGACACAGTCCGCCCATGCAATACAAAAGCGTCTTATTCGTAAGCCAAGGTCTGCCGACGATACGGCGGCCCTGACCCAGACCCTACAATTTTTTGATCCTGCAGGAGGCCGGCTGCGTGCGTTGTTGGTGGGGCCGCCGATCCCGGAGTCACTCCGCGCCTATCGACTCACTGAGCGAGGTCGAAGCGCACCCTGAACAGCCGACCTCCCGGTCTTGCAAGCTCATAAACAAAATATTGATCGGCCACGAGCTCCAAAGACCATACATTGGTAAGTGAGGCTGGCATGTTATTCGAGCGGAACAGCTCGATGCTCTCCGCATCCGCCGGAAAACTCTGACGAGTCTTGGAGCCCTCAGTCATTGTGTCGCCACCGTACATGGTGATGGTGTCTGGCGTGCCGTCTTCATGACGATGATCATGCTTCAAACGAAGGCCTGTGGACAAACGCGAAACAACCCAGGTTCGACTTTTGTCTTCGCCCACCGAAAAAGGAATCCGAATTTTTTTGTCACTGCAATCGCGGACGTATATCTCAAGCGCTTTACCCGTGAAAGGATCGTTGGCAGCCGGTGGTGGGTGATCGGCAATGATCCGCCCCGAGAACCGACGCCCGCACAACGTCCGTAGCGTTTCGAAAAACTGTTCGGCAACGATGTCCGAGTTTCCGGACGAGAGTGCGGGCGGTACACCAATAGCAAGTAGACCGGCAAGGAATGCCATCAGGATTCTGATCATGGGGTGGAGTCTCCGCGCAATGGGACCTGAGAAGCAGGGCAACCATGATAACTTTAACATCGTGTCTCGCTCTCTAATCATTCTCCTTGCCCTGCTGCCGCAGACAGCCCTCACTCATGGCGTTCGTGTCGAGGCGTCCGTTATGGGGCAGGCCATAATCGGCACTGCCTTCTATGCTGATGGATCCCCTTTGGTCGACGCGTCAATCAAACTGACCTCTGCCGATCCATCAACTCCCGACAAAGTTCTGGGCCAGAGTCGCACCAACGACGAGGGACGTTTCGCTTTCCCTAGCCCTAGCAACAGAGGTGAATTCCTAATCACGGCGGACGATGGGCTTGGTCATCGGGGAAAAGTAGCCGTGGTGACGACAAGTCGCATCGCCCCCTCAGCGCCCGTTATGCCCACCGCACCTGCTGTACCGACTGCCGCTTCAGATGAACCGAACAGCATTTCAAATTGGGCGCGCTGGGTGAGTGGTCTCGGCTATGTCATCGGCTTGTTTGGCCTGGCTTCGTGGTGGCTGTCGCGGCGCGGAGCAACGCGCTCCAGAGACTGATCCGATGCATCTTGCCGATGGAGTTCTCAATCTGCCGACGCTCGTCGGCTCCGCCGTCTGTACAGCGGCAGGTCTCGCTTGGGGCTTACGCAGGCTCACGCCAAGAACCCTCCCAACCGCTGCGCTTTTTACCGCCGTATTCTTCGTTATCGGTACGCTCCATATTCCAATTGGGATCGGCAGCGTTCATCTCATACTCAACGGACTCATCGGCCTGCTATTGGGGTGGCTGGCGTTCCCCGTGATCTTCGTCGCTCTAGTTCTACAGGCACTACTCTTTTCTTTCGGTGGTTTCGCGGTGCTTGGTGCAAACACCCTCTTGCTTGCAGCCCCAGCTGTCTTGGCTCATTTTGTATTAAGCCCTTTTGTCACGGGAGCCTTGAAGTCACAACGTAAGCTGATGTTGCTTGGATCGATCGCCGCCACGATCGGCATCGGCGGCGCAACCTTGATTGCATCAGTCATGTTATGGAGCACCGGGCAAGAGACGCTACTTAACCTGATCGTACTATTCAGCGCAGCGCAGGTTCCGGTTTGGTTAGTTGATGCAATCGTCAGCGCACTGGTCATTGCAGCACTTGGCAGAGCCTTACCGAGCATTTTTATCCGATGAGCCACGAACACCGACCCGATGGGAGGCTACGAGTTGCAGCGGCACTGGTCGTCAGCATTGCCGCGGCGTCGATCGACTCGAAAGAGACTCTGCTCATATTGCTACTCATTTCTGTGGTTGCAGCAATAGTGTTTGTTTTCCGGGGCCGCCTCGAATTTCAGCCTCTCATCAAGCGACTAGCAGTAGTCAATATTTTTGTGTTTTGGATTTGGCTGACGATTCCGGTGAATTGGCCGGCACTCGAATGGAACAACGGGGGTATCGCGATGGCGCTTAAACTCTCGTTCCGTATCAACATCATCGCGCTTGCGGTCGGCGTGCTTTTGATGCGAATGAATGGCATCGACTTTGCGAGAGCTGTCGTCGGCCTCGGGTTCCCGCAATCACTTGGCACTCTACTCGCACTGTCCGTTCGCTCGATTACGCTCTTGGAAAACACCCGCGCCCGTCTTGGTCAGGCCATGCGCGCACGAGCCTATCGAGCGACGGTAAGTCTCCGAACGTTGAGAGTCAGCTCACAGTTGGTCGCATGGCTGATCGTTCATGCTCTCGTTCGAGGCGAGCGTATCCGGCTCGGATTGGCCGCTCGGGGCTACACCACGATGCGATGGCCGACGCGCCAACACAGTCACTGGCACTCCCTCCCTACCTCCGAGTGGGCGCTGTTTTTCGGCGTCGTTGCCGCTATCGTCCTCGCGTGGTTCCTCCCGAAAATCTGGGCGTGAATATGTCGATATTGCTGAGCTTCAAGAACGTGATCGTGCGCCGCGCAACTCGGACGGTACTGAACGGAATCAACCTTGAGGTGCGGCCTGGAGAACGCGTTGCCGTACGTGGAGGAATCGGCGTTGGAAAGACCACTCTACTTCTTACTGCACTCGGACTTATCGAGCACGACTCAGGCGAGATTTCCTTGATGAGCCAGCCCTGCCGAAACGACGCAGATTTTTCCAAGTTTCGTGGTGAGGTCGGTTTGTTGTTCCAGGATCCAGACGATCAGCTCATCGGTCCGACAGTTCTCGAAGATATTGAGTTTGGGCCGCTGAACCTCGGCTGGAGCGCGGAACGTGCGCATGAGTCAGCAGATCGTGCGCTCGCGCAGGTAGGTCTTGATGAACTTGCAGAGCGCCCAGTGCATGAGCTCTCCGGTGGTGAGAAGCGGCTCGTCGCACTTGCGGGATTATTGGCGATGTCGCCCAGGCTTTTGCTGCTCGACGAACCTACTGCCTCACTCGATGACGTGACGTCTAAGCGTTTGCTCGACATCCTTCGTTCGAGCTCGCTTTCGATGCTGATCGCAACTCATGATCCGCTCTGTATCGATGCCTTGGCTACGCGCAGTGTAGAGCTGCAGGGCGGTACGCTACTGACCGATCAGAACCGATAACTCAATCCCACGTCAACACTACGCTCCGGCCCCACGTATATGCCCTGACGAAGGCTCGCGATGTAACGCTCATCGGCGACATTCTTCACGGCGAAGCCGAAGTCCAACTTTTCATTCACTCGATACAGAACACTGACATCGGCAACGGTGTATCCGTCTATCTGACCGGTGAAAAACCCGCTGACGCTTTCACTGACAGTACGGGTGTTCATGACATCCGTGAACTGGGCGCTCGTGTGGTGCACGTGCACAGCACTACGAATCGGCCCCTGCTCGTATGAGAGAGAAAAGTTAGCAATCCACTCTGGCGTATACGGAATTCGATTCCCATCGGGAGTTGCCAGCGCTCCGGATCGCGCAAACCGATTACCGACAAACTCTGCGTTAGCGATATAGGTGAAGTTCGCATTCCAGGAAAAGGTGGCGCCTAGGTCGGAGCCGACTCCGATCTCAAGCCCTTGGTGCAAGGTCTTCCCACCGTTTGTCATCTGAAACTGACTATTGCTGTTGGCCGGAATGATCTGATTGTCGAAATCCATCCGGAAGACAGTTGCCTCGTAGGTCAAGGAGTTGAGCGACCCTCGCAGACCCAGCTCGGTATTGACTGAGCGCTCAGCCTGCAACTCTTGATCTTCGAGTCCGTTCAAGGCGTCGCCATTCAATGCGGGCGAAAAGGCCTTGTAGGTATTAGCGAAGAGCTGGAGCCGCTCGGACAGTCGCCAAGTCATTCCGATTCCCGGCAACCATTCGGTATTGTCGGTTTTAGCCTGATTGCCCAATGACGCGGTTCGTCGAAGGTCGTTTCGTCGTTGCTCATAGATTTCGGCACGCAGCCCCGCTGTGACAGCAAAGCTTTGAGTCAACGAAAAACGATTCTGCAGGTGTAACGACCAGCTCTCAGCCGAATCGATTACTTCCCGATTCACCGTGCCACTTCGAGGAGTGGCACGAGTCGCGGCCACGGTTACGTCGTGCATCTCCTCGGACATGTAGCGCAGACCGACCTCGGTCTCGTTATCGAACCCTAGAAATTCGTGAGTAAGTAACAGTCGACTATCCAGACCCTCGCGCTCGAAGCTCCGGTTGTTCCCATTCAGGCTATCCGTGTAGACCCAGCGGTTCGCAGCAGCAGACGCACTGTTATTAGTCGCGAAGCGCCAGTAGTCCCGATACAGCTCGCTTCCAAAAAACAGCGTGGTCAGCCGAGCATGCTCGGAGATCGTCCATTCGTGGCTTACATCTACCGATCGGCGGCCAGTCAAGAACCAATCGTCAGGTGCAGGGTTGCGATTGACACCCGAATGATACTCCGCCAAGAAAATTCCGCGGTAGGAGATATTCGCGTCGTTTTGGTAATCCGTGTATTTGAAACCGATTCGTTGGTTTCCAGAGATCTCGGCTCCAACTTTCAGCATGACGTCGCGCATACGATAGCCTTTGCCCATGAAACCATCGCTTTCGGCATGGCTCACCACGACGCCCAGTGTCGAATCACCTGACCCGGATTCCGCGCCCGCTTCGATACCCCATTCCCGTGTATTGAATGATCCGGCATGTATTTCGGTTCGAATGCCAGGCTCCGGCGTTTTCGTGAGGTAGTTGATCACGCCGCCGATCGTGCTTGGCCCGTATCGCAGCGAACCCGCTCCTCGAAGAATCTCGATGCTGTCCATCCTCTCGATACGCGGGTTGTAGTAGCGACCATTACCCACGAATAGCCCCGGCGCAACGGGTACGCCATCTTCGAGAATGAGAGTTTTGTAATCGGCAGAGCTCAGGCCGCGGATGCCGATATTGGCGACGATGGCGGTCTCCTCTTCGGGCTTGATCGAAACGCCGGGCACGTTGCGCAGCGCCTCTTCGGTGGAACGAGGCTGCTGGAGACGCAGCGCCTCGGAGGTGATCACCGTGTTAGCGGCAGGTTGTCGCTCGCGATCCTCGCCTGAAGAGCCGATGACCAAGATGGTCGGTAAAGCGTTACGAACAGCGTCCTGATCGCCCTCAGTCCCTTCGGCCGAAGCGCCCGCGCTGACCATCGAGACACCCACCAATGCGACCCAACGTGCGATACCCGAACTCTTCATGGTGGCTCCGGAAAATCCCTTCGAAAGAAAAACTACCGTATTTCCATGCAAATGACAATCATTCGCGTTTAGATCAGGGCTTGAGCCCGCCCCTTGTCAGTGTATGAGCGCACAACACACTGAAATCATTCGGAAAAATTTGGTTCGCTCAGTGCCCTAGCCCGCCTTTGAGATCGAGGGGGCACTGCGATTCTGTCGCCGACGGAGTTCAGGCAACGAAATGGATCAAAGACCGGCGCAAGCCGAAAAGACGAGGTTATAAACACATGAGCAAGAGCAAAAATATCAAATCGGATCCCCCTGCCGCGAGTGTCGATCGCAAGGGCCTTACGGAATCAGCCGCAACAGCAACCACGTACACGGGCACTCCGGGCGGCGTGAAGGTCGGGACGGTATCGAGTAGCAACGGCCCCCCCTTCGTCGTGGGCGTTTATGCCGAGGCCACATCAGGCGGCGTTCAATTCTGGGTTCAGGTCGAATCCGGCACCGGCGACCTGCGTGGCTTCTTCCTCGATGTCGGCACACCCGGCGGTTCAGTCACTCGAGCCGGTAGTAGCAGCAACAACATGAATGGCACGGGCTATTCGTTCGACTATGGAGTCGAGATCGGATCGTCCGGATCTTCGGATTACTTCACGAACGCGACGTTCACGCTCGCCGATATGGGTGGCATGAGCCTCGCCGAACTTTTGGATGGTGCCACCTTCGGCATTCGAGCGACCGGCGTCGGCTCGAGCGGCACGAGCGTGAAACTGATCGGAACGGCAGAGTTCCCCGAGGTAACCGTCAGCATCGTCTCGAACGGCGACGTACTCGAGAATGCACCCGCTGCTTTTACTTTGAACCTAAGCATGCCCGTGGGTGAGGACTTGCTCGTCACGCTAAGCAATGGGGCCACGGTGACTATTCCGGCGGGCAGCTCCAGCGTGCCGTACATAAACGGAACTCAGGGCGATGATGTGTATATCGACCCGGGCACGATCAGTGTTTACATCACGTCGGCTGTGCCGGCCGCGCCGATCATGGCGGCGGTCATTGTCGATACTGATCCGGCATCGGTTGATGTGACGGATACGATCGATCCGGTCATCGTTCGCCTCTCGGCGACGCCCTCTACAAGCGAGGATGGTGGCTCGATCACCTACACCGCACGTATCGAGAAGGTCTCCGACAGCTCGTTGGTGAACGCGGTCAACGCCATCACCGTTACGCTCACCGGCGGACAAACTATCGTCATCCCCGCAGGCGCAAGCAGCGCAAGCTCAGATCCCGTACCCGTCAACCGCGACGACGTCTGGGTCGAGATCGATGCCATCACCAACAGCATCGCCAGCGCAACCGAAGCCAACAGCGGATCACCCGGCGCCTTCGAGAGCCTCACGTTCGACGGCTCCACCGTCAGCACCACGATTCTCGATGATGTTGATCCGGTAACCGTCGGGATTTATCTCTCGGATGATCCGCGGGATCCTGGAGATCCGATTGATTTTGTAGTCAAACTCGATCAGGCACTCGACAGTCCTTTGGTGGTGAATCTGTCTACCGGTGATTCGGTCACTATCCCAGCCGGCGCGACGGAGCAGACCTATACGGTTGACGATCCTCCGCCGGGTGATACGACGGTATCGATCACCAGTGCGGGCGTCGTCGGCAAAGCCTTCGAGAGCTTGACGATACTTCCCGGCAGCGTCACGGTCACAGATCCACCGTTCAGCGATGACAACTTCCCGACGCTGAGCAACAACATCTCGCATATCACCGTCTACTTCTCCGCCGCCACCGGATCGGGGCTGGAATCGAGCGATACGCGCAGTGGAACATCCTCGGGTGGGCAAGTCGGTGCAGACGGCCTCTATACGGTCAAGATCGATTGGCTCGAAAACGATCCGTCGATCAAAGATCTCGATGATGCCTGGGGGGATATCTACGAACGTCTGCTGGAGATGAACCCCGCCCTCGAAGGCAAGGAGCTTCTCGGTGTCGCAATCAAAGCCGGCGCCGGCGAATCGTTCTATGCCCTCGATGGCGACCCTGACGTGGACATGATCCCGCAGCGCACCGTGAACGGCGAACTCGTCAATACGCTAGTCCTTAACAGTGGTGTCGATACGGTATACACCAGCGACACCAATGACGATGGGCGTAACGATTTCTTCGTACCCGCGGGGAGTGTTGGGTTCGTAGAAGCCGGGCAATCGTCGAGCATGATCGGATTTCCGTGATCGGATCGTCTCTGAATCTCGTTCGTGGGGAGCTCGCTGACGCAGTTGCAGACTTGCGGCGTGGGCTGGTGGCACTGGGTGTCTTCAGCGGTTGTATCAACCTTCTGCTGCTGATGCCCGCCATCTACATGCTGCAAGTCTACGACCGAGTGCTCACCAGTCGAAACGAGGGAACGCTGCTGGCATTGTCGGCTCTGCTGGCAGCGCTTCTCGCAATCGAGGCACTACTCGATTGGGTACGCTCTCGACTACTCGGTGCGATGGGTCGAAAGTTAGATGACCGTCTAGACGGACAGGTCTTCGATGCGGCGTTCAAGCGCTCCTTGAGCGGACAGCTCGGAAGCCCGACGGAAGCGTTCAATGACTTGGCAAAGCTCCGAGAGTTCATTGCTGGAAAAGGACTGCTCGCGATCTTTGATGCGCCGTGGGCGCCCGTCTTCCTGGTCGTCATATTTCTACTTGGTGCAACCTTAGGATTATTCGCGACGTTAGCGATGATGATTCTCGTAGTGCTTGCTTGGTACAACCAACGCAGTACCGGGACGATGATGTCAGATGCGGGTCGATTGGCTGCCGTTGCGCAGGATGAAGCAACTACCCGCCTGCGGAACATAGACATCATCACGGCTTTAGGAATGCTCGGTCGCTTTCGCGATCGATGGATCGGGCAACAGAACCGTCTCCGCGACCTCTCTACCGATCTTGGAAACCAAGCGGCCCTACTCGGCAGCGCGAGTCGGTACTCCCGCCTCGTACTGCAATCCGGGATCCTCGGTGTAGGTGCGTGGCTCGTACTAGACGGTCAGTTGACGGCCGGCGGCATGATCGCGGCGTCCATACTGCTCGGACGCGCGTTATCTCCGTTCGAGCTATTGATTGCTCATTGGAGTTCGATCGCGAAAGCTAAAGAATCTGCACTCCGACTGTCGGCGTTGCTCGTGCTGCGTCCATACGCAGCTCCCCGAGTAGTTTTACCCAGACCGACGGGTCGGATCTCGGTCGAGAATTTGGTGATGGGGCCTCCGGGATCGCGCATTCCAACCATCCGAAATCTCTCTTTTAGGTCGAGCCTGGTGCGCTGGTCGGCATCGTAGGTCCTAGCGGATCTGGAAAGTCGACGCTGGGTCGCGCCCTGCTCGGGATCTGGCAACCGCTTTCGGGAGTCGTTCGAATCGATGATGCGGCGATCCACCAAATCGAACGCGAAGACATTGGAAGATGGCTCGGCTATCTGCCGCAGGATGTCGAGCTATTCGATGGAACAGTAGCCGAAAATATCGCGCGCTTCGGCGAGCTTGATTCCGCGAAAATCATTGATGCCGCCCTACGAGCTGGTGTTCACGAGATGATCTTGCGTATGCCGAAGGGTTACGAGACTCCGATTGGCCCTTCCGGTGCGGTGCTCTCCGGTGGACAGCGTCAGCGAATCGGCCTTGCACGCGGACTGTTTGGCGATCCCGCTCTCATCGTACTCGATGAGCCGAACTCAAGCTTGGACGAAGCTGGCGATGGAGCACTGCTATCGGCACTCAGGAAAATGAAGGCGGAGCAAAGAACCGTCTTTGTGATCTCTCATCGAATCAACGTTCTACGAATCGTCGACCAAATCATTGTCATGGACGCTGGCACTCTGAAGTTGGTCGGATCGCGTGATCACGTATTGAAAGCCGCGCATGAAGCGCGGGCATTGTCCAAAGCAGTTGGCACCTGAGCAGCGGAATCTAGCCATGGAGCAGGAAATAAAAACTGGGTGGTACATCGTGCTCATCGGCGTACTCGGTTTTTTGCTGTGGGCGTCTTTTGTACCGCTTGATGAAGGCATACCGGCGAGCGGAGTTTTAGCAAGCGAATCGAGTCGAAAGCAGGTCGCCCATCATGCGGGTGGCATCATCGAACACATCGCCGTGAAGGAAGGCCAGCTAGTCAAAAAAGGTCAGACCCTACTAACCCTCGATGAAACCCAGTCCACCTCGGCACTCAAGGCTGCGGAGTCGCAATGGTGGACGGTGCTGGCGACAGAGGCTCGACTTGAAGCCGAGATGGATCAGCAGGTCACCCTCCGAGTACCTGAGATCTTGCAGCCTGAGTTGAGCAACCCCGATCTGCAGGCCATCCTCGAAACTCAGCGAGGCGTGCTGAGATCTCGACGATCCGCTGCCGCGGGCGAAATACGCCTTATCAGAGAATCGCAGCGCGGACTCCAAACCCAGCTCAACTCCCTGCAGACACTCAAATCGAGCAGAGAGCGGCAAGTCGCGCTCTTCAGTGACCAGATGGCTTCGGCAAACGCGCTACACCTGCAAGGCTATGTGTCGAAAAATCAGACTCTCGAGATCGAGCGTCAGCTCACTGAAGTACAGAGTCGACAAAGCGAGGACCTCGCCAGTATCAATGGCATTCAGGCCCGACTTGCTGAACTCAAGATGCGCGAATCACAGTTTCATATCATCCAGCGACGTGAAGTCGAGGCGGAGCTTGCCGAAATCCGTCGTGAGCTGGGCGCATTGTCGGAACGTGTTGCGATGTTGCGGGAGGTGAATCAACGACAAGTCATCCGTGCGCCGGAATCGGGAACCGTCGTCGCACTCGCGGTCACCACGGTAGGCGGTGTCATCAAACCGGGCGATCGAGTGCTCGATATCGTTCCGGACGGGGACGATCTCATCGTCGAAGCACGTGTCGAACCGCGATATGTCGATCGGGTTCGGGTAGGGCTACCCGCGGATCTTAGATTCGACGCTTATGTTTCCTCTGCACAGCAGCCGATGGTGACGGGAGACGTCAAAGTGATCTCGGCAGATGCTATGCATGACGAAAGAACGGGCATCGCGTTCTATAAAATTCGAGTGGGCATTCCGGCTGCTGAGAAAAAGCGTTTGAATGGCCTGAAAATGCAGCCTGGCATGCCCTGTACCGTGATGATCAAGACAGGCGAGCGCTCGTTGCTCGCCTACCTGACCCAGCCACTACTACGCCGTTTCTCCGGCGCGATGGCAGAGAGCTGATCACTCGCACGGCGTTCAAATCTTTTGTGATCGAGTCGACGAGACGATCAGCGTCACGATGGTGATCGGGATGACGAATGACAACATGACAGACGAATACGCCTCAAGCTGATCGTGCTGCTGCGCCGCCAGAATGACATACCCGGCATAGGCGACGTAATAACCCAAGAAAAGGCCACCCTCCCACCGTGCGATTTCCCGTCCGCTGATGAAAATTGGCAAGCACGCCAAAGCGACGGCGAGCATGATCCAGATATCGAATGTGACGACCGCCGGGCCGATCGCGAGTCCCTCGAATCCTGATGCAAGACCCGCTGCGCCGACGCAGCCGAGAATATTGAAGAGGTTGCTCCCGATAACGTTGCCGACCGCGATATCACGCTCGCCTTTGATCGCTGCGGAGACTGAAGCCGCGACTTCGGGAAGCGATGTTCCAGCAGCGACGATGGTGAGCCCGATTACGAGCTCGCTGACGCCCAGGTCGCGCGCAAATCCTGTTGCGGCTTCGACTAACCATCGCGAACCCAAAATGAGGAAAGCGAGTCCGCCGATTACGAGGGTGATCTGTACAGGAAGCTTTCCGTCCCATGCAGTCTGGGCTGAAGGCTTGATTTCGCTCGCATATTCCGCTTGAACTACCGAAGATTGCCGGCGCGACTGGGTAACAAGGAAACCGGTGTACGCAATCAATAGCCCAAATAAAAATGCACCCTCAAAAAAAGAGACTCGCTGATCGAGGATGAACAACACGTTGAAAATGTTGCTTCCGACGACATTGCCCACCGCAATATCCGTCTGACCCGACAACACCGCAGAGACCGATACCGTGGTTTCAGGCGCACTGGTTCCAAATGCGACCACTGTAAGCCCAACTACCAACGGCGATATCCCAAAAGATAGCGCAAGCTTGGAGGCTCCCCTGACTAATGCTTCCGCGCCCAAAACGAGAGCGACTATTCCGAAGGCGAACATCATTAATCCGGACATGTATGACATCCTGTCGGTTGATTTGAATGGCAGCGGCGACCCTGTAGCATAGCCATGATATCGTGCCCGCGTATCGACGGATAAAACGGGAATTCAATGCGGTTACGAACGCTTTTGCTGACGGTCTCGGGCTTGCTCGTAGCAGGGGGAGCCCTATGGTTTTTCAATCTCGACAAAGAAACCCGTGGGCTGCTTTCAGCGCTCCCGACCAATTCCGACGTGCTGAGTTGGAAGCAGGATCAGCGCCACGTCGCGTTCCGCGCCATGGATCGCCTGCCGTTGCTTGCGAAAGCGTCGGTGATCACCCCGTCGTCCGAGCCGTTGGGCCTCCCGCTCGGAGAGCCTCTCGATATTCCGGGGGTCGAGGAGTACATGACGGACCAGCACACTGCGGGGCTCGTAATCCTGCAGGATGGGAAAATTCGATTCGAACGCTACGGCCAAGACTTCGATGCAGAGGGCCGTTGGACGAGCTTCTCGGTCGCGAAATCTTTTACCTCGACCTTGGTCGGGGCAGCCATCCAGGACGGCTACATCAAGAGCCTGGAAGACAAGGTCAGTCAATATATTCCCGACTTGCGCGGGTCCGCCTACAACGACGTCACAATTCGTCAGTTGCTGACCATGAGCTCGGGTGTCAGGTGGAACGAAGATTACGAAGATCCCGAAGCAGATGTTGCAAAGTTCAACAAAGCCAAAACCGACCCGGGTATGGATGCTACGGTCAGCTACATGCGCAAGCTGCCGCGTGAGCACCCGCCCGGAACGGTCTGGCACTACAACACCGGCGAGACCAATCTGATTGGCGTTCTGGTGTCATCGGCTACCGGAAAGCCTTTGGCACAGTACCTTCAAGACCGTATTTGGCATCCAGCAGGCATGACAGCCACGGCCACGTGGCTACAAGGTAAGACGGGTCATGAGATTGCGGGGTGTTGTCTGCAGGCGGCGACGCGAGACTTCGCCCGCTTCGGTCTTTTCGTACTCGCAAACGGAAAAGCCGGTGACAAACAAATCGTTCCCGAAGACTGGTTTTCTCAATCCATTCGAAAGCAGATGGATATTGGGGTTCCGGGTAAAGGCTACGGCTTTCAATGGTGGACTTACGACGATGGCGCTGTCGCGGCACAAGGCATTTTCGGACAAGGAATTTTCATCGATCCGCAACGCCGTCTGGTGATCGCCAGCAACTCCAACTGGACAAGAGCGACTCTTGGCCCCGAACCGAAAGCTCGAGAAGAGTTCTACCAAGTAATCCGGGCGCTGATCGATAGTGAGCAGCGTCCGTCGAAGGTAGATGAACAACCCAACTAGCCCCGAGCCGGAAAATTCCCTCCCGTTCGTCGTCCCCTGTCGAACGCTGGGATTCGACGCGCCATAGCGATGGTTGCGGCTAGGGTGGGAGGACCTCAGACAGGCATCCGGACTAACTACTGTTTTTGGGCTCGGCGTTGTGATTCCGTGGCTTGCTTATGCGGCCTGGCACAGCTATCGCGAGACTCTCGATGCGAGCGATTGGCCGCACATCGATGTAGGAAAATCCTGAAGCACCCTCGAGATTATTTTTCTTGCGGAACTGGCTTCAGATGCGTAATGACCAATCGTCCCTGCTCGCGAACCACTGCAAAGAGTACGGCATCACCCACCTTGAGAGTCTGCAGCATCGAGGGATCACGCACGTAAAAGGGCATGGTCATCGCAGACATATTGATGCTCTTGATCTCCTCGTGACGCAGCGTCACGCGAGCAGTCTCGAGATCGATTTTTCGAACCTCGGCCGCGACCCACTCGGGTTCGTCCGCCGTCACGGGTGACGCGAGCGATACCAGTAATGCGAGCATGACCGCCTGAATAAGGCTTCTGCCTTTCGAAATGGACGCAAACATCAGTCACTCTCCTCAATTAAAAAATCCATCAGTGATCCGAGTGGGATCTCACGAGTGCTGGCGGCGCGCTCGGGTATTCGTAAGCCACGGTCCCCGGAGGTTGCTTGAACCAACCCGGATCTGAATAGTCGTCCCGCCTCTGACCACGCCGCACCTTGACGATACTGAACATTCCGCCCATGCCGAGCGCTCCAAAAGGTCCGTAGCCCGTCATCATCGGGATGGTGTTGTCGGGGAGCGGCATCTCCATCTCGCTCATCTCTTTCATGCCTCGTTCGCCCATGACCATGTAGTCGGGAATCAGCTTGTTGATCTTGCTGGCCAGCTCTCCATGCTGAACGCCGATCATCGTCGGCACGTCGTGCCCCATGGCATTCATGGTGTGATGGCTCTTGTGACAGTGGAACGCCCAGTCACCTTCTTCATCTGCCAAGAACTCGATTTGGCGCATCTGGCCGACCGCAATGTCTTGAGTAACCTCGTAGGTGCGCGTTCCGATCGGAGTCGGCCCACCGTCGCTTCCAGTCACCAAGAACTCATGTCCGTGCAGATGAATCGGATGATTTGTCATAGTCAGATTTCCGATTCGGATCCGGACCTTATCCATATGCCTCACGACCAACGGATCGATCGCGGGAAACACTCGGCTGTTCCATGCCCAAACATTGAAATCGAGCATCGTCATGACCTTGGGCGTGAAGCTTCCCGGATCAATGTCGAACGCATTCAACAGGAAGCAAAAGTCGCGATCGACCTCATCGATGAGCGGATGCTTCTCACGAGGATGGGTCACCCAAAACCCCATCATCCCCATCGCCAGCTGCACCATCTCATCGGTGTGAGGGTGATACATGAAGGTACCGGGACGTCGAGCCATGAACTCATAGACGAACGTCTTACCGGGAGGGATGCCGGGTTGAGTCAACCCGGTGACACCATCCATGCCCGAGGGCAGACGCTGCCCATGCCAGTGAATACTCGTCATCTCAGGCAAGTTATTGGTGACGAATATTCGTACCTTATCGCCCTCGACAACTTCGATGGTGGGCCCAGGGCTCTGCCCGTTGTAACCCCAAAGATTGCCTTTAAATCCAGGCGCGAACTCACGCACTACAGGCTCGGCAACTAGATGAAATTCTTTGACACCACGATTCATCCGAAAAGGCAATGTCCAGCCATTGAGGGTAACGACCGGTCGGTAGGGCCGCCCCACACTCGGCTGCAGAGGCGGTCGCGTCGCCGCCGAGGTTTCGACAACCGGCTCGGGCAACCTCACCATCGCAGCGCGTGCCACACTGCCCGCTGCCAGAGCGCCGCCAGCGATACCAGCAAAAGCGAAAAAATCCCGTCTGGATTTCATACTCAGTGTCCCCCGGCTCGATCTGAATCCGCGACGCCGCGCGGCGCCATGATTTCGACACCCTGCGGCCGACCGACCACCGAGGCCCTGAGCGCCGCGTCCGCCAACCAAACTGCTGCTGAGCGGCAATCGATGACATCACCGCAGAAATCTGCTCGCGTGAATCGGCTAGGAGTTCGAAAACTCCGATCAGCATGCCGTTATATCGAAGTAAATTTTCTTCGGAGATTGTTTTTCGCAGCGGCACGATTTCGTCACGGTGATGTATCGCAAGGTCATACGCTGTCTGGTATGCCGCGTAATGCTCTCTTAAATGCGAACCTGCAGCCCGACGTACCGACTCGTAGCGATTGAAGGCTGCCATCGTCTCCGCGTTCATGGTTGCTCTCTCGAGATCCCCAACATCGAACATTGGCAGTCGTAGCTCGACTTCGTAACCTCTGACGGTCTCTCGTGCGCCACTGCTGTCATCGAAAACGCTGTCTCGCCGACCCGCGACCTCCACGTCGATCCAACTCGTGATCCCGGTTAAGCCCTGGGCAGCACGGGCGGACTCGAACTGATATCGAGCCCACTGCAAATCGAGTCGAGCCGTTTTTACAAGCTGACTGACCTCTGCTGCCGATAGAGCAGCCTCCGGCAAGGACGGTAGCGTTGCCGGCAACCCGAGCTTCTTTGCAGCCTCGTCGTCCAACCCGAGCTCTCGGATCAACTCTTCACGACGTGTAAGAGCCTCCTGACGCGCAACAGCCAACTGAGCCGTGGCGTCTGCATGAAATGCTTGCTGCCGTGCGCGCGTGATTCGATTGAAGTTCCCCGCAGCTTCCATTCGCTTCGCAAGCTCCGCGCTGGCCTCGGCACTTTCGAACACCTGCGCCGCATACCCTGCGGTCTGTTGCGCTGCTACGGCTCTCACCCAGCTTTTGCGAACGTTAGTGATTTTTTCGACGACCTCACCCGAGAGCTTCCACTCCTCTGCGAGACGGCGCTGCGTGGCAATTTTTCGTCTCTGAGGCAGCGTCAGAAGATCGAGTGCGCCAATCGACAGCAGTCGACCGATCTCGAGCTCATCACCGCCTCGAAGACGCTCGAACGAAAAGACCGGGTTCGGGAGGCGAGCCATCTGCATTGCCCCTGCCGCGTTTCCCCAGTATTCGTTCAGCATCACCTGAAATGCGGGGCTATGCATGAGGGCGATGCGTACCGCCATCTCCTGAGTAACGGGCTGGTCGAGGAGACCGCTGAGAGACGCCTCATCGACCTCGACCGCTCGCGAAAGCCGTAGATCTCCCCCGGTGAAATCGCGGAAGTCACGATTAACGGAATCGATCCGACTGTCTATGTCCACCGACGCGCAGCCACTGAGAATCAGTGTGGTGATCGCGAGGACCATCCCAAATGCCGGGGCAAAAGCGCCACTGCTTCGGTAGCGATGTATTCCGTTAGTGGTAGATGTACTCATCGCAACCAATCAACCCTTGAAATCTTTAGCGACGATATAAACCTCTCGCGACTCAGGGCGAGAGGCTTTCGGTTTTCGAATCGAAACTTTCTGAAAACTCTTTCGAAGCTCTTTGACGTAGTCATCCGACCCTTGACCTTGGAACATTTTTGCGGCGAAAGCCGCTCCGGGCTTCAGCGCGAGGCGCACGGTGTCGAGAGCCAGTTCCAGGAAGTAAATCGATCGCGCCTGATCGGCTGAGTCGATGCCGCTCAAGTTTGGTGCGATATCGGAGATGATCAAATCGAATTTCTCACCTTTGAGCCAGTCCTGAATCTGCTTCACTACCTCGTCACTCGTGAAGTCACCCTGAATAAAATCGACCCCTCTGATGGGATCCATCGGCAGAATATCCGTCGCCAGAACCCGTCCTTTGGCGCCGACGGCTTTTGCGGCAACCTGAGACCATCCACCCGGGGCAGAGCCCAGATCCATGACCCATTGCCCCGGACGTAATAAACGATCTTTCTCGTTCAGTTCGATCAGCTTGTACGCCGAACGCGAACGATAGCCCTCTTTCTGGGCAAGTTTGACGTACGGGTCGGTCACGTGTCGGCGCAACCAACTTCCGCTGCTCTTGGATCGGGCCATGATGACGATAGACTAGCGAAAATCATGACCTTCGACGAACTAAAGAAGCTGCGTCACCGAGAGAACCGGGATCAACTCGGTCTTTATCTGGCCGAGGGTGAACACCTTGTCCTAGAGTTGCTCCGAGTTCTGCCCCGCACCCCAAAGCTTGGTAGGACGCAAGTGTTCGTCACCCACGAGTACGAGTCGGAAAAACTTCCGAAGCATTGGCCGAAAGAACTGTCGCTCCAACGTGTCAGTGCACGGCAAATGGCGGCACTCAGTGACACCCGCAGCCCTCAAGGCATCATCGCGGTCGTTCCCATGGTGGAGCCGATACCGCCTCGCGCAGGCGAGCGAGTTTTTTATTTACATCAAGTGCAGGACCCCGGGAATCTCGGAACCGTCTTGCGCACCTTGGCATGGTTCGGGAACTTCAGATGTCTGCTTTCGCCGCAAAGCGCCGATCTTTACAACCCGAAAGTCGTGCGTGCCAGCATGGGCGCGATTTTTCATGTTCCCATCGAGCGGGACGTCACCATCGAGACCTTACAATCGCGCTATCCACGACTGGCATTGCTCGATTTGGATGGCACACCCATCGACGCATCGACGTTCCGACAATTCGACGCTTACGTGTTCGGTAACGAAGCTCGCGGACTACCCGCGGAAATCGTAACGCGACTGAACGGCGAAGCGTTTTCGATTCCTGGAGCGCGGCAGATCGAATCACTCAATCTCGCGGCCGCAGTCAATATCTGTGCGTACGAACTCACTCGCCCCTAAGCGAGTAACTAAAAACCTTCGTCCTCGCGCAGGAAGCGCCACTGTCCGACCGGTAGCGCGCCGAGCAACACTCGACCCGTCCGTATGCGCTTCAAGCCCGTCACTTTCAGGCCCACCATCTCGCACATCCGACAAATCTGGCGCTTTCGTCCTTCCCGCAATCCGAAGCGAAGCTGATCTTCGTTCTGCCACACAACTTGAGCGGGCTTGAGTTTTACCCCATCGAGCGTCAGGCCATGACGTAAACGACGGAGTCCGTCATCTGACAAAACACCCTGCACGCGTACGAGATATTCCTTCTCGACGTCATTCCCGCCGATCAATTGCTTCGCGATTCGACCATCTTGGGTGTAGACCATGAGCCCGGTCGAATCGATATCGAGACGACCTGCGGGCGCTAAGCCGAAAAGTTGCTTCGGATCGAAGCGCCGACCCGAGTCATCCCCCTTCCAACGATTCTCGGGTCGAATCAGGACGGTCGCCGGCTCGTACCCCTCTTCCGCTTGGCCCGATACGTATCCGATCGGTTTATTAAGAATGATGGTGACGAGCTCGCTCTGTTGCTCACGAGCACGACGATCGATTTCTATTTTTGCATCGCGACTGACCCGAGAACCGAGTACATCGACGATTTGGCCATCGACACGAACCCAGCCGTTGACGATCCATTCCTCTGCTTCGCGACGGGAACAGAGCCCGAGTTCGCTCAATCGCTTGGACAGTCGGGGTTGATCGTCGGAGCTCTGGATCGTCACGTCGTCATTGTGTCAGACCTCAACTTGCACAAGCGGTCCCCGATCCCCGCCCCTCTGGGGTAATTTAACTTTGTTAAGCGGGGTTATCTGATATTTTTATTAATTAATTCAATTACTTATGAGAGTATTGGGGCGTTTTTCACAGCCATGCGCCCGGGTCGACAGGCAAGCAACTTGTACGCCTGCTATTGAAGCCTCCATTTGCATCGATAACGGAATAATTATTACAAGCGCAATAACTTTCATATTGCGTATTTCGGGGAGCACTCATGGCGAAGAACGTTCGCTTCGGGGAGTACTTGCAGGCTGTGACCGTGGACACGGCGTCGGTGGCTTACGGCAAGTTGTTACCCAAACCGCAATTCGACGCCGAAGGGCGCGAAATCCCTCAGAAGATCACCAAGTTGCGCATGTCCGGCGCGGACATCGTCAACCTGTTACAACCGTACCTCAGCGTCAGGTTCATGGAACAGGTTCGGGCGGTCGTACCGCTGGCCATATTCCTCGCGATATTCCAGTGGCTCGTGCTGCAACGCACGGTAGCAGATGCAACCTTGATCGGCGCTGGGCTCTTGGCCGTGATGATCGGTCTGATGATTTTCATGGAGGGGTTGAAGCTCGGCTTGATGCCCTTCGGTGACATTATTGGTAGCAACTTGCCCCGCAAACTGCCCTTACCGGACGTTTTGACCTTCGTCCTATTGCTGGGTATCGGAGCGACTTACGCTGAACCCGCAATCGGTACTTTGCAGGTCGCCGGTTCCATCGTAGATCCGGAAAAAGCTCCTTAGTCTATATACGATGCTCAACGAGCGGGCGGGTACTACCGTACTCGGCGTGGGGATAGGGGTAGGCGTCACCGCCGTTCTCGGAACGGTTCGATTCCTCTATGACTGGAGCCTCAAGCCGCCCATCTATTTCAGTTTACTTCCCGTGATCATCCTGACCGCGTACTGCGCCATGGACGATGACCTTGCCACCGTGGTCGGTCTCGCTTGGGACTGCGGCGCCGTCACCACGGGTCCGGTGACAGTTCCCCTGGTGCCCGCGCTCGGAATCGATGTCGCCAACTCGGGTGGCAAAGGTGACTCGCAACTGTCCGGTTTCGGCATTGTGACTCTGGCTTCCGTTTTCCCGATTCTTGCGGTACTGGCACTCGCCATATTCTGGAAATTCACCGTGCCCCTAGACGTGATCCTCGCGGAAGTCGCTGCGAAGAGCGCCGCTGCGGCAACGGCTGCGACGCCCGCCTGGTACGAAGTTTCACCCGGCCTCGACGTTCGTCTCGGCGTTCAAGCAATTGTCCCGCTCGTGATTTTCTTGATGGTCGTACTCTTTGGCATCCTCAAAGAAAAACTTCCGAACGCCTTCATCATCGTCTGGGGTCTCTTCCTCTGCGTACTCGGCATGTGCACGTTCAACGTTGGACTCACTTACGGCCTCGCGGCGCTTGGGTCGCAAACAGGCTCATAATCCTTTAGTCCTTGGTTCGAATCCAAGCAAGCCCAATTTTTTAGATGAGACAGAATCACAGCGTATCCGATCCTCGCGCGGGAAGGGTCAAGTGGTCAGAATCGGCTTCTGACACCGCTAGGACAGGACGGCCACATCTCATTTCAATCTCAGATGTGACTTCAAATCGCGTTTCTCTAAGGTCGTCGACCTTTTTCGATAGCCCTTGCTCATCGCCGAGCCGCTCGGACTGCAATTTTATTGCGACAGTTGACATGCCGATTAATAAGCGCGACGGTTAACTAACAACTATTAAAAGACCGAGTGAATGTCTCGGTCAGCCACTCGGGGGAGGAGGCGTTATGACAGCCATCGAAT
>SXGQ01488004.1_pt1 | contig 27812 bp, 26 predicted proteins | sample 3178371 | NCBI WGS metagenome assembly SXGQ01 (sample SAMN11356859, study PRJNA531348) | freshwater metagenome | isolation source: freshwater sample F1-20 | place: China: Fuxian Lake, Yuxi | collected 2017-12-25 | reverse complement strand
GGCTGGCGCCCGACTTGAGGTAGGGCTCCAGCGGATTGGTGCACAGGGTCAGCTTTTGCCCTTTGTGGAGCAGGCACTCGGCGGCTTGGGCGGTCATAGGGGGGCTGGGCTTTGGTTGAGCAGATATGCCAGTATCTACGCGGCGAGCTCATGGGGTGAGCTTGGTGAAAATTAAGTCAAAAATTTAATTGAGTTGTGGGTGTCCGTGGCCAATGCCTTGCTACCTTGACGATCAGGCCGGAGGGAAGCTGGGTAGGGAAAGCCGGGCGACAGGACCAGTTTGGCTCGGTGGTTATACTGTGTTTATGACCAGTATTCAGGCTCAACTCGACCAGCACGGTGTCGTCGCGGTCGATGGAACCTCGGTCTACGTGCGCGACCTTATAAGTACCGTGTTCGCGGGATTCCCCTCCCCAGCCGAGGACCTGGGCGCACAGCGCATTGACCTTAGCGCCACGCTGATCAAACACCCGCAGGCCACCTTCTTGCTGCGCGCCCGGGGCGACTCCATGCGCGAAGTGGGCATCTTTGACGGCAACATCCTGGTGGTGGACCGGGCAGTCAAGCCCCGGCACAACCACATTGTGGTAGCCGTGGTCGATGGCGATTTCACGGTCAAGCAGTTGTACCAACGCCTGGGCCGTATCAAACTCAAAGCCGCTAACCCCACCTTCCCCGATATCGTGCCGCACGACGGTCAGACCATCGAAGTTTGGGGTGTGGTCACGGCTACCGTCAAGCAGTTCCTGATCTAACCGTTAGATCGCTTGCACTACAGGGCATCAGAGAAATTAGATGTGAGATTCACGTTGTGAACAATGAGAAGTACGCCCTGGTTGACGGCAACAATTTCTACGTGTCGTGTGAGCGGGTCTTCCGCCCCAGCCTGAGCGGCCTTCCGGTGGTGGTGCTGTCCAACACCGACGGCTGCGCCATTGCCCGCAGCAACGAGGCCAAGGCGTTGGGTATCAAGATGGGCGCCCCCTGGTTTCAGATCCGGCATCTGGTCGAATCCCACGGCCTGGTGGCGCTCTCAGCCAACTTTGCCCTGTACGGCGACATCAGCGACCGCATGATGAGCCTGGCCGCCGGTTTGGGTCCGACCCAGGAGGTCTACAGCATCGACGAGTCCTTCATCGGTCTGGACGGGGTGCGTGGCGACCTGGTGGCGCGCAGCCACAAGGTCCGCTCCCGCATCCTGCAGTGGGTGGGCATTCCCTGCGGCATTGGCATTGGTGCTACCAAGACCCTGGCCAAACTGGCCAACCATATCGCCAAGACGGCCGAGCGCAAACCCGGTGTCTACCCCAACCACCTGGCCCAAGTGTGCAACCTGGCCGCATTGACACCCGCAGAGTTGCAAGCGGTGTTTGAGGCGACCGACGTCGGCGAAGTCTGGGGCATTGGGCGGCGCATCAGCCAGCAGCTGCGCGAGGGTGGCATCCAAACGGTGCAAGACCTGGTGCGTATGGACCCGGCCACGGTTCGTCGGGCCTGGTCGGTGGTGCTGGAGCGTACGGTGCGTGAATTGCAAGGCATGCCCTGCATCGGCCTGGACGACGCACCCCAGCCCAAGAAAGAGATTGCCTGCACCCGCTCTTTTGGCCACCCAGTGCTGGACCTGGCCGGTTTGACCCAAGCCGTGACAGAGTTTGCCAGCCGGGCGGCGGAGAAGCTGCGCAAGCAGCACTCGCTGGCCTCGGAGGTCATGGTCTTCATCCGCACCAGCCCGTTCCGGCAGGATGCGCAGTACAGCCGCTCGGTCGTCGTGCCGCTGGTGCGCCCTGCGGCGGACACCGGTGCCATCGTGCAGGCCGCCGTGTTGGGCTTGCGCGCCATCTACCGGGAGGGCTTCAAGTACGCCAAGGCCGGTGTGATGCTGCTGGAGCTGCAGCCTGACTCGGTGCTGCAAGGTGAGCTGGACTGGGGTGATACGGACAAGGGGAGCGGCACTGCCAGTCTGGCGCAAGCGGACGACAAGATCCGACTGATGGGCGCGCTGGACAGCATCAATCAGCGTTTTGGCAAGGGCACCATGAAGATGGCCAGTGCCGGGCTCGCAGGAGACCGCCGAGCCTGGTCGATGAAGCAGGAGCGTCGCACACCGGCCTACACCACCTGCTGGGCTGACATTCCGGTGGCGCGGGCTTGAGGTGAGTGGGATGCCGGAGCTTGACTGAGCATGGCAGCTGAACACCCTGTCAATCTAAAGCGGGTACACGCCCAGCGGCTGCGCGAGGTGTATCGCTCGGCCGGTTGGCCCTACCAGGACACGGTGGAGATCGAGCTGCTGGCGGCTGGTTTGCTGGAGCGGGTTAACAGCGACCAAGGTTCGGGTCAGGGTCCGGAACTCGTGCGGGTCACACAGGCCGGGCTGGTTTACCTGGCCGGTGCGCTGGCGGGCAACCGGCAGGCGCGCTCGGCCCATGAGGCGCTGGTGGGTCAGGTGGCGCAAGCGATGCTGCGCGATGGCCGCCTGGTCTGGACCGCGCTGGAGCTGCGGGCCAGGCTGCCTGACAGCCCGGATGCATCCTCGCACTGGAAAATCTGCAAACCCGATGTGTTCTCCATCCGCAACAGCTCACGCCCGGACTACCTGGAGCCCATCGTGCACGAGATCAAGGTCAGCCGGGCCGACCTGCTGGGTGACCTCAAACGCCCGCAAAAACGCCAGGCCTATCTGGATGTGGGTGGCCAATGCTGGTACGTGCTGGGCTGCGACGGGCGGGGCAGAGACATCGCCAGTGCTGATGAGATTCCAGCCGAATGCGGGGTCATGCTGTGCAAAGACCGACGCCTGAACGTGCTGCGGGCGGCGCCCAAACGCTCGGTGAGGCATCTGCCGTTTGGGGTCTGGATGGCGCTGGCCAAGGCGACGCCGGTGAAGGCGCATGCGGTCACGGCCGATGGCTTGCGGGATCAGGCGCCGTTGGTGGCTGAGGTGGCTGAGGTGGAAGCGTCGGAGGGATCGGGTGGGTCGGAGGGTTCAGCAGAGAGCTAACACTGGGTCCCGCGGATAGGCCTAATGCGATCAAACCGCGCTGTGCCGTCCCAAACCCTCAGAAATGTAGGCTGTCACAAGCTGGTTTAGGCTCACGCCCTCGGCCTTGGCTTGGCGTTGAAGGCGTGAATGAATACTACGCGGAAGACGTTGCACAAACTTGCCAGACGCATGAAAGGTGCCAGGGCTCGGCACCGGACGACCGTCGGCAATATGAGCATCCATCCAGCACTTAAACGCACCCCGAGCGTCTGCAATTGCTTCTTCAGGCGTTTCACCATCTGCCGTGCAGCCAAAGAGGTCAGGAAAAGTCGCGAGAAAACCACCGCCTTCTTCAGCGGTCAATGGGCGAATTTCAAAGGGTTAGTCGCTGAATTTTGGTTTCAATCTGGGCTCCAATCAATCAAGGCAAGTAACTGCAGCACGTACACAGCTTTAATCACGACATGGCTTCCACCATTTTTACGGACCTTCACACCAGCATGCGCCGCAGCACCGCTTCAGTGGTCTCGGACATCACCCATTCCAAATGCATCCGTGCCCGGGTGAGCCCAACAAAAAGTAGCCGCCGGTTCAAATCGCCGAGGTCGGCAAGGTCGCATTCAGTGAGGACCACGGCAGCAGCAGCCTGCCCCTTGAAGCGGCGGACTGATTCCACCAGCAAGTCGCCTCGGGTCCAAAGGGGCTCTCCGCCCTCATCAAAAGCCCCCGTAAAGTGCCTGGCACTCCATGCCCCCAGACGCTCGAGATGCTGCAGCGCAGAGCTCGCGCGTCCGCGCATGCTGACCACAGCGATGTCCTCTAGCCCAAAGCCTCGCGCAAGGCATCGATTGACTGCTGCGATGGTCTGTGGCAGGACTCGCTCTGCAGTTTCGTAGACGATCGGGTTGGGCGCCTCGCCAACGAAATTGGAGCCCGCCTCTACTTCGGTCGCGGTAAGCTGCAGCAGGTTGATCAACCTGACGAGTTCGCGTGGTGATCGGAAATTCTCGTGAGACGTGATGGTCACTGCACCTGCGATGTCAAAGGGTTCTCGGTCCGGGTAGAGTTGCTGCTCGGGGTCCTCCAGCAGAATTGCTCGCCCACTTGGCTGTAGCCGGGACAGAAGCGCCTGCACCCATTCGGGTTTGAGGTCCTGCACCTCGTCCAGAACGATAAAGTCAAGATCCGGCGCACTGCTGGCCAGGCGCTCTAGGCAATGCGCTTCGAGTTCAAGGTAGACATTGGGTGACTTGAAGTCAACCGCTTTGTCAAACCGGCGGGCGATGCGCGCAGCATAGGCGTGGAAAGTCTCCACCGGTGTGCGCACCGGTGCCACCCGGGCCATGTGGTCAGCCAGGGCGCGGTTGAAGCAGAGGTAGGCGGCGCGCTTTCCCTGGGCATCAGCTTCGCGCAAAAGGTGCAGTGCCAGCTGGGTTTTACCGGACCCAGCCGTGCCGACCACGCGGATGATGCCCGAGGGCACGTCGATGCGTGGTACCCAAATGGCCAGTCCAGCGGACAGTCGGGTGGCGGTCTGCTGCAGCCGACCAGCCAGCGCTGAGACATCGGGAGCCACCTGAAATCGATTCTCAAAGAATGCGTGCACGCGGCCCACGATGTCGTTCGGAATGCCCGGCCCGAGCATCTCTGCGATCCGGGCACCCACGTCAGCGACCTCTTTGCTGTCGACGATGCGGCTCCTTGGCCACAGCGCTGTCTCGGCTTGTACCTGCATGTCTGGGAGCACCAACAGGGTGAACACGCGCACTGCCAGGCCAGCCGCCTCCAAGCGCGAACGCATGGCGCCGTACTGCCGCTTGACCTGCGCAGCAACATCCTTGACTTGGTGATCGTAGGCCTTGTAAATGCCGTTAGGGGCAAACGTGACCTCACCAGATTTCACCTCGATGAGCAACACGTCACCGGCCTGGTTGAGCACCACGATGTCGATCTCACCATGCTGCTCTTGCAGCCCCGACCCTCTGGACCAATCGACACTGTGGAACAGGGTGTAGGCGTCTGAAAGGTTGGCCTGCAGGGTTTGCAGCAGCGCTAGCTCCGTGCGTTCACCGGCCTTGTGACCAGGGAGGAGCGGCAGGGTCGGAAAAAGGTGGGCCATGTAAACGCTAGGCTGTGTCACCCAACATTCATACTTGGGTGATGGTCATGTGGGCAAACTCAAGTTCAGTCTAGCTGAACACTGAGCATCGCCCTCAAAGCTTCCAGGCCAGCAGTCGTAACAATCGCCCGGTGCTTGACCTGCAAGCTTGACGGGTTTTTGGCCCCCAGCCATTGGCTCTGAATCAGCAGCTCACAGTATCCCGGCAGGCCCTCGATGGGGCGAAGGCTCAGGAACTCGGTGTAGTCGTCGGATTGAGATAGTTTGCAAGTCGTCATAAAAGTTCCAGTTGGTGTTGAAAATGTCAACGGGCCCATGGCCGTTGCGGCCTGGCTTGCCTTGTCGTTTCACAGCCGAGCCAGTTGTTCCCAAGGTCGGTCCTGCCGCTCAAAATGCCCCCAACGGGCGAGCTCTACCAAGTCGTCCAACGGAAAGCTCTCGCCGCTGCGCACCAGGGTCAAGTCCATGCAGCGCGCGATGTGCTGCGCCTGTTGCGCTGCCACCTCTTGCCCCGGGGGCGTGGCAATGTCGAGCACGCGCGCCTCGCGGTCGCCTGGCTGCCAGTGCAGCGTGACGCAGGCCTCGCTGGCCAAGCCGAGTTGCACCACCAGCTTGGCGAGGCGGCGGGCATGCATGCCGCCAGCCCGGTCTGCCTTGAAAAAGTCCTTGCCCGACCAGGCACCCCCGCCAATAGGCACCCGCGTGCCGTAGGCATCCATCACCAGTTTTTTACCCGACAGCCCGTTGTCTCCTTCAGGGCCGCCGACGTCAAAGGCGCCGGCGCCGTTCACGCTCAGCTGCTCGGGCAACGCCGACGACAGCCCCGGCAGGGCCTGTGCCAGCACCCGCAGCTCTTCGGTCAGTGCCAGCCGCACCGCCCGGTGCAGAGCCACCGCATCGGCCTGGTGTTGCTGTTGCAGCGAGCAGCTGAAGGCGGCCAGGCTCCATGCCTGCCCCTCATCACGCACCAGCACCAGCACCTTGCCATCGGGCCCAAGTGCCAATTCGGGCCGCTCAAGCCTGAGTGCTGCCAAGCGTCGGGCCAGCCGGGTCACCAGCCACTGCTCCACCGGCAGGTGGTTGGTTGGCACCAGGCTGTTGGCATAACCGATGCAAATCGCCTGGTCATCCGAAACCTCCCTGAATTCGGCCTCACCATCCTCCAGCGGCCCCAGGCACAGGTGCGGCTCGATGATCAGCGCTTGCGCACCGGGGTACCACTCGATATTGCCCCCCTCGGCCTGGCCGTAGCCGGCCGTGCGGTAGACCTCTTGCACGATCTTTTCCACTTCAATCTCGGGGGCTGACGCGCAGGCGATGCGCCCGGTGATAAAGACCCGGTTGCGGTGTACCGCCACCTCCACCCCCACCAGGGCCCGGCGTTCGCGTCTGCCGGCCTCCAGCACCAGGGCGTCGGCGATGGCGTCGCAAAGTTTGTCAGGGTGGCCGGGGAAAACAAATTCTGCGGCGAAGTGTTTGGGTTTTGTGGTGCTGTGTGTCATGTTCATTCTCCAATTTGAAGGGTTGCGCTGTGGTTGGTGACGCTTTCAAGATCCCGCTGGGTGGTGTTGGTGCCCAGGTAAGCCACCGCCAGGCGGGCACTGGCCAGGGTGCGTTGGTGTTGACCGCAGGCCCGTCCCACATAGCCGTCGGTGATGAGCAGCGCCCGGCGTACCCGGTGCTTGGCCATGTGCTCAGCCACGCAGTCGATGCTGGTGCCCCCGCTTGACTGGCAAACGCCCTGGCGCAGCTGCGCCAGGCTCACGCTAGCCACTGCAGTCGAGAACAGGTGCACGGTGGGATGCACCAGCGCCTCGCAGTCCAGCACCGCGCCATAGAGCGGGCCTTTGACAGAGTCCATGCTGCCCGATACGTCCAGGTACACATGCACCCGCTCCCCCGAGTCCACCCTGCTGCGCCACAGTGCGGGGCCGGTGTGCAGCAGCGGGGTGTGCCCCAGCGCGCGCAACAACATAGAGCGTCGCCCCAGGCTGGGCAGTGGCGTTGGCGCCTGCACATAGTCCACGCGCTGGCGGCGCATGATGCCCGCCTGCCTAGAGCCGGCGACTTGGCGGATCAGCTTGCGCAGCACCATTCGGTTCGACGGTTTGCGCCGGGGCTGTATGTTGGTCGGGTGCAGGACATCGGCGAGCGATCGTCCGCGAATCGGGTCTGGCGGCTGCGGCCACTGCTCGACGATGTCGCGCACCACCTCAAACAAAACCGGCGAGTGGTGCTCAAGTCGCCCATCAGGCAGCGCCTCGCCACCATGGCCGCCCAACAGAGGAACCCCGCTGAGTGCTGAGTCAACAAGCAACTTGGGCAGCGCATCAAACACCTCCTGGTAGCTTGCACCGGCAGCCGAGTACAGCGCTTCATGCAACTCCCGGGCCACCGAGCGCAGCGGTTCGCGCAACGCCGAGATGCCTGCAGCGGTACCGATACCGCCGGGGTCTGCCCATCCATGGTCCCGGCCCTCAATGCCACGCTGGCCTGGCCAATCTGGGGGCGGACGCAGCAGGCAGTGCGGAAAACTGGCCTGGTCGTAGTAATCGGTAAAAAATGACGTGTGGTCCGCCCCAGGGAACATCCGGCAGACGATGCCGTTGATGACGGCATCAAAAACAAAGTTTTGCGCCAGCGTGAGGCGTGGGAACAACGTCGTGTGGCCCAGCAGCACATGGTGCAGTTCGTGCATCACCAGCATCAAGAGCTTCTCGGGCGTGTGCGCATGCACAGCCACAAACTCGGGGTTGATCAGCATACGGGGCTGCGCGCGGCACTCCACGGCTGCAGTGGGCACGCTGGTGCTCTCGACAATGTCTATCAAACGCAGCAGGGCGCTCAGCGCGTAGGAGCCGCTTGGAAATGCATCCAGAATGCGATCAGCAAGCGGTGTTGGTGCGGAGTTTTGTGTGACCCGCGGGTTGGCTAGGTCGGGTAGGGTGGTGAGGACGACTTGGGTGCTCATGTGGGCTCCAGGGCTAGGTTGGTGGTAGGGGTTGGGGTTTAGGGCTTAGAGGTTTAGGGCTTAAAGGTTTAGGGCTTAGGCAAGCGCTCAGACCAATGTCTTGGCAAACACCGGGGGCACCAGCAGGGTGACTTGCTCGCGTTGGACGGCTGCATGCAGTGCGGGGGTCTTGGTGCGCAGCCAAACGCTTGAGGAGGCTTTGGCCAACACCGCCAGCACCGAGATCGGGTCGTCCCAGAGCACACGGACGTCAGGCCTCTCAGGTACCACCACACAGCCATCGGGCAGGCTCAGGGTGTTGGCGCGCGCATTGATCAGCGCAGCGAGTTGGCGCGAGGCCTCCCCCTGCGGCGCGATCTTGAGTATTTTTAATATGGTCTCTGGGGACTGCCCCCGCAAGGCTCTGGGCAGCTCAAAGCGCAGCGCCATGCCAAAGACGCCGCTGTAACTGAACTGGACCGGTGCAAGGCTGGGGTTGCCTTGCTGGGCGGTTTTGACCAACTCGCCCAGCCCAGCGTAGCTCACCACAGTTTTAGGTGGTGTTGACATGTTGTGCAGCAGGGCGCTGCCCTCGGGCTCTGGCTGGCGTGGCAGTGGGGCCGGTGGCTGAATTGGTGTTTGGGCCGGTGTTTGGCCCAGTGATTGGTTTGGGCTCATGTGGTCAGCAGTTGCGCATCGGTTGTGCCAAAGGCTTGGAACAGGCGGTCTGCATCCTCTTTCGTCGCGATTTGCTTGCGAGAAAAAGCCGCTGCCAGCGCGTTGGCCCGCAGGTTTGCGCGTGGGTTATTGGCATCGAGCCGAGACAACAGCTCTTTCACCCGAGTCCAAATGCCAAAGCGTGCGCTCCCGCCGTGCAGTGACTCTGTAAACGGCTGCGGTGTGGCCACCAGTCGGTACAACTCAGCTGCATCACCGGCTACAGCCGCGTTGAGTCGGCCCGCTGCGCCGGTCTCAAACAGGTGCACCACTGCCGCCTCGCGCGCGCCTGGCGGTAACTGCGCCAAGGCGTCGGCCACCACCTGCGAAAACGCCGTCTTAGACAAAGACCTTGCGCCCACGGCCAGGCGCAGCCGCTGCAGCGGGTCAGCCGTACACAAAATGGCCTTGAGCGGGTCATTCGGGGCGATGGCGGCGAGTCGCCAAGCCTCGCGGTGCGCGCCCAGCAGCTTGATCTCTGGCACGGCGATGCCCTGGGCACGCTGGGGCAAGGCGCTACGCACCGCCAGCAGGGTGGCATCGGCAGCACTGGCGCTGGAGTCGAGGGCCAGTGCCGCAGCGTTGACCGCCAGAATGCTGCGGTACAACATGCCACCGCGTCTGGGGCTCAGGTCCAAGCTGGCCGATGCCAGCAGCGCCATCAAGGTGCGCACATAGCACGCCACACCGCCGGCCATGGAGTCGCTGACAGCGGGAAGCAGGGTGCGCGTGCGTTGCAGCACCTCGAGCAGCGCGCTGGCCTGCGCCGGCTCGATAGGGCTGTCTTGGGCCTGGATGATTCTCAGCTGGTCGGCCTCGCCCAGCCCGTTCCAAGCTGGCATCTCCAGCACAAAGGCGAAGCGGTCGGCCAGCGCGGTATCCAGGGGCTCAGAGCCGAGGTAGCCGTTGTCGTGGTCCTCGGTGCTGGGCGGGTTCATCGCCGCCCAGCGGTAGCGCAGACCTTCCAGGGCAATGCCCTGCACCCGGCGCTCGTGGATGATGGGAAACAGCTTGTTCTGAATGTCAGGTCGGCAGCGGCTGATCTCATCAAAGATCACGGCCCCAGCGCCCCAAACCGCTGCGGGCGTGGTCATGTACTCCAACCGACCGTCCTTGCCCGGCAGCGGAAAACCCACCAAATCATCAAAGTTGAGCAGGCTGGCGTTGTAGTGCCTAAAAGCCAGCCCCAGCGCTGCGGCGATGCGGGTCAGCATCAGGCTCTTGGCGGTGCCGTGCGGGCCGATCAAGAGCAGCGGCTCCTCGGTGGCAAGGGCCGCCAGCACCGGTGCTTCAATACTGGACAAACCAATCAAGCCCAGCCCTTGCAGCAAGCCCGTAGGCATGGGCTTGTCGGTGGATGGTGCGGACGCGGATGCGGGCGCTTTGAATCGTTCTGACATCACAAACTCCTGTCCCCGAATGGCTCTGGCATCGAGCACGCCGGGGCAGGCGTGTACGACGCTTTAGCAGTTTTTGGTGAGTCGCCCTGCAAGTTGTCTCTTAAATCAGCGACGCTTGGAGTTTTTAAACAGGTGCCAAGCGCACCCCATTGGCCTCAGCGGCGCAGAGGCAGCACCTCGGGTTGGGCGCGCGGGTGAACCTGGCCGGGCGTGTTGGCGAAAGAGCGCTTGACGCGAAACGCTGGCGGGTCGCGCCACTCAGACTTCAAGAGCTGCGCGGACACTGTCTTGAGCCGCCCAAGGTCATTGGGCGGAGCGGGCCAGCCATTGGCCAACCCCCATGTGCTGAACAAGGCCACTGAGGCCCGCTCAAAAGCTTCGGGTGTGAGCACGCAGGGCTGCGTGATTGGGTTCGATAAAGGCATAGAGTTCTCCGGTTTAGCCGTTTTAGACAGATGTCGGGGTCAGCAATCTGGATCAAATCCCCCCAGCCATTCAGGTCGGCCAGACCAAAAAACCGTTAACGCAGCAAGATCAGTTGTGGCACAGCGTCTGCCCCGACCCAGACGATGGCATCCTGGTCAAAGTGGGTGCCCATGGCTTTGGCAGTCTCCAAGGCCATGCCCAAAGCGAAGTAGCTCTCTTCAGCTGCCCAACCGCCGCCTTTTTCGCTGTCCGCCGCGCTGCCCGCGCCTGCAATGACCTCGTGCCCGAGTTGCGCAAGCTGCGTGGCCAGTTGGGCATGTGCCAGGTGGTTGGCCGCCTCAGGCTGCAGGGCTCCGCGTGGGTTGTAGGCGGTAAGAAATGCGCCGCAGTTGACACCTTTGGCCGCAAACAAGGCCGCCAGGCGGTCTGAACGCTTGCCGATGGTCAGCACAATGTCTTGCGCCGTGTGGCCCAGGCGGTAGTCCGTGGCCAGGTAGGCCCGAACCTTGTCGGGATGGATCTGCGTCGTTTCAGCCATAAAGAAAGCCCTCCAGAGAAGCTATGGAGGGCCGACGCGTCTCCCGGTTGGTTGCCTCTGCTGTGAGGCCGCATCCCGCTTTGGCGGTCCACCTTGCCCGGGGGCAGGTTGGTCAGGGCGTCGGCCCTGTTCTTGATGCAGGTTGACAGTCTACTGAGCTTTTAACGACTGTCACTTTTTTATTTCATCTGTGGCTTTTTTGCACCAAGGCCTGGACAGGCCGCCAAGATGGCGTAAAAGAAACTTGTCCGAGCCCCTTCAAAGCTCACCCCATGAGCCTTTGAATCACTACTCTTGAACCTACTTCTTTACCCCTGCACGCCACCTTTACGCCCCCAAAGCCACTGGAGTCCCTGCCATGACCGAAACCACGCCTGACCTGGAAATCGACCAACTCATCTGGTCCATTGTGCGCACCAGCAGCAACCCGCATGACTACCTGAACTTTGTGCGCCATGCCCGGGGCCGCAAGGCGGGGCATGCCGAGGCCTTGATGGCGGCCAGCGCCAACTGGGGCACCACAGATGCTCCTGCCCTCTTTCCCCAAACCCTGGCAGCGCTGGAGGTATTGGCCGAAGAAGGCAACAGCCAGGCCATGTTCCACCTGGGCCGCGCCCACCGGCTGGGCTTTGGCGTGCCACCCAACCTGGTGACTGGCACCGAGTGGTACCGCCGCGGTGCAGCACTTGGCAACACCCACTGCATCATCAACCTGGGCCGCCACACCGCCTTGCAAGACCCAGCGGCAGGCTTTGCCCTCTTTGAGCAGGCCGCTGCCCTGGGCAACCCGGCGGGTCATTGCTACTGGGCCCACCTGGACAAGCCCGCTTTTGAGGCTCATATGCTGGCCGCAGTGCAAGCCGCTGACCCGTGGAGCCTCTACTGCCACGGCTACTACCTGTGCGAGAAAGCCCAGTCCGATACCGAGCGGGCCAGCCACCGCCACTGGATCGAGCGTGCTGCCGATCTCGGTGAGCCCGCTGCCTGCCAATACTTGGGTGTGAACTCAGTCTACGGCCGACAAGGCATGGCCAAAGACCCGGATGCCGCTTGCTACTGGCTGCGCAAAGGTGCCAGCCTGGGCTGCGAGGAATGCATCTACTGGCTCGGCCGGACGCGCCTTGACTCAGGCGGTGATGCAGCCCTTGAGGGCATGGTCAGCCTACACCACGCCGCCATGCTGGGTGTGGCCCGCGCCCAGACCACACTGGGCGGACAGATGGTGTGGCGCAGTAAAACAGCCCAGGCCCAGGCCGACGGCATGCTGTGGCTGCGCGCTGCTGCTGCGCAAGGCCATTCGCATGGCTGCTACTTGCTCGCCGAGGCGCTGCGCGAAGGCCGTGGCTGTGAGGCCGACCCGACAGGGGCTGCGCACTGGTACCAAGTGGGTGCCGACAAGGGGGATGCGGATTGCCAGGCCTACCTTGGCTTGGCCTATAGCCGGGGCGATGGGGTTGAAAAAAACTCCGTCAAGGCGCACAACCTGTTCAGCATTGCCAGCCTGCAGGGTGGCGCTTGGCCCACCTACCTGCTGGGCTTGAGCTTCGAGCACGGCAACGGCACAGACAAAGACCCCCAAGCCGCCATTGATTGCTACACCCAGGCCGCCAATGCCGGCGAATCGCGTGCGGCCTACCGGCTGGGCCGCGCTTACCTGCGCGGCAGCCTGATTGGCACTGACAAACCGGCCGCTGTGCGCTGGCTGCGTAAGTCTGCCAGCTTGGGCAATGCCGATGCCAAAGCCACCCTGGGCCTGATGTTGCGCTACGGCGATGGTGTTGAGCCCAACGACACCGAGGCACTCAAATGGTTCAAACAGGCCGCTGAGCAAGACGACGCCTGTGCGCTGCGAGAAATCGGCCTGCACTACGCCGCAGGAGACGCGGTAGAGCAGGATCTTGAGGAGGCTACCCGCTACATGGGCCGAGCCGCCAGCCAAGGCGATGAGGAGGCCACCGCATGGCTCAAAGAACACTGCCCCCAAAAGCCTGAGTGGCTCAACAAGCTGCTCAACTACCAGCAGACGCAAGGGGAGGGCGCCGATACGTCGCGCGCTTCGGATGATTCGGGCGAAGGCTTTGTTGACGGCAATGGGGATGGCACCGGCGATGGCGACCCGCCGCAGGATGGGCAAAACAAGTCGGGCGGCTCGGCTGATGGGGCTGCGTCATGACGATAGTTGCGCCTGGCCCAACACCCATCCTGCCACCCACAGCGCTGGCAGTTGCCCCGCACACCCTGCGCGAGGCCTGGTTACAGGCGGCTGTTGAGGCCCTGCGCCCTTTGTTTTTAGCCAAGCAGCACACCATTCCGGCCTGCCAGGTGTCCTGCGGCTTTGCCAGCAAAAAAGCCACCAGCCGCAACGAACTGTCGCCAAACGCAGCCAATGCGGCTACCAGGTGCCCATGGGTCTGGGCAAGAGTCATCTGCTCAGCTGACTACACCGATGCGCAGGCCCTCAAGTACGGGGTGGACTCCAACGTCTACCGGGTGCGGGTGCTGGGCGAGTTTCCCAAGCAAGGTGATCACACGGTGACCTCGCTCGCGCAGGTGGAGGACGCCTCGGTGCGGGCCATCGAGCCCGAGGGCAAAGTCGTCTGGGGCCTGGATGTGGCACGCTTTGGCAACGACCGCACGGCGCTGTGCCGGCGCCGGGGCAATGTGGTCACGCACAAGGTGCTGACCTTCGCCGAAGTGGGGCGGGGGCGGCAGAAGGTGCGCCGTACGCGCCAGGCTTCTTGGCGGGTGACTTGAGGGGGGGTTGAGGGCGATGCGCAGGTAGGTTTGGCAGTGCGGCGCTCAGCGGCCTGTGGTGTGTGGGGCGAGATTGCATGTGCGGTGTTGAGGCGGTGGAGTTGGTGACCACGGCAGGGGGGCAGTCGCATAGACTGCCCCCTATGCCGATACTGCTATCCTTTTGATATACCCAGAGTTGGAGAGAAATGCCATGTCACTCCGTTTGCTGGTCCTACTCCTGGTTGAAGTTGCACTCGCCGCTACCGCCAACGCGCAGGAGAAGGTCAGCTTTCTCGGACGGGACGGCGTAGCCCTGAACGCGAAGCTTTACAGGCCCGTTGGCACTGGTCCCTTCGCAGCCATCGTCGCCATGCATGGCTGCGGCGGGCCATGGAAAGCGCGCGACGATGATTGGTCAGAGCGCCTTCAAGCGGCGGGGTATCTTGTTCTTTTTCCAGACAGTTTCGGATCGCGCGGCATGGACTCGCAATGCAATGTTCGCGAACGCGTCATGACCTCGAAGGATCGCGCCGAGGACGCCTATGCGTCAGCAGAGTGGCTCGCCAGCCGCCCGGATGTCGTGAAAGGCAAGATTGGGCTGCTGGGCTGGTCGAACGGCGGCACGGCGGTGCTGAGCGCCAGCCGCAGTATCCGCGCGCCGGTAGGTGTTGAGTTCAGGCAGGCCATCGCGTTCTACCCGGGATGCAGGGTGTTCTCTGAACAGGGCTACCGCGCCCGTATCCCGGTGACGATCCTGCACGGGCTTGCCGATGACTGGACACCGGCGGAGCCGTGCAAATCGCTTTCCGGCGTAACCTTTGTTGGCTATCCGGAGGCGTATCGTGATTTCGACCATCCGAACCTGGCCTTAAAAACACGCGAGGCGGCGTTTTCGGCCAATGGATCGGGGATCGTGACTGTGGGCACAAACCCCGAGGCCCGCGCGCAAGCAATCGCACTGACGATGAGTCTTTTCAGCAGAATGTAGCTTGCCCTTGTGCTCGGGCTTAAGGTCATATTTTTTATCCAGCTGATTTCTCTAACCAGTGGTTGGAGTTTTTGTTTCGCACTGTAGTTGCAGAAAAACTGCAGCATCAACCAAAAGTATTGGGCTGAAAAGCCGTTACGACCGGGAAATTCGGCGTAACCCGAGGTTCCTATCTGCGTCATAGTGCCTTCCTGCTCAAAAAACGCCTAAGCTACCCGGTAGTCATCCTCGCTGCTGGCACGGGCGAAGGGGGCTTTGAAGGTGCGGGTGGCTTGGGCGGTGCCGCCGGGGAGGGTGTTGTTGTATTGGCTATCGCATTTTCCAAAACAGAGTTCAGACATACCGCGCCGCCGCAGCCAAAAATTGCTTCTGCACCTTGCTGCGCAAGCCCGCCGGCCCCACCGCCTCCACATCGGCCCCAAACCGCAGGATGTCGCCCACCAGCTCTCGGTCGTCCGCATAGGGAAACGTGAGCACCAAGCTGCCATCGGGCTCGGTATGAACCTCCTGCTGCGGGTGCCAGACCTCTTTGTTCACCCAGCGCGCCCGCTCTGGCGTGAATTTGAGGGTGGCCCAGCCCTTGGGTACGCCGTTGAAAATGCCGTAACCCGCCCCAACGGTATCCTCAATGGTTTTATCTGACACCTCTTTGGCGGCGGTGCCCAGGATTTCCAACCGGGGAATTGCGTCTATGCTGAAGCTGCGCAGGTCCTCGCGCAGGTGGCACCATGCGTCTAGGTACCAGTTGTCGCGGTAGTGCACCAGTCGCTGTGGTGAAACCTCACGCTCTGTGGTCTGGCCGTTTTGCCTGCCGAAGTGCCAGATCTTCAGGCGCTGGCGGGCCAGCGTGGCAGCGGCCACCGCCTCGAACGATTTCGCCAGCACCACGCGCTTGCCGGCGTGCATGATGCGGACACGGCGGGCCACGTCTTGGCTAGAGAGGCCGTGCTTGGTCATCAGCTGGCCCAAGCGCTCCTTGAGGGGTTTTAGCTTGGGGCCCAGCAGCCCCGGCTCCAACTGCTCCAGCAGTTGTTGGATGGTGACCAGGGCCAGCAACTCCTCTTGGTTGAACCACAGGCCTGGCAATTCGGAGTCGGTGTGGCCCTGGCTCAGGGTGTAGCCGCCGGCGTCGCGGTCAAACTCGATGGGCACATGCAACTGGTCACGCAGCTTGGCGATGTCACGCTTGAGGGTGGCTCGGGAGATCTCCAGCCGCGCCATCAAATCCTCGGCAGACATGGCCCGACGCCCGACCAGCAGGCTTTTGTACTGGTACAGCCGCACCACCTCGCTCATGACTGCCCTGCCGGCAAAGCTGGTTTCATGACTGTTTCCCCGATTGATTGAAACGCCGTGCTTTTTTGTTGCATCTTAGACCATCGGTCTGTAATTTGAGCCTTCTCAAGAAAGCTTGTGACAAGAAATCGGAGTTTGATGTGGCCGAGGCTCGTGCCATGAGCCCTGCCGCCTGATCGTTTAACCAGCTCGGCCGGTATGGAGCATGGTCACCGGGGCTCGTGTGGTGAGCTTGGCGGGTTCCAGAATGGCCAGACTAGTTTTTATTTTGCATTAGCCTCGCCGCGTTGTATTCCGCACTCAGGTCTACCCCCGGGGTCCATGTCGGGATCTAGTTCCTTCATGCCGCTGGTAGGCTACGCCGATGCCAATCCATGCTCGCGAGTGCGTCGGTGCCAGTCGGACCGCACGTTTCAAGCGAATGATGCTATGGGCTGAGTTCGGGTTTCACAGCATTCAGTCAAGACCAATGCGCAACCAGTCACTTGCTTGCCAACCGGGGGCTTCGAATGATCAAGCCCAATAACGCAACACCTGCAAATGCCGCGCCACCCAGGAACGTGGTAGCCGCGCCATATTGGTCCCAAAGCCAGCCCGCAGTGCCGCTGGCCAGCAGCATGGCCAGACCGCTCATGAGGCTGAAAACGCCATAGGCGGTTCCGCGCAGGTCGGCAGGCGCCGTGTCGACCACCATGGTCGCCAGCAGGCCTTGGGTCATGCCCATGTGAATACCCCACAGTCCGACACCTGACAGCATGGTGGCCCAGTGGTTGCCGCTGGCCAGCACCAAGTCGGCAGCTATCAGAACGACCAAGCCCTCAGCCAATAGCCTGGAATGGTTCACCCGATCAGACAGCTTGCCAAAGGGATAGGCCGATGCCGCATAGACCAGATTCATCGCCACCATCACCAGAGGCACAAGTGCCATGCCGACGCCGCTTTGCTGAGCACGCAGTACCAAAAACACTTCGCTGAAACGGGCCAGTGTGAAGACGGCGCTGATGATCACCACCCACCAATAGGAGCTTCCAAGGCGACGGAGGTTCTCGCGTCGGATCGGGTTGGTTCGCCGCTCCCCGACATGCTGCGCAGGCTCACGCACACCGAACAGCAGCAGCGCTGCGGCCAGCAGTCCGGGCACCACGGCCACCCAGAAAATAGCTCGAAAGTCGTTCGACCACAGCAGCATCAAGCCCACAGCAATCAACGGCCCTGTGAACGCACCAACGGTATCTGGTGACTGCCGCAAGCCAAACGCAGCACCTCAAATATGACTGGGGGTGATGTCAGCAACCAGGGCGTCGCGTGGCGCACCTCGAATCCCTTTGCCCACCCGATCCAATAATCGGGCCGTGACGACCATGCCAGTTCCCGATGCAATGGCGAACACAGGCTTTGTTAACGCGCCCAAGGCATATCCGACCACTGCCGGGCCTTTGCGCTTGCCAAGGTAGTCGCTCAGTGCGCCGGAGAACACCTTGACGATCATTGCCGTAGACTCTGCCAGGCCCACAATGATTCCCACGGTGAATGCGCTGGCCCCCAGCACGGTGACCATGAACATGGGCAATAGGCTATGGACCATCTCCGATGAAATATCCATCAGCATGCTCACAAAGCCCAGAACCCAGACTCCAGAAGGTATCTGCCTCAATACGGATTTAGATTCTGTTTGCGTCATTTCGCTCCTATTCTGGTCCGTCCTTAGCGGCTAACGCGCATGTCAAAACCGACTATTCCAGAATATCCGCAGTCGGCGGTCAGGGCAACACTCACTAGCAAGCACACAACCTGAAAAGTGCGTGGTGCTGGCCCCATTTTGTACCAGCTGAGCTGCCATCGGAGAGCCAGCCTGCGGCCAGTTGTCATTAGCCCTTTGGCTTGAGCTTGATCTTCAATTAGGAGCGCTCAATGCCCAATGCCGAAATTGGTCGTGGCATTGACAGGCTTGCTGCTTCACGCAGGCAAATCGAGCTATCAACATGGCTGCAGCAGCCTATTGTCGGGTTCGAGAACTGCATGTTGGCCTTCACTGTTAGAAGGTGCCGGCCAGCACCCGGGCGAACACATCGGCATCCACATTGCCGCCGCACAGGGTGGTGCCCACCACCTGGCCGCGCAGCTGCGAGCGCTCCAGCATGGCGGCGGCGAAGCTGGCGGCGCCGGCGCCTTCGGCCAGGTTGTGGGTGTCGGTGTAGAGGTCGCGCATGGCCTGCGCCACCTCGGCGTCGCTCACTTTGACCACGTGGTCCAGGTGCTGGCTCAGGATGGCCAGCGCACCGGCGTCGGCCAGGCGCACCGCCATGCCATCGGCCAGCAGCGTGCTCACCGGCGCCTCCACCACCCGGCCAGCGGCCAGTGAGTCGGCGTAGGTGGTGGCCAGGGTGCTGACCACGCCCACGATGCGGGCCCGGTGGCCTAGCGCCAGTTTGGCGGCAATGGCCGCGCAGGCGCCCGAGCCCAGGCCGATGGGCACATAGACCACATCCAGTTGCGGCACCGCGCGCATCAGCTCCCACCAGTAGGTGCTCACCCCCAGCAAAAGTGCCGGGTGAAAGCTGGGCACCATGTGTGCGCCGGTCTGCTCGGCCAGTTGCATGGCGTGTTCGCGGGCGTCCTGAAAATCGACGCCGTGCTCGATCAGTGTGACCCCCAGCGCGCGCATGGCGGCGTTTTTCTCGACTGAGTTGCCCTGCGGCACCACGATGCTGCAGGGCACGCCATGGGCCCGCGCTGCCCAGCCCATGCTCTGGCCGTGGTTGCCCCGGGTGGCGCTGACGATGGCCTGAGGCAATGTGCCGCTCTGGGCCAGCTGGTCAAAGTAGCACAGGCCACCACGGATTTTGAAGGCGCCCACCGGCGTGTGGTTTTCGTGCTTGACCCAGCAGTCGGTGCCCAGGCGCTGGCTCAGCAGCGCCCAGCGGTACTGCGGCGTGGCCTGAAATTCGCGGTACACCACAGCGGCGGCGGCTTCAATCTCGGGCAGTCTCGGCAGGGCGGGGTGGGTCATGGGATGCTCATGGTGGTGGGCTTTCAGGAATGCAGCGTCAGAGGCCCGCGTGGCGTACCCAGTTGAGCGCTCAGGCGCGCCGGGCCGTCGGTGATCAACACCTCTTGCAGGCCGATGGCGTGACAGGCGGTCTGCAACTGTGAGGCCTGCGGGTGCTGCAGGGCGAGCGACTGCAGCGCCAGGCCGCTGTCGGGCATGGCGGCCGTGGGGTGGTGCGGCCCCCATTCGATCAGGGTGGGCAGGCAGCCGTCAAACAAACGCTGGCCGTCCGGGCGCAGGCTGATCTGCCACTGCAGCAGGCCGCCCGACGTGGGGCGTGACGCGGCGCGTGCCTCACCGCGGTTTATGCCCAACTGTTGCCAGGCCTGTAGCGCGGCGGCCAGGTCCGGCACCCGCGCCACCCAGTGCACCAGCTGCGGTCCCATTTGGGCCACCCGCTCGCGCAGGACCGGGTCGTCCATGTCGAACCAGCGGCGCTCTGGTGGCTGCAGCGTGGGCGTGGCGGCCGGGTTGATGGCGATGATCTCCAGATAGGCTGCCCTCGGCTGGGAATTGGATTGATCACTCCTGCTGCGCAGGCGCAGCAGCCGGTTGTGCGTGCCCATCAGCGGGTGTTCACCGCCGGGGCCGGGGGTGACGCCCAGGGTGGCCTCGGCCCAGGCCACGCCGCTGGCTAGATTGGGGGCCAGCACCACCAGATGGTCCAGGGTGGCCAAAGGTGGCGCGGCGCTCACAGCAGCACCGTGCCAGCGATGCAGGTCACCGAGTCGCCGCCAACCCAGACCTGGCCCGCCGAATCCTGCGTGATGTATACCCGGCCGTCGCGCCCCAGCGCGGCGCCTTGGCGCGCGGTGTAGCGCTCGGGCAGCACGCCCTCGGCGATCAGCCATTGCGCCAGGCCGGCATTGAGGCTGCCGGTGACCGGGTCTTCGGGCACACCAATGGCAGCGGCAAAGGCGCGCACTTGCAGGCCGGTCGCGGCCCCGGGATCGGCTGCGGTGTCGGCCCGGGTGCCAAAGGCCCGCGCCTCTCGGTTTGATCTTGTAATTAACGCGGGCCCAACATCGTCAAATGCCACGCTGGCCAGGCCTACTTTTTGCTCTAAAGTTTTGAGGGCGGCGTGGTCTGGCTGCACAGCCATCACGGTGGCAGGTGAGTCCAGCAGCAGGCTCAACCATTGCGGCCCGTTGTCCAGCACCTGCGCAGCCAGCACTTGGGTGGGCTGCAGGCCGAGTGCGGCCAGCACCAATTGCAGCAGCGCCGGCTCTGGCACGCTGCGGCGCAGCGCGGGTGCGGCAAAGGCCAGTCGCGTGCCGTCGCGGCGCAGCGTGACCAGACCCACACCGCATTCCTGCACCACCTGCCCCGGCTGTTGCGGCTGGCCGCCATGGGCCAGCCAGGCATGGCAGCTGCCCAACGTGGGGTGGCCGGCAAAGGGCAGCTCGCCGCCAGGGGTAAAGATGCGCAGCCGGTAGTCGGCGCCCCGCGCTTTCGCCTGTGCACTGGCGGGCAACATAAAGGTGGTCTCGGACAGGTTGGTCCATCTCGCAAAGCGCTGCATTTGCACGTCGCTCAGGCCAGAGCCATCCAGCACCACGGCCAGCGGGTTACCCAGGTAGGGCGTGGCGGTGAACACGTCCACCTGTTGGTAGGCTCGGGCCTTGCTGGGTAGGCTGTTCATTTGAGTTGTCAAGTTGTCTTTAAGTTGCGTTCAGGCCGGCTCAGCTCAGGCGTTTGCCAACAAACACGCTGGCCACCACGGCCAGTGCAAAACCGAGCGTGACCAGTTCCAGCGGCTCACCCAGCAGCGGCACTGCGGCCAGTATGCTCAAAAAAGGTTGCAGCAGCTGGGTTTGGCTCACCCGCAGAGTGCCGCCCAGGGCCAGGCCGCGAAACCAGGCAAAAAAGCCGGCCCACATCGAAAACACGCCCACGTACAGCAGGCCCAGCCAGGCCGGTGTGGCAATTGGCTGCTGCGGCCAGGTGAGCAAAGCGCCAGGCAGGGTGACGGGCAGCGCCATCACACAGATCCAGCAGATCACCCGCTCGGCGCCCAGGCTGGGTGTGACCTGCGCGCCAAACACATAGCCCATGGCCGCCAGCAAGACCGCGCCCAGCAGCAGCAGGTCGGCCCACTGCACCGCAAAGCCACCGCTGTGTTCTAGCGCGCGAAACAGCGAGTACACCACCACCAGGCTGGCGCCGGCAGCCGCGCTAAGCCAAAAACCAAGTCGGGCGCGCTGGTGCATCAGCCAGGCGGCGGCCGCCGCCGTGACCAGTGGCAGCAGCGCCAGCACCACCGCGGCGTGGCCGGAGCTCACGTGGCGCAGCGCAAAGCCCAGCAGCAGCGGAAAACCCAAGGCATTGCCCAGCACCGCCAAGGCCAGCGGCCGGCGTTGCGCCGCGGTGGGCCAAGGCGCGCGGGTCAGCAGCAAAAACACAATAGACAGCGCTCCGGCCAGCGTGGCCCGGCCAAAGGTGACAAACCAGGGCGAGAGCTGAGGGGCTTCAGCCGTGCCGGTGGCCAGCCGGGTCATGGGCAGGGTCACCGCAAAAATAGCCACGCCCAACAGCCCCAGCCACATGCCGCGGGTTTGCTGCGAGGTGTTCACAGCAGGGCCATCCAGCCGGCGGTCAGCACCAGCACCCCGGCCATCAGCCGGTTGAACCAGCGCAGGCGCTGGCCCGATTGGGCTGGCCCGCTCAGCCAGTCGCGCAGCAGCGAGCCGACCAAGGCGTAACTCAAATTGCTGACAAAGCCGAACGCCATCAACAGCGGCAGCACAAGGGCAAAGCGGGCTGCCGCGTCGGGCCGGCCGGCCAGCCAGCCGGCGACCACGGTCAGGGACAGCATCCAGGCCTTGATGTTGAGAAACTGCAGCATGACGCCCTGCCAGAACGTCACCTGCAGCTGCGCAGGGTCGGCCTGCATGAGGGTGCTGGTGCGCGCCAGCTTGAGGGCCAGCCACAACAGGTAGGCAATGCCGATGGCCTGGATGCCCCAGCGCAGCTGCGGCAGGGCCATCACCAGCGCGCCCAGGCCGCCGGCGCACAGGCTCAGCAGCAGGCCCCAGCCGAATGGCACTGCCAGCACAAAGCGCAGGGTTCGGCGCAGGCCCAGGTTGGCAGCCAGTGCAGTGGACAGGGTGGTGTTGGGCCCCGGCGTAAAGCTGCCCACGGTGGCGAGCACCAGCAGGGCGGTGAGTTCGGCAAGGGTCATGAGAAGGCCCAGATTCTGACAGACTTGCCAGCCGGAACCCCCTTGCCACAGACGCTCAGTTGATGAAGTTGAACAGTGACAGCTTCTGCACTTGCGCGTAAGACTGCAGCGCCGCTTGGTAGCCGGTTTGCAGCCGGGTGAAGTCTGAAATGCCTTTGACCATGTCGAGGTCTTGAGCGCGCGATTTGTCGGCCTCGAGGAGCAGGGCGCGGCCTTCCTGGGCGTGTTGGATGTTGTTGGCCCGGTTCAGCCATTCGCCCGCCTGGCTGCGTGCGGACTGCAACCGGTTCATGCCGTTGTCGACCTGGGTCAGGGCCAGGCCAACGGCCTGGGCCCGCTGGCTGCTGGTCAGGTTGGTGTCGGCGATGGCCGTGATTGCGTCGTCCATCACCTTGAACAAACTTGTGGTGGTGCTGGGCACCACCTGCACTGTGTCGCCATTGGCGGGCACGCCGTTGGCCACCAGTGACAGGCCATCAAAGCTAATCGCCTGACCCGGCGTGTAGTTGGGGTTGGATGCTGGCGGGCTGGCGGGTGCCGGCAGCACGGTCGTGGGCGGGCTGTTGGTTGTGTCTTGCACGCTGTAGGTGGTGGCCGCGCCCACCACGCTGAAAGTGATGGTGTAGTTGTGCCCGGTCAGGCTGGCTGGTGTCAGTACCTGGCCGGTATTGCTCCACAGGCTGCCGGTGTTGCTGGCGCCAGTGGACAGGGCAAAGCTGCCATTGCCACTCGCCACGTTCATCCAGACGGCCTGCCCGTCCATGGTGCCGGGAACACTGGTTTCGGTGCTGGCTTGCTGGCCTGCCAGGCCATTGAACACCACGCCGCTGGCGCCCTCTACAAAGGGCGCGCTGGCGCTGCCCAGGCCACCAAACAAGGGCAGGCCGTTGCCGTCCTCGGCGTTCGCCAAAGACAGTAATTGCTCGCGCAGGCTACCCATCTCTTTGGCAACCGTCAGGCGGTCTGCGGCCTTGTAGCCGCCATTGCCGGCTGTGATGGTGAGCTCGCGAAAGCGCTGCAGCAGGCCAGCGCTGTCTCCCAAAGCCGACTCGGCCAGCGTCAGCGCACCCCGTTGCACTTCCAGCGCCTGCCTGTCGCTGGCGATGCGCGACAGCCGGGTCTGTGCCCGCTCGGCCTGGGCCGCGCTGCTCGGGTCGTCGCTCGGTCGGTTGATGTTTTTACCAGAGGCCAGTTTTTCTTGTTGCCCGGCCAATTCGCTTTGGCGGGCATACAGGATTTGCAATGATTTTTCATAGGCATTGGCAGAGCTCATTCGCATGCTTGTCTCCTTGTTTTGGGGCCACGCTAGCGGCCCAGACTTTGCATCAGGGCGTCAAACACGCCTTGGGCAATTTGCAGCATCTTGGCTGAGGCCTGGTAAGCCTGTTGGTACTGCAATAGTTTGGCGGCTTCTTCATCCAGATTCACGCCAGCGGCGCCGGAGCGGTCCTGCTCGACACTGGTGGCAATCGCCTGAGACACACCAGCGGCAAAGCTGGCGCCCTGCACCATCACACCCACCTGCGCCATGGCCTCGGCGTAACCGTCAGTCAATGCGCTGCCATCAAACAGCGCTGCATCGCGCAGAGCCAGCAGGCTTTTCGCGTTGCCCCCATTGAGCCTGGGGTCGGCATTGGGCTGCACACTTGCATTGCTGCCCACCACAAAGGTGTCGCCCGACTTGGCTGCCCCCTTGAGGGTCAGTGACCAGCCAATTGTGGCTGGCAGTGTGGTGGCGTATTCGATGGCTTGGCCTGGCGTGTGGGTGTAGTTCGCGGGCACACCGGGCGGCACCCGTGCCAGCGCCGGGTCGTCTGAGCGGGTGTAGCTGCTGGCTGTGGTGAAGTTCAGCGTGATGGCCGCTGGCACTGGCACCGAGCGGGCGGCCAACGTGTCTACGGCCAGGGTGCCGGTGTTGCTGCTGCCGGCGCGCGCCGCCACCGGGCTGCTCATGGCCAGCGCCGCAGGTGAAGAAAAAGCCCCGGCGATGCTGCTTGCGATGCCGCTCAAAGGCGTGATCAAAAAACTATCACCCGCCTGCGCTGTGCCCGTGGCTGTCAATACCAGGCCGTCGACCTGGATTGGCAGGCTGGTGAAGCTGCACACCTGGCTGTCCGACAGGCGGGTGATGCTGCCCGCAGCGGCGCCGGTGAAATTGATCTGGTAGTTGGAGACCGCCAGCGCCGCCACCCCGGAGCTGGGGCTGGTCTGCAACGCCACCTGCAGCCCTGCGTTGCCGGTGTTGGCCTAGTTGGCCAGAGCATTTGGAATGGATGGCAGCCTCAACAAATCGCCCCCGGCGTTGCCATTGAGGTCCAGCCCCAGGCGGTGCTGTGCATTCATGGCCGTGCCGATCGCCAGCGCCATGCGGCCCAGCAACTGGCCCGCCTCTGCCAAGTCGGTGTTTTGGAAGCGCAGCAAAGCGGCAATTCTGCCGCCGCCCAGCGTAGCCTCTTCCAGCACCGTGTTGGCGCCGTTATCCATGCTCGAGAGCTTGGTCTGGTTCGGGTCGTTGAAGGCGTCGGCGCTCAAGCCGAACTGCCGCACTGTGCTGCCCACCAGCAGGGGCCGGCTGCCCGCTACAAAAACACTCACCACACCGTTTTCGTCCTCGAGCAGACTGGTTTGCACATAGGTGCCCAGTTCTTTGACCAACTGATCGCGCTTGTCCAGCAGGTCATTGGGTGGCTGGCCCGAGCCGCTGGCGTGGGCTACTTCCCGGTTCACCTGCACGATGCGCTCGGCCAGGCTGTTGACAGCCGACACCGCCGTGCGCAGCTCTGCGCCGACCCCCCGCTTCAAGTCGTCGATCTGGCCCGCCATTGAGCGAAAGCGGGCCGCAGTTTCATCTGTCCGGTTCAGCACGACCGCGCGTGCGCTCAAGTCGGTGGGGGCGCTCGCCACGTTAGAGAAGGCATTGAGCATATCGCTCACCGCTGCGCCCAATCCCTTTTCGCCGCCCTGAAAAATATCCTCCAGGCGCTTGAGTTGCGACAAGCGCTGCGCGTCACCGGCCGCAACCGAACCGGACAGCGCTGACTGCCGGCTTAAAAACTCGTTGTGTGCCCGCTCGATGGTGGCAAGGCCGACACCCCCGCCGACATAGCCGCCCCCAGTGAACTGACCCAGCACGGTTTGCTGCACCGCCGACTGGCGCGAGTAGCCTGGCGTGTTGACATTGGCAATATTGTTGCCAATGGTTTGCAGTACCGCCTGGTTGGTTTGCAGCGCACGCACGCCAATGTTGAAGATACCCGTCACAAGCGGACTTTCAGGCCTGAGCCCGCTGCAGCCGCAACGTCGCATTGATCGCGCGGCTGAGCTTGCTGGCGTAGTCTGGATCGGTCGCGTAACCGGCGCGCTGCAAGCCCGAGGCAAAGGCCAGTGGTGAGCTGGTTTCTTGCTTGGCCTGGGCATAGCGCGGGGTCTTGGTGATCAGGCGGGCATAGTCCTGGAACGACTCATCGTAGGAACTGTAGGCGCGAAACCTGGCCACGCTTTGGACCGGTACGCCGCCCACATACTCGGTGGTGGTCACCTCTGCCACCCGGCCGGTCCAATTGGCGCCGGCCTTGATGCCAAACAGGTTGAAGGACGGCGCACCGTCCCGCTGCTTGATCTCGTGCCGGCCCCAGCCAGTTTCATGCCCGGCCTGGCCCAACATGAAACCCGCTGGCAGACCGCTGGCCTTGGCAACCCGGTCGGCAGCCTCGCTGTGGCGCTTGACAAAAGCTGCCTGGCTGGGTTGTGGGTTTGGCGCGCCGGGGCCGCTTGTTACTGGCTGAGCGGCTGGCTTGAGCTTGGGGGTGTAATTGGCCGCGGACGCGGACGTGGAGGTGGAGGTGGACGTCGACGCGGGCTTGACTGTCAGGTCGGCGGCGGACCGGCTCCAGGGGCTGGAGGCTGCGATTTTTGGTATTGCCTGGGGCATGGCGGGCGACACCGGGCTGGGCCCAGCAGCGAGATCCGGCTTGGGCATATCTGTTGCAGGCTCGCCCATCTGGCGCAACAACTGCTTGGCAATCAGCTCGGACAGGCCGCCCGGCTGGCCCGACATCTGCACCGCAAACTGCTGGTCCAGCAGGTCGGCGCCCAGATCGCCGCCCGGACTGTCAAGCAGACCTGACTTCATGGTCGCCTCGCGCATGCTCTTGATGAGCTCGCGCATGAACAAAGACTCAAATTGTTTGGCCGCCTCTTGGATCGATTCAGGGGTGTTTTGCCCCGCCCGAGCCTTGAGGGCCCCAAGCGTTCGGCCGTCTGCGGCGAGTGCATCCGAGGGGCTGTGCAGTCTGCTCATGCTCATGTCAAATCACCTCGAGCTCGGCATTGAGCGCGCCGGCCGCCTTGATCGCCTGCAAAATCGCCAGCAGGTCCTGCGGCGTGGCACCCAGGACGTTCAAGGCCCGCACCACGTCTGCGAGCTGTGGCGCTGCCGGCACCTGAATCAGGATGCCGGGTTCTTGCTTGATCTGTATATTGCTTTTCTCGGTCACCACGGTCTGCCCGCCGGTGGAGAGTGCGTTGGGCTGGCTGATCACTGGCGTGGTGCTCACGGTGATCGACAAATTGCCGTGCGCAATGGCGCAGGGCCCGAGGGTGACGGCCTGGCTCAGCACAATCGAGCCGGTACGTGAGTTGATCACCACCTTGGCCGAACGCACCGAGTCTTCGATCTGAAGCTCTTCCATTTCGGCAATAAAGGCAACCCTCGCATCGGGGTCGGTGGGCGCATTTACGCGTACCGTGCGCCCGTCAAGCGCGCGCGCAGCACCCAGACCAAAACGCCGGTTGATGGCCTGCGCAACCCGCCGCGCAGTTTGAAAATCCGAGGCTTCGAGCCCCAGGCTGATGCTGTTGCCTTCCAGCAGCGGCGTGGGTACCGAGCGCTCCACCTGGGCGCCCGCCGGAATGCGGCCGGCACTGAGGTGGTTGATTTGCACCTTGCTGCCGGCAGCAGCAGCACCGGCCCCGGCGATCACCAGATTACCCTGCGCCAAGGCATACACTTCGCCGTCTGCGCCCTTGAGCGGGGTGCTGATCAACATACCGCCTTTGAGCGACTTGGCATTGCCCATCGAAGACACGTTCACATCCAGCGCCTGGCCGGGCCGTGCAAAAGCTGGCAGCTGGGTGGTGACCAGCACTGCCGCCACGTTTTTGAGCTGCAACTGCGCTACTGCGGCGGCCGGCAGGGTGATGCCGAGCTGCTGTAAATAATTTGTCATGCCTTGGGCGGTGTAGGGCATCTGGGTAGTCTGGTCGCCAGTGCCATCAAGGCCCACCACCAGGCCAAAGCCGTTGAGCTGGTTGCTGCGCACACCTTCCACGGCAGCCACCTCCTTGATCCGGCTGGCCTGAGCCGAGCCGCTGCCCAGAGTGCTGAGCAGCAGACCCCCTAAAAGCAGGCCCGCGATCCTCGTGGCGGC
>SXGQ01658902.1_pt1 | contig 27816 bp, 42 predicted proteins | sample 3178371 | NCBI WGS metagenome assembly SXGQ01 (sample SAMN11356859, study PRJNA531348) | freshwater metagenome | isolation source: freshwater sample F1-20 | place: China: Fuxian Lake, Yuxi | collected 2017-12-25 | reverse complement strand
TTTAAAATTTTTTTAAAGAGGCTGATAGATCAATCTCAATTCAAAGGGGTCCCCACGCACTAGACCCCCTCCTCCCCTAGGGGGAACACCCTAGGGAAAATTCCCCAATTAACCTGGCTTACTTTGTACAGTAGATTTCCTACTTGCTAAATGGAAATTGCTATATCGCGAGAGCAAATTTGTTAAATGGGGTGAATGCATTGCTACACGCTATGCAAAGCAGATATGGCAACCGGGTGAAATTGCTATTGCTATGGCAACTCTCTTATTTCTGCTCCTGTTCTCCTGTGCATCTGGAGCTCTGGAGGGGCTGAGGGGCGCGGCCGGAGGTGAGCCCGGGAGACGGTGGGCCGGGGGCGATCTGGAGGGGCTGGGGTGGGCGGCGGTGTGAAGAGGACTCCGCAGGTCCGGCGGCTGGGCGATCTGGGCGCGGTGTGAAGAGGTCTCGGAACCCGCTTGCCAGATGGGCGGCTCTCTGCTCTCTCTGGGCCGGGGCAACAGCCCCACAACAACAACACAACACAACAGATGAAAAAGAACACGTTCGAAACCTATGTGCGCGGCTGGGCTCAGGCTGTAGCCGCTTGTGAAGATGGGCGGTTCAGCGTTAACAGCAGGTTGCCTATCAACTCGGTCACGGCGCGGGCTGTGGTGCGGCGGCTCCTGATTCAGAGGGGCTTTCCGGAAGAGCAGGAGAGCACGATGGGCGCGGGCTGGGCTTGTGACCTCTTCTTCTGCTGCCCGGAGGGCTGGGACGACGCCGGGCTGATCTATTTGCCGCTCCTGCGGTTCAGAACTCCGGGGTCCCGGCAACTCTGGGCGGCTGTCATCGTGTCCGGGCTGGACCGGGAGCTCAGGCAAGCGGCGTGGGCGATGGGGCATTCCACCGTGGTCCGGCAAGCGGCGAGAATGTGGCGGCAGCAGTTCCCGGTCGCGGAGCAGGAGGAGCGGACATTTCTCCAGAGGATCAGGGCGAAGCCGCTGTGCCCGGCGACTTTCAAATACGACCGCGCCGTGGGCGTGGAGATCGAATGTTTCGGCGAGGTGTCCCGGAAAGCCCTTGCCGATGCTCTCCCGGTTTGGGCTGGGGTGACCTCTGACGGATCGATCACGCCAACAGAAGGACAGCCCCACGAGGTCCGGGTGCTGCTCGTGCGGCGGGAGCTGGAACCGCGCCTGTTCAGGCTGTGCAAGCGGCTCGACCTCGTGGGGCTGAAGGTGAATCGCTCCTGCGGGCTCCACGTACATCTGGACCAGCGCGGGCAGACAGAGGCGCAGGTGGAAAAACGGGCGAAGGTCATGGACGCATGGCTATGCGCTCTTCAGGAGCTCGTCCCAGCGTCACGCCGGGACAACTCATACTGTCGGTTCGGCACCTCGTGGAAAGATCGCTATCGGGCTGTGAATCTCTGCGCGTTCGCAGCGCATCAAACGCTGGAGGTGAGGCTCCACTCCGGGACAACGGACTACACCAAAATTTTGGCGTGGGTCCGCTTGCTGGAGCTGCTCGCGGCGCTGAACAAGAAACCCAAGGCCGGGGGCTGTCTGGCTGTTCTGGAGCAGCTTCCGCTTGCCGCGCATGACCTAGCCTATTGGCGGAGCCGTCACGCGGATCTGAACCCACACCTGTACGGTTCAAACGCTCAGCAGGAGGTGGAATAATATGTGCAAGATCATCATCCTTCAGAAGCACGCTCCAGCGCAGCGAAATCGCCTGATCCGGGCGGCGTGGTCCTACTTCAGCCGCTCAGGTGAGACGGACGGATTTGGCGCGGCGTGGATCGGCAAGGACGGGCGGCTCGGCTGGGCGAAGAGCTCAGCCCCGGAGCTGTGCGGCGATCTGCCCGCATGGGCGGACGGCTTTTTCGCCCACTCCGGGCTGGATCGTCCTTCAGACGGCGGCTGGCTCCTGCTCCACGGGCGGACGGCGACCTGCGGCGTGGACGTGGACAACACCCACCCGATGCTGGACGACTCCGGGACGGCGGCTCTGATTCACAATGGTGTGGTGAGCTCCGAAACGCTCCAGAACGTGTACACCACCTGCGACTCAGAGCTTTTGCTCCACGCTTGGGATCAGGGTGGGGCGAAGGGGCTGGAGCAAGTCTCCGGGTACTTCGCCTTTGCGCTGCTCCTGCGGCGTCGCGACGGCTGGCACGCTGTGGTTGCCCGGGACGACAAGGCGCGACTCCGGGTGGGCCGGTCCCGGAGCGGCTGGGCGTGGGGTACAACGGACGAAGCCCTTGCAACGGTGGGCGCGGAGCCCGTGGGCGATCACGGGCAGATGAAAGCGGCGGTATTCACCCCGGACGGATCGGCTGAGGTTCAGACGTTCCAGAAGGGGCAGGAGGCCCGGGAGCTCTCGCGCAAGTGGGCGGTGGCGTCTGGGGCTTATCGGGCAGACGCTCTGGACCTGTGGAGGGGCGGCGCATGAAGCGGGGCGATCTGCTGGCAACGGCGGCGTTCCTCCTCGTGGCGCTGGGCGGGCTCATCTGGGCTCTGATCGCGGCTGTGGTGGGCTGACCTCCTGAGCACGAGCCCCGTCTGGCGAAAGCTGGGCGGGGCTTTTTCATGCCCTCCTGCGGCGATCTGGAGCCCGGGCCAAGATCTTTCCACACCGCGCCGGATCCAAAGGAGCAGAAGCGGCGGCAACTTCTGAGGCCATTCCACACCGGCGGCGGTGGGCGGGGCTCTCCCGGGAGAACGTGGGCGGCGGCTCAGTTGCTACACGGGCGGCGGCGGGCGATATGTAAGCCCAGAACGATATGGCAACAGTTGCTATAGCTATATAAAAATTGCTATATTTTATATATAATATATAGCGTATATATAATATATATCTATTTGGCATTGTTTGTTTTACGTTTGTTTTTATAGTAAAAAAACGCCTTAAAGGACGAATCCCCTTAAAGGACGAATCCGCTTAAAGGGCTAATCCGAATTGACTTGCCTTTGGTTTTGAAACTTAAAGCATAAACCCATGATTGAATATTCCAAAAGGAAAGAGTACTTTAGAAATCGCTATCTAAAGGCCAAATCCCAAAGGGATTCAATCGCATCTGATTGGAAAAAGTCTGATGACAAAACTATGGAGTGGAAGTCCCTTAAAGGACCAATCCATGCTATTTCGCTAGGCGCAGGTGTTCAATCGTCCACTATGGCCCTTATGGCGTCCAAGGGCGAAATACAGCCTATGCCTTCGTTTGCCATATTTGCGGACACGCAATGCGAACCCAAAGCTGTTTACGAGTGGCTGGAATGGCTTAAGCCGCGATTGGCCTTCCCTGTTTATGTGGTGACAGCAGGGAGCTTGGCCGAGAATCAACTCAGGATTAGGGTTAGCAAGAAGACTGGAAAAACTTACGCCCAAAGCCAAATCCCAGCCTATGTGAAAAGCCCAGATTCACTAGGGTTGGCGGGTCGTAGCTGCACAACCGACTATAAGGTGAAACCCCTATTAAGAAAGCTAAGAGAATTACGGGGGGAGTCTGAGGTGGTTAGCTGGATTGGGATAAGTGCAGATGAGGCGCACAGGATGAAGCCTTCGCTGGAAACGTGGGCGAAGCACAGATGGCCGCTGGTCGAGTTGAACATGAAGCGTTCAGATTGCTTGGCGTGGATGAATAGGAACGGATTTCCGCAACCACCCAGATCATCTTGCGTGTTTTGTCCTTTCCATTCTGACGAAGAATGGCGTAAATTGACGGCAGATGAGCTTAGATTCTCGGCTGAATTTGAGCGCAAATTTCAAGCTGTTCACGCCAATCCATCCGTAGACAATAAATTAAATGGCGTTCCGTTTTTGCATAGGTCTTGCAAACCAATAGATCAGGTGGAATTCTCAAACCATGAAAAAGGACAATCGCTCTGGGGGAATGAATGTGAAGGAATGTGCGGAGTCTGAGCACGTTTTTGAAGAGTTGGAGGACGGGTCGCTCATCTGCTTTGAATGCGATTACGTCGAAACAAAGAAAAAGAAAACCAACTATTCTTGCGAAAAGATGGTTGACTTTTGATTTCTGGCTCCCATTCTCGTGGTCAATCCGATCAACGGAGAAACAAAAAACAAACAGGTAAAAACATGAGCCACGAAATCGAAATCAACGACACGGTAGTATTCGGCAGCAACAAGCCCGCTTGGCATGGTCTAGGGACCGTCTTCGCCGGACTTCTCTCTCCTCTACGTGTTTACGCTGAGGGGGTGGGGCATCGGGACATTCTGGAGGTGCCGGTGATGCTTAACGGGCTGGCGTTGCCCAATCAGAAGGGGCTTGTCGGCGTTACGTCCAAGGGCGTACAGGTGCCGCTTGCCGTAGTGGGCGAGGGGTACGGGGTCCTTAAATCCGAAACCATGTACAGGATTCTGGAGGGCGTGTATGGCGGGCAGGCTGTCGTTGACGCTGCCGGGTCGCTCAGGAACGGGCAGCGGGAGTGGGTGCTGGTGAAGCGTGAAGCGTGGTCCGCGCAAAAGGGCGACTCAGTCCTCACCTACGACCTGTGGCTCAACCGTCACGATGGCTCTGGGTGCTTTGAATTGCACCGGACCAACATCAGGGTAGTTTGCGCGAACACTTGGAAACTGGCTGTCTCCGGTGGAAATCGGGTGTTTGGGGTGCGTCATACCAAGAATGTCAATCAGGGCATTGAGGCCGCGCTTCAGGTGCTGGGGTATGTTGAGGCTGAGGAAACGAAGCAGCGCATCATGGCCCAGCGCATGGCTCAGGCTCAGTTCTCGGCGGCGGAGGCTGCTAAAGCCTTCAATCTGCTACTGGGCATTAAGGAAGGCTCTGAACCCTCAACCCGCGTCGAGAATCAGGCTAAAGAGCTCAACCGGCTGTTCTCGGCTGGTACGGGCAATCTTGGCCGCACCCGCTGGGATGCGTTCAATGCCGTGACCGAGTACGTCGATCATGGCCGGTCTTCCCGTGTAACTGAAGGCCGCGACGAGTCTGAGGTAAGGTTTGAATCCGTCTTGATGGGGTCTGGCGATGCCCTGAAGGCTCGCGCTTTTGACTTGCTGAGTGTTTAAGCGGGTTCTGTTGTGTTGGCCCCTACGTCGAGAGGCGTAGGGGTTTTTTGTTGCCTAGAATCGAACGCAATAGCCTACAATGCCCCATGACCGACGCGACCCTCTGGGCTTTGTTTCTGGCGATAGTCCAACTGGAGTCTGGCGGGAGGCTTGATGCGCGGAACGGCAAGGCCGTAGGACCTGCCCAAATTCAACCCGCCGTCGTCCTAGACTGCATCAAGTGGGGCCATGCGGTGGAGATGCGGGACCGCGAAACGATGGATGGGTCGTACCGCCTCTTCAGGCTGTACACCGACCGCTGGATTGCCTATCGGCAGATTCCCGACACTCCCCAGAACCGTGCAAATATCTGGCGTCACGGCCCTAGCTCGAAATACGTCTTAAAGGGCGAATCCAGCGTTTACTCCTTAAAGGCCGAATCCCTCCTTAAGGACCATAACCTCAGTAGGGCTAATGCGAATAACCCGAAACGGGGCAGGAGGAGAAAAGTCGCAGTTGGCAAGGTCGTTGATCGTGTGGATGCGTCGTAGGGCGGGCTTGGGGGTTGAATCAACCTTTTTTCTGAAACTTTGTTCAAACATATCTAATTGGGATTCACGATCTTGCGTCATAAGGCCAATTTTCTTTGAACTTTTGCTTGAAGTCAAGCGTCTCTCTGGTACATTCGTTCGTAGTAAGACGTTCTTTTTGGTTGCGGAGTAGAGCCCGCTCAACGAAACTTTGCGCTTGTCGGTAGAACCGATGAGGCTGGCCCAGTCGAGAGCTCTACCTCGCTGGGCTTCTAATTTTACGGAAGCCCGAGTAGGGTTCCGGCCACTTATCAGCCATATTGCACCGGACGCCTTAAACGGCGAAACACTTAGCTTGGCTAGGTAGGCAGACAAAAGTCCATTCCGAAACTTGGTGACTTCGATAGGGATGGCGTGGGGGCGAAAGCACTCAGGCTCAGCGCAAACCGTCTGCCCTGAAACTCTGAGCTTGCTTGGAGGAATAAGCCAACAGGAATCAAGACATGGGAGCAATCCTGCATGGAAGTCTCTGCATCTAGGCTAGCGCAACGACCTGACAAAGTTTTCCTGCGGCGATAAGTTTAGCCTTGCAACTCGCGGCGTTGCCGCTCAACAACACATCAGAGTCAGTCAACAAACAAACAAATCATGAAAGACAAAGAAGACATTATCCTCGTACTCGCAGTAGTCACAGCACTTGCTGCATTAACCATCCTAGCTTACATTACGGGAGTTAAGGAAGCTACGTTGAAGATGGAGAAGCAAGCCATTGCAAATGGCGCGGCCACTTACAACAAGGAGGGAGAGTTTGTATGGAAATGATCGGCAAAAACATCGGCAACATCGACCTCATAGCAGTCCAACTGGTTGAGGAGATGAGGATGGACCTGAACGACATCCCCTATGCCGATGAGTACAAAGAACAAGACCCTTGGAAAAACAAGACATCCATATGGCACTAACCATTGAGAAGATTAAGGATGAGGAGGCGCGGGCCATCCTTCTTCAGGTTCGCAAACTTGGAGAAGAAGTAGTGGAGTCCACACTAGGTCACAAAAGATTTGAAGCAAATAGTCTTTTAATCATCGGACTTGCAAAACTCATAGCACAAAACACAAAACAAAATGTTCGCCTTCAAACATAAGAGATGGGGAGAGCATTCGATACTTCATGCCAAGGAACTGGCTGATGAATACAAGCAGAAGTACGGGACAGAGGCCGCGCTTCGCTTCTACGAGAAGGAATACGCCATCCTAGCCAGACTATTTGATGATGATTCGTTGATTGCATTCACCTGCATCAATCTAATGAGTCCTGAGCAGATGGTAGAGCTTGAGAAACGGTTAAAGGAAAAACGTGAACAACTAAGAAAGGAACGAAATGACACCAAGAACTGACAGGGAGATTTGGTGGGTGGGATTTAAGCCTGACGAAAGGCTGGAGGCAGTCTGGGCGGACTTTGCCCGAGACTTGGAGAGGGAAAACCAAAGGCTGAGAAATGAAATTGAATTCCTGCAATCACAAATAGAAGAGTTGGAGGAGGCATATACATGAGCGACGATACAACCAAACTATTGAATGCTTGCGTGGAATACCGCGCAATGGTGGACAAGCTGGAGCGCGAGAACGCGATGCTCCGCGAAATCACGAAGAGGGAAAACCAAAGGCTGAGAAATGAAATTGAATTCCTGCAATCACAAATAGAAGAGTTGGGGGAGGCGTATGCTTGGCGCACCCAACCACGTCGGAGTTTCGATTGAGCAATGGCGTGAACTGCGGGAGGACAAGGAGCGGCTGGATTGGATCATCGGCCAAGCTCATTACCTCTTTTTCAAGGAGTTAGGGTCAGACCTTGCAAAAGGCCGCGAACAGATAGACGCCGCCCGAAAGGAGGCGCAGCCGTGAATAAACATGATGGAGGCCCGGCGTTTCCGGGTAACGACTTTAGTGATCCAGACTGGTACAAGAAGCCGATGATTCCTCAATTCAAAGGCATGAGCCTCCGCGACTACTTCGCGGCGGCAGCGTTGCAGGGGTTACTCTCCAACAAGGAGGGATACGACCGCAGTTGGGCGTTCGCATCCAAAGAGGCATACCAATATGCAGATGAAATGCTCGCCGCACGAAAGGAGGCGCAGGCGTGACCTACAAAGACATGACCTTTTGTTCAGGCGATGGATGCACGCAGTTCACGCGATGCTTACGCGCTCTGACACAGGACGTAGAAGACAGGGCCGAGAAGCTCGGCCTTCCCATCTCTCAGTTCAGCAACCCAAAACAACTAGACTGTTACATAAATGAACGTGAAACTTATAGCTGTGACAAAGCCGCTCGTTGAAGGAATAAACACGGCTGATGAACTCATCAGCTATTGCGCTAGAGTAAGCAATCCAAGCAACCAGCTAAACGTAGAGACCGCTCCGCGACTCCTGCGTTACTGCGTAAAGCACGGGCATTGGTCCATCTTTGAGACGGCAAGCATGACGGTGGAGATAGTTACGAGCAGGGCCATAGCTGCTCAACTGCTACGCCATCGGTCATTCACCTTCCAAGAGTTCAGCCAACGCTATGCTCAGAGTACAAACTACGAAGACTTTGAGTTACGTGTTCAGGACAAGCTCAATCGTCAGGCTAGTGGGGAGCCATCTAAAGATAGAACATCTTACGCAATGGCTTCGCGTGTAGTTGCCGAGTCATTCGCGGCCTACGAAAATCTGATTAAGAATGGAGTGAGTAAGGAGACGGCTAGGATGATCTTGCCTCTCTGCACCAAGACTACGTTGTACATGACAGGCAATGTCCGCTCTTGGATTCACTACCTTCAGCAACGATGCGCGGAGGGTACGCAGAAGGAGCACCGAGAGGTGGCACAAGCCATTAAGCAAATCTTTACAACTCAATTCCCAACCGTAGCGGAGGCCATCAATGAAAGCTATTCTTGAATTTAATCTGCCTGAAGATCGACATGAGCATCAGCGTGCCATGCATTCAATGGAGGCGTTCTCTGTCATGCACGACATCGACCAACACCTACGCAGCGTAGTCAAGCATGGGGAAGGAAGGTACGAAAGCGTGGAAGCTTTGGCTGTGAACATCCGTAACCAACTGTCAGAGATTCTTCAAAAGGTGGAAGAATGAAACTTGCAATAAAGCTGAAACGCCGACGACGTTTCACGCTCTTCGCATGGGTCCATTGGCCCTGCGGAGATATAACCAAACATGAAATTATTTCAGAAGCTATTTGCCCATTCACCTTCAAACGCGAATTTGAACTCGACACCCCAGACGGTCCCATCTGGAGGAGTGATACTAAGATCATCACCAACTCCACTTACCGACCAAGAGGTTTTGAAGCTACTCCAATGTGGTCCAGTTGAGAAGGTGAGTGCGGAATTTGCCAGACAACTAGAAAGACAACTAAATGAATATCAGCGAAACAATGTCCAGCATTCGCTGGTTGCTGGAAAAACATCTCGGTAAGTATGACCACACCATGTCATCAGCCGCCTCCAAAGCTACGGAGCGAAGGGAATCACGCAAGCTGGTACCAATCACTTCCACTTTGGCGTTAGAGATACTAAAACGTCACAAAGCAGGGCAGCAGATAAAGTCCCTTGCCCGTGAGTTAGGAACCAATGAGGTGAGCGTTGGGCACATCGTCCATCGCCGCATCTCCTACGCAACACTCCCGCATACGAAGCGGGACATCATCAAATGGTTTAAAGAAAGAAACAGAGAATGAACCTACCACACAGCATTGAAGCAGAACGGACGGTCCTATCGTGCATCGTCCTAGACGGAGCAGCCTACCTATCCAAGGCTCTGGACTACCGAGTTACAGAGCAATGGTTCCATCATCGGCCTCATCAGGCTATCTGGAAGACAATCATGGGTTGCCATGCTCATGGCAAGCCTCTGGACGCGCACATCATTCTTGAGGAGCTTAAGAAGAAGGACCCACAGCTTGATAGCGTGGGAGGGGTGGTGGGGTATTCGGAGGCCACAGCCTATTCTTCAACTGGTGTAGCTTATGTGTATTCGCTGGATCAGCTACGCGAGCTTTACCAACTGAGGCAGATTGCCCTCATCTCGGAGGAGACCCGTGAGGCGGCGTTGGTCAAGAAGGCGAGCTTGGACGACTTCGTTGCCAAGATTGGACGGGTCTTAGCCCTAAAGAACGCGACCAATGTAACCAAGAGTCTGGCTCAGGCGGCTACGGACTGCATCGGAAAGGTGGCGGACATATTAGCTGGCAAGCAGACGGAGGAGAACGCTGGGCTGGAGTGGCCTTGGTCAGATTGGAACAAGGAGATGGGACAGGCTACGGCGGGAGAGCTCATCATCGTTGCAGCACGACCCGGAAGGGGTAAGAGCTCCTGCGCCAGACAAGTGGCGTGGCATTGGGCCAACAAGTACGGGAATGTGCTCTTATTCAGCCGAGAGATGCCTATTGAGCAGTTGGCTCCTCTCTTCGCTCAGATTCGTTCTGGGGTAAGCTGGCGGGCTATCAGACGCAATCAGGTCGTTGAGTCTGACGGCAAGAAGTTCACGAGAGGTTTGGAGGAGGTGGCGGCACTCAAGGCCCTCTCCGTGTTCGATCAGGACAGAACATTAAGCCAGATCACGGCACGGGTGGAAGCCTGTAAGAGTTTCATGCCCGTCAAGGCAATCATCGTAGACTATCTGCAACGCTACGATCCTCAGCAGGAAAGAGGAGAGACCCGCGACATAGCCATTGGAAGGATGACGATGGCTCTGAAGGACCTTGCTGTGAGCATGAAGATTCCCGTCATCTTGCTTGCCCAGCTTGGCCGAGAGGTGGAGAAGGAGGATAGACTTCCTCGTCTCTCCGATCTCCGCGAATCAGGCAACATCGAACAGGATGCTGACAGGGTCATCTTCATCCACGCGCCAAACGAGAAGGAGGACGGAGGCACGCAGGACTTGAACGACCAGACTCTCCAGCGCATTGAGGTGAACATCGTGCAAGCCAAAGGCCGGTCTGATGGTGTAGCCAGCCTCTCCATGTCCTTCCACCGCCCAACTACAACCTTCACCGCAATCCACCGATGAATGGAAAAGGAGACGCTCCACGGAATTGTTTCTCGGAAACCTACCGTGAAAACTACGATGCAATTTTCCGCAAAAAAACTCTTGACGGAGACGATAGAATCAATAAAACGAAAGACACAGATGGTAAAAATGAAAACACAAAGACAGGAATACGAGCAAGCGTTGGCTCAAGCCGCGCTGCTCTTCAGCGGCTGGATGAGCCGCTTTGAAGCCCCAAGTTGCCATGAGCAACAGGTTGTTGTCGCAGCAACCATTGAATGGCTGCAAAACACTCAAACCTTGATGGAAAATGAAGACCTCGGAAAAAATTGACCAGATTGCGCCAGCGTTGCTGGCTGCACAGAAGGAAATTAACAATGCCTCGAAAGACGCTAAGAACCCCCACTTCCGTAGCTCCTACGCAAGTCTCGGCTCGGTCATCGAAGCAATCAAAGAGCCGTGCAACAAGCACGGGATCGTCATCCTCCAAACGCTCAGCGAGGGAACAGCGGGTTTACACTTGTCAACTCGCGCCATCCATTCTTCAGGCCAATGGATTGAAGACACGGCGTTCAGCCCGTTGCCTAAAGCTGACCCACAGGGAGTTGGTAGTGCTACTACATACCTGCGCCGATACTCACTCGCTGCGTTTATGTGCATCACTCAAGAGGACGACGACGGGAATGCGGCTAGCGGAAGAGCTACGCCAAGCGCACCAAAAGTGGAAAACAAGCAACCAAAGCAAGACAACAATCCTTTCTGATTTCTGCTAGTAAACCAAATCAAATAAAACCATGCAATACGACAATACGAATAAGGGCGTTCTGTTCCGCAATCAGGAAAAGGGTGAGGGCGACAAGAAGCCCGACTACACCGGCAAGCTCAACGTAGCTGGCAAGGAATTCCGCCTTGCTGGCTGGCTGAAGGAGTCCAAGACTGGAACCAAGTTCCTGTCCCTCTCCCTATCCGAGCCCAAGGTGAAAGAGACCTCCGATGAACTTTAAGAACGACGATAATGAGCTCTGCAAGCTCGCATCCATCGCCTTCGCCTTTACAGTCGCGGTATGCGCCATCATTTATTGGTGCATTCAAGGAAGTCTGTGACTTGAGCGACGCCAACTGGTCGCTCAAGCTCCTGCTCATCGACATCCAGCATGAACTCAGTCTGGTAAAGATTGGGTTCAAAAGCTGGGAGCAAGCCTCAGAAACAATAAACAAACGAATACAGGACAAACTACATGGAACATTGGTACACCAAGGAGGGAGTGGCGGCTCACACACAGCCGACGGCGTCAAAGACGGCGAAGAACCCCAACCGAGCCACAACGATTAAGGATGCTAGGAAGCTAGGGCTTCTGCCGTCTGTCACCTCCATCCTGAAGCTCATCCACAATGAGATGCTTCAGCGATGGAAGTATCGTAAGGTGGTGGAGGCGTGCTTCAACCGTCCTTGCATTGGGGACGAGAGTCTTGAGGAGTACACGGACTTCGTCTTAGCCAAGGCTTTTGATGAGGCGGATGATGCCGCGCAGTTGGGGACTAGGATTCACAACTGTATCGAAACCTTGGTAAAAGGCGATAATTTGGCACATCCACAGGACATCATCAACTATGCTGAGGACGCCATCAACAAGATGGAGACCCTAGGCATCAATGTGGTGGCCTCTGAGTTCGTGACCACCAATCCAGACTATGGGTATGCGGGAACCACCGACATAGCCTTCAAAGCGAAGGATAGCGACCTTATGGGCATTCTGGACTTCAAGTCCAAGCGCACGCATGAGGGCGAGCCGGTCATCCCATCATTCGGCCATGCTGCCCAACTAGCGGCTTACTACGCTTCCTACTGGAAGGACAAGTGGGAGGATAGTTCCTTCAAGAAGGCTGTAGGGTATAACATCTACATCTCAACTACAGAGCAGGGTAGGATTGACGTAGTGAAATACGACTGCGATCAGCTAGCTAAGGAGTTTGCGATGTTTGAGAACGCCTGTGGCATCTGGCGGTACAAGAACAACTACGATCCACGGTCATAATTTAGCGGGCAGGGTTGTGTGTCTTAGCACTCCCTGAGAAGGTTGGGGTATTCTCAGCCGTTCCCGCTATCCTTTCCATGAAAACCAAATCAACTGTTAATTCGGCTGGGGTCTACACCAAGCCCACGATGCGGAAACGCATCTTTGAACGCATCAAGGCTGGCACAAAGGGGGGCAAGCCGGGGCAATGGTCAGCACGCAAGGCCCAGCTTCTCGCCACCTCCTACAAGAAGGCTGGAGGAGGCTACAAGTCATGAAGCCCCAACAGCAGTCCCTGAAGAACTGGACGCGCCAGAAGTGGCGTACAGCGTCAGGCAAGCCTAGCCTTAAAACGGGCGAACGCTACCTGCCTGAAGCTGCGTGGAAGTCCTTAAGTCCTGCGGAGAAAGCGGCGACAAACGCCGCAAAACGTAAGGGCATGAAGTCTGGCAAGCAATTCGTCAAACAACCCAAGAAGATTGCTCAGAAGACGGCTAGGTTTAGATGAGGCGTGCCCCTCTCAGGCGGGTGAGTCGAAAGCGGGCGCAAGCCCTGAAGATTTATCGCGTAAGTAAATCCGACTACCTATCAGTCCATCCGACCTGTGAGGCGTGCGCCGAGTCAGAGGCCACCGACATCCACCATAAACTACCGCTCGGCAGAGGTGGGAAGCTGAATGACGTTTCCATCTTCCTAGCTGTTTGCCGAGTATGTCACGACAAGATACATCACGACCCGAAATGGGCAGAACAACAAGGATACTTACTACGATGGAAAAACGAGACCTAGAACACAACGAGGAACAGGTAATGAACGCGCTGGTGCTGGACATCCGCGACTGCCAAGACCCTGTCGATCAATTCAAACTCATCGAACGCTACAATGCATTCGTTACAGCCAGAGCTAAACGCTTGGAAAGCGAAGCCTCCCGAAAAGCCGCTAAGGGTTGAGCATCGCGGGAACCTCCTATTCTTCGTTTACTCACAAAGCGAGGAAGGGAAGTTTTACAAAGTTGTTTTAACCGAAAACAAAGGCTACGGTGAATGCGACTGCATGGATTGGGTAAACCGATGCTCAACGCGCATAATGAATGGAGACGCTCCGTGCGATTATCCGTATGAGAAACGCACCAACTGCAAGCACATCCACGCCTGTCTGTTATGGTTAGGGCATGATGTTGTACGCAGAATAAGCGGATGAATAGATGCAATGGAACTTGGACCGAAGCTAGATTCCGTTCGTTCGTTATATCTGCACTCAGACGAGCTTCAGGTAGATGGGCTCCAAAGTATGCCTGTAAGAAAGCAGCCCGCATTGCGCGGAACTCCTACCGATGTGCCTCATGTTCCCAAGTTGTCGGGAACTCCGAATGCCATGTTGACCACATCAATCCCGTTGTGGACCCAGTTTTCGGATTCCAAGGTTGGGATGTTTATGTGGAACGTCTTTTCGTCGAACGAGACGGCTACAGATTGCTTTGCAAAACCTGCCATGCCGAAGTCACGCAGAAGCAGAGGGAAGTGAGAAAGGCTAACAAGCGATGAAGACTGACGGAATCTTTACCGCCCACAACGTAAAGGTGGAGGCGGAGATCGGGAAGCCTTTCAAGCTCATTCCGTTTGGCGACATCCACAGGGATTCGGATATGTTCGCCCACACCCATTGGCAGGAGTTTCTGGCTTATGCCAAGTCCCAGAAGAACGCCCTGTTTCTAGGGATGGGGGACTACACGGATGGGGTGAGTACTTCAGAGCGTATAGTTCTTTCGGACGTCAATCTCCATGACACAACTAAAAACACACTCAAAGATGTTTACAAAGGGGTTGCGAAGACTCTGGTCAATGAGCTTGGATGGATGCGCGGCAGGGTTATTGGCCTTCTTGGCGGTAATCACTTTTATGACTTTGGTGATCAAACTACCGATCACGTTATTGCGTCGGCTTTGGGCGGGAAATATCTGGGGGTGTGCGGATTCATCCGACTGTCAATCTCAATTAAAGGAACCACCAAAAGGGTGTCATTAGACATCTTTGCCCATCATGGGAAGGGGGGAGGGGGTAGTCCGGGAGGTCAGTTCAACACCATTGAAAAGATGGCTGGCACGGCAGACGCCGACATCTATTTAATGGGACACACGCATGGCAAGGGATGCTTGCCATCCAGTCCTAGAATTAAACTAGTTAGCACTAACAATGGGGTGGAGGTCCGCGAACGCACCCCTTGGCTAGGCCGTACAGGCTCCTATCTGAAGGCTTATGAGTCTGGCAGGGCCTCCTACAACGTGGATGCAGGGAGGTCGGCTTGCGCCCTAGGCTGGATAGAGTTTGAGATTACGCCTGTAAGGGTGCGTAAGGACAACCAAGACCTCATAGAACTACGGATTAGGGGTACGTCCTAAAACCCTCAGAAATGGCCCTAGAATCGATTTTAAGGCGATTTGACCTAAAATGGCTATGTGGGTATAGGCTAGGTGGTCAAAATGGCTTAAAATAGACGGAAATGACCACAGACGAAGGCCCGCCCATCTACAGGTTCAAACCTATGGTGGAATGCGTCCTGACAGAACGGGCGGGAGAACTCACCGTCCTAGCTGCTAAACAGCAGAAGTTCACATTGGTAGGGGTTTCACCCCACCCAGACGGGGGTCAACCTACCTATCTAGGGGAGATTTGGTCAGGCGTCAACGACGGCCTGAAGTTCTGGCTAGAACCGGGGTGGTACGAACGGATCAGCGAGTGGGCTGACCTTGTGTAGCATCCTCGTCCGCCATATCTCCCGCCAAAGCTGCGTTGGATAGATAGAGATAGCTTCTTTGCATGGGAAGCGAACGGAAGGCATCGGAAAACCTCTCGGCTTTGGACGTAAACGTAAGGAAGTTGGGGTCCGTAGCCATGTAGGTGAGAAGGTCAAAACGGGGCTTCTCAAGAATTCGCCCAACACGGGTAGCCAACACCGCAGCACCAAGCGACGAAAGCCCCGGGATGTTGATGAACGGCTGAGCCGCACCCAAAGCAGTAGAGGCTATCGGAGCCCCGGCATCCTGCTTGATGAGCTTGGCCTCCTTCAACATGGGAGCAGCTTGCTCAAAATTAGTGAGGAAACGCTTCATCCGCGCATCCATCACATCTCCAACAAGCAACCTCATGTGCTTAGCCCGATCAACATCCTGAGGAAGCGTCGGCTTGAACATCCTGCGTAGCTTGTCGAAATCAACCTTGGTCGCCGAATCCTTGGCGTCACGATCAATTTGAGAGATGCGATAGAGCTCATCCGCAAGAATCCTGCGGCTAATGAATTCAGCAAACTGCGGGTCCTTCTGACGAAGAGCACCCATAAACCGCTGACCGGCCTCAGGACTCAACTTCGTCACGAAATCACTAATCGTACCCTTGCCAACCTTGCCAGCCTCTTCCGAGAACGTATACTTGCCCCTGCCAGTAAAGACAGAGAAGATGGGATTGTTCACCGTATCGTTAAACACGGCGGTTGCCTCATCTGCGGCTAGATTGGCCGCTTTGGCCGCATTGCGAGCATCAGCCAATCTCTTTGAAGCCTTTTCGGAAGCGCCAACAATAGCCAGAGCAGCGGCGTCCTGAGCCTTTTTCTTGGTAACACCTCGTCCAAGCCCCAAAATCTTATCTCCAGCGGCCAAAGCCTCATCAATCACTTCAGGAGTGATGTCGGCCTTGTCGTATTTGCGAACGGCAGTCGCAAGCGTCTGAAGGCTCTCCTTGTCGCCAAACCCAGCAAGCTGGATGAATGGCATCACATCCTTCTTTGTGGCCTGTTCAGAAAGAGCAACAATCAACCCAGAAGGATCATTCCTGTACTTGTCGATCATCGCTCCGCGCAACGCCTGTCCAACAGACGCCCGCATGGACGAAGCGGCCTCAGGGGAGTACTTGCCAACCAAATCAACCGCCCTTACCAAATTGCCAACCGCCTGAACATCTCCCTTCAGCACTCCAGACGCAACAGCTTCAAGCGTAGGAACGGCCACACCGGAAACAACCTCGCCTCCAGTTAAACGACGGGCTGGATTGAAAATGGATCGGGTGAAGTTGCTATCCCGAGTCTGTGACCAGTTGTACCAGAAATCCTGAGCAGCGTTGAATGCTTTGGCATTCTCAGGCCCAATGTTGTCTTTGATGGCCCCCTTAAGAACGGACCCCATGTTCTTGTAAACATTCCCAGCCAAAGCCTCGGCTCGGCCAACATAGTTCTCATCAAGAGACGCCCACTTCGACGACATCTCATCGCGAAGATTCTTGAATTGATTCCAAGAAAGAAGCTCAGGGGCTTCCTCATCAATCTTACCAATATTCTCAATCGCGTTGATGATTTGCTTACCAACAGGGCTATCAACCTGATCCTTAAGTGTGGAGCGGGCAGAACCTAGCAAAGCCTCGCGGCTAACAATCTCATCCGCACCATTCAAACCTGTCTTGGAATAAAGAGCCGATGAGACATCCCTAACCGCGCCATCCAAATCAACAATTGTGCGAGTCAGATCATCCGCATGGGATGCAATCGAAACCACCGACCCAAAATTCTGTTGGGCTGCAAACTTGGCCGCAGCTTCACGCCTGACGCCAGCAAGCTGTTCCAAAGCAGCGGTCTCATATGCCTCCTGCCAATTAGACGACTGCACAGGAGCAGCCTCAAGGGCGGTTAAACGGGCCTTGGCCTGAGCCTGTTGCTGGCGGGCTTGCTTCAACGCAGCCTCAGACGCATCTGCGGTTTGCATCAAAGGAACCACCTTTGCGGCAATGTCAGAATTACTTGGAACACTACCAATAATGTCGAAAAGCTCCCGGGTGATGTTGGATTCCGTTGAGTTGAGCTTGTTCTGAAGATTGACATCCCGCGCAGCCATACGATTGGTCAGCGGGGCATACTCAGGAATTACCTGAGACAAAGCCGGACTTTGGATTCCAATCTCATTCAGGAACGCACGCTTGTTAGCATTTTCCTGAGCCACAGACGACAACTTTCCAACCACACGGCCAACTCCACCAAAACCAGCACCAATGGCAGAGGAAACGATGCCACCCTCGGCAATCTTGGCCTCAGCAGCAGCCCTAGTTGCTTCATCCTCAGCCGTAAGTTGACCACCAACCAATCCGCCAACTGCCTCAGCCAAAGCGGCACCACCACCAAGAGAAGCTGCGTTTTCAATGATTTTAGCTGCACGACGAACAGGAATGACATTGTAAGCAGCCGCCTTAGCAGCCTCCGCAGCAGCTTCCTGAGTGGCTACATCTTCTCCAGCCACAGCCCTAGCAGCCATTTCACCACCAGCAGCGGTTAAAGCTCCAATGCCAGCCTGAACCAATAGGCTAGCCCCACCAGTTCCAAGTGCGGCAACCGTAGGAACCCCATACCGCAGCATAGCTGAGGTTGCCTCGGTAAGATTGGGCGGAGGAGCTACGCTAACACCTCCACCAACGCCATATGGGCTGGGAGTAAAACGGGGACGCTCAACCTCAATAGGCTGCTCAGTAGACGAAAAAAGTTCGGCAATCTCAGCTTCCGTAGGAGCACTATCTCCTCGGATTGTGAGAGTACGTCCGGTTTCCTTGTCCCTGACTGTGAATGTTGGCATTTTAAGGACTTGCGCTTATAAACTCGAAACGACTTCCAGACTTGGATTGCGTAGGAGAAACAGGCGTCTTAGAACGCCGCGCCGCCTCAAAGGCTTTCTTTTCCTGATTCAATTGCTCACGAACATCAGGAAACGCCCTTCCAATAACACGCTCAAGATCATTCAATGCGGTATTGGCAGCTTGGTCGGAAGCGGAACGGGTTAGCTTGGCAAACCGACTTTGCAACGTCTCCAACTCCTTCAAGTTGAGCGCACCAAATCCAGTAGCTCCTGTCGGACTTGCTTTCTTTAGAGCAATAATCCGATTAAGGGCTTCGTTGGCCCTAATGACATCATAACTTGTCTCCAAATCATTAGCTGCACTTCCACCAAAAAATCCTCCAACAGAAGAGCCAAAGCCTTGTGCAAGAGGTGCCTTGATTAGAACGCGAGCCTTATCAATCTCACGAAGCGTGGACTCAGCCGATACCCGAGCGTCTTCAGTAGCAGCCTTAGCAGCTTCTTCAGCCAAACGCTTCTTTTCCTGTTCAGAAGTAGCCTTTGCAGCAGCATCCTCAATACGAAGCCTGAGCTCCTCTTCTTGACGAGCAGCGGCCTCCCGAGCCAGCCCTGCTTGTTCTTCTTCGCGTTTCCTAGACGCAGCAGCAGGACCTCCCGGAATTTCCTCAAGATTTCCTGTAGGGGTGAAGCGGAATCCAGAGGGGGCTTCAGGAGCCTTGGGGGAAAGAGAACGAAGTGTTTCTGCGCGGACTTTATCAAGCTCAGCCTGAGCCCTAGCTTGCTGCAAATACGCAGACTGACCCATCATACGAGCCTCTGGGCTAAACTGAGCAAGGGTCTGATTTGAAATGGGAGAAGGCACATTGCCTCCGCCTTGAGCAAGCATGGCAGCGTATGACATTGCCTCCTGAGCCTTCTGTCTTTCGCCCATATCCTGCCTAAACTTCACAAAAGCCGCAGCCCCACCCGCAGCCTTCAGACCAGCCTTAGCCTCAGCATCACCAATGCCCGGAAACTGGGCCTTGATGAAGTTGATGCCTTCCTGCTCATTCTGCTTATCCTCCTGCTTCTTCAGGAACGTCTGGATGCCCTGAGCAACACTAGTTCCAAAGTTGGACAAGCCCTGAGCAGCCAACTGCCCGCCCTGAGCCAATCCTTGGGCCAGAGGAGAATAGTCCACCCGACCAAGGGCGGGGTTTATGGTTGATCCGAATATGGCCATAATTTAACGTCCGGGGCCTCCGTAAGTAAACCCAGAGCCCGGGGGCTGATAGGGAGTTCCTGTACGGGCCAGATAAGCGGGAGTTCCTGAGCTAGTGGGCGTTTGCCCGCCGAAGTTGATATTACCAATCAAACCCGGGAGGGTTTGAATGAGGCTACCAGCAATGTTGCCCATCGCCCCAGCCCTAGCTCCAGCAGCCGTAGCCTGACCACCAGCCACCGCCGCACCGTATCCAGCCTGATTGGCCTGATTGGCCAACGCCAGATTGACTCCGACATCAGGATTGAACATCTGAGGCCCAAGGTTGGAGGCGGAACCAAGTCCAGCCCCATAAGCACTCATGCCAAGCGGAATCGCGGCAGCGTTCTGACCAAATCCAATTGCAGACAGAGCCGCAGGAGTGATCCCTCCAGCAGCCTGAGCGCGGTTGAGGGCAAACGCCCGATCCGCCCCAAGCATACCCTGCTCAGCACCAAGAACCGCACCCAGATTGGCAAACTGCTGGGCCTGTTGCTGAGCCTGAAACGCCCTATTGGACTCCGCAGCAGACAACCCAAGACGAGCATTGAGCTCCTGAGCAGCCAGATTCTGGCCAGCCCCAAACTGATACGACTGCATTCCAGCCTGTTGATTGGCCAACGCTGCCTGAAGATTGGCAGCTTGGTTCATGCGCTGCACATCCTGAGCGTTTGTGATGTTGAACTGGCCAGCCTGCATACCCGCAGCTTGATTAGCCAGAGAAGCCTGTAAACCTGTAGCCTGATTGAGACGAGCAGCCTCAAGCATAGCTTGCTGATTGGCTCGCGCAGCTTCCAGACCAGTACCAACATTGAACTGACCAGCCTGAAGGGCTGTAGCCACATTGGCCTGTTGACGGGCAATGTCCGTGCGAAGAACATCCGTGGCAAGCTGCTGACCCATCTGCTGGGCTCCCAGAAGCTGCTGATTGATCTGCTGGGCCATCGCAATGTCCTCTGCCCCACGCTGACGGGCAGCACCCGCACGGGCCAAAGCCTCACCTGTAATGCCAGCCGCGCTTTCAAGACGACCTGTACCAGCCGCCATCTCACGCGCACCTTGCGTAGCAGCCCTTATCTCTTCAGCCGTAAGTTGACCCGGGCGTTGAGCCCGCGCCATCGCTTGAGCTTGAAGAGCCTGACTGACAGGCGACATCTGACCAGCCTGAAGAGCCTGTTGATAAAGAGACTGGCCAAGAGCTCCGCCTCCAACCTGTTGTGCGCTCACCTGACCCGCCGCCACCCGCTCAGCCGCCACACGTTCAGCCGCTACCCGCTCAGGCGTAAGAGTGCCACCAAGGCTTACCTGCTGGGCCGCAACCTGCTGGGGAGTGAACCCACCCATCGCAGCGACTCGCTCAGGACTGATGTTCTGAGCCTGAGGAGCTTGCATGGCCATCTGTCCCATTTGATTGAGATAGCCGCTCATCTGACGACCTCCCAACGCTCCAATATCTCCAAATGCAGCCTGAAGTTGAGGATTGGCAGCTAAATAGGCTTGAGTGGCCGCAGGGCCATAAGCCCCGAGATTGGCCATCTGATACTCAATATTCTGCGTCTGAAGCTGTTGGTTAAGCCCAGCCATCCGCTGAGCCGCCATCGACTGCAAATCAAGCGTTCCGTAATAGCCTTCAGCCGTACCCGGGGCAACACCAAGAAGCGCATTCTGGATGTCACGCTGGGTGAGGGCTTGATACTGAGGACGATAGGTTCCCTCCGCGCTAAGAATGGCACTCTGAAGCTCAGGGCTAGTGATGCTACCAATGTAGCTTTGCATAGCCTGATTGATGTCAACAGGCTGTGGACGATTGGCAGCAGCAGCATCAGCGGCGGTGCGTGCGGCACCTCTGGCTGCATTTGCGCCAATTAATGCCGATCCTACAGACCCAGCCGCCATAGCTGTTGCAACCCAACTCATTTGATACCCCCGTTATTTAAAAGGATTTTCTTAAACTCGCACAATTCAGCTTCATGTTGCTTGAACGTATCGCTCTTTATGATTAACTCATCCTCAAGTTTAACCAAATCCGTTTCCTCGGTTGGATGAATTGTGGCCCAGATCATGGTTTCGTGAATAAACAAAAGTTTTCTTACGTTTTCGTTGGACTTTATGATAGCAGGAGCAATCACTTCATGAACCATTCCGTCCATGAAAACAGAAGCTCTACCAGATAAAACTATGTTGAAATGCTCAGTTTTGTGCTGATGACCAATGACAAATGTACCCTTTGGCATTGTTACCTGTCTAAGGTAGACGCCCGGAGAGAACGCATGAAAAAGGGGTATTTCAACTTGTTGCGTGCTAAGCATCGCACGCTCAAGATTTTCTATGCTTGAAAGCTCAACCTTCTTCCCCAAAGAAGGCTCAATTTCAGAATTGTTAGTTGAAACAATTTCTGGGACTACAGCCTCCTCTGTTGCATGAAAAACCATGTTTTGATTAGGCAAACTTGGTCTGAGACGCAAGGACGGTGAAGGTGGAAGGAGCCGTCTTGATGATGGTGAAGGCGTATACGTCAATGCTGTTGATGTTGCCAGCCGCAGGAGCCGCACCACCAGCCCACTTTGGAATCACGGCAGTTCCGTCAATCTGCATGGCCGACTGATAGTAGGCCGTGCTTCCTTGCCTGCATAGAGTGGTGAAGCTAATCGACTCGCCGTTCACCATTGTGTCGTTCAACGTCACCGTGGACGACGCCCGCACATTCAGGGTCCAATTACCGGATGCGTTGCTGGTGAAGAAACGAACAGCAGATGTTGCCCAGTTAAAATTGAATATGCTGTTTAATGCAGTACTATCAATGGAAGTTTTTTCAATGGCCCCTTGCATCGACATCTGACCACTCAAGGATATAGAAGTGAAGGCACCGCTGGATGGAGATGTTCCGCCAATCGGAGTATTTTGAATGGAAGTGGCTGTAAGAGCCCCGCCAGACGTCCAAGTCGGGCCACCCGTGCTCAACTTGGCAGCAGTAATACCACCATCCTTTACGATGACAGCCCCGCCAGAAAGCTGGGTGGTCACCCCATCCACGGCTCCGCTGTCGAACGTCGAATTGTTGACAGAGTTGTTCAGCATGGTGGCTGTAACGCTGTCACCCGTATTGAAAGTATTGCCTGTAACTAGAATGGCCATGTTAGGTGGCTTGGGTTATTCCGAGATTGGTCATGGCCGCATTTAGCATTGCGGCACGCAGTTTGGGTCTTCCATAGGTTGGTGTGAAGGTAAGTTGAGCCCCATAGCCCCGCTTATTACCAATCCTACCACGCAGGGATGCATCTTCAGCCACATCCAGATTGGCGTTCCCTAGTAGTTCGTAGATGGTTGTAAGGGCTTCCGTGGAGTCCAGATTCTCAGTTTCTATGGCAATCGAGGCGTTAGAAGCCTGACTTGCGGAAGATTCCACATGAAGCTCGTAAGAGGAGAACTTCTTGCGATCCAAGGTTCCCATCGTATACTGACGGGTGGTGGCGTAAGAACTTATGGGGTAGGCTTGGGCTGGTATTCCAGCATACAAAGTGAGGTTGTCCTCGTTGTCTTCCCGCTTGTCAACGATGTGAATGGAACCCAAGCTGCCAACAATGTACAAACTGGAAAGCCCTCCTGTGTCCCCAACGATTAGCTGGTTGATTTCCCAAGCCGCCTGATCTGTGGTATCGATGGACTCCCATCCCTGATTGAGGAAGTTGTACACCAGCAGGGCGTTATTAACCGTTGAGCTATCCAACGGAACAGCCAGATAGTAGCGATTGTTGTAATAGGTTGCTACGGCGTTCTTGGCGTAGTCACGATTGATACGCGCAATCAACGGGTTGATAGGCTCGGATAATGGCACGCCCGCTCCACGCAGGTTGTAAAGGTCGCCAAAGGCAGCGGCGTAGACACCATTGTCCGAGAGGAACAACACCTGATTGCCAATCTGTACGATGGACTTGCGGGCAAGGCATCCCACCTCTTTGGTGATTAGATTGACTGATGTGTCCAGAAGACTTCCTGATATGCCCTTGATGAGGTGGATGGAGTGCCGCATGAAGACAAGCAGGTTGTCCTCGGCAAAGGGCTCAACTCCCACCAAGCTGTCAGCCGTACCCGCGCTAATGCGGTATTGCGACTGAATCCTGTCGTAGGTGTCGCTGTCCAGAATGTCGGAAGCAACCACCTCATCCAAAATCTTCCTGTTTGTGTAGGTGGGGCTACCCGATGACCCACCCGGCTCATAAACATAAGGGAGCCACAAGCGACGCTGATGTTGAATGCCCCAAGCTGGGGCTGGCATATGCATCAAACCAAGGCTTTGGCTCTGTCTAACTGAATAAACCGCCTTGTGCGTGGCGTCGTCAGGCGTCTGCGTGAAAAACGTAAACGAGGTTGAGCTTGGGATGGTGGCAATGGTGTAGCCATCGCCTTGCTCAATCAAACTTCCAGCACCTTTATCGACAACGTAGATTTTTTCTCCAACAGCCAAGCCATGAGCTGAAGCCGTAGTCACCGTTGCAACTCCATCAAGAACTACCGTGTTGTTGGAGTTGTCAATGTAGGCTGAAACAGCATACGCTCCGCCTTGAACCAAAGTGAAGGCTAACGACCCGCTGAAATTTCCATCCCATTGCAGGGCTTGCTGCCCATTCCTGAAGATGAACACCTTGTCAAAGGCGTGCAGAAGCTCTACGTTGGATGGAATCGTAACCCCTGTCGGATAGGTGAGGGTGGTAGCCGTACCATCAGACAACTTGACAGCCTGAACATTCAAGTTGGTGGCCAGAAGGATGTAGTTGTCGTTGGCTGTATTTGGATTGCTAAAGAGGCACGATCCAAACACCCCCGTAACAGCCGTCGCTGAAAGCTGGGCTGGATTTGAAGTTCCAGTACCACCGTATGTCTCAGAACCCGTAGCTCCAGTAATGGTGAACGTAAAATGGGTGGCGTCGACAAACGTAATGAGCCGATTGCCATTCGGATTAACAGTTCCCGTAAGGCCAGAGATTAAAACCAGCGTGCTTGAGGAATAGTTGTGGCTGGTGGACGTACTCACCGTCACCGTTGCATTGCTCCTAGTCGCGCTACTGATGCTGACGACACCAGAATACAGCTTCCAAGTAGGGGTGGCTAGGAGCCGAATGGACTCTGTGTTTGCAGCCAGCGTGGGACCAAAACTATCAATGCCCTTGCGGGTCTGCCAAGCTCCGTCAACATCCATCCGTCCGTTGGACGAGTAGGCGATCTCCGCTGCCTGAAGTTGGTCAGGCCGCAGACGATTGTTCACCTTTAGAAAGGCGGTGTCTCCGTCCGTTGCAATCTGGGTGTCAATCGCCCCGTATCTGGAATAGCGAGCCATTATTGGAATTTGTAACGAATGCGGATGATGCCAGCCTGACCAGACCCAAAGCTAATACTACTATAACCACCACCCCAACCACCATTGCCCGAGTTAGCTACAACAGCAGGAAGGGCCGTAGAAGTGCTTGAGGAATTGCCGTATCCACCCGAGGCAAAAGTGGCATAAACGCTACCGCTGCTGATGATTTCAGCACCTCGTCCAGCACCTCCAGTAGGAATCCCACCGGCCCCACCAGCACCGCCACCGCCACCGTCATTACCAGCAGATGTCCAATTACCACCCTTATTTCCAAAACCGCCAGATGCAGAGGTTGGCTGAAGCCCAGAACCACCATTAGCGTCAACACCGCCACCACCGCTACCTCCAGAAGCCTCGTTTCCGTGTCCGCCACCAAGAGCCGTAAGCCCCGAGAAAGTGGTATCTCCACCACTAACTCCAGAACCACCTCCAGCGCCTATGACAACGGAATAGGAACCAACACCAATCGAAAAGGTTGGGCGATAGATGTACCCACCCGCACCACCACCGCCATATTGGCCACCACCGCCTCCAGCCACCATCATCAACTGAATGGTAGCAGATGCGGGACTAGCACTAATTGCAAACGTATCGTCAGACGTAAACTGGTGAATCTTGAAATCAGCGTTAGTCGGATCGACATACACCGTCCCTCCCGTGGCTACGATGAAGGGAGCCGCTGAAGTAGCTCTGAAAGCCCCAAAAGCGCGGAGGCTCGCCGCGCCAACTGTGGAAAGGACAGGCATACGCCTATCCTACCATTACCGCCGCTTGCGCTTCAACTCCACGTTCTTCAGCTTACCCGCATTGGCGGCAGCGTAGAACACCCGTTGAGCCTTCTCCTTGCTGCCATAGGTGTCCATCATTGAAGCCATCACCTTCTTACCTTTTGATGTAAGGGGCATCAGGAGCACTTCTTACGGTTGGTGCCGTAGTTCTTGGTCTTCATGGAGCCATACTCCATCATCTCGCCTTTCTTGCTCTCCATGCGTTCGTGACGCATCATTTGCTTCTTGGACTTGTACTTTTCGCCTGATTTGCTCATAAGATTGTTGTTGACAGAAAATTGATTCCCCCTCCACCTCCCCGCTAGGGGAGGCATTCTAACAGGACCAAAGCACTCTGCGAGCCCAGTAGTTGGCGGATAGCTTCCCTTCCCCGCCCTTGATGCCACCAGACCTAGCGCAATAGGACTTCCTGCGTTCCTTGCTCCTGTGCTGGGTGAAGTCCTTCATGGAACTGTCACCGAAATGGACAATCCTCTCCTTCCCATTCGCACAGGCTTTCACCACTTTCTTCTTCTCTGGCCTCCAGCTTTTCATGGGCTGGTTGCAGGGCATATCGGCTTTGCTCTTCCGATTCATCGTTTAGTTCTCTTATATCGTACCACAATGGAGTAGGCACCGGCTGAAATGGCTAATAGGGAGGCTAGGATGCGGAGACCCCAATCAATCTGCTCCTGCCAAGCGGCAATGCTACTGGTGGCACTCACTAGGGCTAGAACATCACTACCTACTTGGCGGGGAAGGTTCATCTTATTAACGTTTTGCTACCCCGCTAACATACCCTACTGCACCTCCTACTAAGGCCGATCCCAATCCCGTGAGAAGTTGGGTGGCGGCATCGCTGATTGGGTGATCTTCTCCCAATCTCCAAGCTAGGTAGAAGGCGCGACCAAAGGCTCCCAGAGCAACAATGAGCACCAAAGACACCGCTCCTCTGGCAAGCGTTAGGGCAATCCTATCGCGGATGTGGAGCGGATGGCTCATTTCACCGCCCTAATAGCCATCTTCTGCTCGGTACGAACCCCGAACCAATAGCCAACTGAGATGGAGAACATCCCAAAGGTGGAGGTGATGATGAAACTCATAAGCTCTGGATTGCTATCACGATACCACACCGCAAGAATCATTGAACTCACCCAAAGGGCCAGAGTGAGGCCGGGACGGAACAGGGCTAGAACGTCGGAAGCCCACCCGCTATTGGTCTTCAACCCAGCTTGGGCGTCTATGGCCTTTCCAAACGTCTGGGCGTTGCCCTCCTCAATGGTTGACCTGAGGGCTATGTCTGCCTTTTGGAGGTCAATCTGGGAGGCCAGCTTAAGCTCCTCCAACTTCATCTGATGCTTCTCCTTAGCCTCCTTCATGGAGAGCCACTTCTGGAAGATGGCTCCCCCTAGTCCTAAAATGGACCCTATCGGTCCTGCAAGAAGGGTGGATAGGTCCATAACGTCTAATAGATTGGTCGTTAAGGGCGTTTATGTCCGATAAATATCACTTTATTGGGCGTTACAGGAATGCCCCTTAAACGGCCATTCCTTGCGTTTTAAGGCGTTTTGGGAAACTCCGCGACCTTCCCATCGTCCTTCGGCTTAATTGCCTCTAAAAGCAATTCTGCGGACTTACGGAGGATTTCGTGCTCTTCAGCAGTTAGAGGAGCACGGCGGCTCGCGGCATACAGGTTATTGAGGGCTTGTTCAGTAGTCATCGACGGGAATAAGTGGTGTTTTTCCCGTCAAATCAAGCAGATTTAGGCAGCTTTAGCTGCTTACGCACGGGTTAGCCCAAGATTGGCCGTGATGGCATCAAGCTGATACTCGTCATCATTGACGGTTTCGGACCAGCTATCCCATTGCTCAATGGTCATCGACACGTTGCCGTTTTTCAGCACCGTAACAACGGTATCATCGTAGGCCTCCGTGATCGTGGGCTCGCCCTGCGCGGGCGAAAGCACCGTGCCGCCCAACCGATCCGTAACGGCGGGAACGTACTCGGGATTCGGCACTTCGCGGGTCTTCTCGACCACCTGCACGTCCTGCAACTCGTAGTAGTAGGACGGCGGCGGGCCGAGCGTGATGCTGCGGATGTAGAGCGTGTTGGCCGTAGCGGGCCAGACTTGTACCGGAGTGATTGCGGTTTGCATGGGTGAAGATTAGTCGTTCGTGGTCTTGGCGTGGATGTAGTAGGTCGTGCCACCGATCACCATTGTGATGGTGCGATTTGGGCTAGTC
>SXGQ01118305.1_pt1 | contig 27816 bp, 19 predicted proteins | sample 3178371 | NCBI WGS metagenome assembly SXGQ01 (sample SAMN11356859, study PRJNA531348) | freshwater metagenome | isolation source: freshwater sample F1-20 | place: China: Fuxian Lake, Yuxi | collected 2017-12-25 | reverse complement strand
TTATCGCTCGGAAGAATCCCTCTCCCCCGCCGTCCGCGCTTTTTATGAGTACCACGAATGTCTGAACGAACCTTGGGACGGACCCGCCGCCCTCGCCTTCAGCGATGGTCGCATCGTCGCCGCTTGTCTCGACCGAAATGGACTGCGCCCCGCCCGCTACAAAATCACCAAGGATGGCCTCTTTCTCATGGGCTCGGAAGTCGGCATTGGCGACATTCCTGAAAAATCAATTATTGAAAAAGGTCGTTTGGCCCCCGGAGAGATGATCGCCGTCGATACCGTAAATAAAAAACTACTCCGCAACACAGACATCAAAAACTTCGCCGCCTCCGAAAAACCCTACGGCCAGTGGGTTCAGGATGGCCTGCAAACTCTCCCCAAGGTCTCCGCCCAACTCCCCCCCGTTCCCACCGATCTCAACTCAAAACTTCTCTCCTTCGGTTACAGCGACGAAGAGCTTAAGGTCATTCTGCTTCCCATGCTGCAAAAGGCGGAGGAGGCCACCGGCTCGATGGGCGACGATGCTGCCCTCGCCGTCTTTTCCCGGCGTGCTCGCCTTTTCTACCAGTACTTCCGCCAACTCTTCGCCCAAGTCACCAATCCCCCGATCGACCCGATCCGCGAAAAACTGGTTATGTCCACTACGGTCTATCTCGGCACTCGACCCAATTGGCTGACCGACGGCCCTGATCATGTCCGCCTTCTTCGACTCGACTCTCCGGTCATCTCTCCTCAGGAGTTTCCGGAAATTTTAGGCCGAAAAGAACCTGGCCTTCGCTCCAAAACCATTTCCGTTCTATTTCCCATCTCGGGTGGGGTGCAGGCTTTTGAAAAACGCCTCCGCGAAATTAACGAGGAAGCTGCTGCCGCCGTCAAAGCAGGAACCGCCATCCTTTGTCTCTCCGATCGCGGAACGACCGCGGATCAAGCTTCTCTCCCCATGCTTCTGGCTATCTCCTCCATCCATCACAACTTAATCCGTGCTGGCCTCCGTATGCGTACCTCCCTCATTGCCGACACGGCCGATTGCCGCGATGTCCACCACTTCGCTTGTCTCCTTAGCTTTGGAGCCTCCGCCGTCAGTCCCTACCTTGTTTGGGAACTGGCCGCCCGCTGGCAAGCCGAGGGCGCCCTCCCCGATCTGGATGCGACCAAAATCATTACGGCCTACCGCCAAGCCATCGATAAAGGGCTACTCAAAATTATGTCGAAAATGGGCATCTGTATGCTCAGTAGCTACCACGGCAGTCAGCTCTTCGAGGCGGTCGGAGTCGGGCCCTCCCTCATTCGAAACCATTTCACCGATACCCCCTCACAAGTCGCTGGGATCGAACTTCCTGAGCTGGCCGATGAAACGATCCGCCGCCACTCGGAGGGTTATACCGCTGCCGCCACCACCACCGAGCGTCTGCCTGACGCTGGCGTGTATCGCTGGCGCCGTGACGGAGAAGTCCATGCCATTACCCCTCCGACCATTCAAGCGCTCCAAGCTTTTGTCGGCCTAAAGGGCGCGGATCAGCGTAACTCCCCCGCCCAGTACCAGGCTTATGTGGATTCTTTAAACAAAAATACTCCTGTCACCATCCGCCACCTGCTCCGTCTCAAATCAGGTCGCACCCCCATTCCTTTGGAGGAGGTGGAGCCAATTGAGGATATTCGTCGCCGCTTTACCACTGCTGGTATGTCCCTCGGAGCCCTCTCCCCTGAAGCTCACGAGGTTCTCGCCATCGCCATGAATCGGATCGGGGGTAAATCCAACTCAGGAGAAGGGGGTGAAGACCGCGCCCGCTTTGCCACGATGGAAAACGGGGACTCAAAGAATAGTCGAATTAAACAAGTCGCCTCGGGTCGCTTTGGCGTTACGGCCGAGTACCTCGCCAGTGCCACCGAGCTTGAGATCAAGATTGCTCAAGGAGCCAAGCCAGGCGAAGGGGGACAACTGCCCGGACATAAGGTTTCCCCCCTTATTGCCACTCTTCGTCGCTCCACCCCTGGGGTCATGCTTATTTCACCTCCTCCCCATCACGACATCTATAGCATCGAGGATTTAGCCCAGCTGATTTACGACCTCAAACAGGTTAATCCGCGAGCCAAGATCTGCGTCAAACTTGTCGCCGAAGCTGGCGTTGGCACCATCGCCGCGGGAGTGGCCAAAGCTCATGCCGACGTTGTTCTCATCGCTGGCCATGACGGTGGAACCGGCGCTTCCCCACTCTCCTCCATCAAATACGCCGGCAGCCCGTGGGAGTTGGGGGTAGCCGAAACCCAGCAGGTCCTTCTCCTCAATGGCCTCCGCAACCGCATCACCCTGCGCACCGACGGAGGCATTCGCACGGGCCATGACATCATCGTCGCCTCTCTGCTTGGGGCGGAAGAGTTTAACTTTGGCACCTCCGCCCTCATCGCTTTGGGTTGCGTCTTTGTTCGTCAATGCCATCTCAACAACTGCCCGACCGGGGTCGCGACCCAAGATGATAAGTTTCGGGCCAAGTTTCGAGGCACCCCCGAGGCCGTGGTCGACTTCTTTAACGCTGTCGCCGAGGACGTTCGAAAGATCCTCGCCTCCCTCGGAGTTCGGAAACTCAATGAAATCATCGGGCACCCGGAGTTGCTTGAATCCTTTGCCCCAGAAAATCATCCCAAAGCTGCTAAGGTAAACTTGCAAGCGCTCCTCTCCGTGCCTGATGTCGATCCCCTGGCTCCTCGCCACCACACTTGGGAGCGAAACGATAAGCTCGAGGATCAACCCATCGATGCCCGCATCATGCAGGACGCCAAGGATGCCCTCTCCAAAAAACGGAAAGCCAAGCTCTCCTACAAAATTAACAATTCCCATCGTTCCGTCGGCGCCGCCCTCAGTGGCGAGATCGCTTACCGCTACGGCGACGAAGGACTGGCCGACGGGAGCATCACCTTGAAGTTTGAGGGGTCGAGCGGGCAATCGTTCGGGGCTTTTCTGGTCAACGGGGTCAAGATGACCCTTCTGGGCGAGGCCAACGACTACGTGGGTAAATCCATGTCAGGTGGCGAAATCGTTCTCATTCCAGCCAAAGGAACCACCTTCGATCCCTCCCTCAATTCCATCTGTGGCAACACCTGTCTTTATGGAGCAACGGGAGGAAAGCTCTTTGCGTACGGCCAAGCTGGCGAACGGTTCGCCGTCCGCAATAGCGGTGCCACCGCTGTCATCGAAGGCGTGGGAGATCACGGGTGCGAATATATGACCCGAGGTACGGTGGTGGTTTTGGGTCGCACGGGCAAAAACTTCGGGGCGGGTATGTCAGGGGGAATCGCCTATGTCTTGGATGAAGATGAGACTTTCTCCCGGCGCTTAAACACGGGCATGGTCGGCTTGGAGAGACTCACTGGTGGGGATGACACCAAATCGCTTCAGGCTATTATTTACCAACATCTCGAGGCGACCGAGAGCAAGAAAGCCAAGGAGATTTTGGCTCAGTGGGAAACCGTTTCGAAGAAGTTCTGGAAAGTCGTCCCCCACCCCCCCGTTTCTGTCCTTCCCCCAGCCCAACCTGTTTCTTCTATCCCAGCCACCCAAACCACCCCCGCCAAAGCCTAGCGGGCCCGTGGCTAAACCCGCTTTCCAAGCTACGGTTTGCCAGAGACTGAGACGAGCCTTACTATACTCACTTGATGGATTCCTCTCTCAAACTCCCAGCGTATTCCCATCAGCCCAAGCCCTATAAGGGCCCAAGTATTGAGGATGTTCTAAAACTTCGAAAGGACCACCTCACCCCCTCACTTTTCCACTACTACCGCAAGCCACTCATGCTCGTGGAGGGGTCGATGCAATATCTGTTCGATGAAAAGGGTCGCCGCTATCTCGACGCCTTTGGCGGTATCGTCACCGTCTCGGTCGGACACTGCCACCCAGAGGTGATCGCCGCGGTCGATGAACAGAACCATCTCCTCCAACATACCTCCACCATTTATCTTCACCCGGGCATCGCCCAGTACGGAAAAGAACTGGCCGACTGCATGCCCGGAGACCTCAAGGTTTGTTACTTCGTTAACTCCGGCTCGGAAGCGAACGAACTCGCCCTCCTTCTCGCCCGTGCCTCCACCGGCAACTACGATATTATTGCCCTGCGCAACTCGTACCACGGTGGTACTTCCGCCACGATGGGCATCACCTCCCACCACACCTGGAAATACAACGTCCCGCATTCATTCGGAGTCCAGTTTGCTCGTGCCCCCTATCCGTACCGAGGTCCTTGGGCCGCCACCGATCCAAACGCCGGGAAAAACTACGCAGCGGATATCGAAGAGTTGATCCGCTTTGCCACCCCAGGAAAAATTGCTGGCTTGATTGCCGAATCTATTCAAGGCGTCGGCGGAGCAGTTGTTTTCCCCGACGGCTATTTGGCGGAAGCCTACAAACATGTTCGCGCCGCGGGTGGAGTATGTATCGCCGACGAGGTGCAAGCGGGATTCGGTCGCACCGGCAAGTCCTTCTGGGGATTCCAGAACCAAGGCGTCCAACCCGATATCGTGGTCATGGCCAAGAGCATCGGAAACGGAGCGCCACTGGCCGCCGTGGTTACCACCCACAAGATCGCCGAAACCCTCGCCCAACGGATCCACTTCAACACCTACGGGGGAAATCCCGTCTCTGTCGCCCAAGGGCGAGCCACCCTGAAAATTATTAGACGGGACAACCTTCAGCAACGTTGCGCCGTGATGGGCGACCGCCTGCTGGCTGGGCTTCGTAAGCTTCAGGAAAAGCACGAGGCCATCGGGGAGGTTCGCGGGATGGGTCTGATGATCGGCGTGGAAGCCGTCAAAGATCGAAAGAGCAAAGAGCCGAACCGGGATTTCATCGCCGAGGTCTTGGAGCAGGCTCGGGAACGAGGCCTGCTCATCGGAAAAGGTGGCCTCTTTGGAAATGTCCTGCGCATAAAACCTCCCATGTGCATCACCGAAGCCGATGCCGATTTCATGCTCGCTGTTCTCGACGAATCTCTCACCGCCGCGAAAAAATAGAATCTCTAGGTAAGGCGGGATGGCTGTCATCCTACCTTGGCAACGAGTTCAGCTTGAAATCGTCAGATGCCCGCCCTTTGCCTTCCTTAACACCTGTAAAATCTCTGCCATCACACTCACTGCAATCTCCGCAGGTGTATCCGACCCGATATCCAATCCAATCGGTGCATAGACACGATCGAGTTGCTCCTTCCTAACCCCTTTAACCTTGAGTTCATCATACACCTGTAAAACTTTCTTTCGGCTTCCAATCATTCCTAAATAACCCACATCCCTTATCTTCATCGCCTCCTCCAAAGCGTCGCGGTCGATCATAAAGTTTCGGCTCACCAAAACAATTGCATCCTCACCCGACCAGTGCTGACCACGAATCACCGTTTGCGGTGATTGCTCCGTGACCCTCCGATGCACCCCGGGACACGCCTCGGCCCACTCCTTTCGGTCATCAACCACCGTCACATGAAAACCACAAACCGCCGCCAGTTGCGCGATCGCCTGGGCACAGTGTCCCGCCCCCACCAACAACAGCACGGGGGCCCTCTTGTGAGGTTCAAACCACAGAGTCACCTCACCTCCGCAGATCGCCCCAAAGGATTCGGTCTCCCCCTCACGCAACGGATATTTCTTTAAAAGATTTTGCCCATCCTTCAACCGCTCCTTTGCCTCCCCGATGACCAAAGATTCAAATTTCCCCCCACCCACCGTTCCGCAAATCGAACCATCACGAAAAACAATCATCTTCGCTCCAGGATGTCGTGGAGCCGATCCCTCTGTCTGAACCACCGTCACTACCACGTAGGGTTGCCCAGAAGCTCGGGCTTCCTGAAGATCGGAAAAAAAGTCAGAGGCCATCCGCCTCAACTCCTGCGGATTACGGCCTCGATTTGCCCATGAGGCTCATCTGTCGCCGTAAAGATAATGTTTGGATTCTCCATCCCAAACGGCTTGAGGTTGAAGAGATGACAATGTTTGTTCGGCATAGACAATGAGACCTCGGAAATCTCCGGAAAGGCTTTCAGTGCCTCTTCCCCCATCTCAAACATCGTCGTCTGTACGGAGGGACTGAACCGCTCCAGAAATGGTGTCATCATCGCTTCCAGGATCTTGCGATTGGCAACCGTGTAATCTTTCGGCTCTTTCGCCCATTTCCAACCCGCCGTCACTGCTGTGGCAAAGATCCGATCTTGGGTCTCTGGCAGGGTCGTGAACTTGCACTTGGGATATCCCTCAAACCCCGACTGGTTGGATTTCATGATCAACCAATCCCGCACGCCCGACTCCACCGCCCCCTCTTTTGCCCCTTGGATGTGCTCTACCTTCACCCACGGAACGGGGGACCCCGGAGCGGTGAAGGAGTGATCATGGTTCCGCAATCTCTCCCACACCCGTTGACTTAACTCCACCGAGGCTTTTTTCACCTGCGGATATTGGCTGGTGAAATGTTTGGCCAGATGGACGGCGAACTTTTCGACCTCTGGGGTTAGGTGATCTTTGGCAAGAACATGAACCGTATTTTTCACGGTATCGGTCGCGACCACCTTGGAATTGTCTCCCGATGTGTAGGAGCTCTCAAAATCCCCTTCCAATAAAACTTCGGCGCTGATCTCCACCACCGTGTGGCGTTTGCCGTCACGGAGGATCTTGACCACGCGGATGCGTGATTTTCCGTAGCGATGACCGGATAGTTTGGCTCCCATATAAACGACGAAAGGGTATCCTATCCCCTGATGAGCCCTGCAGGCAACGCCTCCGCCCACGCCCGTTTCATGCGCCGAGCGATTGAGCTGGGCAGGATGAGTGGTTTGGTAAAAAAGACAGGCGGTCCATTCGGGGCGGTTGTGGTCAAAAACGGACAAATTGTCGGCGAAGGCTCCAACCGTGTCCTCTCCACCCGCGATCCCAGCGCCCACGGTGAGATCGTTGCCATCCGTCAGGCCTGCCGTCGGCTCCGTACCCACGATCTCTCCGGCTGTATTCTCTACACCAGCGCGGAGTGCTGTGGCATGTGCTACTCCGCCTCCTTTTGGGCCCGAATCAGCCGGATCTACTATGCCGCTACCCATGCCGATGCTCTCCGTTATGGGGATTTCGACGACACTCCCCTCGAAAAACAGCTTCGTCGCCGCTCCCCACACCGCCAACCCCGCTGCGTCCCCCTTCTTCGCAACGAGGCACTGATCGTATGGAAAGATTTTCGGGCGATGCCCAACCGTGCCTGGTACTGATCCTTGAAAACACCGCTTCAGGAACTCAACTCCCTGCCGGTCCGTGAATTCGTCCACCGGTTGGGTGGAACTTTTGAACACTCTCCCTGGGTGGCAGAGAAGGCCGCCGAGGGTCGGCCTTACCTCCACTTGGATGCCCTGCACGCCACCATGGTCCAAATCGTTCAACAGTCCGATGAGAAAACACAACTTCAACTGCTTAACGCTCACCCGGACCTTGTCAGCCGAACCATCCTCACCGCCGAATCCCAATCTGAGCAAGCCGCGGCTGGACTCACTCGGCTCTCCCCGCAGGAAGTGGAAAAGTTCACCACCTACAACAATGCCTACCGCGAAAAGTTTGGGTTTCCCTTCATCATCTGTGCCCGGTTAAACAAGAAGGAGGCCATCCTTACCGCTTTTCCAAAACGCTTGGCTCAAAGCCGATCGAACGAGATTGCGACTGCGCTTGAGGAAATCGCAAAAATTGCCAGACTGCGCCTAGACGAACTTATCTCATGAATGGCAAGCTCACCACCCACGTCCTTGACACCCGATCGGGCAAACCCGCCGCAGGGATGAAAATCGAGCTCTTTGCAGCAGGAAAACTTGTCGCCTCTCACACTACAAATACGGACGGCCGAACCCAAGATCCCCTCATCGCATCTGGTTCCCTGCAAAAGGGTGAATATGAAATCCGTTTTCATGTTGGCTCTTATTTTCAGGAGAAAAACTTCCTCGATGTCGTTCCCATCCGCTTTCTGATCACCGACCCCTCCCAAAACTTTCACGTCCCCCTTCTTTGCTCTCCCTGGTCTTACATGACGTACCGAGGTAGCTAACCCGAACTGGATCGGATTCTTGCGATCCTCTTTCCATGCCGGTCATCGATCTTTTAGTTCGCGGGGCCAGCGTCGTCTTCCCTGAGGGCAGTCGAAAAAGTTCTCTAGCGATTCACCAAGGGAAAGTGGTGGGTTATGCCGAAATCGAAGCCGCGACTGTCATCAATGCCGAGGGGCTTACCCTTTTGCCAGGTGCCTTTGATGCCCACGTTCACTACAACGAACCTGGGCGCGCAGAATGGGAAGGTTGGGGAACAGGGTCGCGCGCCTCCCGGGCGGGAGGTGCTACTTGTGTGGCAGAGATGCCCCTCAACGCCCAACCTCCCACCCTCGACGCCAAAACATTCCAAGTGAAACGGGTCATTGCAGAAAAGAAGTCTTGCGTGGATTTTGCCCTTTGGGGCGGCATCACCCCACTCAACCTTAACCAGCTCGAGGAGCTGGGTCGCGCTGGTGCCATTGGCTTCAAAGCCTTTATGGTCGATAGCGGGACGGACGACTTTCCAAGTTCAGATCCCGCCACGCTAAAAGAAGGAATGAAATCAGCCGCACGGCAAAATCTTCCTGTAGCCATTCATGCAGAGTCCCCCAAACGAATTGAGGAACTCACCAAACAGATTCGAATCCAAGGAGGAACTTCCGCCCAAGATTATTTAAATTCACGCCCCATCCAAACCGAGGTCGAGGCCATCCGCTTGGTCTGCGAACTAGCGGGCGAGACGGGTTGCCGCATCCATGTCGTTCACGTCAGCTGTCCCGAAGGAATTGACGAGATCCAGCAAGCGCGAAAACGCGGGGTAGACGTAACCGCAGAAACATGTCCCCATTATCTGGTTCTCACAGAGGAAGACATGATTCGAATCGGTGCTCCGGCCAAGTGTGCCCCTCCCCTGCGCTCGGAAGACGCCCGTCATGGGCTGCTTCAAGATATCGATGAGGGAAAGATCGATACCATTGGATCTGACCACTCCCCCTCTCCACCTTCATTAAAAAACGATTCTGACTTTTTTAAGGTCTGGGGTGGAATCTCCGGATGCCAACATCTAATTCCTCTTCTTTTTTCTGCAGGACTTCACCCAACCCAAATCGCAAGACTCACTTCGGAAAATCCTGCACGCCGATTCGGCCTTTACCCACGCAAGGGATCTCTTTCAGTCGGTTCCGATGCGGACTTTCTTCTCGTCCGGACTGGAATCACTCATGAGATAAGGGCCCAAGATCTTCTCACCACCCACCCGATCACTCCTTATCTTGGTAAAAAACTCACTGCGCGCGTTGAAAAAGTGGCTGTGCGGGGTTGTCTAGAACCATCCACAGGGCTTTTTCTCGCACCTTCCCCATCCCAATAGGAACTTTTTAAACGAAACAGGAGTAAACGATCAGCTTGTTCCACCTTTTTCGCATCGTTAAGGTAGTCTGATGACTCACTTTCAACCCATCCTAGGGGGAAGCCGCACCATCATCAGGGATCGTTACGCCCTGATCGGGCCAGACAGTCACGTTCCCAGCGTTCTTCCCGGTTGGACCCAGACCACGGCCCACATCCTCATCAGCCCTGCCATGGGTGCGGGCTTGGTCCAGACTCTTCTCGTCCTTGCCGACAAAGCCTCAGGCACGGGAAACACAGGTGGAGAACAACATTTCCTTTATGTATTGGACGGAAGTTGCCGACTGAACGGAAAGAATCTAACCGCGGGTCACTACGGATGGCTTCCCCCAGGAACAAAATTCGATCTCCAGTCCTCGGGAGCCAAAATCATGCGTTTTGCCAAACGCTATGAACCCCAGGCCGGCACCCCCGTACCCGCCGCTTTTTTTGGCGATTCCGCCAAGGTGGCCGAAACCCCTTTTCTAGGTGATCCTCATGCCCGCCTCCGCGGTTTGATTCCAGAGGCTGATCTCGGCCATGATTTTGCCGTTAACATCTTCACTTTCGATCCAGGAGCTACCCTTCCCTTCGTGGAAATCCATATTATGGAACACGGGCTCCTCGTCCTCGAGGGTGGCGGCGTCTACCGGCTGAACGACGACTGGTATCCCGTGGCTCAGGGAGATGTCATCTGGATGGCCCCCTATTGCCCCCAATGGTTTATTGCCAAAGGCCCTGGCCCCACTCGCTATCTTTACAGCAAAAATGTCAATCGGGAGCCACAAGCTCTACCCCTCAACCTCAAAGGATAAAAACATGGAAAAAATTTACCGCGATGCCGATGTCAGCATGAAGCCCCTTGAGGGCAAAACCGTAGCCGTCATCGGCTATGGCATCCAAGGAAAGGCCCAGGCCGCCAACGCCCGCGACAGCAAGGTGAAGGTCATCATCGGCACCCGCCCACCCGAAGAATCACCTAGCCGCGCCCAAGCTAAGGCGGATGGCTTCGAGGCCTACTCCATTGCCGAGGCGACCAAAAAAGCGGACGTGCTCCTGATCGAGCTGGCCGATCCCGCCCAACCGCCGATCTACAAGGCCGAGATTGCGCCCAACCTTTCCCCCGGCAAAACCCTCTGCTTCTGCCACGGCTTCAACGTTCTCTACGGTGTGATTCAACCCCCCAAGAACGTCAACACGGTGCTCTTTGTTCCCAACGCTCCCGGACACTTCGTTCGGCAAAAGTATCTTGCTGGGGAAGGTGTTTACGGCTGCGTGGCCGTCGACCACGACGCCACCGGTGACGCCATGGCCATCGCCCTCGCCGTTGCCAAAGCCGTGGGAAGCACTCGGGCTGGTGTGGTGGAAATGTCTTTCCAGCACGAGACCGAGGGCGACAACTTCGAGGAGCAAATCCTCTACGGAGGGGCCATCCAACTCATGAAAATGTGCTTCCGCGTTATGGTGGAAAACGGATACCCCCCGAGTTTCGCTTACGCCAAGGCAATCCGCTCCCTCCGCAGTGTGATCGATGTGATGGACGAAGTTGGCATTGAGGAATACATCAGCCGCCGCTGCAGCCGCACGGCCGAATTTGCCATTCGGTCACGGGGACCCCGCGTGGTGAATGAGGAAGCGATCCGCGAGATTTTCCGTGAGACCGAGCGTGGGGAGTTCGCCCGCGACTGGATGCAGGAATGGTCCCTCGGCATGCCCACCCTTCACCGCCTGCGCCGGACCGCGGCCGACAGTGAGATGGAAAAAACCGGACAAGCCTGGCGCAAGGACTTTGGTCGTTAGACCCAACCAACGCGAGCATCACCATGCCTGTTAACGCCGAGCGGATCGCAGGCGATATCGCTGCTATCGCAGCCTTCACACTCACACCGGGGCACGGCGCTGGACGTCCCACTTTCTCTTTGCCTTGGAGACAGGCTCGGGATCACGTGCTTGCCGAGGCCAGCCGCGCTCGTTGCCATCACCGCATCGATGCGGCCGGCAATGTCCATATCCGCCCCGCTTCCGTCGGATGGTCCACACCCTGTTGGCTCGCCGGCTCTCATTTAGACAGCGTGCCTGGCGGCGGGGACTATGATGGCGTCCTCGGAGTAGTCGCCGGACTCGAAGTCCTTCGAGCCGCGGCCGAAGACAACCAACCCGCTCTCCCTTTCGAAACAGTTATTTTCGCAGAGGAAGAGGGAACCACCTTTGGCCTAGGAATGCTCGGCAGCCGCGGCTGGGTGGGCACTTTGGATGCCAAGGCCCTGGGCGCACTGAAAAACTCCCAAGGTCAGGATTACTGGCAGGCCGGCAAACCCCACGATACCGACCCCACCAAACTGGAGGCCTCGCGCCTCAAAGCACCCGACTGGCTCGGCTTTCTGGAACTGCACATCGAACAGGGCGTAGGAATGTGGAAGCGGGGAGAAACGGTGGCCCTCGTCACGGGAATCAACGGCCGTCGGCAGTATGCGGTCACCTTCGGCGGGGTCGCCAACCATGCGGGCTCGACCAGCATGGCCGACCGTCACGACGCCTTGGCGGGTGCGGCTGAAGTGGTCGCCGGATTGGAATCCTTGGCCTCGGCGGTGGGACCCCGGGTGGTGGCCACCGTTGGCCGGATCTCGGTGGAGCCCAACGCCGTCAATGTCATCCCGTCCTCGGTAACTTTCACGATCGATGTACGCGCCCCCGAGGACTCCCAACTCGCCGAGGCCGATGCCCGGGTTCAGAAATTGGTAAAAGAGGCGGCGGCCAAACGGGGGCTCTCGTCAGAAATCAAACAGACCGAGTCGCTGCCCGCCGTGGGCCTCAGCGCCAAACTGGCTGATCGCATCCGTCAGGCGGCGTCCCGCCTTTCCCTCCCCAAGCTTCCCGAGACGACCAGCGGAGCCCTCCACGATGCCGCCATTCTTGCCCCGGTCATCCCCACCATCATGCTTTTTGTCGCCAGCAAGGACGGAATCAGCCACAACCCAAGTGAGTTTAGTCGGACCGAGGATATGACCATGGCCACCCGCCTTCTTTACGAGGTTGCCTGCCAGCCATGAAAAATTTGATTCGGCCTTCCGTCCGATTTGCCCATCCGAAGCCGGTCATTGCTATGATCCATGTTGGCGCACTCCCCGGAACCCCATCCCATAAGTCGAGCGTGGCGGAACTTGAGTGTCAGGCCCTCCAGGAAGCCAAGGCTTACATCGAGTCAGGAGTCCATGGTTTGCTGATCGAAAACATGCACGATACTCCCTATCTCAAGGGTTCGGTCGGCCCGGAAATCGTGGCCGCGCTCGCCATCATCGCACGAGAAATTAAAAAGATCTCAAAGTTGCCTTGTGGCATTCAAATTCTAGCAGGAGCGAACGAGGAGGCCTTGGCCGTGGCTTTGGCCGCACGGCTTGATTTTATCCGTGCGGAAGCCTACTCCTTCGCCCAGGTCGCGGATGAAGGCCTTATGGAGTCCTGTGCGGGAAAATTGCTGCGCTATCGCAAGACCATTGGGGCCGAGGCAGTGGGTGTTTGGGCCGATATCAAAAAGAAGCACAGCTCCCACGCTATCACGGCCGACCTGGAGATTGGGGAAGTTGCCCATGCCGTCGAATTTATGAAAGGCGATGCGGTCATTGTTACCGGCGCCACCACGGGTGACTCCCCCGACTTAGCCGACCTTCGCAAAACGAAAACTGCCACTACCCTACCCGTCTATCTCGGGTCTGGCATCACCCACAAGAATCTTAGCTCTTACCTCCAACTCGGGGACGGTTTTATTGTCGGATCGGAATTCAAGAAAGACGGAAAATGGTTTCACCCCTTGGATCACGAAAGGATTCTCCAATTTATGTCCCGTCACCGAAAACTGACTGGATAATCTTTTCTTAAGAAACTTTTCTTTTCTGAATCGCTCTAAAGATCGCCTCCCCCGTGCTGGGCGAGGCAAGGTCTACCGGTCCCTCGCCACCGAAGGCGGCCACTGCATCCTTAATCGCCTCCCGCACGCTGATCGCCAGCATCAGCGGCGGTTCCCCCACCGCCTTGGATCCCTTCACTGCCGCCGTCGGTCCGGTCGGCCCATCGTAAAACTTCACTCGGAAATCCCTCGGCACATCCCCGATCGCCGGGATCTTGTACGTGTCAGGCGAATGAGTTAGCAAGCGGCCCTCTCCAGTCCAAACCAGCTCTTCTGTTGTCAGCCAACCCATTCCCTGCACAAATCCACCCTCGATCTGCCCCCGATTAATCCCCTCGTTGATGGATTGACCGACATCGTGAAGGATATCGACACGAAGCACACGGGATTCCCCAGTGAAGCCGTCCACCTCTACCTCGGTCACCGCCGCCCCCACCGCAAAGTAGTAGAACGGTCGCCCAAAACCCTTAGCCCGGTCCCAATGGATTTCCGGGGTCCGGTAGTACCCGGTGGCCGAAAGCGAAACCCGCTGGGCAATCGCCGCCGCCGCCACCTTGTCGAACTCCACCCAGCTCGATCTGGCCCCCACCTTTCCGTCGCGAAACTCCATCTTCTTCGGATCCTCCAACTTCAGCAGTCCCGCCGCCACCGGTCGCATCCTCTCCTTTAAAGTTTCTAAGGCATTCCGGACGGCGGCCCCGTTCAAATCAGTCCCGGAGGAAGCCGCCGTGGCCGAAGTGTTGGGCACCTTGTCCGTCGAGGTGGTCATCACCCGAACCTGCTCCGCCGGCAGGCCCAGCTCTAGGCAAGCAATCCTTCGAATGTTGGTGTGAATCCCCTGCCCCATCTCCGTCCCGCCGTGGTTCACTTGCACTGAACCATCCTTGTAGATGTGCACCAAGGCCCCGGCCTGGTTGTACATCGTGAGGGTAAAGGAGATTCCAAACATCACCGGAGTCATTCCGATCCCACGCTTGTGCATTGGATTCCTCTCATTCCATGCGGCCAACTCTTTCCGGCGCTTCGCCACGTCGGCATCGGCCTGCAGCTGTTTCCAGACTCGGTGGACGCGATCGTCTTCCACCAACTGTCCATAATGGGTGGTCATACTTTCACCCGAGCCACGGTAGAAATTCCTTTCCCGCACTATCTCCGGAGACAGCTTCAGCGACCGCGCGATCCGATCCATGATCTCCTCGATTACCAGCATCCCCTGCGGCCCGCCAAAACCACGAAAGGCGGTGTTGGAAACCAGGTTCGTCTTGGCCACTCGCCCACTCACCTCCACATCCCGGATAAAGTAGCAGTTGTTCGAGTGGAACATCGCCCGATCCGTCACCGGAGTGGAAAGATCCAGCGACCAGCCCCCATTGGAAACAAGCTCTAGCTTCATCGCGCGAAGGACTCCCTTCTCATCGTATCCCACCTCAAAATTGGCCAGGAACGGATGTCGCTTCCCCGTATACATCATATCCTGGTCTCGGTTGAAGCGGACTCGAACCGGTCGACCCGTCTTCACGGCCGCTAAAGCCGCAAGGGCAGCTGGGGCCGCCGCTTGAGTCTCTTTTCCGCCAAAGCCTCCCCCCATCCTCGGTACACTCACCACCACTTTGTGGGCCGGAATGTGGAGGATATGACCGACGCACTGCTGCACCTCGGTCGGATGCTGGGTGGAGGAGGCGATCTGAACCGTGCCGTCCTCTCCAGGCTCCGCAAAAGCCGCATTCATTTCCAGATAGAAGTGCTCCTGCCCCCCCATGGAGAATGAACCTCTCATCCTGCGGGGCGCTTCCCTCAATCCCTTAGATCCATCGCCTCTTCGCATAAAGTTGGGTGAAGTGTGGAAACTATTTTTTTTAACCGCCTCCTCCACCGTCAGGATCGGCTTCTGCTTCTCGTACTCCACCACCACCTTGGCCGCGGCCTCTCGGCAGATCTCTGGCGTTTCGCCAACGACCAGGGCCACCAATTGACCATGAAAACAGACTTCCTGATCCGCAAAGAGAGGCTCGTCGTGGATGACTGGACCAGTGTTATTAAGGCCAGGCACATCCTCTGCCATCAAGACCGCCCAAACGCCTGGAACTTTTTTGGCGGCGGTGGCGTCCCGTCGCTTGATTCGTGCCTTGGCGTGAGGTGAGGTCACATACCAGACTTCGAGAGCGTTTTCTCTCCTCAGGGAGATGTCGTCCGCGTACAACGCCTCCCCGCTAACATGTTTATGACCGCTCTCGTGCGGAGGTGGCAACATTTGCAGGTGTGAGGCCTTGGGTAGCGGTGCTTCGTAATCGATGCCATCACTCTCTCCAGAGAAGAATTTTCTTAGGAGCGAAACCAGTACCTCCGACCGATACTCCCCACTTCCACGTACATCGTTCAGTGGAGTGAACTCTTTCGCCAAAACCTTGCAGGCCTCTTCGACTGTTTTGCTGTCCCATCGTTTGCCCAAAAGTGCTTTCTCGGTCCTCTTTGCCCGGATCGGGGTCGCCGCCACTCCTCCAAAGGCCAAGCGTGCTGCCGAAACCTGACTGGCCTTGTCGAGATGAACCACGAAACAGGCCGAAACCGTGCTGATATCCATCTCCCGCCGTCTGGAAATCTTGTACCACTCCCGCAAAACCTTCCCCCCCGCTTGGGCTACTGGAATTGGCACGACGACCTCCCGCAAAATCTCCCCGCTCTTCAAACAGGTCTTACGGTAATCGACAAAAAAGTCGTCGATCGAAACGTTTCTTTCCCCTTTGGCCGAGGCGCAGACCATCGTCGCCTTATGAGCCAGCAGCACCGGGGCGGTGTCCCCAATCGGTGAAGCCGTCACTAGGTTTCCCCCTAGGGTGGCTCGATTGCGAATCTGCCGGGAACCAAACACCCACAACATTCTGGCCCATTCCGGAAATTCCTTTTCCACTAGATCGGCTAAGTCGGTCAGTCTGAGCCCAGCGCCCAAATGCCAACCGCCCTTCGCTTTTTTGACTTTGGTCAACTCCCCTACGGAATCGATCGAAACAAGAATCGGAAATTTTCTAAACCTTTTGGCTATCTCCACTCCCATCTCCGTGGCTCCCGCAATCAAACGCGCCTCAGGATGCTTTTTCAGAATGGTAAAGAGTTCTTTCAAACTTCTTGGTCGGAAAAATTTTTCGCTCCCCTGCTCATATTCTAAGCTGGTGGTCTGGACAGGAGACTTGGCTAAGGAACAGTCAAAACGATCGCTTCCCTGCCTTTTTCTTTCCTGGAGCGCAACCAGAGCGGCCTTCCGAATGGGACGGTACCCGGTGCATCGGCAGAGGTTGCCGCATAGCTGATCGTCCAACTTCCACGCACGATCCAGGTCCTTCCGGTAATACCCCTCAAACATCGACATAATGAAACCAGGAGTGCAATACCCACACTGGGATCCTTGGTGAGCGGTCATCGCCGCCTGTACTGGGTGGGGACAACCGTTCTCCAATCCCTCGACCGTCACCACCTCCCTATCAGCCATAAGGAGGAGTGGGGTCAGACAACTGTTGATCGAGCGAAAGACCGACTTTCCCGCAGCGTCGGTTTCAAGAATCGCCACCGAGCAAGCCCCGCAGTCCCCTTCAGCACAACCCTCCTTTGAGCCCGTCCGGCCGCTTTTTCTTAACCAGTCCAGAAGAGTTATGTTCGGGGAGACCCCTTCCACCCGGACTTTTTCTCCATTTAACCGAAAGAAAAAGCTATCCGACATGAGCTGAGCCTACCCTCGTTTCGGCCCTTAAGAAAGCAGGTCCAACAGGCTGGAAATCCGCGGAGACTTACCCTCCTTCAGGCAGAAGGCCTCGATGGAAGCGGCTTTCTTACCCCAGCGCCGGGCAGCATCCCGGAACTTTTTCAGCAAGACGGGTTCGGCTTCTTGCCGGCGTCGGCGATGACCCAAGGGGTACTCCACCTCCACCCGCTTGGTCGCACTCCCATTTCGGAAGAAAACCTGCACGGAGTTGGCGATCGAGCGCTTGGCTGGATCCAGATAATCCCGCGTGAAGGCCGGAACCTCTCTCACCTTCATCTTCTCTCGCAATCGATCAATCCTTGGATCGGCCGCGATCTTCTCTTCATAGTGCTCCGCCGTGAGCTTTCCAAAGATCAATCCGACCGCGGTCATGTACTGCAGGCAATGATCTCGGTCGGCAGGATTATGAAGTGGACCCTTTTTATCGATGATACGTACCGCCGACTCTTGGGTGCCAATCTCCACCCGCTCAATCTCCTCCAGCCTTTCCCGAACCTCCGCCTGCAGCTGGAGTGCTGCCTCGACCGCCGTTTGCGCATGAAACTCGGCCGGAAAGGAAACCTTAAAGAGAATATGCTCCATGACATAACTTCCTAGCTTCCGCCCAAGAACGATCTCCTTTCCTCGAAAAAGCGAATCTTGAAACCCCCAAGTCTGGGCCGTGAGCACCGACGGATACCCCATCTCGTTCCGCTTCGCGTTCAAGGCGTGCCAGACTCCCCGACTAGAGGCATCTCCCGCGGCCCAGGATTTTCTCGACCCAGTATTGGGGGCGTGTCGATAGGTCCTCAATGCCCCTCCGTCCGCCCACGCATTGCCTAGGGCAGATAACATTTGCTCCCGATTAGCTCCCAGTAATTTCGCCGCTGCCGCGGTGGACGCAATTCGCACCAGGAGTACATGGTCGAGACCCACTCGGTTAAAGCCATTCTCCAAGGCCAGCACTCCTTGAATTTCATAGGCTCGAATGGCGACGTCCAATACCTGATGCAAAGTAATTTTTTTTCCGTTACGGTCCAAGTAATCCGCCACCGCCAGAATCGCCCCAAAGTTATCCGATGGGTGACCCCATTCTGCGGCTAGCCACGTGTCGTTGAAATCCAACCAACGAATCAACGTCCCCATGTGAAAAGCGGCACGGACGGGATCTAACCTCTCCCCCGTTCCAGGCGCAGGGGTTCCTTTCTTCATCTCCGCTCCAGGAACTACCGGCCCGATCAGCTTGCGACAGGCTTTGTGACCCAAAGCCAGCGCAGCACACCCCAAACTGTCTAGCAGACACCAGCGTGCGGTGTGGAATGCCTCAGGGCTCCCCAAGCGACCCTCAAGGGTATAATCCGCAATCTGGGCTAAGACCGGATCAGGCGGGGGGCGGACATTGGAAATCGCCGCGCTCAAGCGTGCCTCACCGTTTTTCAATCGATGGCACTGGTCGAACTTTTTCCCCAATGTACTCGGACATGGGACGAATCAGACGGTTGTCCGACCTTTGCTCTAAAATATGGGCCGCCCAACCCGAAATTCGTGAGATAACAAATATTGGAGTAAAAAGAGAAGTGGGGATTCCGCAGAGATGGTACGAGACTGCACTGTAAAAGTCCAAATTCGTAAAGAGCTTTTTCTCCCGTTTCATTACTGCATCAATCCGTTCGGCTACCTCCATCAACTTCCTCCCTTTAACGTCTTCGGCGGCCAGCTTCTTCGCCCAACCCTTGATTACGTCCGACCTTGGGTCCGAATGCTTGTAGACTCGATGGCCAAATCCCATGATCTTATCTTTTCTTGCCAGCATCTGGAGGATTCCCCTCTCCGCCTCGTCGGGGGTCGAAAACCGTTCGATCAGCTCCATCGCCGCCTCATTGGCCCCCCCGTGCAGCGGACCCCGCAATGCCCCGATGCCAGCGGTCACGGCCGAATAAAAATCCGCCAGGGTTGAGGTGACCGTTCGGGCGGTAAAGGTGGAAGCATTGAACTCATGCTCGGCATAGAGAATTAATGAAACATCCATGGCTTCTCTCTGAAGCTTCGTGGGCGCTTTACCATGCAACATGGACAGAAAAGAGCCCGCGAGGGTGTCTTCCCCATCCGCGGCTGGAAGTTGCTTCTTCCCGTGCGTGTGGAGATACCACGTCAGCAGCATCGGCCCAAAACAGGCCGTCAGCCGATCCGCCACCGCGAATCCATCTCGTCCTTTCCCTTCTGGCTCAAGACAGCCCAACATCGAACAACCCGTCCGCAAAACATCCATCGGGTGCGTTTCGGCGGGAATCTTTTCCAAAACGGCCACCAGATCTCTCGGCAGTTTACGCAGGGAGACAAGTTTCTTTTTGTACTCCTTCAGCTGGGCGGTGTTTGGCAAAGCCCCGTAAATCAAAAGGTAAGCCACCTCCTCAAAGGTCGATTTCTCAGCCAGTTCCCCCAACCGATACCCCCGATATTGCAATCCTCCTCCAGTCTCACTCTCATCGATAATTGCCACGGCGGTCTGCCCCGCCACGATACCCGCTAATCCTTTTGAAAACTCACTCATGATTTTCTCCTTTTATCTTTTACAACCCAAACGCCGATCCACCTTACGCTCCGCCTGCTCATAGTCTAGAAGGCGATACAATTCCTGACGAGTCTGCATCTTTTTCAAGAAAGACTTCTGCGTGCCTTTGTTTCGGATGACCTCGTACACCTTCTCTGCCGCAGAGTTCATCGCTCTGAAAGCCGAGAGCGGGTAGAGCACAAGCCGCACCCCTGCCGACCGAAACTCTTTCACCGACAACATCGGCGTTTTTCCGAACTCCGTCATGTTTGCCAGCACTGGGACCTTGACGGCTTGGCAAAACTTTTTGTAAGCGGGTAAGGAACCCAACGCCTCCGCAAAGATCATCTCTGCTCCTGCTTGGACATACTTCTGGGCTCGGTCAATCGCTGCCTCCAAACCCTCCACCGCGGCGGCATCCGTACGAGCCATAACCACCAGATCACGATTCGGACGCGTCTTCACGGCTGCCCGGATGCGCTTGACCATCTTTGCCACTGACACCAGATGTTTTCCTGGTCGGTGCCCGCACCTCTTCATATCTACCTGATCTTCCAACTGAACGGCGGCCGCTCCTGCATGGTGCATCAATTTCATCGTGCGTCCGGAAGAAAGATCACTGCCCCAGCCTGTATCGATATCCACCAAAACAGGCAGTCGGGTGACCGAACTGATCCTCCTCACCTCCTCCGAAACCTGATCCAAGGTAGTTAATCCAAGGTCGGGTTTTCCAAAGGCGGCATTGGCCACTCCCGCTCCAGAAACATAGATGGCTCGAAAACCGGCCGCCTCCGCCATCTTGGCCGCCAAGGCGTGGATGACGCCGACAACCTGCAGGGGTCTCTCCCGACGCACCGCTTGACGAAATTTTTTTCCGGCACTCATCCTCCGTGCGTAGCCTCCCGCGCGAGAAACTTCCCTCTCCCCACTTTTCCGGTGAATTTTCCATCCTGAAAAGCCACCTCGCCTCGTACGGTCACCACCTCGGGTCTGCCAATGGTTTTCCACCCCTCAAAGGCGCTGTAGTCGATGTTCATGTGGTGCGTTTTTGCCGAGATGGTTCCTGGAGCATCCGGATGCCAAACCACCAAATCCGCATCCGCCCCGACGGCAATCGTTCCTTTGCGGGGATGCAGTCCGAAGAGACGAGCCGCTCCAGTGCTGGCCACCTCGACGAACCGTTGCAGATCCAGTTTTCCAGTCTTGACCCCGTGGGTGTAGAGCAATGTCACTCGGTCCTCCAATGAGGGAATTCCATTGGGAATTTTGGTGAAGTCCGATCGCCCCATCTCCTTTTGACCCTGAAAATCAAATGGAGCGTGATCCGTGGCCAAGGTGTGGATGAATCCCTGTTGTAATCCGTTCCATAAAATGGGCTGATTTTTTTTATCCCGCAAAGGAGGGGACATCACGAATTTTGCCCCTTCGAAATTTGGGCGTTCCGCAAAGGTCTTGTCCGTGACCAGATACTGAATGAGTGTTTCGACCCAAGCCTTCACCCCCCGTTCCCGCGCACGGGTGGCCTCTCGCAGGGCCTCGGCACAGCTGAGGTGGACCACATAGACGTGCGCCCCAGTCATCTCCGCAAAAGTCATCAAATGATGCACACCCTCTGCCTCCACCAGAGGAGGGCGGCTTTCATGATGAAATTCGGGGCCTGTCTTTCCGGAGGCGACCAGCTCTTGCTGTAGAACCGCAATCAATTCAGGATTTTCGCAGTGGGCGGTGGTAATCACCCCCAACTGGCGACCTAACTTGAGCGTCTGATAAAGCTCCTCGTCGGTCACGCCAAAGGCTCCTTTGTAGGCAAGAAACACCTTAAAACTAGCCACCCCGGCCGAGACGATTTTTTTCAGCTGCTCCGCGGTTTTTCCGTCAAACCTGGTCACCCCCATGTGGAAGGTAAAATCGCAGGCACTCTTTCCTTCCGCCTTGCCACGCCATAGCTCATACGACGCCCAAGGATCCTCTGCCCGCGAGGGACAGATCATCTCGATCAGTGTCGTGGTTCCACCCGCCAGCGCGGCCACACTCGCAGTCTCATAGGTGTCCTTGGCTAAGGTTCCCATGAAAGGGAGATGGATGTGGACGTGGGGGTCGATGAATCCTGGGAAAACATATTTTCCCTTGGCATCAATCACCGTTGCCCCCGCGGGAGCCTCGATTTTTTTTCCGATGCGGGAGATGGTTTCACCCTCGACGAGGATATCCGCATGAAACCTCGAATCGGCGTTGATAATCTCGCCGCTGCGTATCAGCACGGCCACGGGTCTACTCCTTGTGCCAGATATCGCCTTCTCCGTAGCGAAACCAACGCGTCGTCGTCACCTTGGCGCGCGTGAAGAACAAGATGGCTTCCCTACCCTGCAGATGCAGGTCTCCGAAGAAGGAGTAGTCCCAACCGCTGAAGGGAAAATAAGCGAGCGGTGCGGGCACCCCGACATTGATTCCAACCATGCCGGCCTTGATTCGGTGCTTAAACTCACGAGCCGCCTTGCCCGATTGCGTGTAGATACAAGCACCGTTGCCAAACGGAGTCCCGTTGGCCATTTCAATGGCAGCTTCGAGGTCGTCAAAACGCATGATGTTAAGGACTGGCCCGAACACCTCCTCCTTGGCGATTTCCATGCCCGTTCGCACCTTGTCGATAATCGTCGGCCCGAGATAAAAACCGTTGGGCTCAGCCTTTACCTGCACCTTTCTCCCATCCACCACCAAAGAAGCTCCCTGCTTCACCCCGGAATCGATCAGGCCCCTGATTCTGTCAAGATGCTGGGAACTAATCACCGCTCCCATCCGCTGACCATGGACACGGTCCGTCGGACCGACCTCAATCGACTTCACCGCTTTGGCCAGAGGATCCAAGAGAAGCTCGGCCGCTTTGCCGATGGTTACCGCGGTGGAACCAGCCATGCAACGCTGCCCGGCACACCCGAAAGCCGCATCGACCAATCCGTTGACCGAGTTCCCAAAATCAGCATCAGGCAGAACAAAGACATAGTTCTTCGCTCCCCCAGCCGCTTGCACTCGTTTCCCGTGCTGGTTACCAGTTTCAAAGATGTACTTGGCCACCGGGGAGGAGCCGACGAAGGAGATCGCCCGAACGAGAGGATGCTTGAGCAAGGCATCAACGCACTCCCGACCTCCGTGGATCACATTGAGAACTCCTGGCGGCAGACCCGCTTTTTCCAGCAACTCAATCAGTCGAATTCCGGTCAGAGGAACTTTTTCGCTCGGCTTCAAAATGAAGGTGTTTCCGCAGGCGATGGCCAAGGGAAACATCCACATCGGCACCAAAGCGGGAAAGTTGTAGGGACAGATTCCGACGCAGACCCCGTTCGGTTGACGAACCATTTCGCAGTCAATCCCACGAGCCACGTTTTCCAGGACCTCTCCCTTGAGAAGCTCTGGGATACCACAGGCATACTCCACCACCTCAATTCCGCGGCGGAGATCCCCTCTTGCTTCGACAAGGTTTTTACCGTGTTCCCGGGAAATGCTTTTGGCTAAGGATTCGAACTCATCCTCCAGAAGCATCTTGTACCGAAACAAAATCCGAGCCCGCTCGACTGGAGGGGTCTCCGACCAGTCGGCAAAGGCCCGTTGGGCGTCCTCTACGGCTTGATCGACCAGATCCGCGCCACACATCGGGGTTTCGGCAATTACCTGACCAGTCGATGGATTGTAGACCGAGGTGGTTTTCGATGTCTTGGGTACCGACCACTTGCCCCCAATAAAGATGGGACAGGGGTCGAGTTTACTTCCGGATTTTTTTGGGGGGGTGGACAAGGTCTTAGGCATGGGCAGGGATGGCTTTCATTTCTCCAGCGGCAAGTTTGGTTTGATACTCTTTCCAACTCATCGGTTTTTTCCCAGTGGAAACATCCACCATGGTGATGCACTGGTCGACCGGACACACCAGAGAGCAAAGGTTGCAACCCACACACTCCACTTCCTTGATCTGGGGCACGGGTTTGCCTGGAAGGCGACCGGGTCCCAGTCCATGTCCGTTGGGTGAAACCAGCGCGATGGCTTGGTGAGCTCCGTCTTCGCATGCGATGTAACAGAGGTTGCACCCAATACACTTATCGTAGTCAATCGAGGCGATTCGTTTGTAGTTGAGATTGAGGTTCTCCCAATTTCCAATGGTCTGCACCGCCTTGCCCCGTAGATCATTCACGGACTTCATTTTCTTCGAATCGAGAAAATCATTTAACCCATCGATCATATCCTCCACGATGCGAAAACCATAGTGCATGATCGCCGTGCAGACCTGCACCCCGGTGGAGCCCAGTGCGATGAACTCTGCCGCGTCCTTCCAATTGGAGATGCCCCCGATGCCAGAGATCGGCAGTTGTGCGAGCGGGTCAGCCGCACAGCTCTGCACCATGTTCAGGGCAATGGGTTTGACGGCCGGGCCACAATAACCTCCGTGGGTGCTCTGCCCAGCCACGTAGGGCTCGGGACACATCTTGTCCAGATTCACTTGGGTGATGCTATTGATCGTGTTGATCAGGGAGATGGCATTGGCACCGGCTTTTTTGGCCGCCCGGGCAGAACGCGTGACATCGGTCACGTTCGGCGTGAGCTTCACAATGACGGGAATCTGTGCCGCCTCCATCACCCAACCGACGATCGTCTCAATCACGTCGGGATTCTGACCGACCGCGGAGCCCATCCCCCGCTCACACATGCCGTGCGGACAGCCGAAGTTCAATTCCACCCCGTCGGCCCCCGAATCCAGCGAGCGTTTCATCATCTCATGCCAGTTTTCCCGCGTATCGGTCATCAGGGACGCAATAACCGCCCGATCGGGCCAACGCTGCTTGCACTCTGCGATTTCCCGAAAATTGGTTTCTGGCGAGCGGTCGCTAATCAGTTCGATGTTGTTGAAGCCAATCATCCGCTGCCCGTTCAGGTCGAGTGAGGAGTAGCGGGAGCTGACATTGACGATCGGATCCCCGATGGTTTTCCAAACCAGTCCACCCCACCCGGCCTCAAAAGCGCGGTGGCACTGGTAAGCGGTGTTCGCTGGCGGGGCCGAGGCAACCCAAAAAGGATTCGGCGAACGGATGCCGCCAAGATTGATGGAAAGATCAGCCACGATGAGCCCCGTTCTTCTTGGCCGAGAAATAGGCCGCTTCCAGTTCTGGTACCCGGACCGGCTGTAGGAAACCCGAGCCCCTCGGTCCATCCTGATGCCCCAACCGACTGCCTTGAATCGGCCCAACCGCCTTTTGACCGGAAAGCATCGCATGGATTGCCAGCGCTGCTTTTTTCCCTTCGGCAACGGCATTGACCACTTCCCTTCCGCCGTTGACCGCATCCCCACCCGCAAACACCTTGGGAACGCTTGTCTGTCCCGTCCCCAGCTTCACGACGATCCGCCCTTTGTCGTCGAACTTCAACTTCGGCAGAAATTTTTTCCAAGCCGGCGCCCGCTTCTCCTGGCCGGTAGCCTTGATGACCATGTCGAAGGGCTCCTCAAACTCGGAGCCCTTGACGATCTCGGTTTTGCCATGTTTGTCCGTCCTGGTTTTGGCAAGCCGAAGGCCAGTCACCTCCTTGCCGCCGAGCACTTCCACAACCGCAGTGTGAAAAAGGAAGCCACAGGCATCCGTCTTGGCCAATTCATACTCATATTCGTAGGCGGGCATGTCTCCCTCCCCCCGTCGATAAACGATGACCGCCTCCTTCGCCCCCAAACGTTTGGCCTGAGTCACCGCATCAATTGCGGTGTTGCCGCAGCCAATAACCGCCACTCTCGCCCCGACTGGAACCTGCTGGAGCGGCTTGGTATGGATCCAGCGGATGAACTCCAGGGCCTCCACCACTCCTTTTTTATCCTCTCCAGGAACTCCGAGCCGGTGAGCCTTCCCCAACCCCACTCCCAGAAAGAGAGCGTCAAAATCTTTGAGAAGCTTTTCTACCTTCACATTTTTACCGACCTCGCTCTGACAGCGGAATTCGACCCCAAGATCTTTAACCCACTTCACCTCTTGCTTGGCCACCTCCGGAGTCATCTTGTAGTAAGCGATGCCATACCGGTTCAGTCCGCCGGGTTCGGAGTCTTTTTCAAAAACCACCGCCTGATACCCCAACCGGGCGAGTTCGGCCGCACAGCCCAGGCTGGACGGTCCACTACCGACGAGCGCAACTTTTTTTCCGTTCCGCTTTACAATTTTGGGAAACGGATGGGCTTTCTTTTCCCAAAGGGCGTCCGTGGCATAGCGTTGCAGACGCCCAATTTTGATCGGCTTCTCATCCCGATCCAGCATGACACAGGCACCTTCGCAAAGAACTTCGGTCGGGCAAACTCGGGCGCAACTGGCGCCAAGAATATTGGATTCCAAAATCACCCGAGCGGAACCAACCAGATTGGCGTTGGCAATTTTTTTAATAAAACCGGGAATATCGATCCCCGTTGGGCACGCCATGATGCACGGAGCATCAAAACAGTAGAGACATCGGTCCGCCTCTACCTTCGCCTCTTGAGGTCGGTAGCAGGGTTCAATATCTCCCATCGTCTGGGCCAGTACTTTTGCGTTGGATCGAGGCTTGAGAGGCATAGAAATTTATCCAGCTGTAATTTTCCTAAATGGCGACACGAACATTATTTATGCACCTTTTTGAACGGCTCCGCAAGCCTTTGAAAATAAACCATTTTCAGGCTTTTTTTGTTTTCCCTTGAAGCATCCAGAGAGCATACACGGCCATCGCAACCAGAAATCCAGTAAACCAGGCATAGTGATATAGATTCTTCCAAAAAGTCGATACCTCCAAAACACCAATTTGCCCAAGAAAACCGGGAAGATTTGGCAAGACCGCCAAAGTGAGGGCTCCGATCGCGGCGGGGTTTACGCCCCCTAAATACACATAGGGACCCCGGGGATCGTAAAGTCCTGGCAGATCCAACTGGGTTCGACGAAAAATAAAATAGTCTGCCACTAAAATTCCCCCGATCGGGCCCAGCAGACCGCTGTAACCGATCAACCAGGTAAAAATGTACCCCGTTGGGTCGGCCACCAGCTTCCAAGGCATCATCAGAATTCCTATAATTCCCGTGATCAGTCCCCCCATTCGCAGAGAAATGAGCTTGGGCAGAAAATTCGAAAAAGCCGTAGACGGGGCCAAAACATTTGCGGCCAAGTTTGTCGTCAAAGTGGCCAGCATCAGGGCAAACATGGACAGGATCAGAAGCCAAACATTTCCAAACCGGGAAAGAAGCTGGACGGGATCCCAAATGGCCTCTCCAAAAATAACTACCGTCGCACTCGTCACCGCAACCCCGATGAAAGCATAGAAAGGCATCGTCGTGTTCAGCCCTAAGAATTGACCGATAATTTGCGCCTTCTGACTCTTGGCCTCACGCGTAAAGTCGGGAATATTCAGCGAGAGCGTGGCCCAAAATCCCACCATCGCCGTCAAACTTGGGAAAAAGAAATCCCAGAATTCTCCTGACGTGTTAAACTTGGAGGGTTGGGAAAGCATCGGGCCAAATCCATTCGCCTTTCCCCAAGCCCAACCGAGCAAGGCCAACCCCATCCCAATCAAAAGGGGTGCTCCCCAATTCTCGACCAAGCGAATACACTCCATCCCCTTCCAGAAAATTCCAATGTTGATCACCCAAAAAATTAGAAAACAGATGAACTGCGCGAAATTGACCCGGACCTGCTCATTGCTGATCAGGGCAAAAACGGGAGTTTGACCCAGACTTGGCCACTGTGCCTTGGCGCATTCGTAAATCGCAATTCCCCCAATCCACGTTTGGATCCCAAACCACCCACAACCGACGATTCCCCTCAGAACGGAAGCAACGTGCGTGCCGCGAATACCAAAGGAGGCTCGGGCAAAAACAGGAAGCGTGATGCCATATTTAGTTCCGGCATGTCCATTCAGAATCATAGGTATCAACACAATCAGGTTTCCCAAGGCCACCGTGGCGATCGCCTGCCACCAGTTCATCCCCCCCGAAATCAGACTGCTGGCCAACATGTAAGTCGGAATACAGACCGACATCCCGATCCAGAGATTCGCAATATCCAGGGTGCCCCATCGGCGGCCGTGCGTGGGGACAGGAGCTAGATCACGATTGTAAAGCGGACTGGCCTCCACCACCTTTTGCTGGGATGTCGTTAGATCTGACGCGAGTTTTGTGTCCATGCGCCGGCTAGGTCATGTTCAGTTTTCGGGTGCAGTGATTGCCCCATACGAG
>SXGQ01767559.1_pt1 | contig 27837 bp, 23 predicted proteins | sample 3178371 | NCBI WGS metagenome assembly SXGQ01 (sample SAMN11356859, study PRJNA531348) | freshwater metagenome | isolation source: freshwater sample F1-20 | place: China: Fuxian Lake, Yuxi | collected 2017-12-25 | reverse complement strand
GGCGCGCGGCGCAGATCGGCGCGGGAAAATCCCGGACATGGTCCGCATTCAAGATCGGCCGCCAGAGGTTGCGGAGCGCGTAGTGCTGGGACACTGGGAGGGCGATCTGATCAAGGGGGCGTACAACCGTTCCGCGGTGGGCACCTTTGTGGAGCGTGCAACGCTATTTACCGTGCTGGCCAAGCTGGACAATGCCAGCGCCGCATAGGTCGTGAAGGGCTTCGGTCAGGTGCTCCACCGGATCGCCGCATAGCAGCGCCTGTCCTTGACGTACGATCAGGGGCGCGAAATGGCAGAACACCAGAAATTGACGGAAGACACCGGGATGAAGGTGTAACTCGCGGAGTCGCATAGCCCCTGGCAACGCGGCATCAACGAAAACACCAACTGCCTGTTGCGACAGTACCTGCCCAAGCGCAGCGACTTGAGCGGCTTCACTAAAAAAGAACTGGACGCCATCGCTTGGAAGCTAAACACTCGGCCGCGCAAATCGCTCGGCTTCAAGTGTCCCGCTCAGTTGTTTACACCTGATGCGTGTGACTTTAAGTAGCATCATGATGCACTTTTTGCACTTGGGACTTGAAACCGCCGTATAAAAATAGTCTCTGATTCCAAGACAATGTTTGGGTGGTGGCTAGTGGTAGAAAAGACTTGACAAATCGATAGTCATCGTGTATTATATGACTAAGGAGATAAAATTATGTCTAAACGACCCCAAAATCCCGCGCGGTTTCTGTTCGTCGCCATCAACATCATGGCACTCGTGGCCAGTTGTGCGCCTGCAGCCACACCGGTGCCCACCGCAGTGCCAGCGGCGGCCGTTGCTCCAACCGCAGTGCCGCCCACCAAAGCACCAGAAGCGACCGCCACCAAGCCGCAGGAAGCAACCGCAACCGAAGCTCCTCCGGCTGCCACCGCAGTGCCCCCGACTGCGACAGCCCCCCCCCTAGATGCCTCCTGCGCCGGCAAAGGTGCTGTCATCCAAGTGCATGACTGGTCTTCCGCTGACCGCCAGGAATATTGGGATCAGGTTATCAAGGCCTTCAACGATGCCAACCCCTGCATCAAGGCGCAGACTATCAAACTGCCTGAAGATCGTGCTGTTCGCCTGACCCAGCTAGGTGGTGGCACGGCTCCGGACCTCGTCGCATTCGACTCTTCGGACCTACCCCTAGTACACAAGATGGGCTACTTGGCCGACCTGGCCCCGCTCATGGCCAAGGATGAATTTGACCCGGCCACGCAGTTTTTCGAAGGCGTCTACAAGACCGGTGTGGTCGATGGCACACTGGTTGCAGTCGCAAAAGACTACAGCGTGAGCGCTTTCTACGTCAACACCGGCCTGCTCCAGAAAGCCGGTATTACCGTCCCCAAGGAAGGCTGGACCTATGACGAATACCTGAAGATGGCCCGGGAGCTGACCGTGGATAAGAAAGGCAACAACGCCAATAGCCCGGACTTCGATCCTGCCAATGTGGCCGTTTATGGCACGAGCACCCCCTACTGGGGTGGCGACACTGGTTGGTGGCGTGGCTATCAGAGCTTCCTGTACTCGTGGGGCGCCCACACCATATCGGCTGATGGCAGTAAAACCACTGGCTACATCAACAGCAGTAAGGCTGTGGCCGCTTGGACCTGGTACAGCGACCTGATCCATAAGTACAAAGTCGCCCCCGGCGCCTCCTTCCTTACTGCCAGCGGCATTTCCAACGATAAGCTCTTTAGTGAAGGAAAAGTGGCTGTCGCCGGCTCCTACTGGGGACCTTGGTTTCAGGATACCTTCAACAAAGCTGCCGACCTGCAGTGGTCTGCAATTCCGCTGCCCACCGGTCCTGGCGGGCATAAAGGCGCTATCATGTGGATGGGGTGGGGAATTAATGCCGAGAGTAAGTATCCCGCAGAGGCATGGCAGCTGCTCAAGTGGCTGACCACCGAACCCGGGCAGCAGGTTTTCGCCCTCAAAGCGATGACTGGCGATATAAAAACTGCCACCACCCTGCCGGCACTTAAAGATCCCTATTGGGATGTTTTCATGAAGGAAGCTCCCTTCCAGGACCAGCTGGATGATATGAGCACCCCCTTCTATACTACCTGTGTCGATATTCCCGCCAGCAAGCTAATGGGTAAAATGTTCCAAGATGGAGGCGCCAAGCTCGACCTTCAGGTCGAGCTGGACGCCCTTGCGGCTGCTGCCGACAAGTGCTTGAAGGAATCCACGATCCAATAACCCACCTGCAGCACTGCTTGTGAGCTGGGGAAAGCCCCCGCTCACAAGCAGGGGCTATCGTTAAGTTACCCCCCAGTTTTTACTGCCAAAATCGGGGAGGAGCTGCCGGTGAAGTCTTTGTGGTTACCGGGAACAGGGCCAGTGTGTCGGGGATGTTGGAGCTTATGCTGCCGGAGCCAACTATGGTTCTGAATTGAACCGGTCAAGAATGTTGTGAACGAATTGCAAGCGCCGCGTGTTACAAGCAAACCGAGCACCCTGGCCCGGCGGGAAATTCTCGACTTCTACCTGTTCATCGCCCCCTGGTTGATCGGTTTGGCGGTTTTTCTGGTTTATCCATTGGTAAATTCGCTCTATCTGTCATTCACCCGGTATACCGTCGGCACCAACCCCGTTTGGATTGGTATGGAGAATTACAGTTCCTCCTTTAGGGATCCACGCTTCCTCAATTCGCTGTGGGTAACCATCCGCTTTGCGGTTATCAGCATCCCCGGCGTAACACTTACAGCCCTCGGTCTAGCCCTGCTGCTTTCTCAGAAGATCAAAGGAAGCAATTTTTTCCGCACCATTTACTTTATGCCAAGCGTCATCCCGACCGTGGCCATTTCCCTGACTTGGTTTTACGTTCTGCGCCCGGATAGCGGCCCGCTGGCAGGCTTTTTGGCACTGGTCGGCGTGGATATGCCTCGGCTGCTCTCCGAAAAGGCATCCGCCCTGCCAACTCTAATTATGATCAATATCTGGCTAAGTTTCGGCGGGCAGATGGTGATTTACCTAGCAGGGATCAAAGGCATTCCGGCCGATCTGTATGAAGTTGCTCAGATCGATGGGGCTGGGCGCCTGACCAAATTTTGGTATGTGACGCTGCCAATGCTCAGCCCAACCATCTTTCTCAACCTAGTCTTGGGGATCATAGGGGCCATGCAGATGTTTGATGTCCCTTATATGATGACCAAGGGCGGCCCTAGGGAATCTACTCTGACCTTAATGTATTACCTGTATAACACCGGCTGGGTGGAAATTCGTATGGGCCTAGCTTCGGCCCTAGGCTGGATCCTCTTCATGCTCATTATGGCAGTCACCCTGCTGGTAATGCGTTCCAGCCAAGCATGGGTTTACTATGAAGGAGAACGGAAATGACCACCGAACTTTCCCCTTTTCAAGTTACACCGCCTTTGCCTGGCGAAATCGCAAAACCACCAAAAATACCAGGATCACTTCTCTGGGACCATTTCATAACTAGATTGTTCTCATATATCCTACTTGCAATTTTCTCAATCATCATGATTCTGCCGTTACTCTGGCTGTTAAATGGCAGTTTACAGCCTGTATGGCAAATGAACGCCACCCCCGTAATCTGGTTGCCCCGCGAATGGCTGTCGGTCCACGCCGGAACAACTAATAGATCCCTGTACAAGTACATGCTGGCTCCCGCCGGTGAGAGCAAGCTGATCGAGGTAATTCAAGTTGGCGTCCGCAGGTATACGACTCTGGTTGACCCGACCAAACTGACTAACTTCATCTCAGTGCCACGCAGTGAACTGGGCGACCCGGAGCCCAACCTGTCCGGAGGGCTCCAGGTGAATGAGCGCACTTGGGAAAAAGCCGATGGTACGGTGGATAAAGTGGTTGCCATGGCCCGCGACATAAACGTGGAAGGCAACCTGCTGGTGGTGCCTAGTAACCAGCTTACTGGTGCATTATTCCAGTACGCGCTCGATGTAGTCAATCAGGCCGACACCAGCACGGTCCCGATCAGTGGGGTCGTTATGGATGTTCGGGTCCTGCCGGACGGGCGCAAGGGTATTGCGATTGGGCCGGAGGATGAATTGTGGGTGATGAGCCCGCCGGAGATGGCTGTCCAGGGCAAAATGATCCAGGCCACGAAGCTGGGCGACATCGATTACAAGACCTATGGTCAGACCCAGCTGGCAACTTATGCGATCCAAGGCGAGCCAGCCGATGCCCGCTTTATCAACCTGTCCAAGGAAGCGTGGCAGCCGCTTCTGCCGCAGTCGGTTGTGAAGAAGTTTGCCTTCCTGGCTAAAGAAGGCCAGCTTTCTGAGGAACGGATTGTCAAACTTTTTGGTGAAATAAACATGGTCACCCGCACCTACACGTTTGCCGGCGGCAGCCCGCAGGAAGTCGTGATTCTATTTGCCAACTCCACAGAATCTCTGGTCATGCCAATGCTGAACATGGATGCCCTGACGGCGGCACCCTTCACCGGGCTGGTGGAGCCGGGCAGCATTCAGATTGGCTCAGTATCATACCGGGTCAAGCAAGATTTTGAAACCCAAGATGGCTCGCTGGAGCCGATGGCCTTCGTGGGTGATATGCAGGAAATTGCGGTCATCGCTCCCGCCTTGGCCCTGGTCACCGCCTATGACGTGCGCCCGGCAGAATTGACCCGCGCTATGACCGTCAAGCTAAATTTTAGCGGCTATCTCAAAGTACTTAACCTGAAGTTGTCTGGGGTGCCTTTCTGGCGCTTTTTTGTCAACTCTGGCTTTTTAGTGGTGATGAACACGCTAGGTTTCTTCATCTCGTGTGTGCTGGTCGCATATGGCTTCGCCCGTATCCGCGCTCCAGGCAAGAATCTTTTGTTTGTGATTCTGCTGGGGACGATGATGGTGCCTTCCACCATCTTGACTCTTCCCACTTACCTGCTTTTCCGCGATCTGAATTTGCTGGGCACCATGGCGCCACTCTGGATTCGCTCTTTCTTTGGAAATGCCTTCCTGATCTTCGTGCTGCGCCAGTTCTTCATGACCATCCCCTATGAGCTGGATGAAGCCGCATACCTAGATGGGGCCAACCGCTTCCAGATTCTTATCCTAGTGATTCTTCCGCTCAGCAAGGCGGCGCTGGCGACGATGGGCATTTTCACATTCTGGTGGACTTGGAACAGCTTCCTGGACCCACTGATCTTCACCACCCAGCAGGACCAGTACACCATCACCCTGGCGATGAACAGCTTTAACCAGTTGTACGGCGCGGGAACCTCGGGATATTATGACAGGGTCCTTTCCATGGCCGTTCTGGCGCTGCTCCCGATGGTGCTGCTGTTTGTGTTTGCCCAGCGCTACTTCATCGAAGGCATACAGATGCAGGGGCTTAAGCAGTAAGCCAGCCCCATAAGAGACGACTGCTGGAGCATCCGCACAATGCAGTTTGGTACCGCTGCCGACCGGGGTTATGAGGGCATGATCACTGAACGCATTCCGCGTTATAAATGAAAAGCTGATACTGGAAATGGAGGTTGATCAGACATTAGGGTTGTAAATCTGCGCTGCAGAAATGGTACATGCGGCGGAGCGCAGGATCTTGACGGCCGGCGTACAGTTTGGGCAGGTGGGGAAACCTATGACCGCTGAACAGCGGTTTGACGGCGGCATTGTCAGCACTAACGAATGGAGCACCGCCCGGTGAGCGGTACACAAATTCCGCTTTACTATACATTTGGCAACCATATGCACTGGGTGGATATGGAGTGGCTGTGGGGCTAACATGTGCTGCCTGGCTCGGTGCGTGATATGCACTTTTTTGCAACGAGACCGGCGCCAAGGGCAATCTCAACTTCGACGGCGTCGGCTATGAGAAGATGGCAGTCGAGGCGCCCGAGGCGCTGGCGGAACTGCGTGCGGCGCTGGCTCGCGGCCAGATCGAGGTCGTCAGCTCTTTCTACGGACAGCCCTAGGGTCTGTTTCACGGCGGCGAGTCCAATGTGCGCCAACGGGTGTACGGCGCACGCGCCGCGTTGCGCCTGCTTGGCGTGCGGCCGCGCACCTTCTGGGAAGAGGAGTTCGACTTCTTTCTCCAGTTGCCGCAGATCCTCGCCCGCACCGGCTTCCGCTATGCCTCGCTCTATTTCCAGTGGACCTGGCATACGCCCGAAGTCCCCTAAGAGCCGATTCCCGCCATCTGTTGGGAGGGGACGGACGTTACGCAGATTCTGACCGCCTCGCGGAACAAACTCAACCTGCACCAGTGGCCGGAAGATTTTGCTGCACTGCTGGCCAGCTCGACCTTGTGCGAGAGGCCGGTGCCGGGGGATCGTCCAGTGGCTGGAGTTGACGCCCTCGCCAGACTGGTTGTGCCGCGCCGAAGTCATGCTTCCCCAACTCCACAAACTGATGGACAATCCGGACTTCGATGTGCACTTCGTTACGCTCTCCGAATACCTTGAGGCGGCACGCGCAATCGGCAAACCGCGTCGCTACACGATGGACGATGTCTTCCACGGCATGAGCATTGGCAAGAATGGCGACCTCTTCCGCCGCCTGAGCTTCACGTCCGAGCAGTCGGCGCTGGCAGCGGAGTCGCTGGCGGCACTGCTCGGGTTTTTCCGCCGTCCGTACGCCCAGTGGGACGTCTACCCAACTTGGGAGCTCTAGGAGGCATAGCGCGAGCTGCTGGCGGCGCAACACCACGACAACGACGAATGTGAAGGGCTATGTGGACACATTGGCCTGCGCTCCTACGAACGCAGCCTCGCCATCACCGACCACATCCAAACACGCTCTATGCGCTTATTGGCCCGGCGCACGGCCGGCCCCCTGGGGCGGGCCGTCGTCTTCTATCCGCTCGGCTGGCGGCGCACCGACGTCGGGACCGACTCAACGACCGGCGTTTTGCGCATCGTCGAGGATGTGCCGGCCATGGGCTCCGTCCTGTTAGAGCACTTCGAGGACACCGCCCCTATCCCCACAGTGGTCCTCGAAGAAACTGCCCAGGCCATCACGCTGCGCCGCGATGCCTTGAGCGTAAAGACCGACCGCACCAGCCGCCTGCTCACCCAGATCTCCAGCACCGAGTTTCCCGACAATCTCCTGCGCGCAGATTGCCCGCTGGCTTGTCTGGGGATGACTCGCTCTGGAGCGGTGGAGACTTTCGCTCTGGCTGCAGTCGAGGTCACTGAGGATCCAGCCACGCGTCAGCCGATGGTCACGATACGCCGGGTCACACAGGAAGGCGCGACGTTGACAATGTTGGTACGGCTGGTCCCGCATCTGGATGCTGTCGACGTCTCGTACTAGGCCACGGATCTGCCGCGCACGGACTCACGCATGCACTCTGCGCTCCACACGACGCTCGGCGTCGCGCTGCCGGTGTTCCAGTTGATTCACGATCATCCATTTGGTGTGAGCCCCGTCTAGGCAGAGGGCGAGTACTGGCGCAAGTACCCGACGGGCGACCGGATGACTTCGCTGCAGGTGTACGAGAAGGTGCATTACCCCTTCACCGCCCTGCAGCTGCTCGACTTCGACGATGGTGAGCGCGGCGTGCTCTTCCTCCACGATGGGAGCCAGGGGATGTGGCGCGACGGCGACTGCGTACAGCACATCCTGAAGATGTACGATGCGTGGGACGAGGAGTACTTCGTCGGCAGCCTCCACGTCAATGTACGCATCGTGCCGCATCGGCCGCTTGCCCATGCAGATCGCTGGAAGATGGCCCAAGCATTCGTGCGTCCGCTGGCAACGGCCGCGAGCGACCAGCTTGGGGGAGATCTGCCGCCAGTCTTCGCCGGTCTGTCGTGTAATGTTGAAAACGTGGCCGTGGTTGCCTTCTACCGCGAGACCAAAGACAGTGGCGCCCAACTGGAGGACTATGCAGTGCGCGGTATCGGCTATCCGTATGTGGTGCGCCTGGTGGAGTGGAACGGCCAGCCGGCGCAGACCCGCCTCGCCTTCCTCGGCCACATCGCCGCCGCCTTCCGCACGAACCTGATGGGCGAACGTGAAACGACGCTCCCGTTCGAAGTAGTCGAGTCACCAGTTCCTGGTCCGCCCCTCTGGAACGCCGTGACGGTCGAACTGGTGCCGCACGAGATTGCGACGCTCTACCTCGGCCTGGTGCAAGGGCGGAAGATCACGCGCGATCTCGACACCCACCGATCGGTCTGGGCGACTTCACACTGGATTACCAAAGAGAGCTGAGGTAGCTGATGGTTGTGCCGTAGGCGCCCTCCGAGATCGGTCGTGGCCGAACACCGAAGTCCAGAGTAGAAAGCGGGAGGGCAGACCTAGGTTGCGGTGGGCAGCAGTGACACGCCGTAGCTAGTGATGTTGTAGTAGAAGAGGCTGTCTATAGCCTCCAACTCTTGCCAACCCCGGGCACTGAAAGCCCGGATCGAAAGCAGTGCTCGGTGCGACACCCATCTATCAGAAGCCAGACCCCGCGCTTCGCTTAGATTTTGCTTGGTTGGCTGATTCAAGATCACCATGACGTAGGCGTCAGAATCGACGGTCCTCTCATTGTGGGCTTGGGATCCAAACAGTAGCACATCTCCCAGTTGTGCACCAAAGCGGCCCTGCACACCACGCACGTATGCTCGCAAAGCTGCCGCAAATTGTTTGGAGCTTACACTTACCGGCATGGTATGTCTCTTGGATGTCACTCGTTTGATCCAAAGGCTGGACCAATCGCCGCACAAATTCTTTGCATTGGCAATCTCATATTGACCTGCTATAGGTCGCCATTTTGCCAGCGCGCCGTACGGAGAAAGAAACGCCGACTTCATCACCGAGTGGGCCACGGCAACCAGCGAGTTTCTGCTCACGTGCAAAGTCCAGGCGATGGTAATAGCATGCAACATGGTGACCGTCGTGTCCGTCGCGCAGCTCTGCTCACCGTGCGCGGTGTCCATGGCGCCCATGGAGCTGGCCATCAATTCGGCATCGCTGTACCCAAAGTCCGGCGTGGTTGGCGTAGCCGGCGTGGTCGCTGCACACCATGTGCTCGCAAGCCCCAGGGTTGCGCTGTCCTGCGCGCTCTACGGAGGCTTGAAAATTTCTCTGCCCAACAGGCGCCAGACCAAACCATCGCCTCCTGTCTGATGGCGGTTATGGTCCTCCTCAATTCTTGTGTGGTGCGTGCCGACCACGCGCGTGGACAGTAGGTTAAGATCAGGCTTGGGGCAATCGAACATTCCCTCACGATGCGGTTGATGTTAGCCTTATCTGCGGAGGACATGATGGTGGATGACCCCGTGACGTTGGCCGAAGTGCTCGGACTGCGCCACCAAAGCCATGCAACGGAGCGTGGATTGATGTGGTTGAGGCACTTGCAGTGTGCTGCGAATGTATTCACAGCTAGTGCTGTATTAAAGAAGTTGTGTATATTAAGTTTGTTAGGATGATCAATCCATTCCTAGTGGTAACTTAATGTGGGCTCTGAGCCAACGGCAATAGTTGGGTGGAGGTTGGCGCAAAGTGGTACTTGCCTACAGCGTGGGTAGTGTACGACGCGGGTGTAAAGGGTATTGAATTTGCTATCCGGTACAAAAGTGAACATATAGATGGGCTTACTTGACACCTACTCGGCGCTGCTCATCGCCTGCCTGACGTTTGCTGTGCCGGTTGCTGTCTGGTTGCTGCTCGGCTGCATCGGCCTGATCCCGTTTGAGATCGAATAGGTGGAGCTGAGAGTCTTCAGTAACCGCCACTTTTGTATTTTTTGTAAGCTGGCAGGAAGTCATGTTCGCCTAGGTCTTTACCATCAGTAAGTCCATGCGCACGTTGCCTATGGGAGTGTCGAGCTTTGTTGGGGAGCGTGTGACCGATCGGGGCGGGTTGATAGCCGTTTCGATCCTAATGTTTACCCCAGTCTTTTTTATTTTCTATCTGATAATCTGCAGTCCATCGCCGGACTGACCATGGGCGCGGTCACTGGCTGATGACTATGTCTAGATAGTGTGGTCACCTTGTTTCTTCACCTCCGGCCCTTTCTGTCCAAGGAGGGAGGGGAGAAATGCTTGCACCCGCGTTGTCCCTTGAGGCTCTCCCTCTTGTCTGGGCGAGTGGTGAGGGGAGGGGGGTGTTATGCACCGCCCACTTTAAACTAGCCTTCCTCTCTCTGCGTGTGGAGAGGAGGCTGGGGGGTGAGGATCCCTTTATTGTAGCTTGGGGACATGATCCGGGATCATCCGCGCGGCTACCAGCCTCTGATCTCCAGCATCGAACCTCAACAATAAAGTACGGCCCCCACGTTGACTGTAAAGAAGCGTTCGCTCCGGGAGTTTGGCGATATCACAGTGGGCGCGCTGGCCGAGCGGTACGATCCGATGATCAACGACCATCTGCAGGCTGGTTTTGCTGCCGCGAGCAACGCCATGCTACCGCTGGATACCTGGACCGCGCCTGAAGTTGTGCGGCAGCTTTCTGCCGATAGTGCCAGGCCCAGCCACCAGAGCTATACCTACGCCGGTCATCAGGGGGCTCTGGCAATAGACGCCGTCATGCAGACCAGTGTCTATCTCGCTGATCTGTTGAGTGAACTGCCGCGCACCTGAGTCGACGTAATTGCATCGGCAGGCGCGTGCGGGGTACAGGGCACTGGATGGCTTGTACATTCGCGGCGATAGACCGTTGCTGCTATTTACTGACTGTTTAAGTGAGTCTGGCGGATCTACCGGGACGCATTGAGGAGCTGGTGAGTGAGGCAGTGGGAGGTAGCGCACTCGACACCATCCTCGAGATGAACCTACGGAGCCACTCTGACAGCCTGAACTGGAACCCGATCCGGGTGCTCGACCACATAAACCAGCAGGACGATGTGATGTACTGCCCACTCACGTTTGCTGCACCAATTACTCACGCAACAGCTACGCGCTGCTACTTGTCAACTCCCCCAATATAAGCGGCGTTCACGGATCTAAAATCAACGGGTCTTGTCGCGCGGGGTCGGTGCGCTGCAAGCAACCTGAATTCGCCTGCGCCTACGGCGGTTAGCCGTGCAGTGCCGAAACGCAGCGCAAATCGTACGTGGAGAACGGCGGTTAATCCGGCAACCAATCGCCTGACCAACAACTTCTTCCGCGACACGCTGGACACACTGAGATAGTCTTACCTGCGGCTTCGGCATCACGGCTTCTTGGACTTCCAGATCGAGGCGGGGGATTTAACCTATGCTATCATGCAAGTCAGAATGACTGAGAAGATTGTTTTACGGGACTTTGGCGGCTTTATAACTCTACAAAAAGATCGTGAGCGAGACTAATGGATATCGAATTTAACGGCCTGATTTATCCGGCGCAGATAATGCTGGCTGAATGGGCACCCCTTAACGTCTATCTGGTGAAGGGAACTGAGTACGCGGTATGGATAGATAGCGGCATCAAGTCCATGTTTCCGCTGTTGGTGGAGACAATGCAGCAGGCGGGCGTGGCTGATTCGCAACTGCGCTTTATCCTGCACACCCATTCACACCACGACCACATTGGAGCAAACGCCCAGCTTAAGGACAAAACAGGCTGCCTGCTCGCCGCGCATCCCTGCTATGCGCGCTGGCACGCCGATTACGAGTATCACTATCACGACTTCGCCCGCCCCTTCCCACACCTGATGCCGGACACGCCCGAACTGCGCGCCGAGGTGTTTGGCATTCTCGATGAGGCCCGCCCGCTCGATCTCTTCGTTGACGAGGGCGCGCAGTTCAATTTAGGCGGTGGGGTCAATCTGCGGGCCTACAGCCTGCCCGGCCACCTGATGGCTGAACTCGGCTGGTTTGAGGAATCCACGCGCACGCTGATCCTTGGCGATGCCGTGACCATGCTTGAAGGGCCGCTATTCCACAGTCACCTGACGGTGCAGGGCTACCGGAACAGCCTGGACAAGATCGGGCGACTGCTGAAAGAACTGAACGTGGCACAGGTGGTCTTTACCCACTTCATGCCGATGCGCCCGCCCGAAGTGGAGAAGTTACTCATCGCGGCGCACGCCTATATCGACGCGGTGGAAATCCTGCTGATCCGCATTCTGGCAAGCCAGCTGACGGTAAAGCTTGAACAACTGTGGACGGACACCTGCGTACGCATGGACCGGCGGCAGGAGTTTCGTTCACTAAACATGGTCTATGCACACGTTCAGGACTTGATCCAGCGCAGGATCGTCCGGCAGGTTGCGAATGAAACCTACGCGCTGCAATAGAGAAGGGCCCTTCCCCTAAAAAACTCCTCCGGTATCTCAGAGGGAGGGGCTTTCATACGGGCATTGGCCCATTCCCTCTTAGTGCGGTGGGGGTCGGGGATTGGGGATAAGGTTAATGAATTTTCGCAGCATTTCCACTGCAGGAGGCAGCTAACCGATGATGGCTTTGGAGGGTGTCCGGGTTCTCGATTTCTCTCAGATGATGATGGGTCCCTGGGCCACGCAGTTCCTTGGCGACATGGGCGCGGAGGTAATCAAGATCGAGCGCCCGAAGGTCGGCGAGTGGGAGCGCGGGCTGGCGATCATGGGCGAACTACTGGCCGGGGAAAGCGCCTGTTTCTATGCCATGAACCGCAACAAGAAGAGCGTCGCCGTCAATCTCAAAGACCTGCGCGGCAAGGAAATTATCCTCAAGCTTGCCGCGACCTGCGATCTGGCAGTCGAGAACTACCGCCCTGGCGTGCTGGATCGGCTGGGCCTGGGCTACGATGACTTGAAGAAGGTCAATCCCGGCATTGTCTATGTGTCCGGGACGGGCTACGGGCCAGACGGCCCCTACGCAACGCGCCCTGGCCAGGACCTACTGCTGCAATCCTTGTCGGGGCTGACGGCGTACGGGGGACGCTACCACGACCCGCCCACGCCATCGGGGACGTCGATGGTTGATGCCAGTACTGCACTGGTCCTGGCTTTCTCGGCGATGGTCGGCCTGTTCCACAAGCATCGTACTGGGCAGGGCCAGCGCATTGACGTGAGCCTCTTCAATACGGCCATCGCGCTGCAATGCCAAGAGTTGGCCGCATTCCTGAACCAATCTCGGCGTTTCGAGCGCAGCAAGAGCGGGGTCGGCGCGGCGTGGCTGTCAGCACCGTTTGGCATCTACAAGACCCAAAACGGCTACATGGCGATTGCGATGGCCTCACTCAGTGTGATTGCGGATCTACTGGATCTGCCCGAACTTAAGCAGTACGACGAAGGACTCCGCCCCTACGATGACCGCGACACGATCAAGCCCATTATCCAGACGAAGATCGGGACCAACACTACCGAATATTGGCTGGCGCTGCTGCTAACGCGCGACATCTGGTGCGCAAAGGTGCAAGATTTCGACGATCTGGTGGACGACCCGCAGGTGAAAAACAACGAACTGATCCAGACCCTGCACCACCCGCGCGCGGGCGCGGTGCGCGTCATCGGCATCCCGATGCGTTTCAGCGAGACGCCCGGCACGATCCGGCTCGCTCCGCCGCTGGTGGGCGAACACACCGACGACGTGCTGAAGTCACTGGGCTATACGCAGCCAGAGATCAACCAGCTTCACGCCGAGGAGGTGGTATGACCAATACTCTTGTCTTGCTGGAAAAGCGTGCTGACGGGATTGCCATCCTGACCCTGGACCGCCCCGAGAAGCTGAACGCGCTCAGTACGCCGCTGCTCAACCAGCTTGAAGGCTACCTGCACGCGCTGGCAGACGACGCGCAAGTGCGCGTACTGATCCTGACGGGTGCGGGCGAGAAAGCCTTCGTTGCGGGTGCGGACATCGGTGAGTACAAGGATCAGGACTTCGCGCAGTTTGTCGATTATCAGCTCTACGGGCGCAAACTGTTCACCACCATTGACGAGTATCCGAAGCCTGTCATCGGTGCGATTAATGGCTACGCGCTTGGCGGCGGTTTCGAGATCGCGCTCTCCTGTGACGTATTGGTCGCCAGCACCAACGCCCGCTTTGGACTGCCAGAAGGGCTGCTCGGCCTGTGTCCGGGTGGTGGTGGCACGCAAAAGCTGACTCGCGCTGTGGGCCGCTATGTAGCAGCGGATGTGCTGCTTTCCGGGCGGCAGCTTTCGGCAGAGCGGGCCTATGAACTCGGTCTCGTGGCTGAGGTAACGGCGCCAAGTGAACTGCTCAGCGTGGCGATTGCCAAAGCTCGGTACATGCTCAAGGTTGCGCCGCTGTCCCAGCGCGAAATGAAGCGCCTGATCCGGCAAGGGCTCGATGGGTCGTTGGCAACCGCGCTGTCGCTGGAGCAGGAGGTGCTGTTTCGGCTGTTTCACTCACAGGATGGACTCGAAGGCATACGCGCGTTCATGGAAAAGCGCGATCCACAGTTCAAGGGGAGATGAATATGGGACGACTGGACAACAAAGTAGCCATAGTCACGGGCGGCGCGATGGGCATCGGCAAGGCTGCCGCTGAAGTGCTTGCTCGCGAGGGCGCAAAGGTGGCAATCGGCGACATCAACGAAAAGGTCGGCGAAGAAACGACAGAGCTGATCCGCAAGGACGGCGGCGAGGTCTTCTTTCAGAAGACCGATGTGAGCGTGAGCGCCGATGTTGAGCGGCTAATCAACGCCGCCGTGGACCGCTACGGCAAGCTGGACGTGCTGGTCAATAATGTGGGCATTGCCATCAGCGGTTCCGTGGCAGACATCTCCGAAGAAGATTGGAGCCGCGTCCTCAATGTGAATTTGTCGGGTGTGTGGCGCGGCATGAAATATGCTATTCCCCACATGATCAAGAACGGCAAAGGCTCGATCATCAACACCAGTTCTGTGCAGTCGCTGGTCGGCTTCCATGATTGGGCGGGCTACGCAGCCAGCAAGGGCGCGATCAATTCGCTGACGCAGCAGGCCGCAATCGACTACGCACCACAACAGATTCGCATCAATGCCATCGCGCCGGGAACGATCATGACGCCCATGAACGAGAAAATATTTAAGGAAATGGCTGACCCCGCCGCACTCATCAAAAGCTGGAACGACGCGCATCCGATTGGGCGCTTCGGCCAGCCGGAGGAGGTCGCTAACCTGATCCTGTTCCTTGCCTCGGACGAGTCATCGTTCATTACGGGCGAGATTGTGCGTATTGATGGCGGCATGGCGATCAAGGGCGGATGATTTGTCACTACCTTATCGGTGATTTGTTATTTGGCATCGGCGTTTGCACCTACAGTCGCAAATGCGTCCTAGTAGATTCCGGCAGCGCGCTGCTTAAATCGCACGCTGTACCACACACGGTGGGCTTCCCGCAGCCCGGTTGGGTCGAACATGGTGCCGACAAGGTGTGATAGGCGGATGTCGTTAAGGTGTGCCGTGCTCTGCTGAATGGCCCTCCAGACACGGGTACAGACGTGGAGGCAGTGTGCCTAAGCGCACTGAAGCCGTGACTAGTAGCGCTGGACGCGGAAGGGCACACTGCGCGTCCCGGTATCCTGTACGGGATTGACACACGTGCTACCGCTGAGAACAGGTGGCTGAACGATTACTGTTGTCAGGACGTGATCTATGATGTAGCGGGCATTATGTTGACTACTCAATCCGTTGCGGCGAAAATCCTTTGGCTGTGCCGCCACGAAATAGAATTCTGGTCGCTGGTCGATTTGGTTACACCGGCGTCGAGCCACCTTTCCTACAAAACAATGGTTGAAAAGGTCGTTGATCGACACACTTCCAGCCATTTTGCCTCGCTGAACGATGTTTGGGCGCTGAGTGGTCGCCGCGTCTGCTCGGGTGAATTACCGACTTGGACAAATTGCTCTGGCCCGCTTGGAGCAGTAAACGGGCAGTGTGTACTTGATGTTTTGGACTGCCAATGCCGGCGCATAGAAGTTGTGCAAATATTGAGTAAGTGTCGTCTCTGGCTCCTTGGCATTGGTTGGGTGGGGGTCAGAGCAGGTTGCTAATTGACAAGCGCGGGGACAGGGTGTACGATGTGGACAAGCATGGGCCCTTGAATTTCTTATACGGTCCTGCGCGAAAAGATGAACGATGCAGCTATTCTCGCGCTCGCTTTTGCGAAGCACTGAAGGTATTCGGCAGGGGCGTGCAGCTCGAGGGCAAGCGCATGGGGGAGGAAGCGCGATGAAATTTTTGGTAACCGGCGGCACCGGTTTCATCGGTGGGCCGGTCGTGCGGAACCTCTTGGATCGTGGATTCCAAGTGGTCATCGGCGAGGTCTCTGTGAACGAGGGGGTTGCCGCCACGCTGGCCGGCGCCGACGTGATGCAGATGGATGTCTCCGACGATCGCGCGATCACCGCGGTCTTCGGAAAACACCCCGACATCACGCACTGCATCCATCTTGCCTATCTAATGAGCGCCGAGATCGAGGCGAACCCGATACTCGGCGTGAAGGTTGACGTGCTTGGCATGGTCAACATGTTCGAGGCAGCTGCTCGCCATAAGCTGAAGCGACTCGTCTTCGCGAGCAGCGAGACGGTCTATGGCGCGTCGCAGAAAGCATACGGCGAGCGCGCGGTGAAGGAGGACGACTTCTGTTCGCCTGATGGCCACTTCTTCACCTACGGGGTGATGAAGATCCTGAACGAGTTCATGGCGCAAAAATATATCGCCCGGCACGGCATTAGCATCGTCTGCACACGCCCCGCGATAGTATTCGGTCATGGGCGGAAGCGCGGGTCGCTCCTTTGGGCGGAGGCTTTCGCCACGCAGCCGGCGCTAGGCAAGCCCACTCAGCTGCCGTTCTCCGCAATATCGCGCGACACTTACATCTACAAGGACGATTGCGCCGAGCAGATGATCCGCCTGGCGCTGAAACCGCGGCTTTCGCACTTCGTCTACAACAATGGCGGCGCATGCGCCTCCGGCGAAGAGCTGGCTGCCACCGTGCGCTACTGGATCCCAGACGCCGAGATCACATTCGACGAATCAAAGCTGGGCACGCCGCTGATCGACTGGCAGGATAGCCACCGGTTGGAAGAGGAAATTCAGTTCGAACCGCGCTCGCTTAGCGAAGGCGTGCGGGCACATATCAACCAGGCCCGCACCGATGCCGGCCCCCACCCGCTCTAGGGGATCATGACCTACCGAAACACCGTAGTCGGTAGCTATCCGCGTCCGACCCAAGCCGCCGATACGATGAAGAAGCCGACACTGACCCAAGCCGAAACAGACGCGATGATCCTCTGGGCCGCCAAGGATCAGGTCGATCTCGGCCTCGACGTCATCACTGATGGCGAGGCCTACCGTGAGAATATGTACTACTTCTATCAGAAGCGCGTGGACGGCATGAGCTTCGATAACATGCAAAAGCTGATGTTTGGCACTGCTGGCTTCGGCATCGAATGCGCGCGCGTCGTTGGCGAGATCAAAAATCCCCGCTTCAATTTGGCGCATGCTTGGAAGCTCGCGAAAAGGTTTGCTCCGCCCGGCGTCCGTGTGAAGCAGACTGTCACCGGGCCGCACGTGTTGACGCGTTTCAGCGTCAACGAGCGCAAGGACCTCTACCCTGACGCCCAGGCGCTCTGTCGCGCCTGGGCGGCGGTGCTGCTCGAGGAGCTGAACGAAGTCATCGCCGCCGGCTGCACCGAGATCCAGTTCGACGAACCGGTCTGGACGGAGTCGCCGGACCAGAGCGAATGGGCCGCTGATATCTTAAACGAGCTTATCGAAGCGTTGCCTGGTAACCTGCGCATCGGCCTGCATGTCTGTGGCGGCAATCCGCGGCGGAAGCGCGTCTACTTCACCAAATACACCGACCTCGTTCCGGCTTTCAGCCGCATCAAAATCGACGAGGTCGTGCTGGAGCATTGCACGCTGAGCTACGACCTTATGACCCTCTGGCCGCTATGGGATTTCAAGGGCGATCTCGCGCTCGGTGTGATCGATCAGCGCAGCGATGAGATCGAGACGGTCGACGTGATCCGCAAGCACATTGAGCCGGCGCTAAAGCATTTCCCGCGCGAGCGGATTATTCTCACCAGCGAGTGCGGGTTTGGCCACGTTCCGCTTGAGATCACGCGCAAAAAGCTCGGCGTCTTGGTCGAAGCCTCGCACGCGCTGTAGGTTTCGCGCCGATATGACCTATTGAAGCGCTATCCTGCTTTCGGAATCGAACAGGTTCATGTTGGCCGAAAGCGTTTGCTTGGCGCCGGTTGTCAGGGCCGGTGCCGGTGCGCAAGATAATGGAGCACGTAGGCGAGCCAACAATTGCGGCCGCTGTCGCACCAGCGCGCTCACCACCGCTGGCGATGAATGGATACCAGCTGGCTGCTCCGGAAGGAGTGCTTAAGGCAATCTCTGAACTAGAGTTTGACCTGACGGCAAACCTAGCGGCGGAAGCGGGGCGTGATTATTGGACGCACCCCGCGGGTGCGGATGCAGAGCCGATCCCGGATTTGGAGTTCGATCAGACCTTGGGATTGCAAATCTACGGTGCGCGAATGGCACATGCGGCGGAGCGTGGGTGGGTGTGGTTCAGACGCTGGCTGGGTGCGGTGAGTTTTGTGGGCTAATAGCGCCGGTGCATAGAAGTTTGCCAATTTCTGCTTTTTGGGCTGATAAACCCATTCCTAAATTGAGTAAATCTAGTCTCTGAAGCCAAGACACTGGTTTTTTGGGGGCTAGCGCAAGGTTCCAATTGGCAAGTGCGGGGTTACAGTGTATTACGTGTATTATGTGGAGGCGCATGGGCGCTTGAATTTCCATTTGCTTTACAAGGGATTGTGGTCTCACAAGCGCGTCCGCTGTGATGGTGATCGCCCACTGTTGACAATCTTCCTGAGTTTGCAGCGGCAATTTATTTAGGGGCTTACCGCAGAGGGTGTTATGGCGTAGAAATGTATAGTACCCATGATACATGTGTTATTTACACGCTACACAGAAACCTGCAGTTGATTTAGCAGAATTTCTGGAAAAGTTATCTGCACCAAGTAATATCTTATGACATTTCAAACAGACTACACTGAACGCGTTTACGCAGGTGTACTAGGTAAGCTAATTGGCGTATACCTAGGCCGGCCGTTTGAGGGTTGGCCGTATGAAATGATCATGCAGCAGCTTGGTGAAATCAATTATTATGTGCATGAAAAGCTTGATGTGCCACTGATTGTCACAGACGATGACATCAGCGGGACCTTTGGACTCTTAAAAGCGATGCCTGATTACGGCTATAGCAGAGAATTGTCAGCCGCCCAGATCGGCCAGACGTGGCTCAACTATTTAATTGAAGAGCGGACTGTTTTGTGGTGGGGTGGCTTGGGCAACTCGACTGAACACACCGCTTATTTGCGGTTAAAAAACGGGATTCAAGCTCCACGCAGTGGGTCGATTGGTCTCAACAGTAAAGTTGTGGCTGAGCAAATTGGTTCGCAAATTTTCATTGATGGGTGGGCGATGGTTGCCCCAGGCGACCCGGAATATGCGGCCAGTCTGGCAGGCCGCGCGGCGAGTGTCAGCCATGATGGCGAGGCGATTTACGGGGCGCAGGTGATTGCTGCTATGGAAGCGCAGGCATTTGTCGAAAGCAATACCGACATACTGCTTGACGTGGGGATGTCGGTTATTCCTAAAGATTCGATCATCTATCAAATGATCGCCGAAATCCGTGAATGGCATGCGGGCGAATCGGACTGGCGCAAGGCGCGAGAATGGCTTCAAGCTGGCTATGACAAATATGGCGGGAACTGCCATATCATCCCGAATCATGGCCTGATTATTCACTCGCTATTGTACGGCGAAGACGATTTCCAAAAATCGTTGATGATTGTCAACACCTCCGGATGGGACACCGACTGTAACTCAGGCAATTTGGGCTGTCTGTTGGGAATAAAGAATGGCTTAACCGGAATCGATGCTGGGCCGGACTTCCGCGGCCCTGTAGCAGATCGCCTGTATTTGCCTACGGCCGACGGGGGTAGTGCGATCAATGATGCGGTGACAGTCGCCTACGGCGTGGTTAATACGGCCCGCGGCATGATGGGTGAAGCACCATTGGCACCCAAAGACGGGGCGCGCTTCCATTTTGAAATGCCGGGTTCGGTTCAAGGTTTCCAGATCGAAGAAAGTATTGAATCAAAAGGGGCAGCGACCTTGGAAAATGTGGTGGGAAACAGCACAAAAGGAGATCGTAGTCTTGCCATCCGTTGCGAACGGATCGCAACCGGCCGTGTAGCCCGCGCGGCAACGCCCACGTTCACCCCGTCAAAAGAAGTTTATGACTATTTCTCGAAGAAGGGCTATGCGCTTCACGCTTCCCCAACGCTGTATGCAGGGCAGACTGTCCGGGCAAGGGTAGTAGCTGATTGTGAAAACGCCACTCCATTGACGGCCGCCATCTATCTGAATGTATATGGCGAAAAGGACAAATTGAAACTACTACGTGGCCCTGAGATTGTGCTAGCTCCTGGTGGTAGCCAGAAAATAGTTTGGAAGCTCGACATAAATGAAGATGGCCCTATAGCCAAAGTCGGCATCGAAGTCAGTAGCGTCAAAGCGGCCGACGGAGTAGTGTACCTCGATTATTTAGGCTGGGAGGGTGTTCCAAACATCACTTTGAAGCGGCCGGCGAACTCCCGCAATGAGCGCCGGGAGTTAACTGCCGAAATGTGGCGCAGAGCCTGGATCGACGGGGTCGACGAATACCATCCGTGCTTCCCGGAAGCATTCCGCTTGGTACAAAATGAAGGGATCGGCTTGCTGATGCAAGGGACACGGGAGTGGACCGACTATGAGGTTAGTTCGGATATCACTCCGCATATGGTGAAGTCGGCTGGGGTCGGCGCACGGGTACAAGGGATGCGACGTTACTACTGTCTGATGTTGGCCCCCGGCGGCAAAGCTCAGCTCGTCAAGGCGTTAGACGGCAATACGGTTTTGGCTGAATCAGAATTTGGTTGGGAGTTTGGCAGTACGTACAGCTTAAGAATGCAGGTGTCGGGAAATCGAATTCAAGGCTGGGTTGATGGGCAACATCTATTTAATATTGAGGACAAAGACCGGCCGCTGACGGGCGGTGCGATTGCTTTGATCTGTGAAGAAGGGTGCATGGCGAGTGAAGCTGTGACGGTGCGTCCGATCGCATAGGGTTGTACGCTTGTCGTGAAAGAAAATTCACTGCCAGCTGATCATCCACAGTTAACCATGTGGAATGCAGTCGTTTGCAGTTTGCTTCAATAGAGTCTGTCTCTTCGCAGCAGAATTCATGATTCCGTAATTAGCCAATGAGGTATCAATCCAAGAGCATAATTTGAATCTTCATGTTGTATTTTGCTTGTAAGCAGTTAACCGACTCTAATTTTTACCTTCGAGAACGAATATTTAGTGACGCAGAGCAATACCAAGATCGGTTGCAGGCTGCCAGCATCCGCTTCCAGAGTGCAATGCTGGTTGGCAGCGGCTGAATGGTTGGCAGCAGCAGGGGCTGCAGCAGCCTGTCCAGAATCAAGAGCAGTAGCCCGGCAGCTTTAGCCGGCCAGGCCTGCGTAAGCGAGCGCACGGCGGGACACTGCGGGAAGCATGTGGCGACCGGCCTGGGCGCGTGCGGAAGGCGAATCAAGACTCAGGGGTAGCCCAAGGCGTGGGCCAACCCAGCCCAAGAGCAGCCGTAGAATGCTGGTCTGGGCGGTTTGCGCCGCAATCAGCACTGGCAATGGCACCGGCAATCGCACCCCACGCTCACCACCGGTGGAGGTGAATGCACAGTAGCTGATTGCTTCAGAAGCAGTAGAGGCAATCCCCGAAATTGAGTTGGACCAGACGGCAAACCTGACAGCGGAAGCCGGGCATGATAGGTTGGTGGCTGATGCGGGTGCGCATGCGGAAGCAAAACCGTTTTTTTGTACTGGAGTTTGATCAGACCTTGGTGTTGTAAGTCCGCGCTGCGCAAATGGCAAATGCGCTGGAGCGTGTTCGGGTGCGGTGCAGACGCTGGCAGGGTGCGGTGAGCGTTGTTGGCTGCCAGTGCCGGCGTATCCAAGTTGTGCAATTTCAGTTTGTTAAGCCGGTCAATGTTGCTAAAAATCTGAAAATTTAGACTATGCCTAAAAGACGTTGGTTGGTTGGGGACTAGCGGGAATTGGTGCTTAAGAATCTTTACAAGAGGGGCGGGATAGTGTACAGTTCCGATCGGGTCTGACGAGGGGAGCGATGAAGGGATGAGCGACAAGTCAACCAGGATGCCGCTGCACTACACCTTCGGCAACCACATGCACTGGGTCGATATGGAGTGGCTCTGGGGCTACTTCGTCCTTCCAGCGTCCGTGCGTGACATGCTGCATTTCTGCAAGGAGACCTCGACCAAGGGCCAGGTCAACTTCGACGCGGTCGGCTACGAGAAGATGGCGGTCGAAGCCCCCGAGGCGCTGCAGGAGCTGCGCGCGGCGATTGCCACGGGCACGATCGAGGTGTCCGGTGGGAGCTATGGCCAGCCCTACGGGTTGTTCCATGGCGGCGAGTCGAACGTGCGGCAGCGTATCTACGGAGCGAGGACCGTGCGGCGGCTGCTCGGAGTCTGGCCGCGGACCTTTTGGGAGGAGGAGTTCGACTTCTTCCCCCAGCTCCCCCAGATGCTGGTCGGCGCTGGTTTCGCTTACGGATCGCTCTTTTTCCAGTGGACCTGGCACACGCCGATCGTGCCGGTCGAGGATGCCCCCGCCGTTTGGTGGGAAGGCCAGGACGGGTCGACGCTGCTGGTGTCGGCCCGCAACGCCCTGAACCTGCATCAGTGGCCGGAGGATTTCGCCGGCTTGCTCGAGGGACCCGCGCCGCGCATGATGCCGGCCGCTGGCATCGTGCAGTGGCTCGAACTTATGCCATCGCCGGACTGGATGTGCCGCTCGGAAGTCTTGCTGCCGCAGATGAAGAGCCTGCTGGCCAATCCCGATTACGAGGTGATCCCGGCAACCCTGCCGGAGTATCTCGACGTGGCGCGACCCCATGCCGTGACACGGCGGTACACGATGGGGGATGTCTTCCACGGCATGAGTCTCGGCAAGAACGGCGACCTGTTCCGACGCCTCAGCCGCTCTGGCGAGCAAACGCTGCTCGCGGCCGAGGCCGTCGCCACGACGGCCAGCTTCATGGGCCGTCCCTACGCCCAGTGGAATGCCTATCCGGTCTGGGAGCTCGAGGAAGCCTGGCGGGATCTCCTGATCGCCCAGCACCACGACAACGACGAGTGCGAGGGGTTGATGGGTCACCTCGGCCGCAGGCACTACGAACGATCGGGCGCGACGAGTTCGTACGTCGTCACCCGAACCGTCGACCTTCTCGCGCGCCGCGCGACTCGCGGCAACGAAGAGGCGCTGGTGTTCAATCCGGTGGGGTGGTCGCGCAACGCTGCCGTGACCGTCGGATCGCGGCACGGAATCGTGCGCGACCTCCCGCCGTGCGGTTACCGGGTAGTGTCGCCCGCCGATCTGGAGACCAATCTGGCGGACGTGGTGTTGACGGCGGACTCCGTGTTCCTGCGCCGCGCCGACGTGACGGTCGAGATCGACCGGATGCGGGGCGTCATCCGCCAGATTTCCACCCCGGCACGGCTAGACGGCATCCTTGACTCCTGCGTAGGCATCGGCGATATCGCGATGGTTCGGGATGGGGTTCCGGAGACCTTCCAGAAGATCGAGATCGAGCGACTCAATGACGCTGCGGGACCGTCTATCCGCATCCATCGTACCGGCCGCGCGGGCGCCAAGGTCGTCCTCACCGTCAGCATTCCACACGATCTGACGGCGGTTGACGTGCACCTCGAGGCCACCGGTTTGCCGCGCCCCGACGGGCGGGTCAGCGCGGCGCTCCGGACCGGTTTCGCCCTCGCCGGCGGAAACGAGACAATCGTTCACGACCACCCCTACGGCGTGAGCTCGATCGCGCCAACGGGCACGCATCTCCGGAAATACCCGACCGGTGACTGGATGACCTCGCCGCAGGTGTTCGAGGAGGTCGATCGCCCGTTCACCGGCCTCCAGTTCATCGACGCTCTGGGAGAGCGCGGGAACCTGCTCTACCTCCATGACGGAAGCCAGGCGTTCCAGCGGCTTGACGACCGCATCGTCAACGTGCTCTCGATGTACGACCCGTGGGACGAACGCTATTTCGTCGATCGGCTCGATGCCCGCGTTCGCCTCGTCCCCCACGAGGGGATGACCAACAGCGAACGCTGGGCGCTCGCCCAGGAGTTCACGCGGCCGCCGATCTGCGGCGATCGTTCCCTGAAGCCGGCGCTAGCTCCGGTCGGCGGGATGGAGCCATTGTCCGACACGGGTCGTTCATCTGATCTCCCCGGCGTCTTCGGGCCGATCTGGCTGGTCGGCGCGGGGACTCGGATTACGGCTATTTTCCGGGAAACGGCCGAGGCCGGCGAGCATCTCGATTGGTATGCCGGCGGCGGACTCGATCATCCGACCGTCGTGCGCTTGGTAGAATTTGATGGCGGGGCGTCGCCCGCAGTGCTCCAAATCGCTGGCGAGGTCGGCTCGGCCCGTATCGCGACGGTCCGGGGGGATCGCCTGTCGGATTTGGTGGTCTCTCCGTGCGCGCCACCGGCGGGGATGGACGCGCCGGTCGTCTGGAGCAGTGTGACAGTGACGTTGAAACCATTCGAGATCGCGACGATCTATCTCGATCCGGTCCTCGCGCGTAGAGTGAGCCGGAATCTTGACGAGCACCGAGGCATTTGGGCGACGGTGCATCGGGTCGGCCACACGGACTGAGGCATGATGAGCGAGCATCCGGACTTCAAAATGACCGATCGACCTCCCGTGTACGCCACGCCGCCCGCGGCCGACGGGCAACTGGGCATCGGGGTGATCGGCCTGCATGAAGGCCGAACGCTGCTAGCCGCGCTCGGGCGGTCGGCGCATGCCCGTGCGGTCGCCGGGTGCGATCTGAGCCAGGACAAGCTGGACGCCGCTGGCGCGGAAATGCCGGGCCTTTTCCTCACGCCCGACTACCAGGAGATTCTGCGCCGATCCGATGTGCAGGTGGTGGCTGTCTACACGCCGGACCACCTCCACGCGGAGCACATTTGCGCGGCGTTCGAGGCCGGCAAGGATGTCATCTGCACCAAGCCCCTTGTGACGACCATGCCGGACGCTCGGCGGGTGCTCGCGGCGGGACGGTCAACGGGCCGAAAGCTGCTCGTAGGGCAGAGCATCCGGTTCTTCGAGTCGTTCCGGCGCCAGCGGAGCGCGTTCGAGAGGGGTGAGGTGGGGGAAGTCGAAATGGCGGACGCCCACTACACCCACCGCATGGATTGGTTCTACGACAAGAGCCCGTGGGCAATCACCGATTCGGACTGGGTCTTCATGGGCATGAGCCACCCGGTCGATCTCGTGCGGTGGTATCTCGGCCACATCGAGGAAGTCCACGCCTTCGGGTCGCGATCGGCGCTGGCGAAACGCTACGGGGCGCAGGGGTTCGACCAGTACGTCGCCAACCTGCGGAGCGCGGACGGACGGCTGGGCCGCGTGATGGGCAACTATGGCGTGCACGAGCTGCCGTCGGCGCGCAACGCGATCGAGCTCGTGTTGTACGGGTCGGGCGGGACGAGCATGGCCCAGTACCACGACATGCGCTACTTCGCAACGCGCCCGGACGGCACCGAGGTGCGGGAGGATGCTCTCTACGCCGGGCGAGCCTACTACTTCAACAACGAGGTCCACGGCATGCACTACGGGGAGTTCGCGAACTATGGGGAGCACTTCACCTCGGCGCTGATCCGCGGGGAGGGGCACCAGCCCGACCTCGAACACGGGATCGAGAGCTTTTGCGTGATGGAAGCGATCCGGCAGAGCAGCCAAACTGGCCAACCCGTTGCGCTCGCGCCCATGCTGGCTACGGTGGGATTGGACTGACCGCCGGCGGCGCAGGCTCGTGATGGGTTTGTCACGCTTTCGGTAGGCATTGTCGAAGCGATCCGGTGCGCGCTCGCCCGTCGAGCACAGGTAGTGAACTCAATCTAGGTCTCTTTAAGGACTATCCCTTGCCTTTACTCCGCTTATACAGCCGGATGTCTGCTAGCTGTACAAGCTCGTCCTGCCGTTTGCCGATCGGCTGCGCTTGAGCGGGTAATTCCGCCACCTTGTCGGTGTCGACCGACGTCTACTGCGCTCGACGGCGTCACAAACGCGTCACGAGACTCCGCTCGACGAATGCAGCAAACGAGGGCGGCAGGCTCATTGACAGCAACTGATCCCCCGAATGGCCGGGATAAAGGGCGGCGCTCCGCGGGGCCGACACCCGGCGCGATATTTGTGGACACAGTTGCTGGCGCGCATCTACGGGGTGTTTGCGCTCAAATGCAGCGGGTGTGGCGGGAAGTTTTTGGCGGCCGGCCAGGGCGCGTGCGAAAGGCGAATTAAGGCCGAGGGGTTGCCCAAGGCGCAGGCCAACCCAGCTCAAGAGCAGCAGCAGAATGCCGGTCTGGGCGGTTTGCGCCGCAACCAGCGCTGGCAACGGCACCGGCAGCTGGGCCGCTACTGCGGGGTTGATTGCTAGTGCGTAGGGAAAAACCGCCAGCGTGCCAAGTACTCCGGCAACGGTCCAGAAGGCGGCCAACCGAGCGTGCTGCACGGGTCAAGTATTCCTTGGGCCCGCCGGCTTGTAAAGTACCTGTTTGGGATAGCGGCGATCGAGATAGAGGTAAAACTTCTGGTGATCAGTCCGAATTGTTTAGGTAAGTAATTGGATTGATCCAACCTAGTCGCATCATTTCGCGCCTTGAGGGGGCATAGCCCCACTGGTTCCTGATGTAAGACCGGGCTAAGCCAAAATGCAAGTGAGTGTTGTCGGGCTGGTCCACGCCGGTAGCCGACTGTGTGTCTGTTGCCGCCTTGGACATGATCACATTCGCGAAGAGTTGACCGGCAGATACTTTCCAGCCCTCATGAAATCTGGAGTAGACGTGGCCGTAATACCCGAAAATTTGGTCGCCATCGCAGTTGTGCTTGATGATGACGAAGGAATTAAAGTAATTCTGAAAAGCCGTCGGGTAGGTGTTGGTTGTCTTGTTGAGAAAAACCACGCCGTCGCAGATTGCAAAAACATTCGCATTCACAGGTAGTGCTATGTCTATACCCGTGTGGTAGGACTGAAAGCCATAAGTGCCAAAGCTGCCAAAACTTTGCGTGATGACCAAGGGAGTTTTTGCGGGCCAGACTTTCGCGGGAGCGGGCGCGGTAAAAGCTACGCTTACCAGGTAACCAAAACACATGATTGCAGAAAGCGCTATGGAAAGCGACTGTTTCTTAATAAGACTTTTTCCTTTGGCAGTATATTTAGTTGGCGGTCTTCGACTTAGGATTGCACAGCATCAGTAGGAGTAAAGCGCGAGCATGTTTGGGCGCTGCAAGCGCCAAAACCAAATCAGCAGCCGTAAGGGCGGCCACGAGCGTCGTGAAGCAGCCATCTACTACAGCGGTCTCAACGATGGTCTAAAGCTTCACCTCAGGTGGAGCCGTCGGTTCCGGTGCGGCGGTTGGTTGCGGCACCGCAGTCGGGGCGGGTGTCGGTGCAGGCGCACATGCAACAACTGCAGGGGTAAGCACCAGTAAACCGGTTGCAACAATACGCGAACTTTTAATTTCTAATCTTCCTCTAAATCTAGTGTCTGTCTATCAAGCTATGTGTACACAGCTTATATTCAGCTTCGAAAGTGTATGTCTTTCTAGCTGCCCGCCCACAACCTTATACGCTCTCAGCAATCTCTTCGTTTTGCAAAACATTAGCAATTGCTCGGCATTGCCGCGTGTGGCAGGGATTGAAGCTGCTTCTGACTGACCAGATCCCGTCCATGACTGGGGAACGCACACGTGCATTTGCATTTGTGCATGCTGGACGGGGTGGTGGCGCAGGGGCGGCAGGGGCTGGCGTTTCGCAGGGCTGAGGTGGATGAAGCATGTGTGGAGCGGGTGCAGGCGGCAGTGCGGCAGCGGGTGCTGGG
>SXGQ01206818.1_pt1 | contig 27845 bp, 25 predicted proteins | sample 3178371 | NCBI WGS metagenome assembly SXGQ01 (sample SAMN11356859, study PRJNA531348) | freshwater metagenome | isolation source: freshwater sample F1-20 | place: China: Fuxian Lake, Yuxi | collected 2017-12-25 | reverse complement strand
GAAGGAAGGTAAGAAGCGCATGAAGGCCATCGGCCAGGTGAACATTCCGCAGGAGGCGTTCATCGAAGTGCTGAAGACCAACTGACGCACACCAACACAATATGACGCGCGAAGACCTGCTCCATCTCGCAACGGCCTTCCGCGACGCAGCGGCGGACGACCTCGCACAAGTTCAGCAGGTCGCCGACATTCATTGGGCGACCTTCCGCGCTCACGAGCGTCTGGACAACTTAGAGGCGCAACTTTTCGAGGGACTCGCCGTCAAAGTGGATTGCAAGGCCGGATGCGCGGCTTGCTGCCACCTCGCGAAAATTGACGCGCGCGCCCACGAAATCTTCGCGCTCGCAGCTTGGATCACCGAGCACTTTTCCGCAGAGGAACGCGCAGCACTCGTCGAGCGAACGAAGGCACACGCCGAAGCCGTCGCGGGCCTCACGCTCTCGCAGCATCTCCGTACCGTCCGCGCTTGCCCGATGCTGCGTGACTCAAAATGCAGCGTTCACCCCGCCCGACCTGGAGTCTGTCGCATTGGTCACTCCACGGATGTCAGCACCTGCCAGCGAGCCTACGAAAACCCCGACGACCTGACCGCGCGAGGCGGACACAATCCCGACCTTAAAGCATCCATGACCGCCGCTGCAGACGGCTCGACGTTTGCATTCATTGAAGCCGGAATGGACCGCACCACCTACGACCTGAGTTCCGCGCTCCACGAAGCCCTCAGCAGCACGGAGCCAATGCACCGCTGGCTCGAAGGCGGCCAGGCATTTTCCGACTCCGCAAAGGCGAAGCAGGAACACCAGCGCGAAGGCTGAGTCCGCGCGCCCAATCAAGTCTGCCGGTCGTTTACCGGCAGGGTGAGCTTTCGGCTTTGCAGCAGTTTCTTGTCGGCTGGCGTTTCGTCATCCTCCCACTGTCCGCCGTGCTGCCGGGAGTATGCTTCTTTGTAGGTAGCGAGATTCTCGTTCGCGATAAACTCTGGGTGCTCCACAAGCACATCGTATGGCCCGGGACGCGAGAAAATCTTCGCCATGATCGGAACGAGATCCAAAACGAACAGCGTCCCGAAAATCACCAGAAACTGGAACGCTCCAGCCATCCACTTGTGTCCTGAGTTGCGCTTTTCCTCCTCGGTCGCGTCCGGAGGAAGTTCAAAGATGACCTTGTACAGACCGATCGTTTCCTCCATCGGATCAAATACGCCATTAATCTTCTGCTCCATGCGCGCAATCGGCGGCAGGTGGGTCTCGTCGTGGCGCTTCTGGGCGCTCGCGTGATCTGCCTCCAGCGCGGCAATATGCTGCGTGAGTTTCTCAATTCGCGATGCGTGCTCTGCTTCGAGTGTAACAATGTCGGCCTCGACTTTCGCCAGGCGCTCCTTGCGGATGCGCTCCTTCTCCTTCCCCTCCTCCACGAAGGCATCCCGCTTCGCCGCGAGCGCGTCGAGATATGCATTCTTGTCCGCGAGGCGCGCATCAGCGAGCTGCCTGTCGCTCGCAGCAAGCGCCGCCTGTTGCGCGACCGATGCGGATTCAAGGCGGTTTGCATCCGCAACCGTCGCGCGATCGCGAGCCTGCATGTCCTTCAAGCGCGGACCTTCACCCGGCTTCTTCACCTCGGGATAAAACTCATTCGGCTGCCCCAAAGCCTCGCGCGCGATTGCCTCGACGAGCCGCCGGTGAAGGTCGAGCTTCGCATCCAATTCCGATTTCGTCTTCGCGAGCGTCTCCTTCTGCGCATCGATTTGCGCGAGAATGTTGCGCGTGGCCCCACTCGCAGGAGCCACGAAATCCGGCTCGCCCGCCTTTTTACGCTCCTCCTCCATGCGCGTGTCTGCGTAAGCCTCGGGGTTTACGATTACTTTTTGCAGCTCAGGCAACTGCGCCGTGAGTGCGTCGTGGCGAGTCTTGAAATCGGCGAGCAACTGCTTTCGGTCTACCTCGCCCTTTGCGCGAATCTCTTCCAATCGGTCGCGCAATGCCTTGCGCCCGGCAGCTTCCTCGTTGCGCATTCCGTTCAGCTTTCCCTGCAACTCAGTCTGGTAGCGGTGGACGATCGCCGGCCGGTATTGATCGAGGCAGAACGGAAACGAAATCGCGACGCTCACCACGCCAGCGAGCAGAAATCGAAATACGACCTGCATGAATCGCCGCCACCACGGCTGAAACGGCCGATAGGTGGCGAGAAGAATTCGGTCGACATTCAGAATCACAGCCGCCCACGCGAGCGAGATAAGGATGATACTGAACCACGGCGGCTCGTGAAACCGGCTCTTCGTGTAGAAAATCATCCCGAGGAACCCCATCACAGTCGGAATGAGTACCGTACTTCCCAATACGGCGATGCGCTCACGCTCCGTCGCAGGACAATGCTGCAGAGTTTCCGCCCGCGCGCCTGCAAGCCAGTAGCAGAACCGCTGGAAGCGTCCCTCCGGTGGCGGTGAGTATGGGTCGTGATTGGGCGATGGATTCCAGTGCATTGGCGTATTGGCAGGATGAGGAACTAGGCGCTTCCTGCTGCTACGCCAATGCTCGTTTGTATGCGCTTCTTAGCGAAAAGAGTATCGCAGCGTCGGATTTCCCGGATCTACCGGAAAATCGACGATGGTTCGACCAGCCAGCGATCCAGTAGCGAGCCCACGACTGCATCGGTTTTTATCCGAAACATGTCTCCCTGCCGCCATCCATCATCCGAAGCCGTCGTTGTGAAGCGGGCGCGATTGGCACCAGCACCCTCCGCGATACCAGTGAAATAGGCATCGACCCGAATCTCACTACCATCGCTCGCAGTCTTGAATATCGCGAACCGGCGGCCCAGTTTGAGAAACTGGAGTACGGCATCGGGAAGTTCCAGCTCCCATGCAGTGCGCGTAACCAATCGCCCGAGCACCGTCGTTTCAGAAACCTCTGTGCCCTTCGGAAGGGTGACCACGGAGTCCACAAAACCGGCGCGGGCGGCGATAATCTGCCGCGGTGCCGCTTCAGAGGACACATGTTCCAGTCCGGTTCGCGTCTCGATTGCGAGAACGCGCATCGACGCAGAGTAGCTGCGAATTTCCTTCTCGGCTTCTCGAATCGCGGCCTCGAGTTTAGCCATACCGTCGGGATCGGCCGCCGGCCCTGGGGAGGAAACAGGTGCAACACGAATCGAGGATATCTCCCTCCGGATACGATTCACAGATTCCTGACGCTGCGATACGGCCCGCTTGCAGGAGGCAATCGCACGTGCCGCCGCAGCCGCGGAAAGCTTCGCATCTTCGCCGCGTTCGGCACGCAGTTCGGTGGCGGATGAGATTTGCAATCGCAGTTCAGCCTGCGCCTCCCGCAAGGCCTGCTCAGCTTCCGCGAGATCCTCGCGCTTCACTGAGGAATCGTTCTGCGCCGCATCGACCCGCGCAGACCGGTCGGCGCTGACAGCCGCGAAATGCGCATCTACCAAAGCCTTCTCAGCAACTGAAAGACTGGGATCATCCCTGAGGCCGGAACCGATCGCTCGCTTTACCCTCAGTTCACTTCGGAGCGCGTCGAAATTGCGCACCGTCAGCGCGATGGCGTTCGGAGCCTGCTCAATCGTCACCGACCCGCCCGATAGCAACTTTTCGCAAAACTCAATTTCCGACTTCGCCCGCGCAAGCGTTGAGCCAAGCAGCGTTAGTTTTGCCTCGTCGTGAGGAGGATGGACCACGGCAAGCACCGTTCCCTCCGAGACTTTCTGCCCGGGAGAAATCCGCAACTCGGCCAGTCGCCCCGAAAACGACGCCTTTAGATCGTGGGAATCACCAGCAAAGAATAAACGCCCGCCCGACTCCACGCGCTCCACCACAGGCTGTCGCGAAGCCCATCCACTCAATCCGATCACGGTTCCCGCGCACAACCCCAGGAATAAAACACCGGCCCGGAAAACCAACCGCCCTGCAACCCGCGGCGCGAGACGCTCCACGGGTGCGGTGTTCTGCGCTGTCTGACTTGTCACGCCTACATGCGATTCAATCGCTGCAGCAGCAGGGTGCCCCTGCAAATCCGTCGCCGCAAATCTCTTCATCACAGCTTCCAGTTTTTCGGCCGGAACTCCTATGAGCCTCGCCCATCTCGTGCCATCGTCAGACCGCCATAAGGTGCCCGGCAAAACCCCAGAGCCTCCGGCCACGAGCCACGTGAAGCTCCTCTTCGCCTCGATCTCGCTGCGCATTGCAGGCCAGTCGCGCGCAATAAAGGACGGGCTCAATTTCTTCACCACCGCCTCGGCTGCGTTCACGGGAATCCCACGTCTATGCAATTCAGCGATGACCACGCGCCATACCTCGCCGATGCTCGGTTGCGCGAGGATTGCCTTTCGCAGCGCCGCGTCCTGCCTCGCAATACGTATGAAATCATCCGCCGCAATCACAATGCCTGACGCGATGCCTTGGGCAATAGCCTCGGTCTCACCAAAATCAGCAAGCGCTGAATCCCAGCCGATGCAAGCACCGGGACCATGTTCCCCGAGTGCTACCCGCCCTTCGGTTCCCGGCATGTAGCCAAAAGTCCGGATCGTTCCGGAAAGAAGGACGAACACCTCGTCGGGAGGCAGTCCTTTTCTGTAAAAATACTCGCCATCCGAAAATTGCGCGGGCCTAGAGAGGGAGAGCAATTCGTAACGCAACGCCGAATCCATCCTGCTGAACGGATCGGCACGGAAAACGAGTTTTGTAAAATCCTGGTCGGCGACTACGGAGGACATCGCGACTCAATTAGCGATTTCCGCGCCAACTGAGACCTGGGATTCAATCCCCGTCCACCCAGTCACTCATCTCATACATCTTCGGATCGCGTGTCGCCGCCCGCCGCTTGCGCGGACCACGTTTCCCGGGCCCGGGTCCTTCCTCATCGCCCATCCCGAAATCCTCCATTCCTTCCATCGCATCGCCGTATTCCTCCTCGAGTTTCTCCAAGTCCTCGCCCTTCTCCATTCGCGCGAGCATTTCCTCCATCTGGCCGGGCATTCGACCGCCGGTCAGCTCTCCCATTCGGCGCATCATTTTTGCCACTGCGCGTGGGTCGGGATTGTCCGAATCCGCAAGACTCCCAAATTCCCGTTCCATCACATTCATTGCTGCGTCCATTCGCGCATCATCAGAACTATCCCCGCCACCCGCATCCGGCTCGGAGGCCCCGCCCGTGACAGCAAAAGAGCTGAGCATTTTTTCCATCCGCCACTTTGGGTTATCCGGGCATCGCGGGATCTTGTCGGCAAGCCGCAAGCTGCGGGCGAAAAACGAATAGATGCGGTGATTGTCGGGGCAGTAAAACTCGTAAATCGGCATGCGGCTACGATGCGCGGCAGCACGAGTTGCGTCAATTCCGTGAGCGCCCGGAATCTATCGCGCGACCACCCGCAGTTTGGCAGGCTTGGAGACCTGCCCGCCATCGTCGGAGGCCCGCAGGTGGAACAACCGTTCGCCAGGCGCGGCGATAGGAGACGCTGTGATGCTGAACTCCCGCTCCGTTTGGCCCTCGACAATCATCAGTCCGTTCAGGCCGATGTTATCGACGAACACGGCGTAAGGGAGATTCCGGCCGCTGTCGTCGTTGCCGAAGCTGATGCGCCCCTTGAAATCATGCCGCTGCGAACGGACTCGCGCGGTAATGGTCTCGCCAGGGCGAATCGTGAACTCCAATGGCTTACCAAGCTCAACCTCGCCGCTCTGCGGGAGAATTTCCACCGTTAGTTTCGCCTGTGGTCCAAGCGCGATGTTTCCCAAATCGCCGAGCTTCTTCGCGACCTCCCCCCCGTTCACCGACGCACGGGCTGTAATTACCACTGCTTTGTCGGCCTTTTCATCCGGGTCCGCTGCTCCGTCACCGGCGTAGATTACGCCGGTCGCACGATTCTGTCCGGCTTCAATGATCAATGGCGCAGTCGTGGTGAAGCCAGGCGGCAGATTCGCGACATCCACGGTCACCGGCCCGTCCAAGCCCTCGCTTCGGACGATGCTCACGGTGAACTCGCGACCGCCACCGGGGCTGATTTTCGGGTCCTTGCCCGCAAGTGTCGCCGTGAATGATTGTTCGGGATTCCGCAGCCGCAGCGTGTAATGATGGTCCTTTTCGCCACCAAAGCCGCGCACGTCCTTAATGCGCGCGACATAGTCGCCGTCGCGCGGCGCGGTAAATATGAGCAACGAATCCGAGCCGCTCCGGCGGTTTGGCTCGTCATCGTTCTCGAAGTTCAGGCGGAAAACCGGGAGCCCGTTTGGTGGCGGTTGCGAACCGGGCGGCAGCGGCTCGACGATGTAGCAAAACTCGCCGAGCGGATGCACGGTCGGCGTGGTCTGGAAGAACGTGGTGCGATTTCCCGTGCCGGGATAAACGCGAAAGCCGCTGTCCGGGCCGCGAGGATAGTGCCAGAGCTTCACCACTTCACCATTGCAGAAAAGGAACTCGTCGAGCTCCATTTCCCGCCAGTTCTGCACACGGAAATCATCGGACGTCATGGAGTCTTTTCCGCGAAAAGTGAACCAGCTTTCCTTCACGGATTGCAGCACGACCTGCTCGATCGGCTTTCCATCCGTAGTGAGGACTTCGATATGCGAATCGACCTTCGACTTGGCGCTCGCGGCGTCGACATCGAGAACGATTTGCTGACCGGCTTTCGCATGAAAACGGAAATGGTCCACATCGCCCGCTGCACCAATGTTTCCCTTGATGACCGCAGGAAAGGGAAGCGCCACTGCGGCCTGCGCCGGTTGATCGTTTGGCTCTGTTTCGACAACCTCGGCTTGCGCGTTCTGCGTCGGCACGATCGTTTCTTTCACGGTCTGCGGAGCACTTGCGGGTTTTGCTGCCGGGATTTCGAGCGTGTCGATCACTCCATCCATTCGTGCCGCGATGAAGCGGTTGCTCGCCGGCAGCGCAGCAAGCACGGGCGAGGCAGCGGGGCGCGTCGGCCATGCGTGGAGCTCTGCCAGCGCAGGAAGCGACCAAACTTTCACAGTCCTGTCCTCCGCACTGGAAACGAGGGATTTTCCATCTACGGAAAGCATCAATCCGCTCACCGCACTCTCGTGCGCAAATCGGGCGGTGATGAGCGGATTCAACATAGGCTTCTGCTTCGAGAGGAAGCGCCAGAGGTGGATTCGCTTGTCAGCGCCCGCCGAGACGATGTGCTCGCCATCGCGGGTAAATAGAACCGCGTTCTGCTCACCGAGAGGTTGATTGAGCGTGTCAAGCCGCTCACCGTCGGCGACCCGCCAAAGCTTCACCGTGAAATCCGCGCTGGCCGAAGCGAGCACGTTTCCATCGGGCGAAAATGCGAGGTCAAAAATCGCGCCTTTATGAATATCCAGCGAGCGGATGAGCTTCCCGTCGCCCGCATTGTAAAAGCGAATCACGCGATCATAACCGGCGGTGACCACCACCGTCCCGTCCGGTGAAAACTCCGCGTCATAAAGCGTATCGCGAGCACCGCCAAATTCGCGCACCAACGCGCCGTCCGCGATGTTCCAGACGAGCGCGCTGCCATTGAGCCCGATGACTCCTGTCGCGGCGATGAGTTGCTTTCCGTCCGCAGAAAAATGCACCGCATTCACTTTGCCTGGCGTTTCGAGTCGCCTCACGACCGCGCCATCCGCCGGGTTGAGGACTTCGACAGCATTCCCCTTCCCGACCGCGAGCGTCATGGAATCTGGAGAAAACGCCGCCGCAGTCACCGGCATCTTGCGTCCGTCGCGGGGAGCTGTTTTCGGAACGACCAGCTTCTTAAAAAGCGACTCATCCTTCACAGGTCCCGGCGCGCCCGCGGCTACCCATTTTTTAAGCGTGGCGAGTTCCTCCGCAGTAAGTTGCGGCTCATCCTTCGGCGGCATCTTGCCTTTCCCGGTCGCCTCGATGACTCGTAAAAGAAGCGGTCCTTTCTCATCGGTCTTAATCGGATCGCCCTTCTCCCCGCCTTTCCGCAGCGCGGCGAAGGTCTCCATGCTCAGGTCACCTTCGAGGTCCGTGTCGTTGTGACAGCCTGCGCAATACGTGCGGAGAATGGGAGCGATCTCGGCTTCATAGTTCGCGGCGTGTACGACGACGACAGTAGAAAGCAGAATTGCAGTAGCGATGGTGTGGAATTTCATCGGCGTGGAAATCAGTGCTGGAAAATAAACTCGCGGCTCGTGAGCAGCGACCAGAAGAGGTCTTCGACAACCCGCCGCTTTTCATCGCCGGTCGCGGCTGCAAGCAGCGGCAGCAGCCCTTCGCGTTCCTTCGCTCCCGCGGGGCGTGACAGCGCGAGGAAGTAGGCTTCGTCGATGAGTTCGGCATCGGGCAGATTTTGAGCGAGCAGCTTGGTCACGCGCCCGTCTTTCGCCGAGAGCTTTTCGTTGAGCGTGCTGCCGTTGGAAAGATGAAGCGCCTGCACGAGACTCGGCTGCGAGGAGCGCTCGCATTCGCAGGTGATGTCACGCTGATTGCGGCCGAATGTTTTCAAGAAGTAGTTCTTCACCGCGCTGTCGGCGAGTTGGAGACTGCGCGTGCCGGGTTTGTAGGCATCGGTCTTTTCGGTGGAGCCATCGGTGAGCACGATCTCCGTGAACTTATCCGGCACGCCGGAAACGTCCGCAACCGCATCGGCGAGCACCTCCGCTATCAGTCGGCGCGGGAAAAAGTAGCTGTAATGCCGGCGGTCTTCGCGAGTCTCCGGCAGCGTCTGACTGCTGCGTCTGTAGGCGTGAGACGTGACGATGGTACGCATCAGCGCACGCAAATCGAACTTGCTCTTACCCAGATGTGCAGCGAGCGCGGCGAGCAGCTTTTCATTGCTCGCAGGGTTCGTAGCGCGGAGATCATCCACGCTTTCGACAAGTCCGACGCCCATGAAATTCGCCCACACCCGATTCGCGATGGCGCGCGAAAAAAACGGGTTCTCCCGGCTGGTGAGCCACTTCGCGAGGACCTCGCGGCGGTCGCCCGGATCGTCCATTGCGATGGGCGGAGCATCGAGCGGCGCGGGCAGCTGCGGCTTGCCAAGACGCGGTTGCGTGAGATCGCCTGATGCGAGCGTGTAGAGTGTGCGCTGGCCATCGCCATTGCGTGGGTCGCCGCCCCAGCCTTTCGCCCGGACGCGGGCGAACAGATTTGCGAACGCATAATACTGGTCATTCGTCCACTTCTCGAGCGGATGGTTGTGGCACTTGGCGCAGTTAATCGCGAGCGATAGAAACGCCTGGCTCACATTCTCCGCCATGCTCTCCGGATCCTGATGCACCGCGAAGAAATTCGACGCTCCATTTTCCATCGACGAGCCGCTCGCAGTTACTAAACGGGTCGCGAACTCGTCCCAAGGCGTATTGTCCGCGATGCGCTGGCGAATCCAATCATAGTAAGCCTTCACCGCCGCAGGCCGCAGCTTCGATCCGTTCACGAGCAGGATGTCGGAAATCTTGTAAGCCCAATAGTCCACGAACTCTGGGCGCTGCATCAGCCGATCGGCCAGAGCGCGATGTTTTTCAGGAGTCTTGTCCGCCACAAACGCGCACGCTTCATCCGGCGTCGGCAGACGCCCAATCATATCGAGATAGACGCGCCGGACCCACGTGGCGTCGTCCGCAGCAGGAGATGGCTTGAGCTTCAGTCGCTCGAGCTGCGCAAGGATTTGATCGTCGATGAAGTTCGCGCGCGGGGCGTTCTTGTAAACATCCGTGGCCACGTCGTGCTCCCACGGCACCGTCACGCGCGCCACCACGACGAGCGATGAATACCAGGCCGTCAGCGCGCCTTGGCCCGGTCCAAGCACGGTCACTTTTCCATCCTGCGAAACACTCGCGACCGTCTCGTCGGCGGATGTAAACTTCGCCCAGCGGGTCACGTCACGCTCGCGACCGTCGCTGTATTTTGCGGTCACTTTGAGCGAAAGCGTGTCGCCCTTTTTCAGCACCGCTTCCTCGGGCGAAACTGCGATGGAAGTCAGCCGCGCTTCATTCTCCTGCAAACCCGGCGCACCCGAAGCGATCCACGCAGCGAGCGTGCGGTAATCATCGCTATCCACCGAGAGCCGCTTGCCGCCTTTGTGACGGATGGTCATCGTAGGTTTCGTGAGAAGCAGACTCGCGCCCGGTTCCGTGAAATCGACGCGACGTCCGCGCGATTCCTGCACCGTCGTGATCCAATCTGCCTCGGGGTTGTAAGCAAACAGCGAAAGACGAAAACCGCCCTTCCCTGCGAGCGCGCCGTGACACCCGCCGCTGTTGCATCCCGCTTTGCTGAAAATGGGCAGGATGTCGTTGCGGAAGGATGGAACATCGCCAATCGCGGTTAGCGCCAACGCCAGGAATATGGTGATTACTCGGAGCATCATGACGGCTTACGCGAAGAGTTCTTTGATCGGCTCCGTGCCGAGGTCGGTGAGGTAAAACGGACGGTTGCCCGGCCCGGGAAGGTGCGAGTGGGTGTCGAAGCCGAGGCTCTGGAAAATCGTCGCAACAATATCGCCGGGGCCGACAGGACGCTCGGCGGGGAAGCCGCCAATCGGGTCGCTTTTGCCGATGACGCGACCGCCTTTCACTCCGCCGCCTGCGAAGTAACATGTGAAGCATTGCGGCCAATGGTCGCGGCCACCCGCAGGATTCACCTTCGGTGTGCGACCGAATTCGCTGACGTTCGCGACGAGCGTATCACCAAGCAGACTGCGGCGTTCGAGGTCCTCGATGAGCGCGGTGTAGGCTTGGTCGTACATTGGGCAGACAATGTCTTTCATTCCCTCGATGCTCGTGAACGACTTCGAACCGTGGATATCCCACGTGATTTCATCGAACACGGTGAGGAACGTGTTGATGGTCACAAATCGCACGCCGCTCTCCACAAGCCGCCGCGCGAGGAGGCAGCACTGTCCGAAGCGGTTCATGCCATAGCGCTCGCGCACAGCCTGCGGTTCTTTCGACAAATCGAATGCCGCACGCGCCTGCTCGCTGGTCATCATGCGGAATGCGGCCTGGAAATTATCGTCCATCAGCCGCGCGTCCTCGCTTTCCTAAAACGCCGCCGTCGCGCCGTCCACGATTTGCCGCATCGTTTTCCTGCGGTCCAGACGCGCCGCGCCGATTTGATCGGGAGGCAAAAGGTCCGGCACTTTGAAATTCTTCACCGAAGGATCGGCCATGAGCGAAAATGGATCATGCGCCTTGCCGAGGAAGCCTCCCGCCTGGCCGTTTGGCAGATTTCCGCCGCCGCGCCCCATCGTTTGCGGCAACACGACAAAGGGCGGCAGGTCGGTCTTCCGGCCCATGAGATAGGAAGTCACCGCGCCTGCATGCGGCGTGTGAATTCCACCGGTAAAGCGACGTCCGGTTTGCATCATCTGCCAGCCAGCGTCGTGCACCGCAGCTCCGTCGTGATGACACGAGCGAACAAGCGAAAACTTGTCCGCTATCTTCGCGTGCATCGGCAGCAGTTCGGAAATCTCAAATGCATCTGACTTGGTGCGAGTGGGCTTGAACGGCCCCCGGATTTCCGACGGAGCATCCGGCTTCATGTCCCAAAGATCGATGTGGCTCGGACCTCCGAGATTGAAGATCATGATGCACGAGCGGTTGTCGTGTCCGGGCTTGATCCGTTTTTCTTCCTTCGCGCGAAGATACTGCGGCAGCGAAAGCCCCGCTGCGGCTAGCGCGCCGATTTGCAAGAACTCGCGTCTCGTGCGGCCGCCGCCGCAAAGGCGGGCATGATCATGGAGCGATGGTGCAAGGAAGTCGAACATGGTGGTTATACTATCCGCGCGCCCCGTGTTCACCGACAACATTCGTCATTCCCGCAGTTCCGTATTTTTGTAAAATTGCCGCATGCCCAAAAAAATTGCCACGGCCTTCATTTCGACACTGGAAGCCCCGGACGAGTTGCTTCGGCTGTTCGATTTTCTGCCGCGCGTCTACCTTTTCATAAAGGATGCGGAGAGCCGCTTCGTGCGCGTAAATCAGCCGATGCAGGAGCTCAAGGCTCTCACTTCCCAGGCAGAGATCGTAGGCAAGACTGATTTCGATTTCCATCCCCCGATGCTCGCGGCCCAGTATGTCGAGGAAGACCGGCGCGTCATGGCCTCGGGCAAGCCGCTCATCGACCAGGTTTGGCTCGTAATGGGCGCAGACCGGATGCCGCGATGGTATTTGAGTTCCAAAATCCCGCTTCGCGGACGTAACGGAAAAGTAGCCGGCCTCGCGGGCGTGCTCCGACCCTACGATGGAGCAGGTCCTTCGCCGGGCGACTACCACCGTCTCACTCCCGTGATGGAGTACGTTCTGGCAAACTTCGGGGTAAGCATCACCGTCCGGGCTCTCGCAAAAATCGCCCACCTTTCGGTCAGTCAGCTTCAGCGCGAGTTTGGCCGGCTGTTCGGCATGACTCCGATGGAGTATTTGATTCGGGTGCGTCTCCTCGTCGCGCGTAGGCAGATGGAGGAGACAGATGAACCCATCGGGAACATCGCAATCTCCTGCGGTTTCCATGACCAGAGTCATTTCGCCCGCTACTTTCGCAGTCGGGTGGGAATGACGCCCGGCGAATACCGGACCAAATTCAGGAGACGGAAGTAGTAGCTACGCTGCCTCTTTTCCCAACGCCGCAGCCATGACCGAATGTGCATCGCTGCCACCCGGCAGCATCGCCGCAATTGTGCCGCCGCGCATGACACCGATACGATCGCTCATCCCGAGAACTTCGGGCAGGTCGCTGGAGATCATGAGCACAGCGAGACCATCCTTCGCGAGGGCGCGGATGATTTTGTGAATCTCGCTCTTCGCCCCGACGTCCACGCCCTGCGTGGGTTCGTCGAGGATGAGGAGCTTTGGCTTGGTCGCGAGCCAGCGGGCGACGCTGACTTTTTGTTGATTGCCGCCGCTGAGCGAACCGCCGGGAGCCTCGGGCCCGTAGGCCTTGATGCCGAGGTCGCGGATGAATTGCCGGGCGAGTTCCGATTCCGCACCGCCGCGCAAAACCGAGCTGGGGAAAAACGTAGGGTGGATGGCCATCGTCATGTTGTGGGCGATGGGCATTTCGAGGATGACGCCGTGTCGGCGGCGATCCTCCGGTACGTAGGCGATTCCGTGTGCGATGGCTTCACGCGGGCTGCCAATGGCGATGCGCTGGCCGTTCAGAAGAATCTCGCCGGAGTCCGCAGGCGTGATTCCGAAAAGGATCCGCGCCAGCTCGGTGCGCCCGGCACCCACAAGCCCCGCGAGTCCGACGATTTCGCCAGCGCGGACGTCGAGGCTCACTCCATGAACACCACCGGCTCGGGAAGCCAGGTTCTTCAATGAAAGAACGACATCGCCCGGAGCGCCTTCCGCAGCCGGGTAAATGTGGGAGACTTCGCGTCCAACCATGAGTTTGATCAGTTCGGCCTCGGTCATATCTGCCGTTGCATGCGTCCCGACGCTCTCGCCGTCGCGCAGCACCGTCACGCGGTCGGCGAGCGCGAAGATTTCCTCCATACGGTGCGAAATGTAGATAACGCCGACCCCGCTTTCCCGCAGGGATTTCACGACAGCGAAAAGAAGATGCTGCTCCTTCTGCGTCAGCGAAGCGGTCGGCTCGTCCATGATGACGATGCGGGCACCGGTGCCGAGCGCACAGGCGATTTCGACGAGTTGCTGCTCGGGCATCGAAAGCGAGCGCACTTCCGCGTCCGGCGAAATCTCTGCGCCGATGCGCTTAAGCAAATCCGCCGCAAGCGTGCGCTGCTCCGCCCATTTCACCCGCGCAAATGCGCCGGATTTTTTGAGCCGCAGTCCGATATTCTCCGCCACGGTGAGATCGGGAAAAAGCGCCGGCTGCTGATAAATGCAGGCGATCCCAAGCTCGCGTGTCTTCGACGGCGTGAGCCCGGAAACTGTCTCGCCGCCGACCGTGAGCGTACCGCCGTCCGGCTGATGCGCACCGGTGATGACTTTGATCAGCGTAGATTTTCCCGCGCCGTTTTCTCCGAGGAGCGCATGGACTTCACCCGCGTGAAGATCAAAGGAAACGCCCTTCAAAGCGCGGACCGCGCCGAAGGATTTTTTGACCGCTGATAGTTGGAGAATCGGAGATTTCATACGGCGGTGCGGAGTCGAAGCGATCTAAAGAAGTGTTCGGGCTCGATGGAAACTGGAAGACCGGAAACGCCAGCGTCTCCCGATTCAATGATCAGCCAACCGCCCGAAACTTCACGAGCCACATCAATCGTCACAAACGGGCTGGCAAACTTCCGCGCGATTGAAGTCCACTTGTCGATTTGCGCCATCGGTCCTTCATCGCCTTGCACCGAAGTGACAGCGAGAAGTTCACCGCGGAAGAAAAACATCCGGTATTCTTCATGAACCGGCTGACCTTTCATGTCCTCGCAGAGCTGAGCCAGATGATGAAACCGACGAAAGACGATTCCTTTTTCAAACAACGCACCACGAGCAGCGAGGAAGTTTTGGAATATCTCGCCAAATCGCTCACGTGTTGTTCCAGCAGGGATAAAACACGCATCACGCCAGCGATGTTTGGCGGACTTAACCCAATCTTTGATGATTGCATCGCTCTCCAGATCGCGAAATAGCCGCCACGCACTCTCTTCGTCGCGACCTTCCATCCATCGGGAATCGGCGGTATGCGGCGAGAGGCTCGTGAATGCCAGGGGGAGGTAGTGAGCTTCCGCATAAGCGTCGGGCGATACCTGTGGTGCGTAGCCCAGTTCAACGAGCCCTGCGTGAAGGGTCGCGTAGAGTGAGTCGCTCATCATCCAGCAGCGATGCGTAAGCCATTCGCCGGACTCGGTCGCAACCGCGCATGGTGCTAGTGAACTCCGAGCATCTCCCGCGCGTAGTGCTTCGAGGCTGAAAAGAGCGCAACGAAAGCCTGCGTTCGCGGCGGCTTCAAACTCCGTGGCGTAGTCCGGATCGGGTTTGCTCGGGTGAATCGGGTCTTTAGGAAAAAGGATGGTCATGATTCCGAGAAAGCCCTGTCCGTAGTTTTTGAAAGCTCAGATGCGCGCCCAGACGCTGAACCCATGTAGGCTTTGGCCTTTCCGTGCATGAGCCAGATGACGCACCCGTTTCCATGGCGCTCTCCGACACCTTCAAGCAAAGGTTCGAGCGACTTCTGGAAAGCGTCATAGTTTACGAAGAACAACTGCACATCGCTCCGCAAACGTGATGCTTCGCAAGCCCAAGACTCAAACGCCCTTTTCGAGATAACTGACGGACCAGACCAGACGAAGTGAACGAACAGAACCGCTCGGTCCGCGTTCATTGCGTCCAGAAATTCCCGCTCGCATAGAATTTCAGTCATCGCTCAGCGTTTGCTCAGCACCTTTGCCTCGTACCCCTTAACCTCAGCCAGCCATTGTGCGCCGACGGGCACGTTCTGCTGCTCGCAGTAGGCGTCCCAGACTGCGCCGAAGGGCATCGTTTTGGCCTCTTCCTGCAGCGCGAGGCGCGAGGTGAGGTCGCCAGAGTTTTCAGCGGCGCGGAGTTTGTCTATGGGCTCCAGCATGGCGATGAGCAATGCTTTGAGGAAGTTGCGCGTGCCGATGACCCAGGCGGCGATGCGGTTGATGCTGGCGTCGAAATAATCGAGGCCGAGGTGCGTGCGCGGGAGGAATTTTCCGCGGACGAGTTCCTGTGCGATGGCCTGTAAGTCGTCAGTGAGCGTAACGACGTGGTCGCTGTCCCAACGCACGCCACGGCTGACATGCAGAAGGACGCGCGGGATGTATTGGAAAACGCTGCTGATTTTATCCGCGATGCCCTCGGTCGGGTGAAAGTGTCCGGCGTCGAGACAGAATACCTTTTGCCGCGAAATCGCGTAGCCGAGGTAAAACTCGTGCGAGCCCACCACGTAGCTTTCGCTGCCGATTCCGAAGAGCTTCGGCTCGACGGCATCGTAGTTGTGCTTGAGCGGCTTTTTGAAAATCGCATCGAGTGAATCTGCGAGGCGTTCCCGCGGGGCGAGACGATCCGCGGGCGTGTCCTTGTAGCCGTCGGGCACCCACACATTCGTGACCGTCGGCGAGCCGAGCGCCTTGCCCATCGCCGCCCCGATTTCGCGCGAGCGCCGGCAGTGTTCGATCCAGAAATTGCGGATGCCCTTGTCGCGATGCGACAGCGTGAATCCATCCGCCGCTTTTGGGTGAGCGAAGCACGTCGGGTTGAAATCGAGACCCATTCCGTTCTCGTGCGCCCACGCCACCCAGTTTGAAAAATGGTCCATGTCGATGGCGTCGCGGTCCACTCTTTTACCGCCAAACTCGCCATAGAACGCGTGCAGATTTAGTCGGTGTTTTCCGGGAATCAGCGAGAGCGCCTTATCGAGGTCCGAGCGCAATTCATCGGGCGTCCGAGCTTTACCGGGATAGTTCCCCGTCACCGCGAGCCCGCCGCCGAGTTGCCCACCGGCGTTCTCGAAGCCGCCTACATCGTCGCCCTGCCAGCAGTGGAGCGAGATGCTCAGTGCGCGAATAGCCTTTAGCACAGCCTCGGTATCGACGCCCAGCGCGGCATACCGCTCGCGAGCCAGATCGTATGCCTTTGTGACGGAAGATGATTTTGCCATGGATCGAGGCTAAATGCGGCTGTGCCTTGTTGGAAAGCATCGCTTTTCCGAAGCCTTTTGCGATGCGACTCCGCGAAACTTTTCGAGCCGGCCACGCGTCTGATTCACGATTTCCGCAACTCCAAATCGGTTTCATGGTTTCATCACACATATGAAAACGAAGATCCTCTTCGCAGCATTCTCAGTCGCGCTTCCGCTCGGTGCAGAGGAAGCGAAACCAACGCCCGAGCAGCTCGACTTTTTCGAAAAGAAGATCCGGCCCGTGCTCGCCGACAAGTGCTACAAATGCCATTCGGAGAAGACCGAAAAAGTGCGAGGCGGACTCGTGCTCGACACGCGAGAAGGCATCCGACGCGGCGGCGACAGCGGCCCATCGGTGGTGCCCGGCGATTTGAAGGAGAGCATCCTCATCGAGGCGATCCGGTATCATAACAAGGACTTCGCAATGCCACCGGAAAAGGAGGGCGGCAAACTGCCGGACGCAGTGATCAAGGATTTCGAAACGTGGGTCTCATCCGGCGCCGCGGACCCGCGCGAAGGCACGGCGAAGGTCGTGAAGAAGTACGACGCCGAAGCAGCGAAACAATGGTGGGCTTTCCAGCCACCACAAAAGCCCGCGGTGCCGCAGCCAAAGGACGCGGGATGGGCATACGGTGAAGTCGATCGCTTTCTCGCGTCTGCGCTGGAGGCAAAGAACCTCAAGCCTGTCGGCGACGCGACGCCGGACGTTTTGTTGCGCCGGATCTTTTTCGACCTCACAGGATTGCCGCCATCGCCGAAGGACGTGGGCGACTTTTTCAAAGACTGGCAGGCCGCATCGGCAAATCCGCAGACCGCGAAAGCGATGCAGCAGGCGGTTCTCGCGAAGTGGGTGGACAAACTGCTTGCATCGCCGCAATTCGGAGAACGGTGGGGCCGCCACTGGCTCGATGTGGCCCGCTACGCAGAGTCCTCCGGCAAGGACGTGAACATTTCGTTCCCACACGCGTGGCGTTACCGGGATTACGTGCTCGCATCGTTCAATGCAGACAAGCCCTTCGATCAGTTCGTGCGCGAGCAAATCGCGGGGGACTTGCTGCCTTACAAGTCCGACGAACAAAAGGCCGCTCAGATCACCGCGACGGGCTTCCTCGCGCTGGGCCCCAAGGGTCTGAACGAGCAGAACGCCCGACTTTTCTGCCTTGATCTCGCGGATGAACAGGTGGACGTCGTGTCCCAAGCATTTCTCGGCGTCACCATTTCGTGCGCCCGGTGCCACGACCATAAGTTCGACCCGATTTCACAGCGCGAGTATTATGCAATGGCGGGGATTTTTTTGAGCACGGAAACGAAGTATGGAACCGCAACGGGAATCCAGAACCGTCACTCGTCGGACCTCATCGAACTTCCGGCATCGAACAGCGCAAAAACCGTCGGACGCACGCTTTCCGCGGCTGATCGCAAAGCCAAGGAAGAGCGACTCGCAGCGCTGAAAAAGGAGCAGGCGGAATTCATCAAGGAACGCTTCGAAGCGCGGCGAAATGGAAAGGACGAACCGGAGCGGCAGGGCGCCGCACAACTTCGACCGCTCATCGTCATTTCCCAAATCGGCGAACTCGAAAATGAATTGAAAGGCTTTGACGCCTCGGGGCAATCGAAGGCTCTCGCCATGGGCGTGCAGGATTTACCGCCCGGACGCGGAGAGGCATTCGCACGCGGTGTGGGCGACTTTTTGCGCCGCGGACCACAGTTCCGCCAGCCGCGCCCGCCTGAGTTTGCGAGCATTCGCGACTCACGGCTCTACGCACGCGGCGACGCCGACAAGCCGACCGACGTCGTTCCGCGCGGCTTCCCCGCTGCGCTGACATCGGGAACCGCGCCGTCTATTCCGAATTCCGAGAGCGGTCGCAAGCAACTCGCGGAATGGCTGGTGGCGCCCGCGAATCCCCTCACATCACGGGTCATCGTGAATCGCGTCTGGCACTGGGTTTTCGGCCGCGGACTCGTCGAAAGCATGGATAATTTCGGAACGACTGGAAAAAAGCCGGACAATCAAGCGCTGCTCGATTTCCTCGCGGTGAAATTCCAGGCACCGGCGGCGCAGGGCGGATATGGATGGAGCGTGAAGAAACTCGTGCGCGACCTCACGTTGAGCCACGCATACCAGCTCTCTTCGGAGTATCAGCCCGCGAGCTTCGCGGCGGACCCGGAAAACACGCTGCTCTGGCGCGCCAGCAAGCGCCGGCTTGATGCCGAGTGCATTCGCGACGCGATGCTCGCCGCGGCAGGGAAACTGGAAATGCAGGCGCCCGTCGGGTCGTTCATCGCGAGCAGCGGCGACGGCCCAATTGGCGGCCCGCGCTTCCGCGGAATCAGCGAAGAGCAGCTCATCAACAGCGGTGGTTCTTTCAACTACCGCAGCCTGTATCTACCCGTCGTGCGCGATCTCCCGCCGGACGCATTGGCTGTCTTCGATTTCAGCGACCCGAATGCCGTGACCGGTGACCGCGAGAAGACCAACGTTCCCGCGCAGGCGCTGTACATTTTGAACAACGACTTCGTCGCCAAATGCGCGACAAGCCTCGCGGAGCGCGTGCTCAATCTTTTCCCGGCCGGAGCAAACGGCAGTGTTGGCGCGAACTTCGACCAGCGGCTGAATTACTGCTACTGGCTCACGCTCGGCCGCAATCCCTCAGCAAACGAGAAGGCAGCAGCGTGGAATTTCCTGCAAAAATTCCCGAGTAACTGGAGCCGCGGCGAAACCGCAGAGCCGGGAATGAAGGATGCCTCGGACATCCAGGCCGCATGGACCAGTCTCGCACGCGCACTTTTTGCGACGGCTGATTTCCGCTACCTGAACTGAACGCTACTCCTCGCGAAGAGCCTTCACAGGATCAAGACCCGCAGCGAAGAACGCGGGGATTGCAGCGGCGAGCATGCAAATGACGAACGACGCGGAGCAAATCAGCGTTACATCCGATGCGGTGATGGCTGCGGGGATTTCGGCAAATAAATAGATCTTCGCCGGAAAAATATCCATTCCAGAAAAACGGATTAGTCCCTCGCGTATTTGATCGCGCAGAGCGAGCACCGTGAATCCGAGCGCGACGCCGATGATATTTCCGAGCACGACCACGATTGCCCCCTGCCCAAGAAACACCGCGACGATCGCTCCGCGTGAGGCACCGAGCGCCTTGAGAATCCCGATTTCCCGCTTCTTTTGCACGATGACGGTGATGAGCGTGTTCGTGATCGAAAAAGCCGCCACGACGACCATGATCATCAGCACAAACATCATCATCGTCCGTTCGTTTGCGATGGCATCGAGGCGGCCCTGATTGGTGTCCATCCACGACGTCACCGCCATTTCACGCGGGAGCGAAGCCTGCAGCGCGCGTTTTGTTTCGGATACTTTGTAAGGGTCCGCTGTCTTTAGCGAAACCGCATGAACCTCGCCCGGGAATCCATAGACCTGCTGCGCGAGTTCAATCGGGATGATGAAATACTCGATGTCGTAATCCATGCGTCCGGTCTCCATCAGGCCGGTCACTTCGAGTTCCATCGGCCGCATCATCTGGCGGATTTCGCCCACGCTGCGGGCCTCCGGGTCCTTGGCCTCCGCTTTTTTCAACTCATTCATCGCCTCGCGGAAATTGCCCGGGCCATGGATTGTCACTTTGTCGCCCACCATCACGCCGAGATTTTGTGCCAGCGCGCGGCCCATGACGCACTTGTCGCCTTCGAGGTCAAATTTCCCTTCTTTGACAAAACTCCGGATATCCATGAGCGACTCGTGCTCCGGCAGAAGGACGCCGAGCATCCGCGCCGGCGTAAAGTGCTGGTCGAACTCCATCAGCACCGGTCCCGTGACGATCGGTGATGCACCAGTGACACCCGGCGCTTTCATCGCCATGTCGCGTGCGGTCTCCCAATCTTTCAGCGTGCCGCCGCGTTCCTCGACCTGAATATGCGGCTCAAATCCGATGATTTTCTTTTTCAATTCCTGGCCAAACCCCGTCATCACCGCGATGACCACAATAAGCGCCGCAATCCCAATGACCACGCCGGTTATCGATAAAACAGTGATAATCGAAACAAAGCTGCGCTTCGGTTTTAAGTAGCGTAGCGCGAGGAAAAGACTGAACGGAGTATTCACGAAAGGCCCGCAACGTGAGCGAAGGCACGGACAACGTCAATCACCCCGCAGATCCGCTGACGGGGTTTCCGACGCGTAAGAGCGCAGGTAATTTCCTCCCGCTCAGCGCGATTCTTGCGACGAAATGCCGCGTCTGTTGTTTTACTTTTGAAGAAATGCCGCTATGGTCCCGTCGTAGTGGGTAACTCCATATGAAAAAAATCATCGCTCTGCTCAGTATCGTCCTCGCTGTTTTCGCGCCCGTCAAAGCGCAGGATGTTTCCTACCCGGCTGCCGTGGGGCCCGCGCTGACCGCGACCTATCCGTATTCGATGACCGGGCAGATTATCTTCACGAGCGGTGATTCGGACTATCAGGGGAGCGGAGTCGTCGTGTTCAAACGAAGCGCGCTAACTGCGGCGCACAATGTTTGGGATGTCGATGGAGGATGGAGCACCAACGTGGAGTTCAACCGCGCCCGCCATAACAACACGATCGGCACAAAGCGCTTCGCTTCGAGACTATATGTATTCGGCGGATACCAGCGCGCCGCGTTGAACTACGGTGCCGATTCCGACCTTTCATTCGCCCGCGACCTCGGAGGCCTGCGCTTTACGATGCCGCTCGCGAATGGCTCCTACGCTGGCTGGAAATTCGATCTGAATCTGCTGACAGGCGACGCTTACAACATCTGCCTCGGATACGGCGCGGACGTTCACAGTGGTGACGAGATGCTGTTCGCCGAGCCCGGCCTCAGTTGGACGAAAATCTACCGCGCTTACTACGACAACACCTCGGTCTCATTCGAAGGTGGAATGAGCGGCGGTCCTGTGTTCGCGGAACTTCCTTCCGGCGATTGGCGCGTGGTTGGCGTCATTGTCGCGGGCTCGGATGAACCTCCGGCTGGCGGTATTCACGCCATTACCGCCGAGGGTGCCCGCTTCATTGCGACGTATCTCCGCTACTGACGGATTCGCTACAGACACGGCGTTTGCAAGACTGCCTTGCCTTGGCAGTGCGGTTCGTGTGAGATTTGGCCATGGACATCAGGCTTCGCACACCTCTTCTCTTTTCAATCTGCTCGCTCATCGGGATCATCTCTTCAACGGCATCGGCGCAGGACCCCGTGCAGGCCGAACTCGCCGCCCTTCGCAAACTCGTCGAGCAGCAGAACAACAAAATCGACGACCTGACTGTTCAGATAGCGAAATTGAACGCGCGCCTTGACGCACGCGGAGACACTGCGGCTCCAGTGGCTCCCGCAGTTGCGACCCGCGGGAATGCGGTTCCCGCGCAATCCGAGCAATCACCGCCAGTTCCCCGGATTATCGCCGATGCACCCAAGGTTCACATCGTCGTAAAAGGCGAATCGCTCGAAAAAATCGCGAAGCAGCACGGAACTTCCATTGCGGAACTCCAGAAACTCAATAACATCTCAGATCCAAAGAAACTTCAGATCGGCCAGCAACTCACGCTCCCTCCCGAGAAGAAGGAATAACAATAATCATGGACGAATCCCACTGGTACCTCCGGAAAGCCCACGACGGCTCTCAATTTGGCCCGATCCCTTTCAGCCAGCTCAAGCAATGGGCGGCCGACGCACAAGTCTCACCGCTCGATCGAGTTTCGACCGACGAGGAAACGTGGATTAAGGCGCCAATGGTGCCAGAACTCGAGATGGATTACTTGATCGAAGTCTCGCAAGATCATTACTACGGGCCCACCACGGTGGGTGCCATCCGCGAGTTTCTGGAAGCCGGCGAGATTACCGCCGAGACCCGCATCACGAATTCGAAGGACGCAACTCAACTGCATGTACGCGACCTATTGCCGCCGCCTCCTGCGGACAACGGTGCATCGTCGGCACTGCTCGGCCGCAGCAGTATCCGCATCAATCTCCAGCAGCGCATCCGCGAACTCGAAGAAGCGCTACTTGAAGAGCGCCGCGCACGCGAGACAGCGGAAATGCTGGTCGAGAAACTTGAAGCGCAAATTGCAAGGATGACCGGGAACTAAGTGGGTAAGCGCATCATCGTAAAATTCGGCTCCGGCATTCTCGCGACTCAGCGAGGAATCGGCCTCGACCAGCGTCAGTTCGCCCGGCTTGCGCGGGAGGTTTCACTGCTTGCCAAAGCCGGCCACGAGGTTGCCGTAGTTTCCTCCGGAGCGGTCGCGGCAGGGCTCGATGCACTCGGACTCAAGGCCCGACCGGACGATCTCACCGCGCGCCAGGCGTGCGCTGCGGTAGGTCAGGGGCGGCTGATGGCCTGCTACACCGGGCACTTTGCAAAACACGGATACAACGTCGCGCAAATCCTGCTCACACACGGCGATCTCGACAGTCGCATCGCCTACGCGAACGTCCGGACGACTCTCGATCGTCTGCTCGGGAATGGGGTGATTCCGATCATCAACGAAAATGACACGGTAGCCGTCGAGGAACTGAAATTTGGCGACAATGACCGCCTGAGCGCGGAAGTCGCCCTGCTCGCCGACGCAGACCTTCTCATCCTTCTCACCAGCGTCGAAGGCCTGCTCGATTCAAAGGGAAAGCTCATTCCCCGGGTGGACGACTTTGAAAAGGTTGCCAGGTTCGTGAGGGATGAAAAAGGTCGTCTCAGCGTCGGCGGGATGGCCTCGAAGCTCCACGCGGTGCAAATCGCCGTGCACGCCGGGATTCCCACGGTGATTGCGAGCGGGCGGACGGCGGGCCCCATGCTGAGAGCAGCGGAGGGAAAACCCGCGGGGACTTATTTCCCGCCACAGACGGTCTGCAAGCCCGCCTACGGAAGCGAGAAGTAGTCGCTCCCCTGATAATTCCCGTCCGTTAGCTTCGCGATCTGCATCACCACATCGTTCGCAAGGGTGCTTGCGCCAAAACGGAAGAGGTCCGGCGTCATCCAGTCATCGCCAAGCGTCTCCGAGAGCATCACGAGATAGGCAAGCGCTTCCTTCGCCGTCCGAATACCGCCCGCCGGCTTCATGCCGATTCGGCGCCCGGTGGCGAAAAAGAAATCCCGGATCGCCTCAAGCATCACCAGCGTCACAGGCAGCGTCGCGGCGGGCTGAACCTTTCCAGTGCTGGTCTTGATAAAATCCGCGCCTGCGTTCATCGCGAGGTCACTCGCAAAGCGAACGTTATCGTAAGACACAAGCTCGCCGGTTTCCAATATGACCTTCAGGTGCGCATGCCCGCACGCCTCTTTCACAGCAGCAATTTCATCCGCCACGCGGGCAAACTCACCCGCGTGGAACGCCCCGCGGTCGATCACCATGTCGATTTCATCCGCGCCATCCCCTACGGCAGCACGCGTATCCTGAAGCTTTACCCGCAGCGGCATCGCACCGCTCGGAAACGCCGTAGCCACTGCGGCGACCTTCACGCCGCTGTCACCGACAAATGATTTCGCGGCACGCACGAGATTCGGATACACGCATACAGCGGCACATGATGGAACATCCAGCCTCGGCTCGGCGGGCTGGATCGCCTTCCGGCAAAGATATGCGACCTTACCCGGCGTGTCCTTTCCCTCGAGCGTCGTGAGGTCCATCATGGAGACGATCAGTTTCAAGCCCTGCAGCTTCGCACCGGCTTTGATGCTGCGTTTCGTAAATGCACCGGCACGCTCCTCGGCCATGATCTGATCGATGGGATGTGCGGTTGGAATGGTGATACTCATGGCTGTTTTCGGGTGCTCAGGAAAGTCGGACAAAATCTCGCAGGAGCTGCACCCAGATGAACCACAACCCGCGCCACGTGTAGCGAATTGCCCCGTCGGCATCCTTCCGAAGAATGCCCGCCGTCACGTTATGCGCGATCTGGCGGCTCTGCTCACACTGCAACTGCTCCTGAAGCTCCTCGGGCCGCAGCGCGACGAGGTTCTCGGAAAGCACCGCATGGCGCGCGAGGAAGTCGCGGTGACTTTGCATCAACTCCATGAACGATTTCTCTCCGCTCTCACGATTCATGCGCCACTCGGGCGCGAGCTGAAGATTGAGTGAAAACGGATAGTTCCAAGTCGTCCAAACGGCACCATCGTTCCCGCGAGAAAGAATTCGCAGATAGTAAAAGGCGAACTGCTCCTGCTCCACGAGGCATATCACGGCCTGCGTCCGCTCATCGGGCTTCTGATACACCCGGTAAAACTGCCTCGCCTCATCCCAATCTCGGCCCAAATCCTCCACATGCTCAAACCCCTCCTGCTCCATCTCGTCGCTCAGATCGCCGAGCGCGGGAAAGTATTCGGTGTGCGGCGGTGCCTTGTGGCGAAGCGGGTTCTCAACAGGCATCGCAATTTTCTTCACCCGCGTAATCAATTCATACCACGGCCATACCAGCCAGAAACTCGCGAATACAAAACCCATCGGCCACCAATCGCTCACAAACCAGCCAATGAGAAATGACGTCGCAAGGTATCCCACAACGCCGAGTTTCCGGGCCAGCAAAACGCCCGTGCTCCGGAGCGCCATGCTGAGCACGAAAACGCCTGCAATCAGCAGAAACTTGGACGTCGGACTCACGGTTTAAGGTTATGCTTTGCAACGAATGCTTCGAGCTCATCCGTTCCAAAATCCGGGAGCATCGCACCATCGGGCAGGACCAGCGTCGGAGTTTTCGACTGTCCTGAGATGCGGATCATTGTGTCGTAGCTCTCGCGACTCGCCTCGACATCGACGAGTTCATATTTGAATCCCCGTGAATCGAGCCATTTCCGAGCTTCGACGCACCACGGGCACCAGACTTTGACGTATAATTTCATTCGGATGGCTTGTCTTGTTCGGCGTTCTTTTTCCAACGATCGGCAAAGGTATTGATATACCGCGTCACATTCCCCCGATAGTTTTCCACGGCGGCGGGAATCTCGTTTTTAGGAACCGTCTCGGTCCGCTCCGCATCCACCATGAACTGCGCACCGGCGAGCTGCAGGATGACCTTCGTGTGGGACTCCTTGTAAGCGATGATTGGGAACGCGTCGCCTTTGTCCATCCGCCATTTCGCGCCGGTTGTGAGAGTCACCTCGGTAACCTCTTTCATTCTGGCATACAAAACCACCTTCTCACCGGCCGTCCCGGGAAGAAGCATGAAGGCGAGCCCGATGAGGATTGCCAGAACCGTTTTCACTCGCGGAAGCATGAACCAGGAAGCGAAATGCGTCAACGCACAGAATACCTGCCCGCGCTACGGCTGCAAAGGCGGCGGACCTTTCGGCTGCTCACGCCGCGCAGCATTCTGCACATTGAATCCATTTTGGATAACCTCCCGAACGCGCAGGCCGCGCGTGACTTCACCTGTGAGCAAATCCAGGTTTCCATCCGGTCCCACCACGCCGAGCAGAAAGTCGCCCGTTAACCCGTAAGCCGCAGCAACCGCCGGCCCGTTCTTCGCAACCACGAAAGGCACATTACTCGAAACGCTCTCGCCGCCTTCGGAAAACGCCGCGATGAAGACCGCACCACGGGAAGCGAGTTCACGGTAGGTGTCTTCGATATTCTTCACCTGCCTGCGGAACGCCCGGCTGTTCGGATTTTTTGCGACAATCACAACCACGGGCTGGCCACGAAGGCCCCGCAGCGAACTCTTGCCCGCCGCACCCGCAAATTGAACATCCGGGGCAGGACGCACCACGGGGCTGGCGGCATCCGCACACGAAAACGACAGAGCAAGAATTCCGATGAGTAATTTCACGGCTTAGACCTTCATGATGTCCGCTTCCTTCGAGACAAACGTTTCATCCACTTTCTTTGTGTAGTCATCGGTGAGCTTCTGAACATCCTTCTCGAGGTTCTTCAGATCATCCTCCGTGATCGCGCCGCCTTTCTGAATTTTCTTCAACTCGTCCATTCCGTCCCGCCGGCACGCACGAATGCGCACCCGGGTGTCTTCGGCGATCCCCTTGCAAGTCTTCACCAAATCCCGGCGGCGCTCCTCGCTCAAAGCGGGAATCGGAAGGCGTATGACTTTCCCGGCCACTACCGGATTGATTCCGATCTTGCTTTCGCGAATCGCCTTCTCGATCGCCTGAACCGTGCCGGGGTCAAATGCATCCACCACCAGCATCCGCGGCTCAGGCGAGCTGATCGACGCACACTGTTTGAGCTTCATCGTCGAGCCGTAGCACTCGACATCGATATTCTCCACAAGGGCCGGCGAGGCTTTTCCGGTGCGGATCGCAGCAAACTCGTGCTTCATGTAATCCACTGCTTTTTCCATGCCTTCCTCGGCATTCATCAAGACTTCATCAGGTTCCATAAATAGAAGGTATTGGGTAAAAATTTACTCCGGCACCACATGCGTGCCCACGGGTTTGCCGAGCACCACATCGCGCAACGCACCGGGCGCAAAAAGGTCGAAAACGATGATGGGCAGACGGTTCTCCTGACACAGCGAAAATGCCGTCGCATCCATCACGCCATAGCGCTTCTCCAGCGCATCGGCGTGCGTGATTTTATCGAGCTTCTTCGCCTTCGGATCCTTGCGTGGGTCGGCCGTGTAGATGCCGTCCACCTTCGTCGCCTTTAAAACCACATCCGCCCCGATTTCGTTCGCCCGCAGAGCCGCGCCCGTATCGGTAGAGAAAAACGGATTGCCCGTTCCTGCGACAAAAATCACCACTCGCCCCTGCTCCAAATGCCGCACTGCTTTTCTCCGAATGAACGGCTCCGCGACCATATCCATCCGGATTGCCGTCTGGACGCGCGTCTGGATTCCGAGCTCCTCCAGCGTGGACTGAATCGCGAGGCCATTGATAACCGTCGCAAGCATCCCCATGTAATCGGCCGTCGTGCGCTCCATGCCGCGGTGACTCGCTGAAAGTCCGCGCCAGATATTACCACCGCCAATCACAATCCCGATTTCCACGCCAAGCTCGTAAACGGAATGAATATCGTGGGCGAGTCTCTGAACAATCTCCGGCGATATAGTTTCCTGCGAATTCGCGGTCCGCAGGGCTTCCCCGCTGAGCTTCAGCAGAATGCGTTTGTATTTCGCTTTGGCGGTCTTGGTCGGCATCGAGGGCTAGAAAAGCGGAACGTCCGCGGAATGGGAAGCGTGATTTAGATCAAGACCACCGAGCTGACCGGTAGCGCTCGATTTACTGCATCGCGGGAAGATTTTTGAAGAATCATCTTGCCCCAAACGCACCGCCGACTACTCTGCGCCGCCCAAGATAAATCGCGGGATGGAGCAGCCCGGTAGCTCG
>SXGQ01736180.1_pt1 | contig 27849 bp, 19 predicted proteins | sample 3178371 | NCBI WGS metagenome assembly SXGQ01 (sample SAMN11356859, study PRJNA531348) | freshwater metagenome | isolation source: freshwater sample F1-20 | place: China: Fuxian Lake, Yuxi | collected 2017-12-25 | reverse complement strand
GGCCGTCGCGGCCAGAACGTGCGCCTCGCCAGCAAGCTCTGCGGGTGGGACATCGAGATCATGACGCGCGAGGAGCTCGACCAGCAGATCGAGCGCGCCGTGACCGGTTTCTCGTCGATCGAAGGGCTTGACGAATCGGTCGCGGAGAAGTTGGTTGGCGAAGGGTTTCTCTCGTACGACGATCTCTCCGTGATCGAGCCTGCCGACCTGATGGAGATGGGCGGGCTATCCGAGGAGGCGGTCGACTTGATCGTCGCCGAGGCGGAGCGGCGGGGGGCTGCGGCTGAGACGGCGGCTGCCGACGAGCGGCGGAAGCAGCGGGAGCAGGAGCGGAGCGACCGCTCGGCGGCCGAGGGTTCCGCTGCGGAGGCTTCGTCTGCCGAGGGTGCTGCCGCGGAGGGTGGTCTCGATGGTGCTGCGGAGGGTGCCGGTGTCGCTCCCTCCGTGGTTGATTCGCCTGCCACGCAGGCGAATGACGGGGAATCTTGAGATGGTGGTGTTGTTTCCGGACAAGTTGTTTCGATCGTTGCCATGAGGGGTGCGCGTGGCGGTTCGGATTTACACGTTGGCGAAAGAACTGAAGCTCGACAGCAAAGAGCTTGTCGATCTGTGCACGCGCGCCGGGATCCATGACAAGGGATCCGCGCTTGCCAGCCTGACCGACGACGAAGTGGTCAAGCTCAAGGAGTTCATGGCGGCCCGTTCGCGGCCTGCCGATCGCGCCGCCGGCCCTGGGCCGGGGCGGCCTGTCGGGCCAGGTGCGGCACGGCCTGTCGGCCCTGGGGCGTCGCGACCTGCCGTCGGTGCGCCGGTGCGTGCTTCCGGCTCGGCCGCCACCGGTCGGCCGCCGATGCTGGGGGTTCCGCCCTCCGCCCCCAAGTCGCCGACTGCTCTGCCAGTCACCCCGCCGGCACCGGCCGTCGCCGCTGATGCTGCTGCCGGTTCCGCGAAGGCACCGCCGGTCGCGCCGAGCGGTCCCGCAGCAGTCCCTCAGCCCGCCGCGCCGGGCGCGTCTGTCCCGCCGCCGATCGCGCCCCGCCCTGCGGTGACGCGGTCGACCGGTCCGCTGCGAAAGGAAGACTACATCGCCCCTGGCGGTGTTGCCTCGCGGGGCAAGCTGCCGGAGGTGGCACCGTCCAAATCGTCTGAGGCGCGGCCGCGCCCGATCGGAAGTCGCTCGTCCGACGCCAAGCCGGTGCCGCGGCCCGCGTTCAAGCTCGCGCCGCTGCCGTCGGCCGGCAGGACCCCCGTGGTGCCCCGCGCACCGCAGGAACCGGCCGCCCAGAAGCCCGACGTCAAGCTGCCGTTGGACGCCATCCGCAGCGCCAAGGCCGGAGGCTCGAAGCCGCTTGCCGATCACATGCGCAAGCACGAGCAGCGGCAGGCGGAGGTGGCCCGCCAGCGGCCGCCATCCGGTGCGCCGCTTCGGGGTGGTGGCCGTGGTGGCCCGGGCCCGGCGCCCGTGCCGCCACCGATGGAGCCAGGCGTGCGGCCGCGCCGGACGCCGGCCAAGGGGGTTCCCGGCAAGCCGGACGACCTGCTCGGCGGACGGGAGGCTCGTCAGCTCAGCCGCAAGCGAGTCTCGGATTCGCGGGGTGACGACGACGACGGTGGCGGCCGGCGGCGGCGCTCGTCGCGTCCGCGCCGCGGGGCCACCGTGAGCACCGCAGCGCCGCGGAAGGCGAATGCCTCGATCCAGGTACCCTGCACCGTCCGCGCGTTGTCGGAGGCGATCGGTCTGCCGGCGAGCGAGGTGCTCAAGAAGATGCTCGCGCTGGCGCCGGCCAATATGCCGAGCATGGGCACGTCGCTCGACCGCGACACGGTCGAGTTGCTCGCCGTCGAGTTCGGCGTCTCGCTCGACATCAAGACGGCGGAGGATCTCGAGAAGGATCTGCTCGTCGGTTTCGATGCGGTCGACGAGGATCCCACGCTGCGGGAGCCGCGGGCGCCGATCGTGACGTTCCTCGGCCATGTCGATCATGGCAAGACATCGCTGCTCGATCGCATCCTCGGCATGAATGTCGCGGCCCGCGAGAGCGGTGGGATCACGCAGCACATCCGCGCCTACGGCGTGAAGCACAACGGCCGGTCGATCACCTTCGTCGACACGCCGGGCCACGAGGCCTTCACCCAGATGCGGGCCCGCGGGGCCAACGTCACCGACTGTGCCGTCCTCGTGGTGGCTGCCGACGACGGCTTGATGCCGCAGACGGAAGAAGCGATCAGCCATGCCAAAGCGGCCAACGTGCCGATCGTGGTGTGCATCAACAAGATCGATCTTCCCGGTGTCGACGTGCAGCGCATCTATCAGCAGCTGGCGGCCACCGAACTCCTGCCGACGGAGTGGGGTGGTGAGACCGAGGTCGTGAAGACGAGCGCCCTGACCGGTGAGGGTGTCGACAATCTCCTCGACATGCTGCTGACGATCGCCGAGTTGCACGACCTGCGCGCCAATCCGGAGCGGTCGGCCGCGGGCGTCTGTCTCGATGCCTCGATCCACGAGGGGCGTGGTGTGATGGCCTGCCTGCTGGTTCAGAAGGGCACACTCCGTGTTGGGGATGCGGTGGTCTGCGGTGAGGCCAGCGGAACGGTCAAGGCGATGCACGACACGCTGGGCAAACGCCGTGCGACCGCTGCCGGCCCGTCCGAGCCGGTGATGGTGAGCGGGTTCGACGTCGCTCCCGGGGCTGGTGACAGGTTCCAGGTGGTCGATTCGATCGCGCTGGCACGTGAGGTCGCCCTCAAGCGGTCGGCGATCCGGCGGCAGGCGAACCTCGTCAGCGCTCCGGTGCACGTGACCCTGGAGAACCTGCTCGACAAGCTCGGCACCCAGAAGGCCCCGACACTGAACCTGATCCTCCGTGCCGACGTCCGCGGCTCGATCGAGGCGATCCTCAAGGAGCTGCAGAAGCTCGATCACCCGGAGGTGAAGATCCGCGTGCTGCAGGCGACGGTCGGTGGCGTGAGCGAAGCCGACGTGCAACTGGCAGATGCGTCGGACGCGGTGATCATCGCGTTCAACGTCGTGCCCGACGAGCGGGCGCGGTCGCTGGCCGAGGATCGTGGCGTGCAGATCCGCCGCTACGACATCATCTACCAGGTGACCGACGACCTGAAGAGCGCGCTCGAGGGCATGCTCGCCCCCGAGAAGCGCGAGGCCGAACTGGGCCGTGCGATCATCCAGCGGACGTTCGCCATCAGCCGCATCGGCGTGATCGCCGGATGCCGCGTGATCGGTGGGGTGATCGCCCGCAACGGCCGGCTGCGTGTCATCCGCGACAGCCGCGTGATCGGCGATTACGGCATCGAGTCGCTGAAGCGGGAGAAGGACGACGCCCGCGAGGTGCGCGACGGCCTGGAGTGCGGCATCAAACTGCAGGGCTTCAATGACGTCAAGGAGGGCGACTTCCTCGAGTGCTACCGGATCGAGGAAGTCGCACGGACGCTGTCGTGAGCTCGCGGCGACTTCTCAAGGCAGCCGAGGCGGTGCGGGAGGTGGTCAGCATGGCCATCCTCACGCAGGTCCGTGATCCGCGTGTCCGGGACGTCACTGTCACCGGGGTGGAGATGGCGCCCGACATGCGATCGGCGATCGTCCACGTGTCGGTGATGGGAAGTCCCGCCCAGGAAGCGCTGGCGCTGCGAGGGCTGGCGAGTTCCGCCGGTTTTCTCCAGGCGCAGATCGCCGAGCGGATCGACACCCGCTACACCCCGCGACTGCGGTTCGAAATCGACAACGGTGTGAAGCGGTCGATCGAGATGGCCCGCATCCTCGCCGATGTGCTTCCCGCCGAGGCACCCGCTGATCCGGACGGGTCGTCCGCCGAGCCGGGTGACGGTGACGGAGCGACGGACCAGCCGCCCGCGACGGAACAGGAGCAGCCATGACCGCAGCCAACCGCCAGCAACTCCTGACCCGCCTGCACAAGGCACTGCGCGGGCAGTATCGGCTGGTGACGACCGACATCACCCGGCCCCTGCTCGAGCAGGTGCTGTTCGCCTGCTGCCTCGAGAATGCCCCGTACGAAGTCGCCCAAAAGGCGTTCGCCCGCCTCGGGGAGGGTTTTTTCGACCTCAACGAGGTGCGCGTCACGACGGTCGCGGAACTGGCCGAGGCTCTTCACGATCTCCCCGATCCGGCCCACGCGGCGTTGTCTCTGCGGCGCGTGCTCCAGAGCGTGTTCGAGTCGAGCTACAGTTTTTCGCTCGAGGCCGCGCGGAAGCATTCGCTGGCCCACGGTCTCAAGACCCTCGAGGGCCTGCACGGGGTTCCGCCGTTCGTCGTCGCCCACGTGGCCGCGACCGGATTGGGGGGGCATTTCATCCCGGTCGACCTCGGCGCGCTGCAGGCGCTCTATCTGGCGGGAATCGTGACGCGCGAGGAGTACGATTCCGGCAAAGCCGCCGGTCTCGAACGGCTGGTGCCGAAGAAGGCGGGCGCCGAGTTCTCCTCCCTGCTCCACCAGTTCGGTATCGAGGTGCTGCGCAACCTGCACGGTACCACCGTTCGCCGCATCCTCCAGGCGGTGAGCCCCGATCTCAAGGACCGTTTCCCCAAGCGCGGTGAGCCGATGCCGTTGCCGGCGCTGCCGCCGCTCACCGGCAAGGACAGCCAACGGGCAGCGGAAGCGGCTCGGACGGTGGCCGAGGAGCATCGACCCGCCGGTCCGCAGGCGGCCGCCCGCCCTGCCGGCAAGACTCCCCTGCCCCCGCCTGGGTCCGGTCCGAAGCGGACCGCCGATGGGAAGCCGGTGGCCGGTGCCAAGCCCGGGCCGAAGCCCTTCGTGGTGAAGCCCAACGTCGGCCGTCCGGTGCCGCCGGATGCGGTCCCACCGCCGCCCGCCCCGCCCGCCCCGGCGCCGGTGCCGGCGAAGAAGCCGGAGTCGAAGAAGCCGGAGGCGCCCAAGGCCGCCCCTGCCAAGCCCGCGACGAAGGCTCCGGCGGATCGGGCTGCGGCCAAGCCCGTCAAAGAGAAACCGGCCGCCGAGAAGAAGGGTCGCGCCGACGCGGGCCGCAAGGCCGAGGCGAAACCCGCCGCCTCCCGGCCGCCGGAAACGAAGCCCCCGGTGAAGAAGTCTGCCGCGAAGGCCCCGACCACGGTGGCGACCCAACTGACCAGGCGCAAGCCGCGCTGATCCCGAGGTGAACCATGGCCGGCCATTCGCATTGGGCGAACATCGCCCGCAAGAAGTCCCTCATCGACGCCAAGCGCGGCAAGCTGTGGAGCAAGCTCGCCAAGGCGATCATCGTGGCGGCGAAGCACGGCGGCCCCGACCCCGACGCCAACCTCCGCCTGCGGTATGCGATCGACGCCGCCAAGGCGGTGAGCATGCCGAAAGACAACATCCAGCGGGCCATCCGCACCGGCACCGGCGAGTTGAAGGGGGGCAACCTCGAGGAATCGCTCTACGAGGGCTACGCCGCCGGTGGTGTGGCGGTGCTGTGCGAGATTCTCACCGACAACAAGAATCGAACCGCGCCCGAGATCCGCAAGGTCTTCGAGATGTGCGACGGCAAACTCGGGGCCACCGGCTGTGTGGCGTATCTCTTCCAACGGAAGGGAATGGTGCGTGTGCCGCAGGAGGCTGCGGCCGAGGAACGGGTAATGGAAATCGCTCTCGAGGCCGGTGCCGATGATGTGAAGGTGGCGGGAGATCGTTGGGAGATCACCTGCGAGCCGGCAACCATGGCCGGCATCCTCGAGGCCCTGCAGGGGGCCGGATTGGCTGTCGAGCCCGGGGGGATCGTCCGGCTGCCGTCGAGCACCGTGACCGTCGAGGATGTCGATGTCGCCCGCAAGGTGCTCGACCTGCTGGAGCGTCTCGATGACCACGACGACGTGCAGAGCGTCGCCGCGAACTTCAGCATCCCCGACGAGGCACTGGCCCAGTTGGGCTGATGCTCACTTCGAGTCGGGCGTGTCCTTCTCGGAGTGTTCGATCATCGGCCAGTAGGTGTCGAAGTCGAACTTCGGGCTGTTGTCGAGGTCGTGGCACTCGAGGCAGTTGTTGACCGCCCGTTCACGCTCCTCGGGTGTCGCCAGCGAGAGTGCCAGGTCGGAGCGCAGGCGATCGCGTTGCTCGTCGGTCGCCTTGACATCGCCCCGTTCCACCGCCGTGTGGGTGGCTGCCGGGCCATGGCAATTCTCGCAGCCCTGGTGGGCGAGGTGCGGAGTCACCGCCATGCCGGCGAAACCACCTTCGAAGGGTTCGTATTTCTGCGGGACCCACCCGACCACGTGGCAGGAGAGGCACTCCGGATCGCCGTCGCGGCGCGGGGACTGGGTTTCGAGGGTGGTCAGTGCCTGGGCATGGCCCGATTCCTTCCAGACGTCGTACGACGCCTGATGGCATTCGGCACAGGCGGCGCTGCCCGCGAACCGGCGGCCGGTCGGGTGACGGATGGGAGCCACTCCGAGGCCGTCGAGACCGAGTCGCTCGAGCTGGCCCTGATACTCGCCGAGCAGGCGGATCATGTCCTCCGACTCGCCCCACCGTGCGTCGAGGGGCACCCGTTGCGTCCGGAGCGGTGTGGCCTCACCGGGAAACAGACCGATGGCCACCGCATACATGCCCTTGTGACCCAACTCCACGAGTCGTGCCCGCGGGCGTCCTTCGTCGGCCGGCAGCAGTGGCGTTTCGTTCGGGGGTTCGTCGGCGCCCCCGGCTGCCACCACGATGTCGAATTGCGGAAACAGCGCGGCGTATTTGGCCGCCTCCTCCGCTGTGGTCCAGGCGAGGAGCACCTGGTGGTCGCAGCGGGCCGTGGCGAGTTCCGTGGCAGCCGCACGCAGCCCGTCGCTGGCCGACGTGATCTCCACCGTCTCGTTGCGGACCGCGGCCGCCTGCCGATCGCCCAGCACGGCGGTGATCCCGATGCGGAGACCGCCCATCTCGACCACCCGCGACCTCGGGGTGATCCCGGTGTCGAGGCCGTAGAGTCCGACGTTGGCGGACAGGAATGGCGTGGGGGAATCGCCCACCGCGGCGACCGCGGCCACGAGACCCTCGGTCGGCAGACGGAGGTCGGACGGGCCGAGGCCGACGCCGTCGTAGCCCATCGCCTTGAGCCCTTCGGCGATCGACTGGAACTTGATCTCGGTCTGCCGGCCGAAGCGTTTGACCTGGCCGCCCAGGTCGATCGGAACCACCGGCCATCCGGCCCCCTCGAGCGCACGGAGGAAGTTCTGGCGGCGGCTGAGACCGCCTTTCTGATTCTCCTTGCCCGTGCAACCGCAGGGTTCGATGTAGCCGTCGAGTTCCCCGGTGAGCACGAGCACCGCGCTCGGCTGCGGCCAACCGACGAAGATCCGGCCATTGCGCCGGGCGAAATCCTCGGCGACCTCGTCTGTCACCCCCACACCGCGGTCGGGCGTGATGGCTGCCGCCGGATCCGCCTCCTGTGCGGAAGCCCCCGCGACCGCCGTCAGCACGAGACCGAGGGCACCGACGATGCGGAACAGCGCCGTGGGGAGGGGGCGGGCGGGTGACATCGGCGACGATCTCCGGGAAGGGGAAGCCGGGCCGGATTCCGTTCCGTGCCCAATGCGATTCCGCGAGGCTCACGGGCGCTCAGGGAGTGACCGTCACGCAGACCTTGATCGACAACGTCGGGGATTCCGGGTGCCCCGTGTCGAGGACGATGCGCCCACCGGGGGCCTGCTTGGTGCAGTTGTTGACAGACGGCGCACTCCCGGCCGGCACCACCACGGTGATCGGGATCCGCATCACGTTGCCGTTGCCGAGCGGAGTGGGCTCACCCACGGTCACCTGGAGCGACTCCGGCACCACTTCCCGCACGGTGGGGCGCACGGTGTCGCGGTGCGGTCCTTTCGCGGCGAGGAATAGATCCCAGCGGCCCCCGGTGCGCCCCGGCACCATGCCCAGCGCGAGGACCTGGCGCCCGGAATCCCAGGCACTTCCCGCGAGCGTCAACGCGCCCGACACCGAGGCCTCGATCGGCACGTCGACGGTCAGTTCCTCCGCCGTCTTGAGGGTCACGCGGGCCGTCTGCTTGAGGTTGCCGATCTCCGCCTCGGGGAGCACGTCGACCACCAGCCGGACGCCCCCGGTGGCTCCCTTTTCCGCCGCCAACGCGTCGGGGGGGAGGGGTTCGGTGGAAAGGCGGAAGAACCGCTCGGTCTGCGCATTCAGCAGGCTCGTCGACGTGACCGTGGGTGGGATGTCGCCGAACGTGTAGAGGTCGCTGGTGGCCCGCTCCCCGGACCCTGCAGTGACCCGGGTGACGACGATCGTGGGGGGCAGCGCGCGCCAGGCCGGCACCACCATCCCCTCGATGATGAACACGATCTCGGGCCGGCCGGGGTCGTTGGTCAGCACGGTCGCCTGCTGGCGGAAGGGGCCGTCGGCTTTCCCCTTCCACATCAGCCGGACCTCCGCCTGACCGCCGGGAGGGATCGCCTTCTCGGCCGCGTCGTCGCCGCCGTGCCGGGAATCGAAGTCGGCCACGGTGCAGGAGCAGGATGTCGCCCCTTTGGTCAGCGCCAGCGGCTGCGTGCCGACGTTGCGGATCACGAACGTGTGGCGCCCCTCGTTGCCGAGGGCCAGGGTTCCGAATTGGTGGGTGGTGGCATCGACCGCCACCTTGGGGCTGGCATCGGTGACCCGGACGGCCTCCCCCTGCGGGTCGAACTCACCGACCCGCCAGGGGCGGGCGATGGAGAGCAGGGCCGCGGTGCCGGTGCCGACACCGGCTCCGGCGACCAGCGCGACCGCCGCGACAGCCAGGGCGGATGGATTCCGCAGTGCCATGGAAACGCCTGCCAAGGGTCGAATCTTCCCTGCCACGCGGCGCGTCCTGCCCGAACCCACCGAACCGCCGCCCGACCCGCCTCCGAGATGGCGGAACGACACCTCAGTGTAGCAGCCACCCGGGATTCGCCCGCCTGCGGAATCACCGTCCTGGTCCCGCCGGGCGCGGCGGATCAATAGGCCCGCGAAAGGACGCTTCGCCGCGATACCGGCTTGCCGGTGATCACGCAGTGGCCCGGCTCATCGGGCCCCTCCATGGGAATGCAGCGGACGGTCACCTTGAGTGGGTCGCAGACTGCGGCCACTGCCGGGTCGTCGGCGACATGGACGAGCACGAACCCCCCCTGCCCTTCACCCCGTCCCCCTGGCTCGGCGCCGCCACCGCCCGTGAATCGGGCGACGAGTTCGGCCTGGCTGTCGACCATGACTGTCCGCTCCGCCCGGAAGGCCACGGCCCGGTCGAACAGACCCTGTTGGATCTCGCCGAGGAGCGTGGCCGCATGGGCGGCGAAACCCTCGAGCGGCACCGCCGTCCGTTCCTTCGGGGGGCGGTCGCGCCGCGAGAGACTGACCATGCCCGCGGCGAGGTCCCGTGGTCCGATCTCGACCCGCAGCGGCACTCCCTGCTTGATGTGCTGCCAGACCTTGTCGCCGCCGCGGATGTCACGGCTGTCGATCCGCACGCGGAGCGGTTCGTCGCCGTCGTGTTCCGCCGTCAGCTGTGCGGCGAGGGTCCGGCAGGCGGCAAGCACCCGTTCCCGTTCCTCGTCGGAGCGGTGGATCGGCAGGATGACGATCTGCGTGGGAGCGATCCGCGGCGGCAGCACCAGGCCGTCGTCGTCGGAGTGGGTCATCACCAGGGCGCCGATGAGGCGTGTCGACACACCCCATGAGGTGGTCCAGCAGAAGGCCTCGGCACCGGTCGTGTCGGCGAACTTGATCCCCTGGGCACGGGCGAAGTTCTGGCCGAGGAAGTGCGACGTGCCCGCCTGCAGGGCGCGGCCATCCTGCATCATCGCCTCGATCGAGTAGGTGTCGACCGCGCCGGGAAACCGTTCCGCCGCTGGCTTGGGGCCCTTGAGCACCGGCATCGCCAGCTGCTCCTCGGCGAAGGCGGCGTAGATGTCGAGGATCCGCAGCGTCTCCTCGACCGCCTCGGCCGCGGTGGCGTGGGCCGTGTGGCCCTCCTGCCAGAGGAACTCGGCGGTGCGGAGGAAGAGCCGCGGCCGCATCTCCCAGCGCACGACGTTGGCACACTGGTTGATCAGCACCGGCAGGTCACGCCACGACTGGATCCATTTGGCATACATCGCCCCGATGATCGTCTCGCTGGTGGGGCGGACGACGAGCGGCTCCTCGAGCTTGCCGGCCGGCACCAGGTGCCCGTCGGCGGAGAGCTCGAGGCGATGGTGCGTGACGACCGCGCATTCCTTGGCGAAGCCCTCGACATGCTTCGCCTCCTGTTCGAGGTAGCTGACCGGGATGAAGAGCGGGAAGTAGGCGTTTTGGTGCCCCGTGGCCTTGAAGGCGCGGTCGAGGATCCCCTGCATGCGCTCCCAGATGGCGTAGCCGTTCGGCTTGATGACCATGCACCCGCGGACCGGCGACTGCTCCGCCAGGTCGGCCGCCCGCACCACCTGCTGGTACCACTCGGGATAGTCCTCGCGCCGCGTCGGGCTGATCGCATGATCGGGCATGGTCGCCTCCTGCCTGCTCGTCCGCCGTCGCCCGACGGCCGGACCATGGGAGCGGGATTGTAGCGTTGGCGGTCGCTGGCGCGGGCCGGGCAGGCCCGCGGGGGTGTTGCCGGTCGGTGCCGTGCTTGTGGGGGGTGTCGGCAGCGGCGTAGACTCCGGTGACTGGCGCGGTGGGTTCGAGCGGCCGATAACCGTGAGCGATCCTCGTTTCCGCGTCCGCCCTCCTTCCCGCGTGGGGTCGGCCCGCGTGGGGTCGGCCTGACGACCAGCGGGCATGGTCCGGTTCCCTTCGAGACCGCCAGGTTCACGGGAGACCACCGAGTGATGGGCCAGGGGGAGTCGCGGCCGGAGCGGGACGAACAGCCCAGGCAGGGAACCGGCGCGGGGGCCCAGCCGGGCTCAAGCGATGGCCGAGGCGCTCCGCGCAGGCCGGCCGCCCGCCGACGCCGGGTGAGTGAACTCGCCCCCCAGGGCAGCGTCGAGCAGGTGTTCCTCGCCACCCACAAGCAACTCCGGCCCAACCGCAACGGGCAGTTGTTCCTCCAGGTGGATCTCGCCGACCGCAGCGGCGTCATCACCGGGCGGCTGTGGAATGCCTCCGCCGCCGACGTCGATGCCTTCGACGACGGCGATTACGTCCGTGTCGAGGGGACGACACAGCTCTATTCCGGCAGTCTGCAGCTGATCCTCACGTCGATTGCCCGGGTCGATCCACGGACGGTGGACGAGACGGAGTTCCTCGTCCTCGGCCCCGCCGACGTGGAACGGCTCGATGCCGAGCTCGTCGCCCTCCTCGGCACGGTCGCCCCCGGACCGCTGAGCGATCTCGTGGCCGAGGTCCGGGCCGATGCCCAGTTGATGACGGCGTTTTGCCGCAGCCCGGCGGGGGTGAAGCAGCACCATGCCCACGTGGGCGGCCTGCTGCTCCACGTGGTGACGCTCCTCCGCCTCGTGGACCGGGTCGCCCCGCTCTACCCGGCCGTCGATCGTGACTTGCTGCTCGTGGGCACGTTCCTCCACGACATCGGCAAGACGATCGAGTTGGAGAGCGAGCGCGGCTTCTCCTACACCGACGCCGGCCAGTTGCTCGGGCATGTCGTTTTGGGGATGGAGATCCTCGAGGAGAAGATCCAGGCGGTCCAGGAGCGCACCGGTGCGGAATTCGACCCCGGCACCGCGCTGCGACTCAAGCACATGATCGTCAGCCACCACGGCGAGTACGAGTACGGGGCCCCGAAGCTGCCGATGACCCTCGAGGCCTTGCTCCTCCACCACCTCGACTCGCTCGATGCCCGACTCGCCGGCGTCGTCCAGCTCCTCGATTCCGAGGCGTCGCTCGACGGTGGCTGGACGCAGTACCAGCAGCAACTCGGTCGGAAGTTCTTCAGGGGCCGCGGGTAGCCGACCGCGGAGGCACCGATGGCGCGGCCGGGAAGACCAGCACGATCCGGGGCTGCATCCCGGCGCCCCGAGGACATGGAGGGGATCTTCCGCCGGGCGGTCGCCGGCCACGGATTCGTCCGCCCCTCACCGGTCGATCCGGGCGGCCGGCCGGTCGACATCCACGTTCCCGCGCAGGCCACCCGTGATGCCGCCACCGGCGACACGGTGCGGGTCCGCCTTTCGCGCACCCGCGACGCCGGCCGCCCGGGCCCATCCGGCGAGATCGTGGCGATCGTCCGCCGTCGCACCACCCGTTTCGTGGGGAGCTATTTCGAGGCGGCTGGCGGGGGCTGGGTGCGGATCGACGGCACCGCGTTCGCGAGGCCCGTGTCGGTCGGTGATCCGGGGGCCAAGGGGGTGCGCGTCGACGACAAGGTCGTGATCGACATGGTCCGTTTCCCGAGCCCGATCCGCGACGGCGAAGGGGTGGTGGTGGAGGTGCTCGGAGCGGCGGGGACCCCCGGGATCGACACCCTCACCGTGATCCACGAGTTCGGCCTGCCGGGCCCGTTCCCGGAAGCGGCGCTGGCCGTGGCCCGCGTGGCTGCGGAGGCTTGGGAAGACGACGTGCCCGCCGATCGCCGCGACCTCGGCGACGCAGTCACCGTCACGATCGATCCGGTTGACGCCCGCGACTTCGACGACGCCATCTCCCTGGAACGGATCGAGCGCGGGCACTGGTTGCTCGGTGTCCACATCGCCGATGTCGCGCACTTCGTGCCCGAGGGATCGGCTCTCGACCAGGAGGCGCGCCAGCGCGGCACCAGTGTCTACCTTCCGGACCGCGTCATCCCGATGCTGCCGGAGCTCGTGAGCAACAATCTCGCCAGCCTCCAGCCCGGCCGGCTGCGCTTCACCCGCACCTGCTGGATCGAATTCAGCGCCGACGGCGTGCCCGTGCACACCACGGTCGAGCGATCGGCGATCCGCAGCCGGCGCCGTTTCACCTACGAGGAGGTCGATCTCTTCCTGGCCGATCCGGACACGCGCCGCGTCGAGATGACGACAGAGGTCCGTGCGCTGCTCGGTCGGATGCGCGACCTGGCCCGGATCCTCCTCGCCCGGCGCACGGCCCGCGGCGCGCTGGAACTGGTGATGCCCGAGGTCAAGATCGACCTCGATCGCGACGGGCGGGTGGCCGGAGCCCACGTCGTCGCGCACACGGAGAGCCACCGGATCATCGAGGAGTTCATGCTCGCCGCCAACGAGGCGGTGGCGGCGCGGCTCCACGCGGCGCATGCCGGCTTCCTCCGTCGCATCCACCCGGCACCCGACCTGCGGAAGCTGCGGCAGCTCACCGAGTTCGTCTCGGAACTGGGGTTCGAGGTCGACACGCTCGAGAGCCGCTTCGAGCTGCAGCGTCTCCTCGGCCTGGCGCGGGGCCGGGCGGAGGAGCATGCCGTCCACTACGCCGTCCTCCGCAGCCTCACTCGGGCCGCCTACGGGCCGCAGGAGGAGGGGCACTTCGCGTTGGCGAGCGACTGCTACTGCCATTTCACCTCGCCGATCCGCCGCGATCCCGATCTCCAGGTCCACCGCGCCCTCGAGCGCCTCGATCGGGGGCGCAAGACTCCGTTCGACGGGCTCACGCTGCTCGGGGAGGAGTGTTCGCACCTCGAACGGCGCGCCGAGGCCGCCGAACGGGAGCTGGTGAAACTCAAGCTGCTGGCCGCGATGGCGGGCCGCATCGGCACGGAGATCGAGGCGGTCGTCACCGGCGTCGAGGCGTTCGGGATCTTCGTGCAGGGGCTCGTGCTGCCGGCGGAGGGGATCGTGCCGAAGGAGTCGCTCCCCGACGACATCTACCGTCACGACCGCGCCGCCCACACGCTCGCCGGCCGACGACCGGCCAACACGTTCCGGCTCGGCGACCGCATCCGGGTGGTGGTGGCGCGCGTCGATCTCGACCGGCGCGAGCTCGAATTCCGCCATGCCGCGGTCGTCGACCGTGGGGCGACCGGGCGCACCCGCCGGCCGCCCCGGAGTCGCCCAACGGGTCACCCGGGCGGGCCGCGCGGCGACCGTGAGGCCCGGCGTCGCCCGCGCCGTTGATCGGCCCCGGGCGCGGCCACCGCGTGGGGCGATCTCGCTGGCGGCGATCCCCCGGAAGCCTACAATCCGGGCCGACCATGCCCGAGGGCACGGCCCCCATCACCGGCCAGGCGCACACCGTGTCACCCGAACCACTGCGGACCCCGTTGTTCAATTGGCACCAGCGGCACGGCGGCCGGATCGTCGATTTCGCCGGCTGGTCGATGCCGGTGCAATACGGCTCGATCGTCGACGAACACCTCGCCGTGCGCCGGGCGGCGGGTCTGTTCGACGTCTCCCACATGGGGCGGCTGACCGTCTCGGGCCCCGACGCGGCGGCCTGGCTCGAGTCGCTGATGACACGGCGGGTGGCGGGGATGCCGCGGGGCCGCGTGCGCTACACCCTCATCGCCTCCGAGGACACCGCCGGTGGCGCGGTGCGCATTCTCGACGACGCCCTCGTCGCCCATGCGCCGGTCGTGCCCGCGGATGCCCCCGTGGCCGGGGATGCCGCCCCGGTCCTCGGCCTGGTGGTCAATGCCTCGAATCGGGAGCGGGTGCTGGCGTGGCTGCGGTCGCGTCTTCCGGCCCGGGGTGTCGAGCTCGTCGATCGGACGTTCGCCACCGCGATGCTCGCCGTGCAGGGGCCGGCCGCAGCCGGCATCGTCAGCGGTCTGACAGGACCCGATGCGGCGCGGGTCGCGGCGCTGGCCAATTACTCCTCGACGACCGCGACCCTCGCCGGCGTGCCCGCGGTGGTGAGCCGCACCGGCTACACGGGTGAGGATGGTTACGAAGTCGTGGTCGCCGCGCCGCAGGCCACCGCGGTCTGCGACGCCTTGCTCGCCGCCGGCGCGGCAAAGGGGATTCTTCCCTGCGGCCTCGGCGCCCGCGACACGCTCCGCCTCGAGGCGGGCATGCCGCTCTACGGGCACGAATTGCTCGAGGACAGCGACCCGTTCGCCATCGGCTTGGGACTGGCGATCGATCTCGACGGCCGCCGTTTTCCCGGGTCGGAGCGCTTCCGCGCCGCCGCCGCCCACACCGGCGGGCCGGTGCGCGTCGGGATCGCCTTCGCTGGCCGTCGCGCCGCCCGCGAGGGGAGTGCCGTGGTGGTGTCGGGCAGCGAGTGCGGTCGGGTGACCAGCGGGAGTTTCATCCCCACCCTCGGTCGGGCCGTCGCCATGGCGATGATCGAGCGGCGCTACGCGGCCCCTGGGACGGCTGTCGAGGTGATCGTCCGGGACAGTTCCCAGCCCGGGGAGGTGGTTCCCCTGCCCTTCTACCGGCGACCGAAGCCGACCGCCGTGTCGTGAGGGGCGCGGCGTGCCGGCGACCGGCGCCGGAGCGGCGCTGGATGCCGGTCAGACCTTCGCGCGGGCGGTTGACCGACTGCCTGCTATTCTCTCGGCTGGCGTCCGTTCCGCCGTCACGACCCCGGAGTGTCTCCCGACCATGACCGCAGCCATGAGGTTCGCCAAGTCCCACGAATGGATCCGACCCGAGGCCGATGGCACCGCCACGGTGGGGATCTCGGCCTACGCGGTCGAGGCGCTGACCGATTTGGTGTTCATGCAGTTGCCGAAGGTCGGCAGTCGCGTGGAGGCGGGGCAGTCGTTCGGGGAGATCGAGAGCGTGAAAGCGGTCAGCGACCTCTACGCCCCGGTCTCTGGCGAGGTGGTGGCGGTCAACGCAACGCTTCCGGAACGGCTCGAGACGCTCGGCAAGGACCCCTACGGCGAGGGCTGGATCGTCCGCATCCGTCCGGATGACCCGGCGGCGGTCGACACGCTCCTCGATCGCGCGGCCTACGACGCGCTCGTGGCATCGACCCCCCACTGAGTTCCTGATTCCTGTCGGACGATTCCTGTCGGACACGCGTTGCGGAGGGGCACGAACTGCCGACGTCAGCTCGTGTTCCCCCCGAGGACGGGCCGACTTGCCTGCCCTGCGGCCCCGAGAGCGACCGTGGGCCCGGAATCGCCACGTGGCTGCCGCATGACCTCGATCACACCGCGTGCCGCTGACGCCATCATCCGCTGCTGGATCGACGACCCCGCCCCGGGCGACGTGAACATGGCAGCCGACGAGTGGCTGGCGGGGTTCGCGGTCGGCACCGGCCTGCCCGTGGTGCGGTTTTCCTGCTGGTCGGCCGCCACCCTCTCGCTCGGGGCCTTCCAGGAGTCGGCGGCGGTGCCCGCCGGTCTGGCGGAGTTGCCGCTTGTCCGTCGGCCGAGCGGCGGAGGCGCGATCCTCCATGGCACTGACCTGACGTGCACCGTGGCGGTGCCACGCGTCCATGCCTGGGGTGGGGAAGCCCAGCGCCTCTACGACGAAGTGCACCGGGCGCTCGTCGCCGTCCTCGGGGCAGCCGGCGTGGAAGCCGCGCTCCATCCGGGCCCGGACGGCCCCCAGGACGTCGCCGCTGAGCCCGACGCCTATCTCTGCTTCGATCGCCGCGCCCGTGGCGACATGGTGATGCCCGATGGGGGGGGGAACTGGGCCAAGGTCCTCGGCAGCGCGCAGCGGCGCCATCGCGCCGCCGTCGTGCAGCACGGCTCGTTGCTCTGGACGAAGAATCCTGCGGGCGGCGCGTTCGCCCACCGTGGCCTTGCGGAACTGGCGGCAGCCCAGGGCCGTCGGCTCGATCGGGAGATGGTCCGTGATCGGTGGCTGGCAGCGATCACGCAGGCGAGCGGACTGTCGCTGGCCTTGCAACAGGGATGCACCTGGGACATGGACGGCAGTGGTATCGCCGCGATCGCGACCCGGTTTCGAGATCCCGCTTGGATCCACCGCCGCTGACCTGCCGGGCCCCGGTTGTGGCCGCGTGCCGATCGTGATTCGCGCGAGAAACAGCGACAAAAGCGTCTGTTTCCCTCGTGCCGCCCTTCCACGCCTCCCCCTTCTCTTGGGTCAGGCCGCGACGGGGAAACGCTCTGCTGCGATCGTGATCACCGGCGCCTGTCCAGCGGAGGCCACCCGGAAGTCGGGGGCAGCGTTGCTTCCGGCCAGTGAACCGTGCGGCGACGTCTGGTGCCTTTCGATCGGGCATTGATATGATTGACGGGAGTCAATCAGGGTGGCGATGGTCGGGATTGGGGTCGGTCGTTGCCGTCAGGTCTGTGTTGCTGTCAGGTCTGTGTTGCTGTCAGGTCTGTGTTGCTGTCAGGTCTGTGTTGCTGTCAGGTCTGTGTTGCTGTCAGGTCTGTGTTGCTGTCAGGTCTGCGGCAGGATGTGTCGTTCTGCCAAAGGTTCTTTCTGTCGCAGTGCGTGCCCCGGTGCCGGGGGGACCACTGTTCAGAGGGGAGTGCATGATCACCAAACTGATCGTGGCCACTGGGAAAAGTGCGGGCCGGGCCATTCTCATCAAGCGGAACACCCTCCTCATCGGCCGGGCCGAGGAATGCGACGTTCGCCCGCTGAGTGAGGATGTCAGCCGCCGGCACTGTGCCGTGCATGTCGGTCCAGCCGACGTCTGGGTCGAGGATCTCGGTAGCCGCAACGGCACGTTCGTCAATGGCGAGCGCATCACCGGGAAGGTGAAGGTCGCGTCTGGTGATCTCGTGCGTGTCGGCGCCCTCGAGGTGCGCGTGTCGTGCACCGAACCTGCAGCCGCGGCCGGGAGCGATCAAGACGTCTCGAAGTGGTTGATGGCCGACGAGTCGCCCGCCGGCATGTTCGACACCACGCGTTCACTCAATTCACCCGGGCCGGCGAGTTCCCCTGGAGCGGCGCAGGCCGCTGCAGCGGGCGACGCCGGAGCCAGCAGCATCCACCAGGCGCCCCTCACCGACGGCACCGGCTCGATGGTCTCGGGCATCGCCGGTTCGACCGGGGGCGGCGCCGGGGGGTCCGGTGGGGCCACGCAGGCCGATTCCACTGGTGTCGGGTCGTCGAGTGCGACCGTGACCGGCCTCAGCGGCGCGTCCAGTGGCGGTGCCGCAACCGACGATTCATCGCGGGTCGGGTCGACCGTGGGGATCGATGCCCTGCGTGACAGCAAGGGCAAGCCCGGCGGTCTGCCCGCCAATGCGCGGAAGTCAGCCGACAACTCCCGAGACGCGGCGGCCGAGGCGCTGAAGAAGTTCTTCAGCAACCGCTGACGGGCGCCGGCAGAAGCGTCGGGCCCGGGCCACTGAAGTGATCTGTGCGCGGGATGCTCCGTTGGGCAGCCTGCGGTGGCACGCCCGGCGCATTCCCGCGCTGGTTTCCGCACTCGGTTCACGTGATCGGGCGGCCGATTCCCAGCGCCCGGTGGTGGGGCCCAGCGCCCAGTGGTGGGATGGTGAGGGCTGTGCGGCGCTGGCGGGGCGCGTGCAGCAGCCCGTGGCCAAAGTCCATCCATGGCCTTTGGCCACTCGAAAACCTGTGGTTTTCACGGGAGCTGCGCTCCCGGCACCGGATCCCTCCGGTGCAGCAGGCTGTTTGTCCACAGCCTGCTGTCAGCCCGTGTCCAAAGTCCATCCCTGGCCTTTGGCCACTCGAAAACCTGTGGTTTTCACGGGAGCTGCGCTCCCGGCACCGGATCCCTCCGGTGCAGCAGGCTGTTTGTCCACAGCCTGCTAGCGCCGTCCATCACCGTCGTCCGTCTCCCAGGCGTCACGATCGGCACGAGCGGCCGCTTTTTCCTGGTCCGTTCATCCTGCGCCGTTTTCGTGGTGCATGATTTCTGCAGTTCTTGCCCCAGCCTCCGATCCGGTCCGATCGGAAAGGTCGAGGGGTGTCCGAGGAACACTCGACATGGTCACCGCCACGATCCGCACCCGTCGCCCCTCCGCCCCGTCGCGCACCAGCAAGCCCGCCGGCGCGGCCCGCCGTCGGCTCATCGACCCGACCACCTGCGAGCGCGAATACGGTCCGGAGGAGTTGGAATTCATGCAGGCCATCGACCGCTACAAGCGATCGAGCGGCCGGATGTTTCCCACCTGCAGCGAGATCCTGGAGGTGATCCGTGGTCTGGGGTATGTGCGGGCCAATGCCGGCTGAGCGGGCCCGGATACCGGGAAACGGTGCGACTGGCGTTGCCTGTGGTTACGCCCGCCCGGTACTGTCCGCCCCCCGCCGACCGGTCCGTTCCGGTCTGCCCCCCGACCCAGGCTCCGCCCCATGCTGCCGTTCCGCCTCCGACGGGTCCGCTGCCGTTGGGTCGGCCTCGTCGTGACGGCCTTCACGGCCGGCTGCGGTGGGCTCATCCGCAACGACAATGCCGAGGGGGTGCGGCTCTACCAGCAGGGCAATTACCTCGGGGCGGTGAATCACTTCCAGCAGGCCCTGCAGCAGCAGCCGGGGAGTCCCGACTGCTTCTACAACCTCGGTGCCACCTACCATCAGCAGGCCAAGCTCCTCGGTCGTCCCGACGACATGCGGACGGCCGAGCAGTACTACCACCTCTGTCTGTCGCGGAACCCAGACCATCCCGCCTGCAATCGCGGGCTCGCCGTGCTCCTCGTCGAGACGGGGCGCGGGGGTGATGCGGTCGCGCTGCTCGACGGGTGGTCGCGGCGCCGCCCCACCGATCCCGATCCGCAGATCGAACTGGCCCGGCTGTGCCAGGAACACGGCGATCTGCGCGAGGCGGAAACCCACCTGATCGACGCCCTCGCGATTGCTCCGGGCAACCCGCGTGCGCTGGTCGCGCTCGGGCAATTGCGGGAAGCGACCGGCGACACCACCCTCGCGCTGGCCAACTATTCGCGGGCCCTGGCGGCGGATGGCGGCCAGCCGGTGGTGGCCTCACGCGTGGCGGCCCTCGGGGCGACCCAGGCACCCGTCACCCGCGTGGCGGCGCTGCCGCCTCCGGGAGGTTTTCCGCCTCCGTCAGGCTGGGGGCCGGGCCCCGCCCAGATCGTGGGGGGACTGCCGGCGGCGCCTCCCGTGGCCCGTTGACCGGTTTGCCGGTGGTTCCTATTCTGCGGACCTTTCCGCGACTGGCCTGCCAGTGCCCGCCCGGTGCCCCCCGGGTGGGGTCCCGGGCGCCCATGCCTGTGGCCGGCGCCTCTGCGACAAGCCCAACGACAAGCCCAACGACAACAACGACAAGAAGCCTCCCGACACGCCCGGAGCCTGGTTGTGACCGAACCCAAGCGGACGACGAGCGCGGAGCGGCTCTCCAACTTCTCTCCCGGCCCGGCGGTCCTGCCCGTTGAGGTGATCGAGCAGATCCAGGCGGAGCTGCTCACGCTCCCGGGCGTCGGCAGCTCGATCCTCGAAATCAGCCATCGCAGCCCGGCCTTCGACCGGATCCTCGAGGAGACCGTGGCCGAGCTGCGCGGCCTGCTCGGGATCGGTGACAGCCACGACATCCTCTTCCTCCAGGGAGGGGCGAGTCTCCAGTTCTCGATGGTCCCGATGAATCTCCTCCGTGGCAGCGGGCGGACCGGAGATTACGTCGTCACCGGCACGTGGGGGGCGACCGCCATCAAGGAGGCGCGGAAGGAGGGGCAGGTCCATGTCGCGTGGGACGGCGCGGCGACACGCCACGACCGGCTCCCTCCGGCTGCCGACGTGCGGTTGTCTGCCGACCCGGCCTATGTGCACGTGACGAGCAACGAGACGATCCAGGGGGTGCAGTGGCAGGTCGACCCCGACTTTGGCCCGGCACCGCTGGTGTGTGATGCATCGAGCGATTTCCTCTCCCGGCCGCTCGACATGTCGCGTTATGGATTGCTCTACGCGTGCGCGCAGAAAAACGCCGGCATCGCCGGGGTGACCGTGGTGGTGATCCGCCGCGACCTGCTCGACCGCTCGCCGGATGGATTGCCGGCGATGCTCGACTACCGGACCCACGCCACCAATGGCTCGCGTGCCAACACGCCCCCCGTCTTCGCGATCTATGTCCTCGGCCTGGTCTGCCGCTGGGTGCGGACGGCGATGGGCGGGCTCGAGGGGATGGCCCGTCACAACGCCGCGAAGGCCAAGGTGCTCTACGACGTGCTCGATGCGTCGGAGGGTTTCTATGCGGGGCATGCCCAGCCCGAGTGCCGTTCGAAGATGAACGTCACCTTCCGCCTCCCCAGCGAGGAGTTGGAGAAGGCGTTCGTCACGGGGGCTGTCCGGCGCGGGTTGGTCGATCTCAAGGGACACCGGTCGGTCGGCGGCATCCGCGCGAGCATCTACAACGCCATGCCGATGGCGGGGGTGGAATCGCTGCGCGATCACATGCTCGAGTTCCGGGCGGCCCACGCCCGATCCGGCCCGGCCGGTCAGTCCGGCGCGGCGTCATCCCCGGCCCGGGATGGCTGAGGTTCCCCCCCGGGGCCCCCTGACCGCCGGTGCGGTCCGGTGGCGGACGGGCTCACCAGAGCAGCAATCATGCCTTCGATCATCGTCCTCGACTCGCTGAGCCCCGATGGAATCGCCCTCCTCGATGCCGCGGCATCGTCGGGGATCACCTACGAGGTTCGCACCGGCCTCTCCGGCGACCCCCTGCGCGACGCCCTCGCCTCCCATGACGGCGCGATCTGCCGCAGCGGTGTGAAGATCAACGCCGCGGCGCTTGCGGGCAACCACCGCCTGCGGGCGATCGTCCGGGCCGGTGTGGGCACCGACAACATCGACAAGGAAGCGGCGACCCGTCAGGGGATCGTCGTCATGAACACCCCCGCAGGCAACACCGTCAGCACCGCCGAGCACGCCTTCGCCCTGATCCTCGGCCTGTCGCGCAACATCGCCGCTGCCGACGCCAGCCTCCGGTCGCACAAGTGGGATCGCAACCGCTTCATGGGGGTGCAGCTGGCCGGGAAGACGCTCGGCATCGTGGGGCTCGGGCGGATCGGGCAGACGGTCGCGAAGCGTGCCGCCGCGTTCGACATGAAGATCCTCGGCTACGATCCGTTCCTCACGCAGGAACGTGCTGCGGAACTGGGAATCGAGCTGGTCGACACCGTCCGCGGCATGCTGCCGCATGTCGATTACCTCACCGTCCACACCCCGCTCACCGACGAGACGCGCCATCTGGTGGGGATGGCCGAGCTGCCGCTGCTCAAGCGCGGCGTGCGGCTGGTCAACTGTGCCAGGGGTGGAATCTACGACGAGGCCGCTCTCGTCGAGGGGTTGAAGCAGGGCATCATCGGCGGTATCGCCCTCGACGTGTTCGAGGTGGAGCCGTGCACCGAGAGCCCGCTGTTCGGCATGCCCGGTGTGCTCGTCACGCCGCACCTCGGGGCGAGCACGGAGGAGGCGCAGTCGCAGGTGGCGGTCGAGGGGGTCGGGCTGCTGATCGACTTCCTTTCCAGCGGTGCCATCCGGCACTCGGTCAATGCCGCCGCGATCGATCCGACCCAGCTGGAGAGTGTGCGCGGCTTCGTCGATCTCGCCTGGCGGCTCGGGCTGCTCCTCGCCCAGCTCGATGGCACCGCGCCGCGTTCCTGCTCGATCGCCTACCGGGGTGAAGTCGCGGGGCGCAACACCCGCCTCGTGACCGCGGCGTTCGCTGCCGGTCTCCTCGAATCGGCCATCGAGGACGTGAACATCGTCAATGCCGAGATGCTGCTCCGGGAGCGGGGCATCGACCTCGTCGAGCAGAGCCGCACCGATCCGGGCGCGTTCAGCTCGGTGGTCGCCGTCGACATCGTGTCGGGGAGCCAGGTCCACCGCGCCGCGGGCACGCTCTTCGGCCACTCGATGCCCCGGCTGGTGCAGTTGCAGGGGCACCGGCTGGAGGCGTATCTCGACGGCATCCTCCTCGTGTTCACGCATCAGGACGTCCCGGGAATCATCGGGCGCGTGGGGACGATCTTCGGGCAGTTGGGGGTCAACATCGCTCAGATGACCGTGGGACGGACGGCGCCCGGGGGCGACGCGATCGGGGTGCTCAATCTCGACGCGACACCGTCCGCGAAGGCCCTCGCGGCGGTGATGGAGTGCCCCGGGATCCGTTCCGCGCAGGTCGTCACGCTGCCGGCGGCCGGGCAACTCCCCGGCTGGCTGGCAGGCGCGGGCAGTGCGCAGCGATCGCGTCCCGTCTGACCGGCGGTGCGGCGACGATGGTCGCGTTGCACGGGTGTGGCCGGGCGTTTGACGGTCACCGGCGCCGTCCCCACAATTGGATTCCAAAGGGGGCGGTGGACATCACACGGGCGGCCATCCGACATGCCAACAGCATTCCATGCCTGCGGGGAGCGGCCCTGCCTGCGCCTCTCCGTGCGCTCCGCCGCGGAACTTGGCGGCCGTCAGGCGCGGCTGCGGCTCGGGCTGGCAATGACCGTCTTGCTGGTTGCCTGCCATGGGCGATCGGCGTGTGCCGACGATGCTACCCCCACGTCCGCTACCCCCACGTCCGCCATCTCCACCCGACGGCTCCTCACCGCACTCGACGAACGCCGGATGCCCGACGTGGCGCTCTGGGTGCTCGACCGCATCGAGGCTGATCCGGCCGTGCCGGCGAATCTCAAGCGCGAGGTCGCCTACCGCCGGGCCGAGGCGCTCGTCGCGCTCAGCCGCGGCGAGGCTGCGGCGACGAAACGGGCCGCCCTGCTCGACCAGGCGGGGGCGGAGATCGACCGTTTCCTCAAGACCGGTCCCGAGGGCGATCTGGCGATCACCGCCTACCTGCAAAACGGCAATCTCCTCATCGAGAGGGGGCGGGCGAAACTCGAGCAGGCGAAGCGCCCGGGAGAGGATCCGGCGAAGCTCGCCGCCGAGGCGATCGGGTTCTTCGACGCGGCCATCAAGGTGATCGAGGGACCGAAGCGGAAACCGGGCGAGGAGATCACGACGGTCGCCAGCGCCGAGGATGCCGTCCTCAAGGAGCTCCGCCAGGTCGATGCCCGACTCACGGAGCTGTCGGGTGACGAGGGCAAGGAGGCGGGCGAGGGCAAGCCGAAGCGTCCGCCACGCCGCTCGGCCGCCGATGCCAAACTCCAGGAGCAGCTCGAGGCGCGTCAGGATGAGCTGCGTGGGCAGCTCCTCTCCACACGGCTCGTGGCGGCCGGCGCCTACTTCGAGAAGTCGAAGGCCCTCACCCCGGCCTCCGCGGAGTGGCGCGAGGCGCTCGACGCCGCCGCCTCCCGCTACCGCGAACTCGCGGAGAAATACCGCAGCCGCGGCGCGGGATTGTTTGCCCGCTACTACGAGGGGCGCACCTACGCCGCGCAGGCGCTCGCGGAGGCGAACGCCGACGAGCGGAAGAAGCGCCTCGCCCAGGCCCTCGCCACCCTCGCCGACATCCGCGGTCTCGAGGGGGAGAGCGGCATCGTTCCCGGGCTCCGTGCCAAGGCGATCGGCACGTCGCTCGAGTGTTGGCTCGACGAGAAGAACTACGACGCCTTCGACGAGCGGCTCCAGCGGCTCGCACTGGCCACGCAACCCGCCGACCGGCTCGATCCCGACTGGCTGGCGATGAAATACCGCGCTGCGGCCCTTCTCGAGCAGCGTGCGGCAGCGCTCCCCGAGGCTGACAAGGCCAAGCGGGCCCCCTGGCTGCGCGACGCCCGCAAGCTCGCCCAGGAGGTCGCCAAGCTCAACAAAGACTTTGCCCGCGAGGCGCGGGCCCTGCTCGAACGTCTCGGCCGGGCACTCCCCGACGACTCCGACGGCGCCAATTCCTTCGCCGCGGCGATCGATTCCGCGCGGGTCGCCCTCGCCGACATGCAGTCCCGCCAGGCGGCACTCAAACAGGCCCAGGCTGCCGGCCAGCCGACCGACGAACCGGCCGCTGCGGTGGCGGAGTCACGCGACAAGGCGGTCGCCGCCGTGCGGCGGGCGATTCCCCTGGCGGGCCCCGACGACCTCGAGGCGCTCAATCAGGCGCGCTACTGGCTCACATTCCTGCTCTACGACTCGCGCCGGCTCCATGAGGCGGCGGCGATGGGCGACTTCCTCGCGTCGCGCTATCCCAATGCCAAGGGTGGACGGCAGGCGGCGACGATCGCCATGGCCAGCTGGCAACAGCTCGCCCGGAGCGGCCCCGAGGGCTGGCGCGCGGCGGCCCGCAGCCGCTGCACCGACGTCGCCGAGCGGATCATGCGGACCTGGCCGGCGGATGCCGAGAGCGCCGATGCCGGCGTGGTGGCGATCGCGGCGGCGACGGAGAGCCGCGATGGCGCTCGTCTCGCCGATCTGCTCACGCGCGTGCCGGCGAATTCACCGCGGCGCGGAGAGCTGCTCCTCCGGGGTGGTGGTGGCCTGTGGCGTGAGATCCAGGACCAGCGCCGGCTGCCGGCCGACGGGCAGATGCCCGCCGAGCAACTCGCCGCCTGGCGCAGCGCCGCCGTGTCGGCGCTCGACGGCGGGCTGGCGGCGATCCCCGAGGCGGCCCGCCCGGACGCCACGATGGTGGCCGGAGCGCTGGCCCGGGCCCAGATCGCGCTCGAGGACGGCGACATGGCGCTGGCCGCCCGGCTGCTCGAACACCCGCAGTACGGCCCCTGGAAGGTCGTCACCTCCACCGAGCCCGATGCCAAGCCCCTCACCGAGGGACCGTTGGCGGAGAGTGTGCTGTCGGTCGCCCTGCGGTTCTTCATCCAGGCCTCCGCGACCGATCCGGCGGCGCTCGGGAAGGCCCAGCAGGCGATGGAGCAGCTCGAGAAGCTCGCCGGAACCGGCGCCGAGGCGTCGGCGAAGCTGACCGCGATGTACCTCTCCATGGGCCGCGATCTCGAAGGCCAACTGCGCGAATTGGCGGCTGCGGGAGGCACCCCGACCCCGGAGTCGCAGGCCCGCGTCGCGGCGATTCTCGGTGGCTTCGAGACGTTTCTCGACGGCGTCGCCCGCCGCGACAGCAAGACCTCGGCGCAGATGTGGGTGGCGAGCACCTACCTGACGCTCGGGTCGGGGGGAAGCGGGGCCAGCCGGGCGAAGGCGGCCGAGTATCTCGAGAAATCGGCCAAGACCTACGAGGCACTCCTCGCCAAGGGAGGGGACGAGGTGGCCCGCTTCGAGCCGTCGCTGCGGATGCGCCTGGCCACCGTCTACAGGGAATTGGGCAAGTGGGACGAGGCTCTGGGCCACATCGACTGGGTGCTGTCCGACCCCAAGCGGCAAAACGCCCTCGACGTGCAGCTCCAGGCGGCGGAGTTGCTCCAGGCGGCGGGGGAGAAGGTCCCGGACAAGTCGCGTGCCGACACGCTCCTGCGCGAGGCAATCGTCGGGCGGCGTAGCGGCACGAGCATGGCATGGGGGTGGGGCGGAATCGCCAACAAACTCTCGCGCCAGGCCTTCGCCGGCGAGGATGCGAAATCACTCGAGGCCCGGGCCCGGTTCTTCGATGCCCGCTACAACGTGGCGGCGATCAGGCTCGCCAGGGCGCGCAAGAGCGATTCCGAGCGGGCCAAGCTGCTCGACATGGCGACGAGCGACATTGCCATCACCTACAAGCTCTATCCGGGGCTCGGTGGCGACGCATCACGCGCCCGCTTCGAGAAACTCCTCAAGGAGATCCAGAAAGAGCGTGGATCTCCCAATCCCCCCGGGCTCGCGGAATTGGAGACTGCCGGATGATCACGCTACGAGGGTCGGGTCGTGGAGCTGCCGGATGCGGCCGCGCTCTGCGGGCATTCCTGCTGCTCGGCTGCTGGATGACCGGAACGCTGACGGCGGTCGCCCAATCGACCGACCGGGTGATCTCCGCCGACGGCACGTTCACCGGCAAGGTGGTTGCCGTCGGCCGTGACGAGGTACAGGTGGAGGATCGTGGCGGTGAGATCCGCAAGGTGCCGGTCGATCGCCTCCGCGATGTACAGTTCGCCGGGGAGCCGCAGTCGCTCCGCTCGGCCCGCGGGATGCTGTCGCGGGCCCGGGCCGCGGAGGCCCTCGAGGAGGTCGCCAAGGTCGAATCCGCCGAGTTGGACGGTGCCGAGCCCACCGTCCTCGCCGACATGGCCTACGTGAAGGCGGCGGCCGCCGGCCGTGTGGCGTTGGCGACGGGCGCCGATCCGAAGGAGGCGGGGCGGCTGGTCAACGAGTTTCTCGGCAAGTACGCCGACAGCCACCACTTCTACGAGGTGCAGGAACTGCTCGGTGATCTCCTTGCCAGGGCCGGCCGTGGCGACAACGCGCTGGCCGCCTATTCGCAACTCGCGAAGGGCCCGCCGGCGTTCAAGGTGCGCGCTGCCGCCGCCAAGGCACGCATGCTCCTCGAGCAGCAGAAATACCAGGAGGCGATCGGCGAATTCGAGGCCGCCCTCGCGGTCGATGCCGGCGACGAGGCGGCCGTCGCGCAGAAGCGGGCCGCGGCCCTCGGTCGGGCCCGGAGCCTCATCGGCCTGGGGCGCCACGACGAGGCGATCGCGGTCGCCCTCGCCGCCATCGAGCAGTCGAATCCCGAGGAGGGGGAGACCCTCGCCGCCGCCTACAACACCCTCGGCGCCGCATATCGTGCGACCGGCACCCGCGACCAGGATGCGATGATCGCATTCCTCACCGTGGATCTCGTCTACAACGGCGCGCCCGACGCTCACGCCGAGGCACTGTGGAACCTGACCGAGCTGTGGGAGCGGGCCCAGAATCCGGAGCGCGCCCGCGAAGCGCGGTCCACACTCGACGCCAGCTATCCCGGAAGCCGATGGGCGAAGCAGGCGGCCGCGGGCAAGTCGTCGTGACGGGCCTCCGGGCGACCGTGGCGGGTGCGGCCCGCCCGGGGCCGGTTTTGCGGGCCGCCGGTGTTTGGCATACGATCCTTCGACCGAAACGACCCAACCGACCGAGGAGTGCAGCATGGGCAGCGGGGTGTGCGACCGGATCCGTCAGGCGTCGAGCCGCCTGCTGTGGGATGTGACGGTGCGGGCGGCGATGGCCGTGGCATGGGTCGCCGTGCCGGCGGCCGTCGTTGTTCCCACGCTCGCGCCTGCCGTGGCCTACGCCCAGGATGATGCCGCGGCCGACGAGGAGGCGGCCGAAGAGGGCGAGAGCATGCTCGTCTTCTACTACAAGGCTCTCGGGCTCCGGTACGTGATCGTGTTTCT
>SXGQ01564735.1_pt1 | contig 27864 bp, 23 predicted proteins | sample 3178371 | NCBI WGS metagenome assembly SXGQ01 (sample SAMN11356859, study PRJNA531348) | freshwater metagenome | isolation source: freshwater sample F1-20 | place: China: Fuxian Lake, Yuxi | collected 2017-12-25 | reverse complement strand
CCGGAGTTGAAGAGTGCAGATTTCTTCTTGAACGTGCCTGGGGTCAATTCATTGAGCGCTTCGCAAACTTCGATGTAGCCCTGGTAGGGGACAACCATGAAACAGGTATGGGTGAAAGCCTCGACCTGCGCTTTGACATTTGCAACTACTCGATCGGCGCTATTGCCGACATTGACCACTGCGATTCCTGCACCCATATCGATAATTGAGTTTCCATCGATGTCGACGATGACTCCGCCACCTGCACGCTCAACGATCACCGGCATCGACATCCCAAGTGCGGCTGAGACTGCTTCGCTTCGCCGTTTGATCAACTCTTGAGATTTTGGTCCTGGAATTTCAGTTACTAGTCGGCGTTCTTGTGGAAGGTGTGGCCCGTGGGTGGTCTGATACATAGGCAGGAGTGTATTAAGAGGTGAGAAGATTCATCCATGCGTGACCTTGTGATACTGGGTTCAACAGGCTCAATCGGGGTTCAAGCTCTCGAGATCGTCCGCAACCATCCCGATAAATTTCGAGTAGTCGCCCTCGCGGCTGGGTCATCGAACTATCCATTACTCGCTCAGCAGGCCCAGGAATTTGGCGTTCCGATTGTCGCGACTTCAGGGGAGCGCTCCCCGCTCACTTCTCTTATCAAGGGTGAAGTCATTGATGGACCGAGCGCTGCATCTCAAGTCGCATCAATTCCTTGCGACATCGTGCTCAACGGAATAACTGGCTCGATTGGCCTCGGCCCAACCCTCTCGGCGTTATCGAGCGGAAACAAGGTAGCGCTCGCCAATAAGGAATCCCTTGTTGCTGGCGGTGAACTGGTAACCGCCTTCGGCAGGGATCGAATAATTCCGGTGGACTCTGAACATTCTGCTCTCGCACAAGCGATGCGTTCTGGTGCAGTGAGTGAAATAAAGAAAGTAATTCTCACAGCAAGCGGCGGTCCATTCCGAAAGCGGAAGGAGCTAAGTGATGTAACGCTGGAAGATGCGCTCGCCCACCCGACTTGGAGTATGGGAACCGTTGTGACGATCAATTCAGCAACTATGGTCAACAAAGGTCTTGAAGTGATCGAAGCACATCATCTTTTCGCAATTCCCTATAGATCCATAGAGACCGTCATCCACCCCCAATCCATCGTTCACTCCATGATTGAGTTCAAAGATGGATCGACGATTGCTCAGGCAAGCCCACCTAATATGAAAGGGCCTATCGCTTATGCGATCTCTGAAGGTGAGAGATTGAGTTCAGTGATGCCAGCGATTGATTGGTCCATGAGCTCATCGTGGGATTTCGAGCCGCTTGATAATGAGAGATTCCCGGCTGTAGAGCTTGCAAAGAGATGTGGTGAACTCGGGACTGCGGTCACTGCGATGTACAACGCAGCTAACGAAGAGGCTGTCGCAGCATTTATCACCGGCAAGATCGGATTCTTAGGAATCGTCGATCTCTTGGAGAGAGTAGTTCAGAAGCTTGGTGGCGGTGCCATCTCCCAAGTTCGAAATCTCGATGATGTCAGTGCGATAGAGAATGATGCACGCACTCTGGCGCGAGAATTGATGGGAGTATAAGAATGGAAGTAATGGGAATTGTCGGTGTCATCGCTTTCGTCGTAGCTTTATTGGCTTCGGTGATGATTCATGAGGCTGGGCATTACTTCACCGCAAAACGTTATGGCATGAAAGTCACTGAGTTTTTCCTTGGATTCGGCGCCAAGATTTGGTCAACGAGGCGCGGAGAAACCGAATTCGGTGTAAAGGCAATCCCTGCGGGGGGTTACTGCAAAATCATTGGGATGACCCCGCATGATGAGATAGCTGAAGAAGATAAGAATCGAACATTCCTAGGTGGGACGATCAGGGAGCGCCTTGTAGTTCTCGGCGCAGGATCCTTCCTTCATTTTGTTCTGGGGTTTCTTTTGATCTTCACTCTCTTTGTGGGAGTAGGTGTCAACCAAGCCCTCAACAAAGTTGATGAAATAGTTCCATGTATCGTCACAACAAGTGACGGGAAATGCGCTCCGAACTCGGAAAAATCTCCAGCGTTTCTCGCTGGCCTTCAGCCAGGAGATGAGATCGTTGCAATAAGAAAATCCGATGAGCCAGCATCCAGAGGCGATATGAAGTGGCCCGATGTCCTTGAAGTAATTCGTTCTTCACCCAATGAAGCAGTGGTTGTCACAGTCGTTCGTGGCATCGAAAGATTTGAAGTTCCCGTGACGCTCGGATCACGAACAAGCTCTGGTGAAACTCGGGGAGTGATTGGAATCATCTCCAGTTATGGGATTGTGAGATTGGGACCGGTCGATGGAACCATCGAGAGCGCCAAGTTTGTGGGTGACGTGGTAAAGGGGAGCGTTACTTCACTTATTAGGTTGCCGGTGATGATCCCTGATCTCATCAACCAGACTTTTGGCGATGAGGAGCGTGACCCTGAAGGGCTCGTTGGAGTTGTCGGCGTGGCTCGAACAACTGGTGAGATTTCATCGAGTGAGCGCCTTGATTTCCACGGGAAGGTAGTTTTCTTCCTGCTGATCGTCGCTGGGCTCAATATCTTTGTCGGTATCTTCAATCTTCTTCCGATTCTGCCACTCGATGGTGGTCATATGGCTGTGGCAATCGCTGATGGAGTGCGCCGTAGCAATGCGAAGCGAAAGGGGAGACCTGCACCACCACCAGTCGATGTTGAGAAGCTGACTCCGATCACTCTCGTCGTTGTCGTACTGATGATCTCACTGACCGTTCTGCTACTGCTTGCAGACATCATCAATCCTGTAAGGCTTGGCTTATAGCGATTTTTTGGCCAGTAGCGAGTTAGATTTCCGCTCTTCGCGACTATCGGAGAGAATAGGGACATGTCGAATCAAGGCGGTGTAAGCCTCGGGATGCCTCAGGCGCCACTTCCTACCCTTGCTCCTCGCCGAAAATCAAAACAACTCAAAGTCGGAAGCGTCCTTGTAGGTGGCGATGCACCGGTCTCGGTACAGTCGATGACCACCACACTCACTGCTGATGTAAACGCAACTTTGCAACAGATCGCTGAACTCACTGCATCTGGTTGCCAGATCGTACGAGTGGCGGTACCGAGTCAAGATGATGCTGATGCGCTCGCTCAAATAGCCAAGAAGTCGCAGATACCGGTGATTGCAGATATCCATTTTCAACCCAAATACATCTTTGCCGCTATTGATGCCGGATGCGCTGCAGTTCGAGTCAATCCTGGGAATATCAAACAGTTTGATGACAAAGTTAAAGAAGTTGCAAAAGCAGCAGGAGATGCTGGCATTCCGATTCGAATTGGAGTCAACGCCGGTTCACTCGACCCAAGACTCCTCGCTAAATACGGTAAGGCCACCCCGGAGGCGCTCGTTGAGTCTGCGCTCTGGGAGATTAGCCTCTTCGAAGAGCATGGATTTACTGATATCAAACTGTCGGTCAAACACCATGATCCAGTCACTATGGTCAAGGCCTATCGACTCTTAGCTGAACAATGTCCTTACGCCCTGCACTTGGGTGTGACTGAAGCGGGACCGCTTTTCCAGGGCACGATCAAGTCAGCAACAGCATTTGGAATTCTCTTATCTGAGGGAATTGGGGACACGATTCGCGTCTCGCTCTCTGCTCCTCCGGTTGAAGAGGTGAAAGTTGGAATCGCGATCTTAGAATCACTTAATCTGCGCCAGCGAAAATTAGAAATTGTCTCCTGTCCATCCTGTGGCCGCGCCCAAGTGGATGTCTATACCCTGGCCGAAAAAGTTCAGGCGGGCCTTGAAGGAATGACTGTTCCTCTTCGCGTTGCTGTGATGGGCTGTGTAGTGAATGGTCCTGGAGAAGCGCGTGAAGCAGATCTTGGCGTCGCATCGGGTAATGGAAAGGGACAAATTTTTGTAAAGGGCCAAGTTATAAAAACTGTTCCTGAAGCCCAGATTGTTGAGACATTGATAGAAGAGGCGATGCGCCTTGCTGATGAAATGGAGGCGGCTGGAGTCGCTTCGGGCGAACCTTCAGTTTCGGTGAAGTAAGGGGCCTTTGATGCTACGCATGTCGACCCTCTTTCTTCGCACTCTCAGAGATGACCCTGCAGATGCAGAGGTGGCAAGTCATAGACTTCTAGTTCGCGCAGGTTATATTCGCCGCATCGCAGCCGGAATTTATTCGTGGTTGCCACTTGGTTACATCACTTATCGAAATATCGAACGCATCATCCGCGAGGAGATGGATGCGGCAGGCTTTCAAGAGGTTCACTTTCCCGCACTCCTTCCAAAGGAACCTTATGAGTCCACAAACCGCTGGACAGAATATGGAAAGGATCTGTTTCGCCTCAAAGATAGAAAAGAGGGTGAGTATCTTCTAGGTCCTACCCATGAAGAGATGTTCACACTTATGGTGAAAGGGGAGTACTCCTCCTACAAAGATCTCCCGCTGATTATTTATCAGATTCAAACTAAGTACCGTGACGAACCCCGCCCTAGAAGCGGGATTATCCGTGGCCGAGAATTCGTCATGAAGGATTCCTACTCTTTTGATCTTGATGATGAAGGACTAGCGCGTTCTTACGATCGCCACCGTGAGGCCTACATCAAAACTTTCACACGACTTGGATTGAATTTCAACATCGTTTCTGCGATGTCGGGGGCGATGGGTGGTTCGAGGTCAGAAGAATTTTTGGCTCCGGCAGCTACGGGAGAGGACACCTACGTTCTCTGCAACGCTTGTGGCTATGCAGCAAATGTCGAAGCGATGAAGACGCATATCGAGCCATTTGAGGGCAATGCTCCTGGACCAATAGAGGAGCTGGATACTCCAAATACGCCAACTATTGACTCACTTGTAGCAGTGATGAATGAGAAATTTGGCGGCGGATACAAGGCGAGCGACACACTCAAGAATGTCTTATTGATGGCAGATGGTGAACCTATTTCAGTCTTGGTGCCGGGTGATCGTGAGGTCGATCTCAAACGTCTTGAGGCAAATCTTCCTGGTGTTAAAGAACTTCGGCTCTTTGATGACGCGGACTTCGCCAAACGAAAAGAGCTAGTAAAGGGATATGTCGGACCACAGGATGCAAAACGATTTGGTTTGAAACTCTATGCCGATCCTCGTATCGTCGTCGGTTCGCACTGGATCACCGGTGCAAACAAACTCAATCGTCACGCGAGATTTGTCACGCATGGCCGCGACTTTGCTGTAGATGGTTTTGTGGAAGCTGCTGAAGTTAGAGCGGGCGACGGATGTCCGCAGTGTTCAAAGCCTGTGATCATCGATCGGGCGATCGAAATCGGGCACATATTCCAGTTGGGAAGGAAATATGCCGAGTCACTTGATCTGACAGTTCTGGATAGCGAAGGAAAATCGCGAGTAGTGACAATGGGCTCTTACGGAATAGGTGTCTCACGTGCAGTTGCTGCAGTGGCTGAGCAGTCACATGATGAACTAGGTCTGGTTTGGCCGATGGAAATCGCCCCAGCAAAGGTCCATATCGTCGCTACTGGAAAAGATGATGCACCATTCGATAGCGCTGAGCGATTCGCCTCAGAACTTGAATCATATGGAATATCGGTGATGCTTGATGATCGTCGCGAGGCATCGCCGGGCGTCAAATTCAAGGATGCAGAGTTGATTGGCAATCCCATCATCGTGATTTTTGGAAAGTCATTGGCCGATGGGAAGGTCGAACTTCGAGTCCGCAAGGGAAATGAAAAACGAGAAGTTGCTCTTACCGAAATCCTTGATGAAGTTCGCTCTCTCATCAATGTCTAGCCAGATTTGATGGAACTCTCTCTAGAAGTCCTTGCCTTCCTGCTTCTTGTTTCTGGCTTCGCAGGTTTTGTCGATGCTATCTCTGGCGGCGGAGGGCTGATTCAACTACCTGCGCTACTTCTTGGAATGCCAACGAGTGAGCCAGCGACAGTCTTAGGCACTAATAAAGTCCCTTCATTCATTGGGACCACAAGTGCCATGATCAATTACTTGCGACGGATAAAGATCGACCTTCGATTCACTCTCTTGATGGCAGTACCGGCATTTATTGGCTCGATGACCGGAGCGCACTTTGCCAGTCGGATACCTAAGGATGCATTCCGTCCCATCATTCTCTTTATGTTGATAGCGGTGGCAATCTACACATTCACAAAGAAAGATCTCGGTCTGGTAACGAATCATCGTCACACCGTTAAGCGGCGAAATCTCATCGCTGTACTCTCGGGAGCAACTATCGGTTTCTATGACGGAATCTTCGGCCCCGGAACAGGATCTTTCATCGCGCTGATTCTTGTGGCAGTAATCGGTTTCGCTTTTCTTGAAGCAACTGCGATGACCAAGATCGTGAACTGGGGAACCAACCTCGCTGCAATCATCACCTTCCAGTTGACCGGCCACATCATCTGGGCGATTGGATTGGCTTTGGGGGCTGCAAATTTGACTGGAGCGCTCTTAGGTGTGCGCGTCGCAGTCAAGGGAGGTTCAGCGCTGATACGTAAAGCCTTTATAGCAGTCGTATTCCTCTTGATTCTGCGTCTTGGCTATGACATCGTAAAGAGCTAGACTTCGCGTTCACAACGACAACTTCATAGACAACTACACACGGAGCACCATGAAACAAAGCACGAACCTTGAAGAATTTTTAACGCCGGTTGTTGAGCGTTCTGGTGCTTGTCTCGAAGAAATCAAAGCCTCTCCTCAGGGTAAACATCGTTTACTGACCGTTCTCATCGACCATGAAGAGCGTCATCTAACCCTCGATGAGGTAACTGAAGTTTCAAAGGCAATCTCTCAGGCGATTGATGAAAGCTCTGAGTTCGGTGACTCCGCCTTCACTCTTGAAGTCTCGTCACCCGGGATTGATCGTCCGTTGACCAAATTAAGGCACTTTCGAAAGAACATCGGCCGACTAGCGACCATCACGACAACTGCGGGTGAGAAGTTTCAAGGAAGGATCGAATCGGCAGATCCGCTTCCAACGATCAGTGGTCGCTCTTTTCCGCTCGATGAGATAAAGCGAGCGATGATTGAAATCGAGTTTCGTCGACAGGATGATTCGAAACATTCAGCGAAGCGAAAGGGCTAGAACATGCATGTAGATATGAAGCTCCTGGCTGCGCTCACAGCTGAGCGAGATATCCCACTAGAGAAGTTGATCATTGCGATTGAGATTGGGGTAAAGACCGCTTACCAGAATCTTCCTGATGCAAAAGCAAATGCGATTGCCCGGCTTGATCGCGAGAGTGGTGAGATCACGATAGTCATTCCTACCTATGGACCAGACGGTGAGCATGTGGGAGATGAAATTGAATCTCGCGAAGGGTTCTCACGTATTGCCACAGCAACAGCAAGACAGGTGATAAAACAAAAGCTTCGTGAGAAGAATGATGAAGCGGTAGTTGGGGAGTTCACTGGCACCGTCGGCGATATTGTCTCTGGAGTCATCCAACAAGGAAGAGATTCAAAGATGGTTTATGTCGATCTCGGCAAAGTCGAAGGTCGTATTCCACCTCATGAACAAGTTCCTGGTGAGTCATACAAACACGGCGAAAGAATCAAGGCATTCGTCGTTGAAGTTAAGCAGGGAGCGAAGGGGCCAGAAGTTCTTCTCTCTCGAACTCATCCAGCACTTGTGAAACAACTCTTCGCACTTGAGGTACCGGAGATCAGAGATCGAATAGTGGAGATCATGGGTATTTCAAGAGAGGCGGGTCATCGAAGCAAGATTGCAGTACGAAGTCATCGCGCAGGTGTCAGCGCGAAAGGTTCATTAATTGGTCCAGTTGGCTCTCGTGCCCGAAATGTGATGAACGAACTTCATGGCGAAAAAATTGACATAGTTGATTGGTCTGAGAACCCGGCGCTCTACGTTGCAAGCGCCCTCGCTCCGGCGCGGGTGGCGAAGGTCGAAATCGTTGATGCAGAGTCGAGGTCTGCAAAAGTGACCGTGCCAGACTTCCAGCTCTCCCTTGCTATCGGCAAAGATGGCCAGAACGCCCGACTGGCAGCGCGCCTTACTGGGTGGCGTATCGACATCCACTCTGATGCAGCCATCTCACAGCCGAGCGAACTTCCCACTGCGGAGTCGGGGTTCAGTGACCAAGGCGAGCAATCGACCCAGTAGGCTAGGGCTCTGATTTCGGGCATCTGTCGAAATGCGGCAGATAGATAATGGAGTGATGAACGGTCATGGCACTCAAATGAGCACCACACGATCATGAGGTCCGCCCGGATCTAGGCTGCGTTCGTCTCCTCCCGAGATGCGCGGAGTCGGAGGAGATTAGAGGAGAACAGTGGCGAAAGTCCGCGTATATGAATTAGCAAAAGAACTCGGTATGGAGAGCAAGGATGTCCTTGCCAAACTCCAAGAGCTAGGTGAGTTCGTTCGTTCTGCATCCTCCACAGTAGAGCCACCCGTTGTTCGTAAGATGCGCGATCTCTATCCCGCCGTTGCTGCATCGAAGACGGAGGAGAAACCAAAGGCGAAGAAAGCCGCGCCAAAGAAGAGCGCAGCGAAGAAGCAAGCCGATGTCGCTCCTGAAATTCCCGCCGAGTTAGAAGCAGCAATAAAAGAAGCGCAAGCCGCACGACAAGCAGAGCGCGAAATCACCGATCAGAGACCAACATTTACCGCACCACCACAAGCACCGCGACCAACACCTTCATCTCAACCTCCGAGGCCACAAGGTGAACGAGGACGAGATAACCAACCACCTCGGCCGCAACGAACCGGCAACAATCCTTTTGGTACATCTGCAATTCCTCGCCCGCCGAGGCCACAGCACGGTCAAACAGTTCGTCCGGGGCAACGTCCACCAATGGCAGGACCGCGACCTGGATCAGTTCGACCAGGATTTGCGGCGCGACCACAACAAGGTGGAAGACCTGGACAACCGACGCGTCCCGGCGGAGCTGGCGGTCCCGGCGGTCCCGGCGGTCGTGACTCGCGCGGTGGCGGAGCTGGCTCTCCTTATCGTTCTTCGCGCCCTGGTGGTTCGGGCGGTCCTGGTGGTTCGGGCGGTCCTGGTGGTGGCGGTTTTGCTGGACGAAGTGGAAGTGGTGGGCCGAGTGGTCGACCAGGTGGCGCACCCGGTGGTCGTGGTTCTACTGCTGGCGCATTCGGTAAAGGTAAGAAGAAATCCAAGATCTCCAAGTCAAAGAAAGCGCGACGTGAAGAGATCGACAATATGGAGGCGCCAGTACTCGGTGGTGTAAAAGTTCAGCGTGGAAATGGCGCAACGATTCGACTAAGGCGCGGTGCAACGCTAGCGGACCTTGGCGAGAAGATAAATGCAGAGCCAAGTCAATTGGTCGCCGCGTTATTTCAACTCGGTGAGATGGTGACCGCGACTCAATCAGTCGATGAAGACACGTTCAAGATCCTTGGTACCGAAATTGGCTATGAGATTGAGATTGTCAGTCCTGAAGATGAGGATCGAGAGATCTTGCAGGGCTTTGATATCAACCTTGAAGATGAGCTCAATACTTACGAACAAGACCTGCTAATCGCTCGTCCTCCGATTGTCACAGTTATGGGTCACGTCGATCACGGTAAGACTCGCCTCCTTGATGCGATCAGGCAGACTGAAGTCGTCAAGGGAGAGGCTGGTGGAATTACTCAGCACATCGGTGCTTACCAGATTCACCATGATCATGACGGCACAGAACGAGCGATCACCTTCATCGATACACCAGGTCACGAAGCATTTACCGCAATGCGCGCTCGTGGCGCAAAAGTCACGGATATCGCTGTTCTCGTCGTTGCTGCAGATGACGGTGTGATGCCTCAAACAATCGAAGCACTTAACCACGCACAGGCTGCCAACGTTCCAATTGTTGTAGCAGTAAACAAGGTCGATAAAGAGGGTGCAAATCCAGGAAAGATCAGACAACAATTGACTGAATACAACTTGGTTGCTGAGGAATACGGCGGCGAGACAATATTTGTCGATGTTTCTGCGCTTAAGGGCAAAGGAATCGATAATTTGATCGACGCGATTCTCCTTACGGCAGATGCCGCGATTGACCTTCGTGCAATCCAGGATGGCGATGCCCGTGGCGTTGCGATTGAAGCTCACCTCGACAAAGGGCGTGGCCCAGTTGCCACGGTCCTTGTTCAACGTGGACAACTTCATGTTGGAGATGCTGTCGTTGCTGGTGGCGCTTTTGGTCGCGTCCGAGCGATGCTGGATGAATTTGGTTCGCCGGTAGAGGTCGCAGGACCTTCACGTCCAGTTCAGGTACTTGGTTTCACATCAGTGCCAAGTGCTGGTGATGGTTTCATCGTCGCACCTGAGGACCGCACCGCACGTCAGATTGCGGAGAAACGCCAAGCAGCCGAGCGCAATGCTGCTTTGATGAAGGCTCGTAAGAAGGTTTCGCTAGAAGATTTCATGGAGCAATCAAAGGTCGAGACACTCAATCTCATCCTCAAGGGCGACGTATCAGGTTCAGTCGAAGCGTTGGAAGATGCGCTACTTCAACTGGATGTCGGCAGTGAAGTCGAACTTCGCGTGATTCACCGCGGAGTTGGTGCAATCACCAAGAGCGATGTCACTCTCGCTTCAGCATCACAGGCGGTTGTCATTGGCTTCAACGTCAAACCCGAGACGCATACTGCGATCTTCGCCGAGCAAGAGGGCGTTGAGATTCGGTTCTACTCCGTCATCTACAAGGCGATTGAAGAGATCGAAGCAGCGCTCAAGGGACTTCTCAAGCCTGAGTTCGAAGAGGCAGTACTTGGAAACGCAGAGATTCGCGAAATCTTCAGGTCATCCAAGTTCGGCAATATCGCAGGTTCCATGGTTCAAGATGGACTCATCCGGCGAAATGCTAAAGCTCGCGTGATTCGTGGCGGAGTAGTTGTCGGGGACAACCTGACTATCGAGTCTCTCAAGCGATTCAAAGATGATGCCACTGAAGTCAAAGAGGGCTACGAGTGCGGTATTGGCGTCGGATCCTTCAAGGACATCCAGGTGGGTGACCAGATACAGGTATTCGAGATGCGCGAGAAGAAGCGGGTATAGCGATGCGCCACCATTCAAACCCCTCCCATCGAACTGGACGAGTTGCTGACCGGATTAAAGAAGTCGTTGCCTCTGCTCTCGAGAGCAAAGTAAAGGACCCGAGGCTCGGTTTCGTAACAATCACCGATGTGCGGGTCACCGGTGATCTTCAGAGCGCTTCGATTTTCTACACCGTCTTTGGAAGCGATGAGGAACGCAAAGCAACTTCAGCAGCGTTAAAAAGTGCGACAGGACTGCTTCGATCTGAGGTGGGGCAAGCACTTGGGACGCGCCTGACTCCGACAATCACATTCTTTGAAGATGCCATTAGTGAGAGCGTGACAAGTTTCGACTCACTCCTTGCTGAGGTGAAGAAACACGATGCGGAAGTTGCTGCGATCAGGGAGAAGGCAAAACCGGTTGGCGATGCCGATCCATATCGGCATTCACCGAAGAGCCAGAGTTAGTAAGAAAGAGAAGAATTGAACGCCGGCTTTCTCGTCCTCGATAAGCCAGAGGGAATCACAAGCCATGACCTCGTGGCGCGTGCACGGCGAGTGCTCGGCACGCGAAAGATAGGTCATGCCGGAACCTTGGATCCGATGGCATCAGGATTGATGGTGCTTGGAATCGAATCAGCGACGCGACTTCTTGATTACATCATGCAGGGAAAGAAACGTTACTTGGCAACAGTCAAAGTTGGCGTCCTCACCTCAACCGATGACCGCCAAGGAGAAGTAATCGCAACTGATGAAGTCAGCGCTGCTTCCATGGAGAGAGCGCTTCTTCACCTTAATTCGATGAATGGGGTTATCGAGCAAGTACCAAGTTCAGTTTCGGCGATAAAGGTCGATGGAAAACGCGCTTATCAAAGGGTCCGAGATGGCGAGAAGGTCGAATTGAAGGCGCGGAAAGTAGAGATATTCAGGATGGAGATCTTGCAAATGCGAAGTGACGAGATTGATCTCGATATCACCTGCTCTGCTGGGACTTATATCCGTTCGATTGCTCGAGATGTCGGCGGGCATCTCATCTCATTGCGAAGAATCGAAGCATCTCCCTTCACTCTCGCTGACGCTTGTGAGATCTCCGTAGAATCCATCATCTCTTCAGCGAGTGCAATTTCCAAGGTATTGCCGTTACGGAATCTCAGCGTTGAAGAAGCGAATGCGCTCTCCTTCGGTAAAACAATTCCCTCATCCGGAAAGGTAGAAGCTTCCGTCGCCGCAATATCACCAAGCGGCGAACTTGTAGCGGTAATCAAGGATGACGGATCCTCAGCAAGACCAAAGGCAGTCTTTGCGACGCGAATCGGTGCAATCTGATGAGTTCTAACAATCAGTTGAGCTGGCATGAGAGTGAGATGCGTGGTGGCGCTGTTGCAATTGGAATCTTCGATGGCGTACATCAAGGACATCAACTCCTTCTCGAGCGCGCTCGCTCGCAGAGTGAGCGAGTCATAGCACTTACCTTCTTCCCTCATCCGACGGCCGTGCTTGCTCCAGCGAAGGAACCCACATTCTTGCTATCGCTTGAGGATCGAATAACTCAGCTTCGTCTCTCAGGTGCGGATGCAGTGGCAGTGCACCCATTCACACAGGAATTCGCTGCATTGACGCCCAAGCAGTTCATTGACGAGGTTTTGATTGGTGCGTTAGATGCAAAGCATGTTGTTGTTGGCTCGAATTTCACATTCGGATCAAAGGCAGCCGGAGATGTCAAGACTTTATCTGAGCGCGTGGAGTTCTCACTCGATGTGGTTTCACTTGCCAAGAATTCAGGAGATCCTGTCTCTTCGACGCGGATAAGAAAATTGATCAGAGATGGCGAAGTCGAGTCTGCAAGTGAACGTCTCACCCGATTTCATCAACTCACTGGTGAAGTAGTTCATGGCGAGAAGCGTGGACGTGAGATTGGTTATCCGACTGCCAATCTCGCAGTTGATCCCAAAGCAACGATTCCAAGAGAAGGCGTTTATGCAGGTTGGCTCACGGTGGAGACATCTAGATGGCAAGCAGCGATTTCCATCGGTCGCAACCCAACTTTTCCAGCTGCTACCGGCGAACGTCCCATTCAAGTGGAGGCTTATGCCCTCGATGAAGAAGGGCTCGATCTTTATGGCAAGTATGCCCGGATCGAGTTTGGTTATTTCCTCAGAGAAACGTTGAAGTTTGATTCACTTGATGGGCTCCTGGCACAGATGAGAGATGATGTGAATCGAGCACGTAAATTGACCCAGTTTGAGCGGTAATGCGGCTCGATTTCCCCCGATCAATGGGGCGCTGGTAACCTTCGGCGACTCAGTTAGAGAAAACTATGTGAGTCACGCGAGATAACTGGTGACTTTGTGAGAGATACCGAAGTCCCTCGCCAACGATGCAAAGGAGTCAGCAATGGCACTATCGCCTGCTGAGAAGAAAGAACTTGTTTCCGCCTACGGTGCCTCTGCATCGGATACCGGAAGCCCAGAGGCGCAGATTGCGATCCTCTCGAAGCGAATAGATCAGATCACCGAGCACTTACAGACCAACAAGAATGATCACCACAACAGACGTGGTCTTCTGCTTTTGGTCGGCAAGCGTCGACGTATCTTGCAGTATCTCGCCAAGGTCGATATCGAGCGATACCGCGCGATCATCGAGAAACTTGGAATCCGCCGCTAAGCGACTAACGCTTCATTCGGCACCAAAAAACTTCATAGCTCCTGTTTGAAATTCTCAACCAGGAACACCATTCAAACCATTGAGGTCGGCTTCGATCGCAAGGGATTGATGTAAGGGTCCTTCACCTTTGGATGACTGGTCCTCGGTAGTGGTTCACAGAGGGTTCTCTGTGTGCTTCGATCGAAGATCGTTATCTCAGTGAAAATTCTTTCGCCTCAATTCCCTTTCCTCGTCGTCTACCTCGCCTGCATCGAGCATGGTGCTCAGTTGCAGGAGTACAAGAGAAGAAAAAGACGAGAAGGAGACCCAATTCGTGGGTAATCAATTACATACATCAGTAGCAACCATCGATAATGGAAAGTTCGGTAAGCGCGAGATTCGCTTCGAGACCGGACGTCTAGCACAACAAGCATCAGGAAGCACAGTCGTTTATCTCGATGAAGAGACGATGTTGCTTTCCGCCACAACGGCATCTAAGTCGCCTCGCGAGTCATTCGACTTCTTTCCACTCACAGTGGATGTCGAAGAACGAATGTATGCCGCAGGTCGCATCCCTGGATCATTCTTTCGACGTGAAGGTCGCCCAAGTGAAGAGGCGATTCTCACCTGCCGACTGATTGATAGGCCACTTCGCCCATCTTTCGTCAAAGGACTTCGGAATGAAGTCCAGGTAGTCGTTACAGTGATGGCACTTCATCCCGATCACATGTACGACGTTGTAGCGATCAATGCCGCTTCAATGTCGACCCAACTTGCAGGTTTACCCTATGCGGGCCCTGTCGGAGCAGTTCGTGTTGCGCTGATTGAAGGACAATGGGTCGCATTCCCTGACCACTCACAGGTAGCGGGCGCCGTCTTCGATATGGTCGTTGCCGGACGGATCGCAAAAGATGACGTCGCAATCATGATGGTTGAGGCAGAGGCGACCGATAACACAATCGAATTGATCAAAGGTGGCCAAACTGCTCCAACTGAAGAAGTAGTTGCCTCCGGTCTTGAGGAAGCGAAGAAGTTCATTCGCATCATGTGCGAAGCGCAGATCGAACTCGCAAAGATCGCAGCCAAGCCGACTGCAGAATTCCCAGTATTCCTTGATTACCAAGATGATGTTTACTCTGCTGTCGAGAAGTCGACGAAAGAGAGCATCGCAAAGGCCCTGACAATCGCTGGAAAGCAAGAGCGAGAAGAGCAACTTGCCGCAATCTCTGAGAGTGTCACGGCAGAACTTGCACCTTCTTTCGAAGGACGCGAGAAGGAAATCTCCGCAGCGATTCGCTCCGTCACAAAGAAGTCGGTTCGTCAGCGCGTACTTCGGGACAAGGTTCGAATCGATGGACGTGGCCTCAAGGACATCCGACCACTCTCTGCTGAGGTTGAGGTAGTACCTCGGGTTCATGGTTCTGCACTCTTTGAACGCGGTGAGACTCAAATTCTTGGAATCACCACTCTCAATATGCTCAAGATGGAGCAACAGCTCGACACATTGAGCCCTGAGACAACGAAGCGTTATATGCATAACTACAACTTCCCGCCGTATTCGACTGGTGAGACAGGTCGTGTTGGTTCACCGAAGCGACGAGAGATTGGACATGGCGCACTCGCTGAGCGCGCTCTAGTTCCAGTGTTGCCAAAGCGTGAAGAGTTCCCTTATGCCATTCGTCAGGTTTCGGAGGCGCTTGGTTCAAACGGATCAACATCAATGGGATCTGTCTGTGCCTCGACTCTCTCACTTCTCAATGCGGGCGTACCGCTCAAGGCCCCTGTTGCGGGTATCGCTATGGGATTAATCTCAGATGAAGTTGATGGCAAGACTGAGTATGTCGCGCTCACCGACATCCTTGGTGCTGAAGATGCATTCGGAGATATGGATTTCAAGGTCGCCGGTACACATGAGTTCGTTACCGCTCTGCAACTCGACACCAAGCTTGATGGAATTCCAGCAAGTGTTCTCGGTGGCGCGTTGCATCAAGCGCGTGAAGCGAGACTTCGAATCCTCGATGTTATGGCTGAAGCGATTGATCGTCCAGATGAGATGAATCCACTTGCGCCACGAATCATCTCGGTAAAGGTACCTGAGGACATGATCGGAGCAATCATCGGTCCTAAGGGCAAGATGATCAACCAAATCCAAGATGAGACTGGGGCAGAGATCACCATCGAAGATGACGGAACCGTCTACATCGGTGCAACCAATGGAACGGCTGCTGATGCAGCAAAGAAGATGATCAATGACATCGTCAATCCAAAGGTCCCGCAGGTTGGGGAGCGATACAACGGAAGCGTCGTTAAGTTGGCCGCTTTCGGTGCATTCATCAACTTGGTTCCTGGAAAAGATGGACTCCTTCATGTCTCACAGATTAGAAAGATGCATGGTGGAAAGCGCATCGACAATCTTGAAGATGTGATGAAGGTCGGAGACAAGGTCCATGTCGAGATTGGTGAGATTGACCCAAAGGGCAAACTCTCACTTATCCCAGTCTTGGAAGACTCTGCCGAAGGCAACACTGGTCGATCCGATAATGCTAAGGCCGAGGCGCAGGAGTAAGACTGAGGCAACGGCTCAAGACGAACTTCGAAACGTAAGGTACTGATATGTCTCTGCGACGAACGGTTCTCCCGAGTGGGCTCCGCATCGTCACAGAGGCTGTACCTGAGGTGAGAAGTGCAGCCTTTGGTATCTGGGTAAATGTTGGATCGCGCGATGAAGATGCTCGAAGTGCTGGTGCTTCACATTTTCTAGAGCACCTCCTCTTCAAGGGAACAAAACGTAGATCCAGCCTAGAAATCTCATCTGCCATCGAGTCAGTCGGTGGCGAAATGAATGCATTCACCACGAAGGAATACACCTGTTTCTATGCTCGGGTAATTGATACTGATCTTCCGATGGCGATTGATGTCATCTCTGATTTGATCACAGCATCACTATGCAGGCCAGAGGATGTTGATGCCGAACGCAATGTCGTATTGGAAGAAATTGCGATGCGTGATGACGATCCCAGTGATTTAGTCCATGAAGTATTCGCAGAGAGTTTCTATGGAAAGAATGCCCTTGCCCGCTCAATACTAGGTAGCGTCGAGACGATTAAGAAGATCAAGCGTGATGCGATCTTTGACTACTACCAAAAGCGATATCGACCAGACCAGATAGTGGTCTCAGTCTCGGGCAATATCAAACATCGCAAAGTCATTGCAGCAATTGAGTCGGCGCTTTCGCGTGATGGATTCCTTGATCGTGCAAGCGCTCCGGAGATTCGAAAGAGTGAGCCATTCCATCGTGGTAAGGGAAGTGTTGGACTTCTCCCAAAAAAGAGTGAACAGGCTCACCTATTCTTCGGTCTTCCTTCAGTGGATCGAGATGATCCGCGAAGATTTGCAGTTGGCGTGCTCTCAGCGGCTCTCGGCGGCGGGATGTCTTCGAGACTCTTCCAGGAAGTTCGTGAGAAACGCGGTCTTGCTTATTCTGTTTACGCCTATGCACAACAATTCTCGGGGACGGGACATCTAGGTTTCTATGCTGGGACCGCGCCGAAGAATGCAAAGGAAGTTGTGCGAGTCTTTCGTGGCGTGCTTGAGGAAGTCGCCAGTAATGGACTGAGTAGTGAAGAATTATTGAGAGCGAAGGGTGCGGTCCGCGGATCACTGGTTCTCTCCCAAGAAGATAGCGGCTCACGAATGAGCAGGATTGGAAAGAGTGAGTTGGTCTATGGTCATGTTGCGAGCTTTGATGAGATCCTCGCTCGAATCAATTCAGTCGATTCAGCCGCCATCACAGCTATTGCTGGCGAGTTGCTGAGTAAAAGCCCTACCCTTGCCGTCGTGGGGCCATTCCGCTCTGCAACAGTCTTTGAGAACTTGATCTAGCTATCAAGTAGTAGGAGTTAAAGGTCAGATGATTCGAGTCGGAGTACTTGGCGCTAAGGGTCGCATGGGAAGTGAAGTCGTGCGTGCCGTTTCTGAAGCGACGGATATGGAAGTCATCGCCGCTCTCGACCTCGGTGATGATTTGAGCAGGTTAGTCGAAGCAAAAGTGGATGTGGTCGTTGACTTCACCGTTCCTGACTCAGTGATGCATAACATCAAATTCCTTGTCGATAATGGGATTGATGCAGTGGTTGGAACGACAGGCTTCAATGAAGAACGGATTGATGAGATCCGAAAGTGGCTCGGTGCAAAACCAAAGAGTGGAGTTTTAATTGCACCTAACTTTGGTTTAGGCGCAGTGTTAATGATGCGTTTTGCTAGTGAGGCGGCGGCACACTTTCCTAGTGTAGAAATCGTGGAGATCCATCATCCAGGAAAAGTGGATGCTCCCAGTGGAACAGCGAAGAAAACTGCCGAACTGATTTCAACTTCTAGAAAAAACTCTGGTTTGGGCCAGATGCCTGATGCAACGAAGAGCGCTCTAGTAGGTGCGCGCGGCGCTCACGTTGATGGAATTCCGATCCACTCGATACGGGCAGAAGGTGCAGTTGCTCATCAGGAAGTAATCTTTGGTGCAAAGGGAGAGACGCTGACAATCCGACACGATTCACTTGATCGATCAAGCTTCATGCCCGGAGTCTTGCTCGCAATCCGAAAGGCAAAATCACATCCGGGAGTCACGATCGGTTTGGATTCCTACCTTTTCTAAATTTCTTTCTTTCAGTCGAATAGACCAATTAGATGAGGTTGTAAACCAGCGCTCCGGTAAGTCCAGCTACAACTAGGACGACGAGAAAGCTCCCTCGTAGGCGTAGGGCAATAGCACCCGCAACTAGACCTGCAAGGCGGTGATCAATCACGACTTCACCGTCTTTAACCATCGACTGTGCGCCGACGAGTGCCGCCAGTAAAACTATGGGAATCAGAGTTGTGATTCGTTGGAGTCGATCTTTTGCAAGGATTGAATTTGGAAGGCTGTAACCGATAATTCTTGCAATGAAGATAAGCGCACTAGAAATTAGTATTGCAAGCCAGATACCGCTGTTAGTCATTTTGAGCGCCACCCAGCGATGAAAGCGATGATCACCACGGAGATAATCGGAAGACCGGGGGAGAGAAAGGGTGAAAGAGCTAGCGCTAACACCATGGCGATTATCGCGATAACTCGAAGTCGGGCTGTAGTGAGTTGGGGCCAGAGCAATGCAAGAAATGCGGCAGGAACGGCGCTATCGAGTCCCCACTTTGATGGGTCATCCAAGAGCGATGCACCAAGTGCGCCAATCAGCGTGAAGAGATTCCAGAAGAAGAAGACGCCAAGGCCGGTGAACCAAAATCCTTTTCGAACACGTTCTAAATCATTTTGACCACCCGCAAGTGCGACTAAAGTCGATTCATCAATCGTTATGTGCGCTGCAACGATTCTTTTCACGCCTGAGGTTTGAAGCAGAGGAGCCATTCGAAGCGCGTAGAAGCCATTGCGAAGCCCCAAGAGGACTCCCGCAAGAATCGCTGCTAAGACTGTTCCGCCGGCACCGATGACACCAACGATTGCAAATTGTGATGCACCGGAGAAGAGAAGGAGTGAGAGTGCGCTGGTTTGCCAGATAGTTAGGCCCGCCGCAACTCCTGCAGCACCGAAGGCTGCGCCGTACATGCCTACCGGAATCGCAACTCCCATGGACTGGCGAAAGATGGGAGATGACACGCGGAGATTCTGCCCTATGGCAAAGACGCTTCGGTACTTTAGATAAGGTCTGGCGCGTGAGCGAAGCCATGGAAATCATCTTTCGCGACGATGTAACGGTCGAATTGGTTAAGGCGAGTGCGAATGACGCTGATGTCATCTGGGCGGCTCGAGTCTCCACAGCTGGAGAACAGTCACTAGCTGAAATTGATTCTGACCCTTCACGCTCTGCAGGCTTGATCAATTACTTGGCGCGCGAGCGTCATGGATCGCCTTTCGAACATACTTCGATGACTTTTTTTATCTCTGCCCCCATCTTGGTCTTCCGTGAATTCATGCGCCATCGAATCGCTTCATATAACGAAGAGAGTGGTCGCTACCGCGAACTTCGCCCTGTCTTCTATGTGCCGAATAAGGATCGCAAACTTGTGCAAATCGGGAAGACCGGTGCATATGAGTTCATCGATGGAACGAGCGAACAATTTGATCTGATGGTTGCGGCGATGAAAGAGAGTTACATCAAGTCCTACGAAAGTTATAAGAAGATGCTTGATGCTGGAATTGCCCGAGAGGTAGCTCGTGCAGTCTTGCCTGTAGCGCTCTACTCATCCATGTATGTAACGATGAATGCGAGAGCCTTGATGAATTTTCTCTCACTCCGTACATCACGCGAGGGCTCGCATTTCCCGAGTTACCCGCAACGTGAAATCGAGATGGTTGCTGAGAAGATGGAGTCGCATTTCGCTTCTTTGATGCCCCTGACCTATTCGGCGTTTCAGAAATCGGGACGGGTAGCCCCTTAAATCCACTCCGTGTGATGGTCAGCCTGGGTTTGGACTGTGAACACCTAGTAACCTTCGGCTCATGAAATCGCCCTTTGAGATTCGACCACCATTTGGTCGTCTTCTCACCGCGATGGTCACTCCGTTTAACGATGACCTGAGTATCGACTGGCAAGGCGTTGAGAAACTTGCTGCGCATCTTGAGTCAACTGGTCATGATGGCATCGTTGTCAACGGCACGACTGGAGAAGCGCCGACGACAAGTGATGAAGAGAAGATCGAGATAATCAAGGTCGTCAAGAGAGCAACAGGTGGACGTCTTAAGATCGTTGCGGGCGCTGGGAATAACGAGACTTCACACTCCATCGAACAGGCGCGGATGGCTGCGAGCGCGGGAGCCGATGGACTCCTCGTTGTGACTCCTTATTACAACAAGCCACCACAAGCTGGAATCTTCGCGCATTTTTCTGCTATGGCCTCAGCTACTGAATTGCCAGTGATGCTCTACGACATCCCAGGACGAACCGGCGTAGCAATAGAAAGTGAGACCATCGTTCGCCTCGCAGAGAATCCCAAGATCGTCGCGCTCAAAGATGCCAAGGGAGATTTAGCCTCTACATCGTGGGTGATAAAGCGATCCGGTATTCCGGTCTACTCTGGGGATGACATTCTCAACCTGACTTTCCTTGCAATCGGAGGTGTCGGGTTTGTCTCCGTCTGTGGACATACCGTGGGCGCTCGCCTCCGCGCCATGCTCGACTCTTGGTTTAAAGGTGATATCGCAACTGCTCAGTCAATCCATCACGAATTGCTTCCAGTATTCACCGGAACATTTCGCACTCAAGGTGCAATCTTGACCAAGGCCGCGCTCAATCTCATGGGACTTCCTGGAGGCAAAGTTCGATTGCCACTGGTTGACGCGACACCCGAGCAGATCTCACAACTTCGTGAGGATCTTCGTGCGGGCTCAATCAAGATCTAGATGCCAAAGAAAATTTCACCACTAAATCGGATCAGATGAACCATCCACATCCAAACCTTGGTGCCCCACCTCGACTTAAGGATGGCGCGCTTCGATTCATTCCGTTGGGCGGCCTCGGTGAAGTTGGTCGCAATATGGCAGCGGTGGAATATCGCGGAAAGATATTGATTATCGATTGTGGCGTGCTCTTCCCCGAGGAGAATCAACCCGGAATCGATCTGATTCTTCCTGACTGGTCTTCGCTACGTCACCGGATGAATGACATTGTGGCAATCTTCTTGACCCACGGACATGAAGACCATATCGGTGCCGTTCCGTATCTTCTCAAGGAGAGATCGGATATCCCGATAATAGGTTCACAGCTGACCATTGCATTTCTCGCGACGAAACTAAAGGAGCGAAGAATCAAGGCAGAGCTTCGGATTGTTAAAGAGGGAATGCGAGAGAGAGTTGGCGGTTTCGATCTCGAATACATCGCAGTCAATCATTCGATTCCAGATGCATTGGCTGTTGCAGTCAGAACGGATGCTGGGACTTTTCTTCATACTGGAGATTTCAAAATGGATCAGCTGCCGCTTGATGGTCGAGTCACCGATCTTGAAGCCTTTGCTCGGCTTGGGAAAGAAGGTGTGGATCTCTTTTTCGTCGACTCAACGAATGCAGATATTCCCGGATTCACCATCTCCGAGCGAGAGATCATGCCGGTACTCGATCGCGTCGTGACAAGCACTAAGAAGCGAGTCATCGTCGCATCATTCGCATCTCATGTGCATCGCATCCAACAGGTGATCGATATCGCAGCAGAACATCAACGGAAGGTCGTCTTCATCGGCCGTTCCATGGTCAAGAACATGGGAATTGCAGATGAACTTGGGTTTCTTCATATCCCACCGCATGTGATGATCGATGAGAAGGATTTGGAGAAGCATGGTGACAATGTCGTTCTGATTTGCACCGGGTCGCAAGGCGAGCCCCTTGCTGCACTCTCACGGATGGCAAATGGCGATCACCAGATTCGGGTCGGCGAAGGCGATACAGTAATTTTTGCATCGTCGCTCATTCCTGGAAATGAGAATTCGGTCTACCGGGTCATAAATGAATTGACGAGATTTGGCGCCCGAGTCGTGCACAAGGGGAATGCTCTCGTTCATGTCTCCGGTCATTCGGCCGCAGGTGAATTGATGTATTGCTACAACTTAGTGAGACCGAAGAATGTGGTCCCAGTTCACGGAGAGTGGCGACATATGCGTGCTAACGCCGATCTTGCAATCAAATGTGGAGTTCCATCGAAGAATGCAATGGTGATTGAGAATGGAGTGGCGATTGACCTTGAAGCGGGGAGCGCGAGAGTCGTTGGAGCTGTTCCGTGTGGCTACGTCTACGTTGATGGTCAGACAATTGGTGAGATCACAGAAGCATCTCTCAAGGATCGTCGAGTTCTTGGTGAAGAAGGCTTCATTTCGGTGATTGTCGTCATTGATTCCCAGAGCGGTCGAATAGTTGCCGGTCCGGATATTCATGCAAGGGGCTTTACGGAGAACCAGAAACTCTTCGATGAAGTCACCGGGCGAATTGAATCTGCACTAGGAAAAGCAGTGAGTGAAGGAATCAACGGAACGCATCAACTTTCTCAGATCGTCAGAAAAACTGTGGGTAGTTGGGTTGGTGAAGAACATCGTCGTCGTCCGATGATTGTCCCAGTCGTCATCGAAGTGTGACGGCGCGCCTTTTCCAGACCGCGCTTACCTTGTCTTAAGGTTTAGCAGTCATGGCCAAGAAGAAAAAGACTGGATTCCTCCCGGTGCTGGCAGGCGCTATGGGGGCTATTTGGCGTGGTGTAGCTAAGACTGTTGGAGGTGCGGTAAGAGTCATCTCTCGTTCGGCAAAGGATATGGACGTCGAACATCGACGAGATGGAATCGCACTTCTCCTTCTGGTCATCATGCTTCTTGCTGTTGCTACAACTTGGTGGAGCCTTGATAATTTATTTGGGCAGTTACTGCATGACCTCTTCTTCGGCATATTCGGTAGAGTCGCTGTGCTCACACCACTTGTCTTTGCCTACCTATCATTTCGGCTCTTTAAGACTGCTGCTGGAGAGCGATTCCCGCCACGATTGATCTTTGGTTCGTTCGTATTACTTCTCTCATCAACGGGTTTGATTCACATCATTAATGGCTCGATTGGCACAGACGCGCAGTCCCTTCAGGCAGGAGGCGGTTGGCTTGGTTTCGCTATTTCGACTCCGCTTGTCGCACTTGTCACGATTCGACTGGCCTATCCAATTTTCATCTTGCTTTTCCTCTTTGGACTATTGATTGTCACAGGGACCCCGGTCTCTGCCATTTGGCGATGGATTGCGAACTTCGTCTCTGGTGCAAAGGAAAAGGTTCAAGAAAGACGTGATGCACGGGAGGAGATCGAGGTTGCCGATACACCGCCTTTCGAGACTCCTCTAGTCAAGCAAATTGAAGAGGTGGAAGATTTCGAGAATTCAGAGATTGACGAAGAAGGCTTCGATGAAGAGTTCTCGCAAGAAGTCGAACTTCCTCGTGAGTTCACACCGGAGTCCGAAACAAAGAAGCCTTTGAGGCCAGTACAGCTTCTGCTATCCCCGGAGGATGATTATCAACTACCAAGCATGGATCTCCTGAGGCAGGGACCGCCGAGTAAAGGCAAGAGCAAAGCGAATGAGGATGTGGTTGCAGCCCTTAGAGATGTCTTCCACCAATTCGATATCGACTGTGAAGTCACAGGCTTCATGCGCGGACCCACTGTCACGCGGTATGAAGTCGAACTCGGCGACGGCGTCAAAGTCGAAGCGATAACTGCCTTAGCGAAGAACATCGCCTATGTCGTTGCAAGTCCTGATGTCCGAATCCTTTCGCCAATCCCAGGTAAATCGGCAGTCGGAATCGAAATACCAAACACAGATCGAGAGATAGTTGCGCTGGGGGATGTGCTTCGATCTTCGGTAGCAGGAAACGATCACCACCCGATGTTGGTAGCTCTCGGAAAAGATGTGGAAGGAACCTTCATCTGCGCCAACCTCGCGAAGATGCCTCATCTTTTGGTTGCGGGAGCGACGGGCGCAGGTAAATCTTCGATGATCAATTCTCTCGTCACCTCAATTCTCATGCGAGCGACGCCTAATGATGTGCGAATGATTCTGATCGATCCCAAGCGGGTAGAACTCAATGCCTATGAAGGTATCCCACATTTGATTACGCCCATCATCACTCACCCAAAGAAAGCTGCCGATTCACTCGCATGGGTAGTACGGGAGATGGATATTCGCTACGACGATCTCTCCAACTACGGATTCCGTCACATTGATGATTTCAACAAGGCTGTTAGATCCGGGAAGTTGACTGCGCCAGCTAATGCAGAACGCCCACTTGAACCATATCCCTATCTACTCGTTATTGTGGACGAGTTAGCGGATTTGATGATGGTTGCGGCTAAGGAAGTCGAAGACTCCATTGTTCGTATAACTCAGCTTGCTAGAGCGGCAGGAATTCATCTGGTCATTGCAACCCAACGCCCCAGCGTCGATATCGTCACAGGTTTGATCAAGGCAAATGTCCCTTCACGACTTTCTTTTGCTACATCAAGCCTTGCTGATTCACGAGTGATTCTTGATTCTCCTGGAGCAGAAAAACTCGTTGGTCAAGGAGATGGACTCTTCTTACCGATGGGCGCCAGCAAGCCAATTCGTATACAGGGTGCATACATCTCGGAGAGTGAGATAAAGGCGGTTGTCTCTCACGTCAAAGGTGAGTTAGCGCCGGTTTATCGGGATGATGTCTTGGCAGTTGCGCAAGCAAGAAAAGTTGTCGATGAGGATATCGGCGACGATATGGACGACCTCTTGGCAGCGGTGGAACTAGTCGTCTCTACGCAGTTTGGATCGACATCGATGCTGCAGCGAAAACTGCGCATTGGTTTTGCGAAAGCAGGTCGATTGATGGATTTGATGGAGAGTAGGGGAATAGTTGGACCGTCAGAGGGTTCTAAAGCTCGAGTAGTTCTTGTTAAGCCGGAAGACCTTGCTTCGGTGATGGAGACTTTGAGGGGGTAGCAAATCACTCTCATTCTCACCCCAAGGCTCAATCAGATTTGATCGTGAAATTGATCGCCTTGCCAATCACACTTGATCTGCTTTAACCTTCTCTCTCCCCAAAGCGAGAAGGTTCAGTTCATGTCATATGGCGATCAACTTAAAGCTGCACGTCTGAAGAGCGGGCTCTCCCTCTCAGTTGTTGCATCGCGTACTCGCGTTCGGGAACGACTCATTCAAGATCTCGAAGCAGAGCGAGTTCACTCATCTGGTGGTAAGGCATATGCACGAGGCCATATTCGAACGCTCGCTCGAATTTACCAAGCTGATGAAAACTCTTTGCTTGCTGCTTTTGATCTGAGTGAAAATGAAGTTGATGTTTCTATGAGCTCACTTCTTCAAGAGAGTAATGTGACGACAAGTGTCGAACGCGATCGTCCAACGTGGCGAGTCTTTGGTGTCGCTGCTGGCGTTGTTGCTTTTGCAATTCTTGGTTTCCAGATTGTTCCTGGAATGCTAAACACCGGTGAAGATCAGTCGTTAATCGCTCGTGTAGTAAAGGAGTCGAAGCAATCTGGGCAAGATGCAGGACCTGTTGCAGCAGCGACTAGGGGGGTGTCTCTCATTCTGAGAGCAGAAAATGGTCTATCTTGGGTCAAAGCCGAGGGTGCAAATGGTTCGACAATTTTTGAAGGCAAGATTCGAAGTGGCCAATCCGAGACTCTTTTTGATGATCAGTTGATTTCTCTCATCATTGGTAACGCAGGAGCGATCTCAATCACCTACAACAATCAGGAGTTGGGCTCACCAGGCGCTGTGGGTGAAGTAGTTCGACTTAAGTTCTCGCCTGAATCGCAGTCAGCTGGGTAATCTGCTGGTTAAATAGGGCAGGTGTCTGCGGCGAGGCTTGGCAATAATCGAACCGTTGCACTTGTAACCCTCGGTTGTTCGCGAAATGATGTCGACTCCGAGGAGTTAGCTGGACGTCTGGCGGAAGATGGATGGGTTCTCACCACAGACTCGGACTCGGCTGATATCGCTCTCATAAATACTTGTGGCTTTATTGAGAGCGCAAAGAAAGACTCAATAGACGCTCTCCTCCAAGCCCATCAACTCAAGTCAGATGGGAGATTTCGAGCTGTTGTCGCTGTCGGTTGTATGGCAGAGCGATACGGGGATGAGCTCGCCAAGTCACTTCCTGAGGCGGATGGCATTCTCGGATTCGACTCCTACAAGAATATTTCGGAGCGGCTTGGCACGATTCTGGCTGGCGGAAAGATCCAGGCTCATAAACCGAAAGATCGAAGGACCCTATTGCCGTTAGCGCCTGTGGAGAGGCGAGGTGGTGAAAATGCTTCTGTTTCGGCGACTAAAGTCATGGAAGTCTCACGAAATGGTCAAGGGGAACGAGTTCTTCGCAAGCGATTGGAGAGAAGTCCTTACGCGCCGCTGAAGATCGCATCAGGATGCGACCGTCGTTGTTCCTTCTGCGCGATTCCTTCTTTTCGCGGTTCGTTCTTATCGAGGACACCAGATGAAATTCTCAGTGAAGCGAAGTGGCTCGTAGAACAAGGAGTGAGCGAACTATTCCTGGTAAGTGAGAACACCACTTCCTACGGTAAAGATTTAGGCGACCTCAAGATGCTCGAGAAGTTGCTTCCAGAAATTTCTGCTATCGAGGGAGTGAAGCGAATTCGACTCTCTTATCTTCAACCGGCAGAGATCCGCCCCTCTCTCTTGCAAGCCGTTATTTCGACAGAGAAGGTCGCGCCTTATTTCGATATTTCCTTTCAGCATGCAAGCGGCTCTCTACTTCGAAGGATGCGTCGATTTGGAGATGGCGAGAAATTTCTACACCTTTTAACACAAATACGTGCTCTATCGCCGGAAGCAGGAATTCGCTCTAATTTCATCGTGGGATTTCCTGGTGAGACCGAGGGCGAATTTGCAGAGCTTGTTGACTTCATCTCCCAATCACGCCTAGATGCGATAGGCGTATTTCCTTATAGTGACGAAGATGGCACGCAAGCGCTAAGTCTCGCCGACAAAGTATCGCAAGATCTCATCGCCGAAAGGTTTCAGGAGGCGAGTCGGGTTGCGGAAGTTACTGTCAACGAGCGAGCTCTCGAGCGAATTGGGGAAGAAGTACTTATTCTCGTCGAGGAGGTTGATGGCAACATCATTGAAGGGCGAGCTGCGCATCAGGGCCCTGAGGTTGATGGGTCGACTCGCATCTCTCTATTTAATTCGAGTGAAATCAAATATTTTGAAATCGGCCAATATATTTCGGCGAGGGTCATCGAGACAGATGGCGCCGATCTGATTGCGGAGATATTCTGATGAGTACTTCCAATGAGCGCGATGAAGTCGCTCGTCGAGTCATATTCAATCTTCCAAATATCCTCACGATCTTTCGAATCCTTGCGCTTCCTTTTTGCGCGTGGGCTCTCATCGCCGAAAAAGGAGAAAATCCTGAGCTTCGAACTCTCTCCTTTTTCCTCTTTTTCGTAGTCGCTATGACTGATGTTCTCGATGGTCGCTTGGCGAGGGCGAGCAACCAGATAACAGATTTTGGCGAACTCTGGGATCCGATTGCAGACAAGGCACTCATCGTTACAGCCCTTATTTCGCTTAACTATTTGAGTGTCCTGCCGACTTGGGTGACTCTGGTGATTCTTGGTCGCGAGCTAGCCGTGACCCTGCTCCGACTCAGCGTCCTCAAAGGTGGCGTAATTCCAGCGAGCAAATCAGGTAAGGCCAAGACTCTTACTCAAAACATCGCCATTGGACTCTATAT